>Ga0255058_10001381_pt1 | contig 13656 bp, 11 predicted proteins | sample Cases_109_9_MG_FD_188637 | JGI IMG/M metagenome (GOLD analysis project Ga0255058, IMG submission 188637) | Seawater microbial communities from Amundsen Gulf, Northwest Territories, Canada - Cases_109_9 | ecosystem: Environmental > Aquatic > Marine > Gulf | place: Canada: Northwest Territories... | reverse complement strand
ATTGGCCATGCCCTGGAAAGTTTGACCCAATACAGTAAATACAAGCATGGAGAGGCCGTATCCATCGGAATGGTTATAGCGGCGCATATTTCTTATGAGATAGGTTTGTGCGCCAAAAAAGATGTTGACAGGGTAAAGGATTTAATTGCATCCTTTGATCTGCCGACACAACTCCCTGATATCAATGCCGAGAAAATACTGAAGACGCTTTATTACGACAAAAAGGTCAGAGATAATAGGGTTAAACTGGTTTTGATGAAAACTGCTGGGTCCGTTGAGATTAGGGATAATATCCCGGATAAAGTAATAGTTAAAGTTTTGAGTTCCCTGGGAAGTAGTAATAGAATATAATTTAAAAGTGGAAAGAGACCGACTTTATCTTAAGAGCAGACGCATAAACGTAAGTTCTCAAAAAGTTGAGGAAATAATTTTTCGTGTCATGCCCGAATGCTTTTATCGGGCATCCAGAATTAAATTTATCCTGGATTCCCGCTAACAACATGCGGGAATGACAAACATAGGGACGCCCGGTTTACCTCAACTTATTGAGAACTTACGCATAAACTGATAATTTAATTGTTTTTATAGATGTTATTTTGTTTGGAATCCTATTTCTTTTGTAAAAATAGGGTAACTACCTAGGTTCACAGTTTCAAGGTTCGCGGTTCAAGGTTAGCAAGCGATGAAGATTGAACGGTTTGAAGCTATTGAGGCTTGGCAACTGGCGCGCGGATTGCCTCGGAAAGTGTGCTGGTAACCCTTCACAGTTCCGGGTTTACCGCTCAGGGTTCAAGGTTGAAAAAACCTTAAATGCCTCAATTTCCAACGGATTTTTTAAATCCGGAATGTTGGAGGTTCTTATGCAAAAGCGCCGTTTAGCTTTGAAAACCTTGAACCTTGAACTCGGAACCGTGAACCTAATAAGATGAAGAGCCCCAGGCGACCAACGGCGAACCTTGAACCGTAAACCTGGCAACCTGAGTAGTCACAATATGTTTAACATTAAAAAGAAAAAAAGGGAAGATGATCTGACCTACCTTAAAAGGGTTTATTCAAAAATTTTGAAAAAGAGCCCGGATTCTATGCTTTATTTACCCTTAGCTTCTGTTTTCTACCGGAATAATAATTTGGACGGAGCCATCAAGGTCCTGCAAAAAGAGCTCTCAAAAAAACCCGGGCATATGACCGCAAAATCCTTTCTGGCTTTCATTTATTATGAAAAAGGTGAAATTGATAAAGCAATCGGGCTTTTTAATAATGTCATCTCCAATTGCCCCGATAATTATACCGCCCATAAAACTTTAGTGAACTGTTATATCGAAAAAGAAGATTACAAAAGCGCCTTATGGGCATTAAAAATATCCGCTGGTCTTTTCCCTTCCGATAAAAAGATAAAGGACCGGATTGGTCAACTTGAAAAAAAGTTATGCGGAACTCAGGCCTCTTTTCCCTCAAAAATTGAAAACAAAGAAAAATCTCGGAATGAAATTAAAGACAAGATAACAACGGATGAGCAAACCAAAAATTTTGAGACCAGAGAGAATAAAGAATTATCCTTTATGGGAAAAGATAATTCTGTTAAGGACAAGACGAAGGATGAAATAATTGCCACTTTAGATACCTGGTTAAAAAATATTGATAAAATCAGTCATACAGGATAATATGTCTCATTTTCTAATCCATATGGTGGATTGGAACAATATTCCTTTTATACTATATACACGGAAAAAACTTGTTTTTTTGCAAGTTTTTTCTATTAGTTCACAGGAGTGGTGGCTCCTTATGGTTGCGGCCCCCTGGCCGCTTTATACTATTACACTGTAAAAACTTCTTTTTTGAGAAAGTTTTTTTGTTTGTTCTCCAGGGCGGAAGCCCTATTTGGTTGCGGCCCCCTGGCCGCTTTATGGTATTTTAGAGTCGTTTTAATATTTGCCGGCAGACACTCTTGTTTAATTCGAATGGATGTCTTAGATATCAAGGGTATAAATGAATTTTAAAGAAATCAAAAAGTTAATCTCTATTTTCGAAGATAGTGAAATTTTATCTGAGCTTGAAATTGAAGATTCAGGATTCCGTGTTTGTTTAAAAAAAAATATCTCCGGCTCTGAAATAATTAAAACTGCCTCCTCGCCTCAGCTCCAGGAAACTAAACCACACCAAGTAGCCACCGGTAAAACTGAAGAAATACATGGAGAGGGAATGGAAGGCCTCATTAAGTTTGAATCACCCATAGTCGGCACTTTCTATCGCGCTCCCGGCATTAGCCAAAAACCTTTTGTTGAAGAAGGGGACATCGTCCAAAAAAGTCAAATCCTTTGCATCATCGAAGCAATGAAAATAATGAATGAAATTGAGGTTGATTTTAAAGGGCGCATTATTAAAGTCCTTATAGAAAATGGCAGTCCCGTTGAATTTGGACAACCTCTCTTCCTTATAGAGCCTCAATAATCAGCAAGCCCATGTTTCAAAAAATCCTAATAGCCAATCGCGGTGAAATCGCTTTAAGAATAATCAGGGCATGTCGGGAATTGGGAATTCAAACCGTTTCTGTGTATTCCAAGGCAGATGTCAATTCTCCACATGTGCGTTTCTCCGATGAATCTGTTTGCATAGGCCCGGCGGAAAGTCATCTAAGTTACCTTCATATTCCAAGCATAATCAGCGCGGCTGAAATAGCTGGGGCGGATGCAATACATCCCGGGTACGGTTTTCTATCGGAAAGCCCTCGTTTTGCGGAAATTTGCCAAACCTGTAAAATTTTTTTTGTGGGGCCTTCCCCGGAAAATATTAGAACCCTTGGGAATAAATCCCAGGCTAAAGAGATTATGAGAGCGGCCGGCGTTCCTGTTATCCCGGGAACAAATGCCCAGGTAGATTCTCCTGAAAAAGCCAAAAAGATTGCAAGAGAAATGGACTTTCCAGTTATGATTAAGTCCTGCTTTGGCGGCGGAGGGAGAGGTATGAGAATTGTCCGAAAAGAAGATAATATTGAAAATATTTTTTCTTCGCTTCAGAAGGAGGCATTAGCGGCGTTTGGCGAATCACACCTTTATATAGAAAAATATATTGAAAAACCCAAACATATTGAGTTTCAAATTCTTGCCGATCATTATGGGAACATTATTCACCTTGGAGAAAGAGATTGCTCCATCCAAAGACGCCATCAGAAACTTATAGAGGAAACACCCGCTATTAAGCTTAATGAATCTTTGCAAAAAAAAATGGGCGAAACCGCAATTAAAGCGGCAAAAGCGGTTAATTATACCTCTGCTGGCACCATTGAATTTTTAGTGGACCAAGAGGGAAATTTTTATTTCATTGAAGTAAATGCGCGTATACAGGTGGAACACCCCATAACGGAAATGATTACGGGAATAGATTTAATAAAAGAACAAATCAAAATTGCGTCAGGGCAGAAACTTTTGATGGATACGAACAATATAAATTTCAAAGGTCATAGCATTGAATGCCGAATAAATGCTGAAGATCCAAAAAAATTTATCCCCTGCAGCGGCACAATAACCGCTTTAAATATTCCTGGCGGTCCAGGTGTAAGAGTGGATACGGCAATTTATTGTGATTATACGGTCCTTCCTTATTACGATTCTTTAATTGCCAAACTTATTGTGCACGGGAATAACCGAGAGGAAGCTATCGCTAAAATGAATCAGGCCTTGCAAGAGTTTCAGATAGAAGGAATAAAAACCACCATTCCATTTCATAGAGAAGTTTTTAAGAACCAAGATTTTATAAATGGTGATTTTTATACTGATTTTATAGATACTCTCTTGCTCCGTTAGTCCGGTAAAATTTGATGGGCCGCCCCCGAAAATAAATATACTAAATGAATTTTCCCAGATTTTTATTTATTCTTGCCAATTAAAGCGCGAGGTCGGTCAAGCCAAAGCGCAAAGAACACAAAAGATTCAATAATCTGATTTGATAGATTTCAATTTACTTCTCTCATGGTTAAGCTATTTTATTTTCAGTATTTGTTTCTTTAGAAAAATGGTTTCTCAACAATATTATTCAATTAGGCGTTTTGGGCGTTTTGAAATCGCGACATATGCCTTTTTTATTGCCATATTTCTATCCTCTTGCAGTTTAGAGCGCGTCGCTATCAAATCCACTACCGGTTTACTCCAAAACATGTTTTTGTCCCTTGAAGAGGAAGAAGATATGGAGATTGCGGAGAAAGCCAGCGCTTCACAATTAAAGATGCTGGAGGGCTTGATAAAAAGCGATCCTGGAAACCAAGACCTTCTGTTGCTTGCCGCTAAAGGGTTTTGTTCTTATGCCTTTAGTTTTATCGAAGACCATGATCAAGAAAAAGCAAAAATTTTCTATCGGAGAGGCCTCGCTTATGGTTTGCAAACCATCAGTTCGGAAAAGCCGTCTGGGGATTTTAAAAAGGGGCCCGCTATTGAAAAAACATTAAATAAAACTGATAATCAGAAAGTCCCCTCCCTTTTCTGGACCGCATATTGTTGGGGAGGCCTTATAAACCTCAGTCGCAATTCTCCTGAATCGCTCATTGCGCTGCCCAGGGTAGAAATGATGATGAACAGGGCGCTTGAATTAGATGAGAGCTATTATTACGGAGGAGCAAATACCTTTTTGGGCGTGCTATATGGAAGTCTGCCACCTATGCTAGGAGGAAAACCTGAAAAATCTAAATATCATTTTGAGAAAGCGCTTGAAGGGAATGGGGGGAAATTTCTGATGACTCATGTGCTTTATGCTCGATCATATGCGATTCAAACGCAGGAGAAAATTTTATTTAAGCAATTGCTTGATAAAGTCGTAAATTCTCCTCCAGATATTCTCCCTTCCCAACGCCTCGCCAATGAGATTGCCAAAGAAAAAGCGAGAGTCCTCCTTCAAAATATTGACGAGTATTTTTAATGGGTAAGAATTAAAAAATTTTGCTATGGAGAAAGAGTTTGCGCATATTGAGAGAATAAGCTTATTAAAAAAAACTGCCCTATTTAATTATTATATCTATTCTTATCTGAATACTCCGCGATAACATTCAATTGCCTTTTAAATATTGCCAATAATATAGTTATATGAAGAAAAAAAATACAGGATTAAAAGAAGGCATTTTAATAAACATAACAATCCTGCTAATATCTGCTCTGGTATTACTAGGATTTGCTTTAGTTAAAATTACAGAAAGCATTCTTATAAAACAACAATCCAGCACAGCATATTCTTCTATTTCTTCTATTCAAAGCAGCATTACTTATGCGCATCAGACAAAACCAGACCTATCTTTTTCTGATCTACTGCGAAGCCCTGCTTTACACCGTTTGTTGCGAAATTATATTGGAGGTAATGGATTCAAATTTTTAAAGATTATAGACCGCGATATAGGGATTATTTTTTCATCTGAGTCCTCTCTACACCCTTCAAAGTTTTCCCCTGATGATATAACGCTATCGCTATTGCAGGACGAAACAAAAGTCCATATCAAAAATAAAGGGACGCCATTCTGGTTCCTCGACGATAAAAGCAGTTTGGAGATATATTCCCCAATATTTATCGACAACGAAATAAAAGGGGGAATAATAGGCAATATGCCATTATCACATGTAAAATTAGAGCTGACAAAAATGAAAGGCATGGGTTTTATTTTCATTGCTGTGGATGCCATTGTCTTCATCCTGTTCGGGCGGTATCTTCTCTCAAAAGGAGTCATTCATCCCATAAAAAACCTGATGAAAGCCACGGAAGCAATTTCAGGAGGTTCCTTTCCGCGCCAAATTGAGAATGGAGAATATCATGAGATCAATACCCTGGCTAAATCTTTTAACCAGATGACCCAAAGGTTGAAAGAAAAAACAGAAAATCTAAAAGAAACTATTGTAAAACTAAAAAAAAGCAACACGCAACTTCAAACAACTCAAGAAGGCCTCATCCGTTCAGAAAAATTAGCCGCTATTGGGCAATTGGCGGCAGGTCTTGCTCATGAAATTGGCAATCCATTAGGCTCAATTACAGCCTATTTAGACTACTTGATGAAAGGAAATAAAATAGAAAAAAGCCAAGATTGCCTGGAGCGAGTTCAAAAAGAGGTCAGCCGAATTGACGAAATTGTTCGAGAATTCCTGGATCTTGCATCTCCACCAAGAAAAATTATCTCATCAGTTGAAATAAAAAAAACCATTACAAATACGATAAATTTTATAAAACATCGGAAAAAATTTAAAAACATCAAGATTATACAAAATATCACTGATAAGATCCCAAACATAAAACTCGATGAACAAAAATTTCGACAGGTTTTAATTAACCTGTTATTAAATGCGGCGGATGCGGTTAATGAAAAAGGGATCATAAATATAACCAGCGAAATTTTAGGGGTTGAGAATAAAATGTTGATCTCGATTTCAGATAACGGCTCTGGAATTGAAAAAAAGGACTTTCCCAGAATTTTTGACCCTTTTTTTACAACAAAAGAATCAGGGAAAGGGACTGGCCTGGGACTTTCTATTTGCCAAAAAATTATCACAAACATGCAAGGCGAAATAACGGTTGAAAGTATATTAGCAGAAGGAACAAAAGTTAATATATTTTTGCCCCTAGTATAGGAAGCTAATTTTTAGGATTTTTTCGCGGCGAGTTTTATACTCTTACTCTGGTAAAACTTTTTTTTTGAGAAAGTTTTTTCTGTTATTTCTTCAGGGCGGCAGCCCTATTTGGTTGCGGCCCCCTGGCCGCATTATGCTATTACACTGTAAAAACTTGTTTTTTGGGCAAGTTTTTTGTGTTAGTTCACCGGAGCGAGCTCCCTTTGGTTGCGGCCCCTTGGCCGCTTTATGATTTATTTTTGAAGGAATACCTTTTATGGCTACAGGTTTTAAAAATATTTTATTGATAGATGACGAAGAAAATATGCGTCATTCTCTTTCTCTTATTCTGGACCAGGAAGGATATGAGGTAGCTGCTGTTATGAATGGAAGGCAAGCGCTTAGTATTCTAGAGGATAAAACTTTTGATCTTATCTTATGCGATATTAGAATGCCTGAGATGGATGGAGTGACTTTTTTGAAGAAGTTTTACAAAAAAAATTATGAATCAATTATTATAATGATGTCCGCTTATGGCAATATTGACACCGCAATTAAAGCGATGAAACTCGGGGCTTACGACTATATTTCCAAGCCCTTTAAATCAGATGAAATCCTTTTGACAATTAAAAAAGCGGAGGAGCGAGAAAACTTAAAAAATGAAAATTTAAGACTTAGAGAGGAAGTTCGCCGGGAATATAGTTTCGAAAATATCATCACATGCAATAATAAAATAAAAGAAGCGTTCAATGCAATTAAAAAGTTAGCCCCTTACAAATTGTCTGTTCTAATAACAGGAGAAAGCGGCACTGGCAAAGAACTATTTGCAAAAGCCATTCACCATAATAGTCCGAGAGCTAATCACCCTTTTATTGCTTTAAATTGCGGAGCTATTCCAAAAGAGTTGTTGGAAACTGAACTTTTTGGTCATGCTAAAGGGGCTTTTAGCGGAGCCATATCTTCCAAAAAAGGATTGTTTGAAGAAGCGGACAAAGGGACCATTTTTTTGGATGAGATTGGAGACCTTCCTCTTGATCTTCAGGTAAAACTATTGCGAGTATTGCAAGAAGAGGAAATTAGAAAGGTTGGGGAAAATAAAACTTTCCATATTGATGTCAGGGTTATTGCCGCCACCGCAAAAGACCTCAAAAAAGAATTGGAAAAAAAACTATTCCGGGAAGATATTTTCTTCCGGTTAAATGGTGTGTCCATACATATTCCTCCCTTAAGAGAAAGAAAAGAAGACATTCCTTTGTTAGTTGAACACTTCATAAAAAAACATACTGTTAAAGGAGAAAAGTTAAAATCTGTTTCCAGAAAATTTTTAAAACAACTCCATAATTATCACTGGCCTGGGAATGTTCGTGAACTGGAAAATTTAATGCAACGAAGCATAATTATGAATGAATCAGGCGTTTTAACCACGACAGACTTCCCGCCTGATTTTAATAAAAGGGAAATAACAATTGTTCCTTTTAAAAAAGCTTCTCGAAAATTGGAAAAAGAAATAATTTCAACGGCTTTACAAAAAACAAATGGGAATAGGAAAGAAGCAGCTGAGATGATTGGAATCAGTTACAGGTCTTTAATGTATAAAATGAAGGAGTATAAAATATTATAAAGCGGCTAAGGGCCGCAACCAAATAGGGCTACCGCCCTGGAGAACAAACAAAAAAACTTTCTCAAAAAAGAAATTTTTTCAGTGTAATAGTATAAAATTTCAATTTAGATTTCTCGTTTAGCTCATACAAATTGCAGTTTCCCTTTAAAGCTTCATTGAAAAAAGGTTTCATGGACAATGCGTCCCTTGCCGAGCGCCCAATCGCAACATATCATTTTTGATTTCCCTCAAAATCTGAGGTTTTCCTAATTCCCATTTTGGCGCAATAAGAAATTCATCAGGACAATCTCCCACCAAGCGGTCGATAATTATTTCAGAATCAAGATGCTCAAGAAACTTTATGACAATTTGTTTGTACCTTTCAAAGGTAAGAGTTTTAATTTTGTTTTCATTGTATTCTTTTTCTAATTCCGCGCCTTTTACCACATGAAAATGGTGGATTTTGACGCTATTTACTCCTATTTTGGATAAATAATTTGCTGTTTTTATCATATCAGTTATGTCTTCTCCTGGGAGCCCAAGAATTACATGAGCGCATGTAAATATGGACCTTTTTGTTAATTCACTAATGGCGCGCGTAAAATCTCTCACAGTATGGTTGCGTTTAATTTTATTTAACGTATTGTCATTAGCTGACTCAAGGCCTATCTCCATCATTAAAAATGTTTTTTGGGATATTTCTTGCAATAGATCAAGGATATCAAATGGCAAACAATCCGGCCTGGTGCCAATAGAAAGGCCAATAATATCCTCAAAACCTAAAGCTTCCTGATATAAGGACCGCAATTCCTTCGCGGAAGCTAAGGTATTGGTATAGCTCTGAAAGTAGGCAATATATTTCTTAGCATTATAACGCTTTTTAAGGAAATCTATTCCATTTGTAATCTGATTAGAAAGGGTTAATGAAGATCTATCAAAATGAGGCATAAAACTGCGTGGGTTGCAATAAGAGCATCCTCCACTAATTCTATTTTTGCTTCTATGAGGACAACTAAAACCTGCATCTATAGCTATTTTATATACACGACATCCATGCTTCTCTTTTAGGAAGGCATTTAGAGTTCTATATAATGACGAGGGAGAGGATCGCGCTTTCACGGAATTGGACCACCAAATTGGGGTGGAAATTATGCGGTTCTTATTAAACCCTTGCACATAGCAATCTTATCTGATTTTATAATACCTATCAACCGATTATGTTTTCCCATATTCGATTTAGAAAAAATATCCGCATTTGAGAAAACCAAATTCATTCTGGACGCTGCTATTTCGGAGATTGGTTCCCATAAGCATTTCTAATTATTGCGGCAAAAAATTTGACTCCAAATGAGAAGGAGGATACGATATTATTTATCTCTTATTAGTTTAAGTTAATTCTACTACATTGTTCTAATCAATTCCTGCTAATGCCCTTAGCTTTGGAATGGGCCTAATAATGTCCGCAATTTTCCTTAGCAAAATGTTTAATTTTTAATCAACAATCCAAGGACAAGGAACACAAAACTCCTTGCATGTACTAGCCATCTTAAGTTTTTTTAGAAGAGAATTTAAAAAAATATTTTTAATTGAAGAGGGTAAGAAAATAAATGATAAAAAGCATCCTCATACCAACGGATGGATCTCCAAACAGCAATATATCATTGGAATATGGCATCTATCTGGCTTTAAAATTTAAGGCTGAAATAACAGGACTCAACGTAGTGGATATCAGGAAACTGGAGGGGCCTTTCTTTAGCGACATATCCGGGGCTCTTGGGTTTAGCCCTTACCAAAATTATGTTCAAAAATTCCAAGAAATTCTTGAGGAAAGAGGGAATATTATTATCAAAGATTTAGAAAAAATATGCATTGAAAAATCTATTCACCCAAAGACAAAAAGATTAACGGGAATAATTCCCAATATAATTGCTGATGAGGGGAAAAAGGTGGATTTAATTATTATAGCTCAAAGGGGGGAGTACGCGCGATGGTCTTCAGGTTTGCTTGGTTCTACTACAGAATCTGTTGTGCGTAAATCCTTGCGGCCTGTTCTTGTCACACCAGTGGCATTCCGCCCTTTTGAAACCATCCTTCACGCATGCGACGGAAGTGATGAGTCAAATAAAGCCCTCAAACTAGCTTGTGAAATAGCTCTCTCAATGAATACCAAACTTAAATTAGTGACCATTACGGACAAGAAAGAGAAAGGCAGAAAGATATTGGATGCGGCGGAAGAATTTATTGGTCCTTACCATTTGGATTTTGATCTTGAGTTGTTAAATGGAGAATCAGGCGAAAAGATTTTACATTATGTCATAAAACACAATGTGGATTTAATTGTTATGGGAGCATTTGGTCATTCCCGTATTCATGAACTTATCCTTGGAGGAACAACAGCATATGTAATTCGAAAATCTACTGTGCCGATTTTACTCAATCGATAAATATTCAGCAACACCCCTCCAAAAACGCTATCAAAAGGCTAATTTAAAAAGTTAATAATTCCAAATTTCTAAATATTTCTGTGCTTTTCCTGGGCCAGCTCCACCTTAAAAATTGTTTCATAACGCTTGGGACATCATTCAGTGTTTCCTCAACATTTCTAAGCGCCTATGCAAGCTGTAAAACTAAGGTTAACCCATAAAGTGGCGAGGCGCCGGAACCAAAAGGAGCTACCGCTCCGGTGAGCTAACAGAAAAAACTTGTTCAAAAAACAAGTTTTTACAGAGTAATAGTATAAAAATGCAAATAGCTATTAAAAATTTGAAAAAAAATTTCACCCCATTTTTTTTATATCTTGCCTGCAGTGTCCTGTTGGGATGCAATCCAAATAATGTAAAGCTTATAAAAGAGTCCCGCTTTTACATGGGAACTTTATTTGATATTACAGTATTACATGCAGATGCAAGAAAAGCAGAAAAAATCATCGATAAAGTCTTCGATGAAATCAAACGTATAGAATTAATGACAAGCAAATTTATACCCAACAGCGAAGTGTCAAAAATTAACCAAAGCTCCAATGAAAATGCTTACCCCATAAGTGAAGAAGTCTACAATCTATTAAAGGTCTCGGTTCATTACTCACAAATTACCAGGGGCGCTTTTGATATAACCATTGGCGTAATTCAAGATCTTTGGAATTTCGACAATGAAGAAGGTCAAATCCCCTCTTCAGGAACCCTCCTGCCTTTGCTTTCTTTAGTTGGTTTTAAAAATATTGCGCTGAAGGAAAATTTTCATGTCCGGTTAAAAAAAAAGGGAATGAAATTGGATCTCGGAGCAATTGCCAAAGGTTATGCGGTAAATAGAGGCATAGAAATACTTAGAAACAACCATATAAATAATGCTATCTTAAATGGGGGAGGAGATTTAAAATGCATCGGTGAAAAAAAGCAAGGATCTCCCTGGGAAATAGGGGTAAGACATCCCCGGGACCCCTCCTCTATTATCGCTACCTTGAAAGGGAATAACCAAGCAATAGCCACCTCGGGCGATTATCAGAATTATTTTGTAAAAAATAAGGTTCGCTATCATCATTTGCTGAATCCTGAAACAGGATGGCCGGCCAAGGGGACGCAAAGCGCAACTATCATTTCAAATAATGCTATGCTGGCAGACGCTATGGCAACGGCCGTTTTCATAATGGGCCCTGAAAGGGGAATAGAATTTATTGAATCACAAAAAGGGTTAGAAGGATTTCTTATCACCAGAGATGGTGATAAAATAATTTCGACAGGACTAAAAAAGAGAATCCAATTCCATGAAAATAACTAAAGGCGATAAAATAATGATTGGTAGTGTGTTAATTATTAATTTGTTATGTATACCATTTATCTTTGCTTTACAAAAAGAAGGAACTGACATTATTGTGGAAGTAAATAATAAATTTGCTGGAAATTATTCTATTGAAAATGAGCAATTGATTCAGGCTGAAGGCAAATTAGGCATAACTGAAATTGAAATAAAGAATAAAAAGGTCAGAATTATCCAATCCCCCTGTTCACAAAAATTATGTGTAAAAATGGGTTGGATAGGGAACTCAAGGAAAATTGCGGCATGCATTCCAAACAAAGTGGTAGTCCGTGTTGTAAATAATAATTACAATGGGTTAGATGCCATAGTAGAGTGAGCAGATATCTAAACATTAGCAATATATATTGATTGACCTTTAATCAATATGCAAAAAACTTCTGATTTTTGCATATTGAAATTATTATAAATTGTCCGGTCGGGCAAGACATTTTAATTCCTCCCGCAAAATTTAATTAAAAATGTTATTAACCAGATTTCTGAGCTTCAGCGGTTAATTAATTTCTTAAATGTTAAAGTCTCCACATCAAGCTAGGGAGAATCATTAACAATGGGAATGTCATCGTATGCGCAGTTAGCTCTTTAACCGGCAGTTAAACTATGGGAAACCTGCTTTATAACGTTTTTTGTTTGGAATTTTTTTAGCAGGCTGCTCTTGCATAAAGTTAGGCTATCAAATTTATAATTAGGTTATGGGAGCAATATTCTTTCCAATCGATTTTAATTTCCTATTTTTTTGGAAAAAATAAATTTGGACAAAAAATCTATAAATACTAAAAAGTTGGTCTATATCTCTCTTCTGGTTTCCATAAGCATTGTGCTCCACACTCTGGAAGCTATGCTACCTCTGCCTTCACCATGGATTAAACTTGGAATAACAAATATTGGAACACTACTTGCGATAGTTCTACTGGGATTTCAAGAAGCTCTGGTTGTTGCTTTTTTGAGGGCGTTAATCGGGTCCATTCTATTTGGAACTTTTCTCAGCCCAACCTTCATGTTAAGTCTTGCTGGTGGGATGTCCAGCGCTATAGTAATGGGTTTATTTTATAAATTTTCCTTTGGATATTTTAGCTTGGTCAGCGTTAGCTTTTTAGGAGCATACACACATACCACTGTTGTAATGGCGCTCGTATATTTTTTTATAATTCATCATAATGAACTTTTATATCTATTCCCAATTTTTTTGTTATTTTCCGCTGTCACAGGCATTATGAATGGGCTCTTAGCCAATGTATTCCTGAGAAAATTGACAGAGGAAAAAAGTTTAGATATTAAGATAAAACAAAATGAAATTGCAAAAACAATATAAAATTAGAAATTTTTTGGTTTTATCCTTGGGGATCCATTTGTTTCTTGCCTATTCAATCCAAAATCTAAAAGTGGACAAAAAAAAACCTGTAACCACCGTTCCAATTCGGATAAAATTTATCGAATTGGAAGAGGGGCAAATCTTAGACACCCCCAAACCCAAAAAGATTGAAAAACCAAAAACCAAAAGCATACTAGGAAAATATGACAGCAGAGCGCATTCTAATAAAAGCGATATTAAAAAGAATTATAGATCACCAAACACAGTTCTACCTCGAAGCGAACCAAAACCAGAAAAAGTTCTTATTAAAAAAATAGCCCGTCAAAAAAAGAAAATCCCTAATAAAAAAATACTCAAGGGAA
>Ga0255058_10001379_pt1 | contig 13660 bp, 7 predicted proteins | sample Cases_109_9_MG_FD_188637 | JGI IMG/M metagenome (GOLD analysis project Ga0255058, IMG submission 188637) | Seawater microbial communities from Amundsen Gulf, Northwest Territories, Canada - Cases_109_9 | ecosystem: Environmental > Aquatic > Marine > Gulf | place: Canada: Northwest Territories... | reverse complement strand
CGGCTTTAGGCGGCGGTGGAATGGCGACGCGTGCCGCGAGCATCGGTACCAGTGTTTGTGCGATCACGAGCGATGCGATGAGCGCGACGATAATGGTTATTGCCACGTGCGTAAGAAACACCATGATATCGGTCTTGACGCCGAAAATTATCGGTGCGAATACGACGACGGTCGTAGCTGTACCGGCAATGATAGCCAGCCCCACCTCGTGCACACCCTTCATCGTCGCCTCGAATGGCCGGTCCGGATTTTCGTTACGATGTCGAAATACGCTTTCAACGACGACCACGGCGTTATCGACAAGCATCCCGACTGCAAGCATCAGGCCCATCATCGACAAAATATTTAGTGACAAACCTGCGAAATACAGCGCACCGAGTGTAATGAGCAATGAGAAAGGTACAGACGAAATAACGATCAGGGTCGTCGTGACTTGTCGCAAAAACAGGTACAACACAACGACTGCGAGCAAGCCACCGAGCAGCCCGGCATTAAGCAGGTCGGATAGCGACTCGCGAACGCTGTCGCCCTGGTTGTCCAGCGGGAAGATTTTTATGCCGCTCATCTGCGGCAATTTGCTGATCTCTTCGACCTCGGCGATAACGCGATCGGTCACGTCGACCAGGTTAGAGCCCGTGGTCTTGCTGACCTGGACGCCAATGGCGTATTTCTGGTCGAGATGTCGGCCGTAATTGCGGTCCGGCGTGCGTAGCTCAACGTCGGCAACATCGCTGAGACGCAGACCCTCTGGGTTGATCACGAGATTCCGGATCTCATCCACAGAGGTGAATTCGCCGCGCGGACGAACGCTGAGCCGCTGGTCACCGGTCGTCAGTCGACCGGCGCTGACGGCGAAATTGCTACTGACCAACAGGTTTCGAACCGCCGCGATGTCGATGCCGTACGCTGCAAGGCTGTCCGACCGCAGCAGGATTCGGACCTCGCGCGCATCGACGCCGTGCAGCTGCACCTGTGAGACGCCTTCAAGACGTTGAATTCGGCGCTTGAGCAGGCGGTCGAGCAGATCGTAACTGTCCGACAGGTCTCGATCACTCGAAATTCGAAGTTGCAGGACAGGTTGATCGCCAAGCGAGCCTGTGAATACCAGAACGCGGCGGACGTCCTCGGGTAGCTGGTCACGAATGCTATCGACCTTCGCGCGCGCTTCGATGCCCTTGGCGCCCATTTTTTGGTCCCACCCGAATTCCAGGAAGATCTCCGCCTGGTCCGAGGAAGAACGTGAGTACATGTGCTCCACACCGGAGAGTGTCGCCAACGCCTCTTCCACGGGACGCGTGATTTGCCGCTCGACCTCTTCCGGGGTGGAGCCAGGGTACGGAACCTGGATAAAGATGCCCGGGAACTCGATGTCCGGAAATTTCTCCAACGGCAACAGGCGCGACGCGATCAGTCCCACCATCGCAAGTGCGACGAACACGACGATCGTTGTGACCGGCCGTGCGAGCGAAACCTCAGTGTGCTTCACCCGAAGGACTCCTGCGATGCCGGAATTGTTGTCGGCGCAGGCCAGCGTTTGCGGTCCAGCAGTGAATAAACGACCGGAATGACAACGAGTGTCAGCAAGGTGGAAACCAGCAGGCCGCCGATTACCGTGATCGCCATCGGCGTTCTGACTTCAGAGCCTTCACCAAAGCCGAGTGCCATCGGCAACAAACCGAGCGCCGTGGTTAACGACGTCATCAGTATCGGGCGCAGTCTCGCCTTGCCGGCTTCCATAATCGCGTCGATACGACCCATTCCCTGCATGCAGAGTTGATTGATCAGGTCTACGAGCACGATCGCGTTGTTGACGACAATGCCGGCAAGCATGATCACGCCGATCAATGCGACGATGTTGATCGTGGTACCGGTTACGAACAAAGCGAGGACCGCACCGACAAGCGCCAGCGGTATTGTGAACAGAATGACGAACGGGTGAATCAAAGATTCGAACTGCGACGCCATAACGAGATAAACGAGGAATATTGCCAGCGCGAGTGCAAATTTCATCGACTGGAACGATTCCCGCATTTCCTCACTTTGGCCCGATACCATGGCTGAAATACCATTGGGCATGGGCGTCTGCGCAACAATGCGGCCTGCCTCGGCAGCGGCGGCACCGAGGTCGCCGTATGCCAGGTTCGCCGTAATTAGTGCGACACGTTCTTGCGCGACGCGACGAATTTCCGCCGGCCCCCGTGAGACCCTGATGTCGGCAACCGCGTCCAGCGTGACCGGACGATCCGATACCGGGTTGACGATCAGCCGCCGCATCTCGTCAATGCTCGAATTGCGCGTATCGACACTGCGAACAAGGACGTCAATTTTTTTGTCGCGCCAGGTATAACGCGTCGCCAATTCGCCGCGCACGTTGGCAACAACGCGATCTGCGATTTCCCGAACTGACAAGCCGAGTTTCGCCGCGCGCTCCTGGTCGAAGACAATCTGGATCTCCGGATTACCGCGTTCGATCGTCGTCTTGATATCAGCAAAGCGCGCCGAGGCCGACATGGCAGCTTCGATTGAGCCGCTGACCGCCGCCAGTGCGTCGAGGTCGTAGCCGGAAATTTCAACTTGAAGCGGGCTCGCGAAGCTCATTAACGAGGGTCTCGAGAATTCGTATTGCACGCCGGGAATTCGAGCGAGTTCCTCGCGCATCGCATTCATTGTGAGGTTTTCCTCGTCTCGGCCTGCGCGCGGCGCCAATCGGATACTCAGTGTGCCCGTGTGATCCCCGGCATCAACGGGATTGGCGTCCAGGCGATTGCCGGTCCCTGCAACTGAATAGTCGAGCGCAACGGAATCAATGCCGTCGGTTGCTCTTTGCGCGGCTTGAATTGCCCGGTCCGTCTCGCTTAACGGGGTGCCGGGTGGCAGGCGCAGATCGACATTAAACTCGCCCTGAGATAATTGTGGAATCAGTTCGGTGCCGAGCCTCGGCACGAGCGCCATCGAGGCAACAAAAATTAGTGTCGCCGCGACAATAACCGTAGCGCGATGCTGTAGCGACCATGCGAGCAGTCCAGGATAGATGCGGGCCACAAATGAATAAAAGCGCTGAAACAGCCAGGTCGGCACCCACAGCAGTGTCCACAAGATCCAGCGCACACCGGCGAAAACGTAGCCGAACATCCTAATAACGAATGCGACCATGCGAGTAAAGCGGCCCGGCGGCGTCTCGTCATGGGCGTTCCTGTATCGACCGCCCGTACCGAGTGCGGCAAGCATCGGGATCAGGGTTAGTGCCACGATCAACGAAAACACCAACGCAAACGTTACGGTCAAAGCCTGGTCGCGGAAGAGCTGCCCGGCGATGCCGGAGATAAATACCATTGGGAAAAACACGGCGACCGTCGTGAGGGTCGCAGCAAAAACCGCCGACGCGACCTCGGCCGTGCCGTTCTGGGCGGCCTCAAGAATATCCTGGCCTTGTTCTCGCTTGCGCACGATATTTTCGAGCACGACGATCGAGTTGTCGACCAACATGCCGACCGCGAGGGCGATGCCCCCGAGCGACATGATGTTCAGGGAAACGCCGTTCAGGTACATCAACAGGAATGTGCCGATGACGGAGACGGGAATCGCGATGCCGACAATCGTCGTGGCGCGAGCGTCTTGCAAGAAGCCAAACAGAACGATGATCGCGATGATGCCGCCGAGCACGGCTGCAGTCTTCACATTGTCGACTGCCGACGAGATGAAACGCGCCTGGCTATAAACGGTGATCAGCTCGATATTGTCCGGTAGTGTTTCGCGAATTCGTTCGAGCCGACCTTCGAGCCGGTTTGCAACCTGCACGGTATTCGCGTCACCTTCTTTGTAGACCGCAAGCTCGACCGACTCCCTGCCTTTGACGCGAGTAATGGCCTCGCGGTCTTTGTAGCCGCGTTCGACGGTCGCGACGTCGCGCAGATAGACCGGGCGCCCGGCGACGTACGCGACGATCGCGTCGCGAAACTCATCCACGGATTGAAACTCATTGAGCGTCCGGACCAGGAATCGTTGATCGCCTTCCTCGAGCCGCCCGCCTGACAGGTTGACGTTCTCCGCACGAATGCGCTGCGCGATCTGCTCAATGCTGATGCCGAGCTGGGACAGTTTCTGCTGATCCACCTGGATCTGGATTTCATCTTCAAGTCCGCCGCTGACCTTAACGGCTGCCGTACCTTCTTCGGCCTCCAGGTCATTCTTGAGGCGGTCCTCGGCGAGCCGCCGCAATGCTTTCAACTGCGCTTCGGCCGTCTGGCCGCCGGCAGCGGACTCATCTTTGTAAAGAAGTCCGAGCCGCATAATGGGCTCGGACGAGGGATCGAAGCGCAGCAATAAGGGTCTACTCGCTTCGAGTGGTAAGAATAAAATATCGAGCTTCTCGCGCACCTCGACACCGGCAATGTCCATGTCGGTGCCCCACAGAAACTCGAGCGTGACGTCGCTCTGTCCTGAGCGAGAAACGGACCGCACCAGCCGCACGTTGCGAATGACGCCGACGGCCTCTTCGATCGGTTTGGTGAGCAGGTTTTCTACTTCAACCGGCGCCGCCCCCGTCAGTTCGGTGCGAACGGTCAGCGTCGGGTAGGAAATGTCCGGCAGCAGGTTCAGGTTAAGACGCGACAACGAGACCATGCCGAACAATCCGATGGCGACCGTGAACATCACGATCGTTACGCGTCGCTCAGTTGCGATTTCAATCAGTCGGCGCATTGTCGCTTACCTGAATGTCGGATTTTTCGGCGAGGTTCAGCTCAGTGCTGTCATCGGCATTGATTACGGTGACCTTCGCGTCGGGCTTCAAGCCGATCTGGCCGACGATGACGACGAACTCGTCGTCAGTAAGGCCGCTGGTAATTTCTATCAGGCCTTCGTCGCTGAATCCGGTCTCGACAAACCTGCGGATGGCGATATCATTTTCGACGACAAAAACGCTCGTTTGACCGACTTCCTCGATAATCGCGCTCCGTGGAACCTGCAACACATTCGCATGCTGGTCATAAATGACGCTGATGCGCCCGAACATGCCGGGCTTGATGCGTCGCTGCTCATCATAGATTTCGATCGTGATTTTGAATGTTCCGGTCTCCGGATCGACGATGGGGCTGACCCTCGTGACGGTCGCGACGATGGGTGGGCCCTGCAGCGCATCAATATCGATGCCGACGGTCTGGCCGGCGCCGATATTTCGGTACTCCCGCTCGGGAACGTGCAAGTAGACGACGAGTGGCTCAAAACTCGTGATCCGAAAAACCGGGTCGCTCGCGCTAATCGTATTGCCGAGCTTGATGAAACGCTCGGATATGACGCCGTCAATCGGTGCGCGAATCTGTGTGTAGTCGAGTTCGAGTTTGGCGAGATTGAATGTCGCTTGCAGCGCCTCAGTTTCGAACTTGATCTTGTCGAAGTCGCCGGCGCTAATCAGTCCTTTTTCGCTCAGATCGACATTGCGCTCATAGTCGCGCTGCAATTTTCTGAGTTGTGCTTCGGACTGGCTGAGTTCGAGCCTCAGGCGATCGCCGTCGAGCCGCGCCAGGATCTGGCCTTTCGTGACAGCGTCGCCTTCCTCAACCAGTATCTCGCGAACCTCGCCACCCACCTTGCCGACAACGTTTGCTTCTGCGAATGCCTCGATCGGGGCCGTGCCCGTGTATACCGCGTAGATGTCGCCACGACTCGGCTTGCTTGTTTCAACCGGAATGGGGGGCGCTTCTTCCTTCTCTTCTTCGTCGTTCCCGGCAACCCCTTCGCCCTGCTGGCAGCCGGACAGCAGAAAAATCAGCGCGACCGCGGCCGGGCCAAATCGATTTAGCGTCATTGAATTCTCCCTTATTGCCATGTGACGTTTGGTTCCCCTCGCGAACCAAACGATGGCGATCTTGCGACGGCTGTTGATCAGCCCGTGTAAAGTTCCTGCGTGTCGTTGCTCGCGAGTACCTTGCTGCCATCGCGAAGTGCGGACTGGCCGACGATGACGACTTGTTCGTCGCCAGCGAGACCATTCAGGACCTCGATCCGGCCGTCCGATTCGATTCCGGTTTCGATCTGGCGTCGTGCAACCTCACCGTCACTGACGACATAAACTGACGTTTGCTCATCTTCCTCGACGAGTGCCTGCGCCGGAATCACCATCGCCTCGCTGTGTTTCTCGTAACTGACCGTGAACCGCGCGAACATGCCCGGCGCCAGTTGTTCGAGATCGTTATTAATGTAGGCGGTGGCGCGAAACGTGCCGTTTCGCGTGTCAATCGTCGGACTGATACGTGCGATTATTGCCGCGTACTTGTGGCCTGGCATCGAGTCGACCTCGAGCGTGGCAGCGTGTCCGGCAGCAAATTTCTCGAGTTCGGTTTGCGGAATCTGTAGATAGGCGACAAGTTGACTCGTATCCGTGATACGGAACGCTTCTTCACTTTCGCGAATGCTTTGCCCGAGCTTGATATTTCTGTTTGAAACGTACCCGGAGATCGGTGCCCGAACCCGCGAGTAGTTGTGATCCAGTTTTTTCAGTTCGTAGGTTGCCTCGAGTCCCTCGAGGTCAAAGCGCAGGCCGTCAAACATTGACTTGCTGACCAGGCCTCGCTTGTTGAGATCAACATAGCGTTCGTACTCGCCGCGAGCCATGTCCAGGTTGGCTTTGGCCGACAGCATTTGGAGCCGCAGACGCTCGCCATCGAGACGGGCAAGTACCTGGCCCTGTTCGACCCAGTCGCCTTCCTCGGCCAGCAGTTCGACCACCTCTCCCGGTACGCGAGCCAGGACCGGCGCATCGCCCTCGGAGCCGATCGTCGCCGTGGCGTCATAGGTTGCGTAAATGTCAGCGCGAGCCGGGGTGATGACTTCCACCGGGAGCGGCGTTGCCGCCTCAGCCTGTTCGGTCGCGACGACACTGGCCTCGCCCGTGCCGCAGCCGGAAAGGGCGGGCAGCACCGCAATAGCCAGTACGAACATGGCGAGCAGGGATATGCTTTGCTTGATCGATTTCATTGTTTTCTCAGCGACCCACTAGGTTAGTGTTGTAGTGAAGTATAACACTAGTTCGGTATAACGCAAGTTTTACCTGAAAATGAGTGTTTTCGGGGCTTTCACAACCCTTAGATGCCTCAGATCGGCATTTGGATGCAGTCCATTTGCTTATTAGGGGCGAGACCGCCAATCGGGCTGGAACGGGACGCCCATCAAGGATGGAACGGGACGCCCATCAAGGATGGAACGGGACGCCCATCAAGGATGGGACGGGACGCCCATCAAGGATGGGACGGGACGCCCATCAAGGATTCTGCTAGGATTTGCGGCGCCGTACCGATGGTCGGCGACTGCAAAAAATAACAATACGGCCGCTGGCACAGCGCATTGCGCGGACAATTGCGGCTTGGGGGAATTGTCTGTGCTTTTCAATTCACTGACTTTCATGGTTTTTTTCGTGCTGGTCCTGGCGCTACACAATGCGCCACTCAGCTGGACGACCAAGAAAACCAACCTGCTGATAGCCAGTTACCTGTTTTATGCGGCGTGGAATCCACCATTCGTGATCCTGCTGTGGATATCGACGGTCATCGACTGGAACGTCGCGAAAAAGATTTTCACGGAGCCGTCGAAAAACCGACGCAAGATGTGGCTGGCGATCAGCGTCATCGTCAATCTCGGCCTGCTGGGTTATTTCAAGTACGGTGGCTTCCTGCTGGAAAATTTTGTCGTGCTTGCGGCGACGCTCGGGATCAACTACCAACCGCCGGAGTGGCACATCATTTTGCCCGTTGGTATCTCGTTTTATACTTTTCAAACAATGGCCTATTCCCTCGACGTGTATTTGCGGCGCGCCGAGCCCTCGAAGTCGTTTCTCGACTTCAGCCTGTTCGTGACGTTTTTCCCGCAACTCGTTGCCGGGCCGATCGTTCGTCCAACACACCTTTTGCCGCAGTTCGCGAAGCCACGGGTGGCGACCGCCCGTCAGCTGTTATGGGGTCTCGGGTTGATGACCATCGGGCTGTTCCAGAAGATCGTGGTTGCCGATGGCCTGCTCGCGCCCACCGCGGATGCCGTGTTCGGTGCGGAAAAGATGTTGCATCCATTGGACGCCTGGCTCGGAACGCTGGCGTTCTCGGGCCAGATATTTTCCGATTTCGCCGGTTACTCGACCACGGCGATTGGTATCGCGCTGACGCTGGGTTTCGGTCTCCCCGACAATTTTCGTTTTCCGTATGCCGCGATCGGATTCTCGGATTTCTGGCGGCGCTGGCATATCTCGTTGTCATCGTGGCTGCGCGACTACCTGTACATCCCGTTGGGCGGCAGCCGCAAGGGTAATCTGCGAACCTACGCAAACCTCATGACCACGATGTTGCTCGGCGGGCTTTGGCATGGTGCGAGCTGGACCTTCGTGGTGTGGGGCGGCCTGCACGGGCTGTATCTCGCGGCGGAGCGCTGGCTGACGGCCCGTCTCGGCGATCGTGAAATCTGGAACCGATTCGCAATACGGGTGCTACTGGCCATCGTCACGTACTTTCTCGTCAACATCACCTGGGTATTTTTCCGTGCCGCGGACTTTTCAATGGCCTGGCGCATGATTGTCACGATGCTGACGTTTGTGACCGATGGCGAAAAAGTGTTGCCGACAATTCATATTCTGCAAACGGTGATCACGATCGGCATCATGCTCGTGATCCATTGGTATATGCGCGAGCGTAAACTCGACGAAGTGATTGGGCGGCTGCCAACCTGGCTGATCGGTCTTGTCTGGGGCGCCATGATAACGGTGATCATCATCACCCAGGGAGGAAGCGATGCCTTCATCTACTTCCAGTTCTGAAAACCCTCTCGACACGAGCAAGTACGATCGCCCGTTGCCCGGCAAGTCGCTGCGTCCTGGCGCGTTCATCGCGCTGCTCGTGACCATCTTGCTGTTGAGCGGCTGGGAGCTCTATTGGCGAGACCAGGGGTCCATACCTTCTTACCGCAACAGCGAAGGTCTTTGGGCGATGCAGCGACGCCGCATTAATCGTGGTGAAGGCGACAAGACCGTAATCACAGGGTCCTCACGCATTTTCTTCGATACTCAGCTGGACGTTTGGGAGCGAGAGTCCGGCGAGCGGCCGATTCAGCTCGCGCTGGAAGGCACAACCCCGGTCCCGTTGATGGAAGATCTGGCAGAGGACCCCGATTTCACGGGCACCCTGCTGGTCGGTGTGTCGCCAGGCCTGATGTTCAGCGGCTTCGAGTATCGCGGCGACGTGTTCAAGCACTATCGCGAGGAATCGCCATCGCAGTGGCTGGGGCAGCGCATATCGATGCTGGCAGAGCCCTACCTGGCCTTCTACCATTACGATTACAGCCTGTTTACCGTTATCAAGCGGCAAGCGCTGCCGGAACGTGATGGCGTTGAATTCGAAAGTGACGTGCGCAGACTGGCTACGTTCGGGAAAGATCGCGCAACCCGCATGTATTCCAAGGTCGAAACCGACGAGGCGTATGCCGATATTGCGAAACAGATTTGGGCAGAAGGGTTTGTGCCGATAGAAGATCGCGACGAGGAGTGGCTCAAAGGCGCGCTGGAGAATCGCGAAAAACAGATCGAGCGCGCCGTCATCGCAACAAGAAAATTGCAGGAGCGTGGTGTCGAGGTCATATTCGTGCGCAATCCTCGCGAAGGCCACTACGCGATCAGCGAGCCCATGTACAACCCGCGGGCCGAGACCTGGGATGTGCTGATCGAGCAGACCGGGGCCCTCGGCATACACTGGCAGGATCACGAAGAGCTGCAGGGCTACTGGTTACCCGAGTGGTCACACCTGTCGGGCAGCGAAGCCGACCGATACACCAAGGCTTTGTACCACGTCATTCAGCGCGAACGCGCGATGCGCAGCGAGTCAGGCACGGAATAAGCGATGCCGTCACCACCGGCCGGACGTCTAGGTCGGGGCGGCAAGGCCGCGTTGTTCACGACGTTCGGCCCGTCGTTTGGACGCATTGGCCTGGACCAGTAGCAGGCTCGGCGTCAGGAACAGCGTCAAAACAGTTGCGAATGCGAGGCCACCAGCGACCGACGAGGCCAGTTGTGTCCACCATTGCGAACTTGGCGCGCCGATCGACACGTCGCGTTCGATGAGGTTGATATTAATGCCCAACACCATCGGCATGAGCCCGATGATGGTCGTTACGGTAGTCAACAAGACCGGACGCAGGCGTATTGCACAGGTGCGAATGACCGCGTCATAGGCTGCTGCACCGCGAGCACGCAACACGTTATAGGTATCGATAAACACAATATTGTTATTCACGACAATGCCGGCAAGCGTAATGACGCCGACGCTCGACATGATAATGCCGAAAGGTTTGCCCATGATCAGGTGCCCGAGCAGGACGCCGCCGGTGGAGAAAAGAACCGCGGTTAGGATCAGGCCAGCCTGGTACAGGCTGTTGAATTGCGTCACGAGAATAATGGCCATCATCGCGAGCGCCATGAGCATCGCCTGCAACAGGAACTGCTCGTCCTCCTCCTGATCCTCGGTACTGCCGCGAAACGCAATACCGACTCGAGGGTCGATGCCCAACGTAGGTGCAAGGTCCCGCAATTCCAGGACAACGTCCGACGGCAGGAATGCGGGGCGCACATCCGCATCGATCGTAATCGTACGGCGCAAATCCGTGCGGCGAATGGTGCTGACTTTTTGCGCGGGTTCACGGGTTACGAAGGTACTGATCGGTACCAGTCCGTTTGCGGTTGGAATCCTGAGTTCATCGATTTGCGTCAGGTTGCGGCTCGCTAACGGGTAGCGCACGCGAATGTCGATTTCGTCATCGCTGTCATCGGGACGGTATTCGCCAATCTTGATGCCATTCGTTACGAGTTGAACCATCGCGCCAACGAGTGCCACGTCCGCTCCGAAGCGCGCCGCTTCCGCACGATCGACGCGCAGTTGCCATTCGATGCCCGGCAGCGGCCGACTGTCTTCAATGTTGAATATGGCAGGATGGTCGGTCAGGTGTGCGACGAATTTGCTGACGGCATCTTCGAGCAAAGCAGGGAAGCGCGACGAGAACTCGATGCGTATCGGCTTGCCTAGCGGTGGACCCGCGTCCGGTTGCGCGTCTCGATGATGATGCCGACCAGGTCCGACGTTCTATCGCGAATCTCGGCAAGAATATCGTCGGCCTTACGCCGCTGATCCCATTCGATGTAGTTCAGCGTCAGTGAGCCGATCTGGTCCTCCGCGCCCCGGTTGCCGCCGCCGGTCTTGGCGTAAACGAACTCGATCTCGGGCATGCCGAGAACCCGTTGCTCAACCTGCCGCACGAGGAAGTCTTTTTCGTCCGTCGACAAGTCACCGCGCGCGCGTATGTCGACCATGCCGAACGGCTGTTCGACGTCGGGAAAATATTCGACGCCGCGGCCCAGTCCAATGAACATCGCATAGACAACGATTAACAGCACAACTACCGCCGCGACGTTTCTCCACGGATGTCGCAGCGATCGCTTCAGGAATTGCACATAGCGGCCCGTCACACCGGTAACGTCGTCGAGGTCGCCGGTTTCAGCCGCGGCAAGATTGCGTCGTGCCTCGGCAGTCGTCGCGCCTGTCTTACCGAATATCGAACCGAGTGTGGGCACGAACAACAGCGCCATGATCAAGGATGCGGATAACACCGCAATCAGCGTTATCGGCAGGTATTTCATGAACTCACCGGATATTCCGGGCCAAAGCGCCAGCGGAACAAAGGCTGCCAGTGTCGTACAGGTTGAGGCGATGATGGGCCAGGCCATGCGTATCGCGGCGCGGGAGTATGCGTCGTGACGAGACTCACCCTCGGCCAGACGCCGGTCTGCCATTTCCGTGACAACGATGGCTCCGTCTACGAGCATGCCGACCGCCATGATCAGGGCGAACAACACCATCATATTAATAGTGATGCCGAATGCACCGATAATGAGAATACCCATCAGGAAGCTGCCCGGAATAGCCACGCCGACGAGCAAGGCGGAGCGAATACCGAGAATGCCGATAATGACGATGAACACGAGCAGGACCGCGACAAGCACACTGTTCTGCAACTCGGTCAGCATATTGTGAACGTCTTTCGACTTGTCTCGCGATGCGACGATCTCGACTTCGGCCGGCCAATAGCCACGCTCTTCATCGACAATCGCGTTGACAGCGTCGATCGTATCGATGACGTTGGCACCGGATCGCTGCACAACTTCGATCGCAAGTGCCTTCTTGCCGTTTAGTCGCGCGTAGCTTTCCGCATCTTTGTAGGTACGCCGTACCTGTGCAATGTCCTTGAAATGAACGACGCGCTCGCCGACTGCCTTGATCGGCATATTGAGTACATCTTCCGGGCTTTCGACGACTCCCGGTACCTTGACTGGAAAGCGGCCTTCGGAGGATTGCAGCGAACCCGCGGCGACGAGTCGATTGTTAAGACTAATGAAACTGATAATTTGAGCCTGGTCGAGGCCGTAGCTTTCCATGGCCAGTGGATCGACGACCACTTCCATTAATTCCTCGCGTACGCCAACGAGATTGACTTCAAGTACGCCGCTCAGCCCTTCGAATTTCTCCTTGAGATCCTTCGCGATGGTCGTCAATGTCCGCTCGGATACGTGTCCGGCGAGATTGAGAACCAGCATCGGATCGAAGCGCGACATCTTGACTTCGTTGACCGTGGGTTCTTCTGCCTCGCGCGGAATTTTCGCTTTGGCCTTGTCAACTTTTTCGCGTACGTCCTGCAACGCTTTGTCGGTGTCTATGCCTGCAAAAAACTCCAGCTGAACATTCGCACCGCCTTCGTAGGCGTTGGCGGTCATTTCCTTGATGCCCTCGATGGAGCGCAATTCCTGCTCCATCGGGCGTACCAGCAGACGCTCCGAGTCTTCCGGGGAAATGCCATCGAATGTAATGCTGACATAGAGAATCGGTATCTCGATATCCGGTTCGGCTTCCTTCGGAATCGTCTGGTACGCTACGAGACCGCCAATCAGGACGACTGCCAGCGACAGGAGGACGGTACGGGACCGCGACATCGCTGATTCGATGATCTGCAAGGGGATCTACTCTGCGCCGGATTTGATGGCGACGGCTGTGTCGATGTCGCCCTCGGGGACCGCATTGACTATGGAGCCCGCGGCAACAAATCCCTGTCCCACGGTGATAATCGTTGCCGTTGCGGGCAATCCTGCGATCCACATGCCGTCTTCGGACGATAGTGCAATGTCTGCGACGACAAACTCGACCTTGCCGGCTTCGTTGATGATCTTGATGCCGACATTGCCTGCGTCGTCAAGTGTCAGCAGAGACGGAGATACCCGATGCGCAAGTACGCGTTCGGCCGGAATTCGCAGTTCGGCCGTTCCGCCAGCGCGCAGACGGCCATCATTGTTGTTGACTTCAAGTTCAACCGCAAAAGTGCGTGTTGCCTCGTCTGCGACCGGCGCAACGTAACGGATTTTCCCGCGTACCGTTTCGCCCGTTGCGAGTCGTGCTTCGGCGGAATCGTCGACATTCACATATCGAGTGTCAAATTCAGACAGGTTGGCAGAAACGATGATCGTACGATTGTCCACAAATGTCGCGACAGGATCGCCAAGCTGGACGAAGTCGCCTTCTTCAACGATGCGAGATTGCAATGCGCCGTCAAAAGGCGCGCGGATCGTCATATAAGTGAGGTCCAGTTC
>Ga0255058_10001378_pt1 | contig 13662 bp, 7 predicted proteins | sample Cases_109_9_MG_FD_188637 | JGI IMG/M metagenome (GOLD analysis project Ga0255058, IMG submission 188637) | Seawater microbial communities from Amundsen Gulf, Northwest Territories, Canada - Cases_109_9 | ecosystem: Environmental > Aquatic > Marine > Gulf | place: Canada: Northwest Territories... | reverse complement strand
AGATAAATTATCTGAAACCTTAAGGGATGAATTAAAAAATACAGGATCCGTACAGACTGAAAGAAAATTAGCCAAACGTTTGAAAATTGTAGAGGCATTTAGAAAATCGGGGAATAAACCCGGATGGATGATTTTGAAAGTTATCCCAGTTATCCCACCTGAATTAAGACCTCTAGTGCCATTGGAAGGGGGCCGCTTTGCCACATCCGATTTGAATGATTTGTATCGCAGGGTTATAAACAGAAACAACAGATTGAAAAAACTACAAGAGTTAAAAGCCCCTCAAATAATAATACGAAATGAAAAAAGGATGTTGCAAGAATCAGTGGCTGCTTTGTTTGATAATGGGCGGAGAGGAAGAATTTTACGAGGCTCTGATAGACGTCCATTAAAGTCTCTTAGCGACATGTTAAAAGGCAAACAAGGACGATTCAGACAAAACTTGCTTGGAAAACGAGTGGACTATTCTGGGCGCACGGTCATTGTCGCTGGTCCTCAATTGAAATTTCACCAGTGTGGCTTGCCCAAAAAAATGGCCTTGGAACTTTTTAAGCCGTTTATTTTTAACAAATTGGAAGAGAAAGGGTATGCCACCACAATAAAAGCTTCCAAACGGATGGTAGAAAAAGAAGAGCCTCAGGTATGGGAAGTGGTAGAGGAAGTTATCCAGGATCGTCTGGTCCTCCTTAATCGCGCGCCAACTTTGCATCGGTTGGGCATACAGGCCTTCCAACCTATTCTAATTGAAGGAAAGGCCCTGCAGCTGCATCCATTGGTTTGCACTGCTTTTAATGCTGATTTTGATGGAGATCAGATGGCTGTTCATGTCCCACTCTCATCGGAGGCTCAAATTGAGGCGAAATTGTTAATGCTTTCCACAAATAATATCTTATCTCCCGCTAGCGGGAAACCTATTGCAGTGCCCTCCCAGGACATTGTTTTAGGTTGTTACTATTTGACAAAAATACGTGGAAACGCAAAAGGGGAAAATATGCTGTTTGCAAACTTCCAAGAAGTAAGAATTGCCTACGATGCGGAAGAAGTCCATTTGCAGGCAAAAATATTTGTGCGATTGGATGGAGAATTGGTAGAAACAAATGTGGGTCGAGTTTTGTTGTATGAAATTTTTCCAAAAGAAATTTCCTTTAAAAGCGTAAACAAGGTAATGCGTAAAGGCATTTTATCGGATCTTGTTTCTGAGGTCTTTATTAAATCGGGGAGAGAAAAAGCTGTAAATTTTCTTGATGATGTAAAAGAAATAGGTTTTAAATATGCGACTAAGGGAGGGTTAACTTTTTCTATTGATAATCTTACGATTCCGGCAAACAAAGAATCTCTGATTGCAGGAGCAAGGAAAGAGGTTTTAAATGTTGAAGAGCAATATACTGAAGGTTTGATCACTAAAGGGGAAAGGTATAACAAAATTATTGACATCTGGGCCCGTGTAACTGAGCTGGTCTCTGATGATATGTTTAGTGAATTAGAAAGTGATGATGATGCTATTGTGCGCGGAAAATCTGGTAAGTGGAAGGATTTTAATCCAGTTTTTATTATGGCGGATTCTGGCGCTCGGGGGAGTGTGCAACAAATTAGGCAGCTGGCTGGGATGAGAGGGTTAATGGCGAAACCTTCAGGGGAAATTATTGAAACTCCTATCACGGCCAATTTTAGAGAAGGACTTACTGTGTTGCAATATTTTATTTCAACCCATGGAGCAAGAAAGGGTTTAGCTGATACTGCTTTGAAAACGGCCAATTCCGGCTACCTAACAAGGCGGCTCGTGGATGTTGCGCAAGATATTATTGTCAAAATGAAAGACTGCAAAACCCTAAATGGAATCGAGATAGGCGCTCTTGTGGAAAGTGGAGAAGTTATACAGCCCCTTGGCGAGAGAATTTTAGGGCGGATAGCCCTGGAAGATATTGTGGATCAATTTACAGGAGAGAAACTTGTCAAAGCCAACCAGATGATAGATGAAAATGCAGTGGATGTTATTGAAAACGCAGGTCTGGAAAAGGTTAAGATCCGTTCTGTTTTAACCTGTGAAGCAGACACTGGCATATGCGCCATGTGTTATGGCAGAAACCTGGCCACCTTTGAATTATCTGATATTGGTGAAGCCGTTGGCATTATTGCGGCACAATCCATTGGCGAACCTGGGACCCAGTTGACAATGAGAACATTTCATATCGGAGGAACGGCTAGTCGGGTCACTGAACAAACAACTCTTAAATCGAAAAAAGGCGGGCGTGTTAAATTCGTCGATCTTGAGACCGTCCAAAGCCAAGAAGGTCGGCTTATTGTAATGAAAAGGAATGGGTCTGTTGCTATTGAGGATGATAACGGTCGTGAAAAAGAAAGATATTCTGTTGTTTACGGAGCTAAAATGAAAGTGAAGGATGGCCAAGATGTAAGACCAGGCGATTTGTTGGTGGAATGGGATCCTTTTACAATGTCTATTTTGACGGAACTGAGCGGTAAGGTGGCCTTTGGAGATATTGTTGAAGGACTTACTATGCGGGAGGAAGTAGATGAAGTAACTGGTCTTTCGCGAAAAGTAATTTCTGAACATAGAGAAGAAAAACGGCAACCCCGTATTTCCATTAAGGATTCAAAAAATAAGACTATTGCCCGTTATCTTTTGCCCGCAGGCGCCCATTTAATGGTTATGGAGGGAGAAGAAGTGCATGCAGGGGATTTAATCGTCAAAATCCCGAGAGAAACCACAAAAACCAAAGATATCACTGGCGGCTTGCCCAGAGTAGCGGAACTCTTTGAAGCTAGAAAACCTCACGAACAAGCCACTATAACGGAAATTGATGGAGTAGTGAAATTTGGTGGATTTGAAAAAGGTATGAGAAAAATTATTGTGGCAAACGAAAACGGAGAAGAAAAAGAATATTTAATCAAACGCGGAAAACATATTAATGTTCATGAGGGAGATTACGTTAAGGCCGGGGAATCATTAATGAGCGGAGCGGTAGACCCGCATGATATACTAAGAGTTTTAGGTGAAAAGGAGCTTCAAAAATATCTGGTGAATGAAGTTCAGGAAGTATACAGGCTTCAAGGAGTTCAAATCAATGATAAGCATATTGAAGTTATAGTAAAGCAAATGCTTCGTCATGTTGTCATCGAGGATTCTGGCGACACTATCTTTCTCATTGGTGATAATGTGCCTAAATCCACCTTTTCTAAAATCAACGAAGAAGCTGTTAATGAAGGCAGTAAACCAGCAAGAGGCAGGCCTATCTTGCTTGGCATTACTAAATCCTCGTTAAGCACGGAAAGCTTCATTTCGGCCGCTTCTTTTCAGGAAACAACCCGTGTGTTAACCGAGGTAAGTATCAGCGGAAAAGTTGATTACTTAAGGGGTTTAAAGGAAAATGTTATTATGGGGCGTTTAATTCCGGCCGGGACCGGAGCAAGATGTTATAACAAAGTTCGGCTCAAAGAAAAAAAAGCAGATGAGCCGGATAAAACTGAGGAAACGAAAACCCAGGAACCAGAAGCTTTGGTTACCTAATAGCTCGTTGCCTACTTTTTTCCTGGAGCATCATCTAACACAATATCCGAATGTCACTAACATCGGCATAATTGTATTGAAATTAGGATCTTCATCGCTTCTATCGTCTAAGAGTGTAAATTTTACATAATGAATATTTAATAGTAGTTTCTGCTAAGATCACTAAAGGGTTCAGAAAAATTTTTAAAAGAGAAACTCGTCCGTTGGATTTACACATACAGGATGTTTTTTTAATGCACCGCCTAAAAGCTTAAAATTGCTCCGCGTCTGATTTGTTTCATTAGTTTGCCACTATTATTCTTTAGAAAAAACTAGACTTTGACCGCCTCCCTCTTAAAGAAATTAATCTTTTCTATTAATAGGATCCTCGGAATAAATAGAGGGGGCCCTAGTCAACCAAAGACCTCTTGGACTGAGCATTGTTGCTTTTCAGCTTGGCGCTATTTTGTGCCCACAATTCAGGCATATAAGGAATAACCTCAACTTAGGAAATATAGTTTTGATGGGTTAAGGCAAAATAGCCGAGAACAAAGCTTTTTGGCATGACAATTCTACAGAGGTAATCAAATTGAAAATCGATGGGAAATGATGTCAGATTAGTCGAAACTAAGGGGCGTTTTGAATTCCAGGGTTATTTTTTATTTTGAAATTTGGGTAAAATATCGTGGTTTTTTTTAGCTCTTTAATGGATGTATAGTAATTAAAATTTATATAAAAAAAATTTAAAGTAATTGATCTGCTCCGTTTTCTTGTCTAATCATTTTTGGCAAGGGGTTTTATGACAAATAGAACTTCTCCCTTTATCGGTCTCGTTGGCTTTGGCTATTGGGGAAAAAACATTTTACGAAACTTGTCCGAGTTGGGAGTTCTTCACACTGCCTGCGATTCTAACTCCAACCTTATCTCAGAACAAAAAAAAATATTATCTCATATTAAATTTACCGCCTCCTTTAATGATATTCTGCAAAACAGGGATATTAAGGCTGTGGCAATATCCACTCCAGCAGAAACTCATGCTAAGTTTGTGAAAGAGTCTTTATTGGCAGACAAAGATGTTTTTGTTGAAAAACCCTTGGCCTTAACCGTAAAAGATGGGGAAGAGCTTGTGGAGCTCGCAGAGAGGCATAACAAAATTTTGATGGTGGGGCATATCTTGCAATATCATCCTGCTGTTATAAAACTAAAAGAACTCATATCCTCAGGGAAGATTGGCAAAATTCAATACATATATTCCAATAGGCTTAACATTGGAAAGTTTCGCACAGAAGAAAACATTCTATGGAGTTTTGCCCCCCATGATATATCAGTCATTTTGCTGCTCCTTGGGGAAGAGCCTCTTAATATTATGGCTTTTGGCGAAGGGTTTCTAAATAAAGAGATTTATGATACGACCTTAACTTCAATGGTATTCAGCAACGGCGTCAAAGGGCATATTTTTGTGAGCTGGCTTCATCCTTTTAAAGAACAGAAAATAATAGTCGTAGGCTCTGAAGCAATGGCAGTTTTTGATGATTTAAACCAGAACAAACTGTGTATATACCCCCATAAGATTGAATGGAAAAATGGAAAAATTCCTACCGCTCATAAAGCGGATTTTGAAGCAATTCCTATAAAAGAAGCGGAGCCGCTAAGGGAGGAACTAAAGCATTTCATTGAATGTGTCAATGAGAGAAAAAGTCCAAAAACCGATGGAGAAGAAGGGTTGAGAATACTTAAAGTCCTTGAAGAGGCAGAAGAAAGCCTCTCACGATCGTTTCGTGGAGCGAAGCGTGGCAATCGCGGTCAGCGTAGGGCATTGAAGGAAGTTGGCATGACATTGTCTGCTGAAGGCGCTCGAAAAAAACAATATTTTGTTCACGAAAGTTCTTTTATCGATGAGGAAGTTAAAATAGGCAATGGAACAAAAATATGGCATTTTGCGCATGTCTCAAAAAAATCAACGATTGGGAGTAATTGCATTATAGGGCAAAATGTGATGATAGGCTCTGAAGTAGAAATAGGGGATAAGTGCAAAATTCAGAATAATGTGTCTATTTACAAAGGGGTTGTTATTGAAGATGAAGTTTTCTGCGGGCCATCTTGTGTATTCACCAATGTTTACAACCCCAGAGCGTTTATTGAAAGAAAGCATGAATTTATGGAAACCTTGGTGAAAAAAGGAGCTACTATTGGGGCAAACGCCACAATAATCTGCGGAATTATTGTAGGAAGATATGCAATGGTAGGAGCGGGAGCAGTGGTAAAGGCCGATGTTCCGGATTACGCTGTTATTGCTGGGGTCCCTGCAAAGCAGATTGGGTGGGTATGCAAATGTGGAACTAAATTAAATTATGCCCAAGACCCCATAATATGTAAACACTGCGGCGATAAATATCGACTGGAAGACAACAAATTAAGCATAGTTGTATAAGAATGACCGGATGCCTTGAAAACTACTTTAAAAAATGCAAAAAAGTTTAAATAAATGAGCGCTTAAAAAGCAAAGTATGTGGGTGATCAAAATGCTGTTATTTAATGTTTTTGCCCCCTACATTCTCCCATCCATATTTTTTCCAGTAAACCCAAAATGTTTATACTCGGAATTTCAGGATTTTATCATGATAGCGCCGCCTGTATGGTAGAAGATGGCCAAATTTTAGCGGCCGCGCAGGAAGAGCGTTTTACCAGGAAAAAGCATGATCCCAGCTTTCCGAAAAATGCAGCTAAATATTGCCTGAAAGAGGCCGGAATAAGCGCTGACCAAATAGATCATATTGTTTTCTATGATAAACCTTTCTTAACCTTTGATCGTCTTTTGCTAACTTATTTAACGGTGGCTCCAAAGGGACTGAAATCATGGTTGGAGGCTGCTCCCATATGGCTAGGCAAAAAACTTCATTTGCCAAAAATAATCCAAAAAGAATTGGGTTTGGATAAAGAAATTCTTTTTACAGAACATCATGAAGCTCATGCTTCATCTGCTTTTTATCCATCTCCTTTTAAAGAAGCGGCCATTTTAACCGTTGATGGAGTAGGGGAATGGGCGACGGCTAGTTATGGCTATGGAAGGGGCAAAGAGATCACTCTTCTAAAGGAAATGAACTTTCCGGATTCTTTAGGGCTTCTTTACTCTGCTTTTACCTATTTTACAGGATTTAAAGTAAATTCAGGAGAGTATAAACTTATGGGGCTAGCTCCATACGGTGAGCCTCGTTACAAAGAGATCATTCTTTCGGAGCTTGTGGATGTAAAAGATGATGGGTCTCTGCGCTTGAACCTCTCTTGTTTTGATTTTTTAGGCGGACTCCGGATGACAAACAAAAATTTTGCCAAACTTTTTGACGGTCCTCCCCGCAAGCCTGAATCGCAGATAACAAAAAGAGAAATGGATATTGCTGCTAGTATTCAAATTGCAACCGAAGAAATATTGATTAAAATGGTAAACCATGTTTATAAAGAAACGAAGCTAAAGAACCTTTGCCTTGCTGGTGGAGTGGCCCTTAATTGTGTGGCTAACGGTCGCATATTACGAGAGGGGCCTTTTGAAAATGTTTGGATACAACCCGCGGCGGGCGATGCAGGAGGGGCATTAGGAGCGGCGTTAAGTGTATGGCATCGCTACCTTGGAAATGAGCGTCTCTGTTCCGAAGAGCAGGATAATCAGAAAGGCTCATATCTGGGGGCAGCGTTCTCCAATGAAGAGGTTAAAGGTTATTTAGCAAACAACAAATATCCTTTTCACGCGCTATCCAAGTCTAATAGAGCTCATACAATTGCAAAACAGATAGCCGGGGGGAAAATTGTGGGGTATTTTTCGGGCAGGATGGAATTTGGTCCGAGATCCCTTGGCGCTAGAAGCATATTAGGAGACCCCCGTAGCATGGAAACCCAAAGTGTTATGAATTTGAAGATTAAATATAGAGAATCCTTTCGACCCTTTGCCCCCTCTGTTTTAGAAGAAAAGGCATCCGAATATTTTGAATTAAATCAACCAAGCCCTTACATGCTTTTGGTGGCAAAAGTCAGGAAAGAAAGATGTTATAATCAAACTTCCAGTGATGACAAAGGGATGCTGGAACGATTAAAAATTAAAAGAAGCGATATCCCCGCGGTAACCCACCTCGATTATTCAGCCAGGGTTCAAACAGTGGATAAAAAAGATAATCCTGATTATCATGCTGTCATCGAGGAATTTGAAAAATTAACTGGGTATGCTGTCATAGTAAATACAAGTTTCAATGTGCGCGGTGAACCTATCGTCTGCGCTCCTGAAGATGCTTATAAATGTTTTATGCGAACCGAGATGGATGTTTTGGTAATGGAAGATTTTATTCTTTACAAAGAAGAACAGCCGCCCTGGAGGGAGACAAAAGAATGGAGAAAGGACCTCATCCTTGATTGACATAAAAGAAATCCGAAAATTTGGTGGTATTGCTTTTCTTTTCTTTGGACTGCTATGCGCCTTGGCAATCTGGCGGCAGAAGGTTTTGCTATCCTGTTTTTTTGGTTCTCTGTCCTTCCTGGGCTTTGGTTTTATTGTATTCCCGGGTCCCCTTAAACCAGTTTATGACTTGTGGCTAAAAATTGCCCATTTCATGGGGACGATGATAACAAAAATAATGCTAACACTAGTTTATTACTTGGTAATAACTCCTTTCGCCATAATAAAAAGATTATTTTGGGGCTCTCCCATACCATTGAAGCCTGATAAAAATAAATCCACATATTGGGTCAGCCGTTCCGAAGCAGCTCAACCAAAAGAGAGGTTTTTAAAACGATTTTAAGGGCCGGGTCAAAAATAACTTGGTATTTTTGATCCGATCCTAAGGAGGTATAATTGCCAAATCAATCATTAGTTAAAGAATTCTGGGAATTTCTAAAATTTAGAAAGCGCTATTGGTTATTGCCCATTGTTATAATTTTGCTTCTCTTCAGCGCACTGATAATTTTTACAGAAACCAGCGCGGTAGCGCCCTTTGTTTATGCTTTATTTTAAGGTAATCGAAAGAGAGCGATAAAACCCAAAAATTCGATTAAAATAAATTGACAAAACTTTCCAGACTCATTAATATGGTTTTTATCTTTGAGCCGAGGTAGCTCATTCGGTAGAGCAAAGGACTGAAAATCCTTGTGTAGGCGGTTCGATTCCGTCCCTCGGCACACCTTTAACACCTTTGGATTCAATTAATTTCATTTTCACTCCTTTCCCTAAGATTTCTTGTTTTGCCTCGATTGTGCCCATCGTATCCCGGTTATAGTTTCGGTGAGCCTTCTTTTTTCTGATTATATACGTCAACTTTTGGGACGCTATTTTCCTTGAAGCATAGGTTTCTCCATTTCACTTAGCCAGAAAATAAAAGTCTATCCATGGCCAATATTATTTTACCCATAATTGGATTAATGCTGTCAACATTCACATTGATTTTTTATCTTACTGGAAAATAATACTGATTAATGTCTGGATTATACTGAGAAGCATGACAAGAATAGAAAATCTGAGAAGCAGAATCGCTCTTATATCTTTTTATGTTGAGTTTAGAGGCAAGTAAAATTATAAGTTCAAGAGGAAGTATTGAATAATCCATCTTTATACTCCCTGGTTCGGGTTTTTTGCATAACGGGATATTATTGTTGAAGGACAAAATAAATTACTACTATTGGCTGGTTATGTAAAGGTATTGGGTAAGAAAAGGATATTACTTCTTTGGTGGTCAAATTCAGTAGGTAAGGTGAATACTAATCTACTTTTCTTCAAAAAATTAAACGAAACCAACAAAGGGATAAAAGAAAATGCTTCTAAAGTTGAATGGGTATGTAAAGGGGAATTGGAGGCTGTGATGAGAAGGCAGATCGGAAATATGATTTTCAAGCAGTGGGCATAAAACACTTTATTAGGGTCATATCGAATACTTTTACTATTTACAATGTTTCTTTTAGTTATTATATTTTGAATTCAAATTACAATCATAGTATTTCGCTGATGCTCCCTGCTTGTAGGTCAACTTGCCGCCTTCAAGATGTTTTTTTAACTCTTTCCTGCCCTGTCCCTTTCACCATAAACCACAAATATGCTACTGTTACACATTAATCCTTATGGGAGGAGAAGTCATGAGGCTTTATTTTTTTCGATATTTTCTTTTTGTTTTATTTTTTCTATTGATTCCGTTTCAACAAAATGCTTGGGCTAATTTTAATATAAAGACTGCCAATAAATCAGTGCTAAAAATTAATGTTATTTATAGAGAGCCAAACTATGACCAACCATGGACGTATTCAATTCAATCAAAGGGTTCAGGCTCAGGTGTAATTATTGAAGGGAATAAGGTTCTAACTTCAGCTCATGTCATTGCCAATAGTGTCAGTATTGTTATTAAAAAAGCGAATGATCCCAAAGAGTATCGTGCTGTTGTTGAATTTATAGGACACCAAGAAGATTTAGCAATTTTAAAGCCAATAGATTCGTCCTTATTTATTAACACCATACCAATCAAACTCGGTGATTTGTCAAAGCTTCAAGAACAAGTGCATGCGTTTGGTTTTCCAGAAGGTGGAGACAATATTTCTATAACTAAAGGCATCGTTTCCAGAATAGAGCGAAACCGGTATGGGGATGATCGGAGGAACCATCTTCTTTCTGTGCAGATTGATGCAGCTATTAACAGTGGCAATAGTGGCGGGCCGGTAGTAAATAACTCTAAGCTTGTAGGTATTGCAATGTCTACGCTGGATCAATCTCAAAATATTGGATATATAGTTCCAGCGCCAGTAATAAAACATTTTCTCAAGGACTATGAGGACGGTAAATATGATGGGTTCCCCAAACTTGGAATTTGGTATCTACCTATTAAGAGTAAATTAATGGCTGAATACTTCGGCTTAAATCCTAAGGAAGGTGGAGTCCTATTAACAAGTGTGGAGCATGGAAGTTCAGCTTTCGGGTTGTTATACGAAAATGACATAATCCTCTCAATTGATAATGTGTCAATAGCTCGGGATGGTAGTATCGGGTTAAATAAAAATCTAAGAGTAAATTTCGGATATCTAATAGATACTCATTTTGTAAAAGAGAGAATTAAAATCAAAGTTATTCGCGACAAAAAAAAAATTACTATTGAATTGCCTTTAAAAAAATTTGTTCAATTCATACCTGATGAATATAGTGTTCGTCCCACCTATTTTATATTCTGCGGTTTAGTATTCATGCCTTTGACTATAAATTACCTTAAGACATGGGGTGAAGATTGGGAAAATGCACAAGTAGATTTAGTGACACTTGCATACTTTGGACATCCTACAAAAGAAAGAAGGCAACCTATAGTAATGCATTCTGTATTCCCTAATAGCGTGAACATGGGTTATGAGGGCTATCAAACATGGTTGCTCGGAAAAGTTAACGGACACAGAATAAGTAGCATGAAAAATCTACTTAAGATCATTGACAATATAACTGATAAATTCGTAGTGATTGAATTGGAAAAAGGTTCAGATAACGCGAAAGTCATACTTGATAATAATGCTTGCAAGAAGAGTGAAAAAGATATTTTAAAAAACTATTCTATCGAATCTACAAAATCACAAAATCTTCAATAACCCTAGATGACGCGCCCCTATTATGTGTGCCACCTGCATAGTGATATGGGCCTGTCCCCCGAAAATTGATCCACTTTTATAAGAGAGTATTGTTATAAAATTAGTTCAGAAAGGATGGCAGGTTATTTGTGCATAACTTCAAATGACAGCATCAAAAAAATAAACCCCGATGCAAAAACATCGGGGCTATTTTGAAAAACTGTGCCCGTCATGTTGTATTTATCCTGATTCTGCCTGATTCTACTTGACTCCACCTGACTTCATAATAAACCTTTAACTGTTATAAAAATAAGGATTTATCTCAAAATCAAGGGGATGCGAGCATTGCAAAAAGTGGGCTTCTTAGGACTGAAAATCTTTGTGTAGGCGGTTCCATTCCGTCCCTCGGCATCATAACCTAATAATGACCGGCCGCGTTAAAATAATCCCCCTAATCAAAATCAAATGGGGAAGTGGGTTTTGATTTATCATCACTCTTAGTTACTTCCTTTAGGGATTTCTTGAACATGTTTTGCAGAGATTCTGATCTTGTTTTATTCGCTTCCGCAGCTTCCTTAAATTTTTTTTCAGTCTCGGTTTTTTGCTTTTTGGATTTAATCAGCGCATCTTTGAAACGGTCTCCTGTTGATTGCTGAAGAATCGGTTTTCTTTCTTCTATCACTTTCCCATCAATACGGTTAATGACTAATATGGTTTGGCAACAAGGGCACTTAATTTCAAAATAATTCATTTGTTTTGTATAAAACTTTTGAAAAAATCGAAGATAATATTAAAAGGAATTAAAGTATTTAGTTAAAGAATGAATATAAACCCCTATCTAATATCAGAACAGTCGCTATGTGATTATTATTCTTTTCATTTAAATTAGCAAATGATAATTTATAGATCAAGATTAAACGATAGATCAATACCTGAATCTTGCATGATGAATTTTTAAAACTCTCCTGTAAAATAATTTTCAAACAAAAATATTTAATATTTTTTGTTAAAATAGTCGGAAAGAATTTGCTTGTGGTCAAAACAAAGATTATGGGGCAAATTGTCTTTTGAAAAAATATGGATTCCTTGGGCGTCTGAAGCTGCCTTCGGCTCTCCCTTTCCTTTTGCTATAAAAACAGTGGAGATATTATGTTGTCTCGAATCCCTTTGAGGGTCGGAGTAGGTATGAAATTGCCTTAATAGCGACACTCTCAAAGATGTTTCTTCCTTCGCTTCCCTGATTGCGGCATCCTCAAAGGATTCTCCGTAATTGACATATCCGCCCGGAATAGCCCAACCCAATGGAAAATATTTTCGCTCAATCAGGATAATTTCCTTATCCCCCATTTCAATAATAATATCTACTGTTGGGATTGGGTTTTTATAGTTGTTTCGGTTTTGCTTAATAAGGTATCCCTTATACTATTATCCTGCAAAAACTTTTTTTTGAGCAAGTTTCTTTTGTTAGATCACTGGAGCGGAAGCTCCTTTTAGTTGCGGTCCCCTGGCCGCTTTATTTTAATCCTATGACATCCCGCATGTTATATAATCCAGGGTTTTTATCGAAAAGCCAGAGCGCAGCCAAAACCGCTCCCTGGGCAAAAATGTTTCGGTTGTGAGCGATATGAGTCAGCTGCACCCGTTCACCCTCTCCGCAAAAAGCAATGGTATGATCACCGGCAATATCCCCTCCCCGGATAACGTGGATACCGATTTCTTCTTTTCTCCGTTCTCCGGTTATCCCTTTTCGGCCATAAACAGCAACTTTATCCAATTCTCTTTTAGTGGCATGAGCAAGAATTTCAGCAATTTTCAATGCCGTTCCACTTGGAGCATCCTTTTTATGACGATGGTGCGCTTCAATAATCTCAATATCATAATTGCCACCCAGGGCAAGGGCCGCATCCTCAACTAATTGGAATAAAACATTAACTCCCACACTCATATTGGGTGATTGGACTATTCGAATATCTTTTGAATGTTTTTTTATTTGGTCTATTTGATGCTGTGACAAACCCGTTGTGCCTATAACCATATCTTTTTTATTCAATGCCGCTATTTCAACATTTGCCATAGTTGCTTCCGGTTTTGTAAAGTCAATTAGCACATCTCCATGACTAATGATATTTCCCAGGTTGTCGCTAATAGGAGTATTCGTTATTCCTATACCGGCGACTTCACCCAGATCTCTTCCAATAAAAGAAGAACCTTTACGTTCAGCGCCGGCAACCAATCTTATGCCCTTGGTTTTTGATAGGACTTGTATAATTCCCTTTCCCATTCGACCACCACAGCCTATTACAACAGCTCTAATTTCCTTCTCTTTGCCATCTATAGTTGTCATAAATTTCTCCAAAAATTGAGGACATATAGCTCCTGAGGGTCAATTATAATATCGCAGGAAACGCTGCAACAGAAATCAAATTTTTCTAATACTAAAACGCTTTTCAAAAAACCTTGATTCACTGATCTTTTCTTATGGTATTTTTAGATAATAAAGCTTGAAAGTTTTTAGCGAGCGTAATTCTCGGAGCATGCCGCGTGGTTGTCAGAGGAACTTAAAATAAAAATATACTCCTTACACTTGA
>Ga0255058_10001377_pt1 | contig 13664 bp, 14 predicted proteins | sample Cases_109_9_MG_FD_188637 | JGI IMG/M metagenome (GOLD analysis project Ga0255058, IMG submission 188637) | Seawater microbial communities from Amundsen Gulf, Northwest Territories, Canada - Cases_109_9 | ecosystem: Environmental > Aquatic > Marine > Gulf | place: Canada: Northwest Territories... | reverse complement strand
CCGGACGAGCCCCTGGATTGGGCGGCGGGGCAATCGGGGGCCCTTCGATCGGCTCCGCAGCGATGAACTCCCGAATGAACCGGGTGGCCTTCTCGACCTGATCGGCCTCGACCCGGATCTCGGTCCCGTGGCGGACTCGATCCGTGATACCGGCAAAGGCCGTATCGCGATGGTTGACCAAGACGGCGGCGATGCCCTCGCTCTCCAACGCTTCTTGGAGCGCTAGGGCCTGCACCTCGTCATCGGTCTCATAGACGCTGCGGGTTTCCATGGTGATCATCGGATGCCACAAAAGGTGGCACAGGACAATCGACAGCGTCCCCGATCGCGCGAATCAGTTCGGCCTCTCGATCGGTCACCTTGTCGTCCGCCATCACCGTGGCAGCGCAAGCTAGTATCAGGCTCTTCTTGAGTATTGGAGTCGCAGCGTCGTAGCGGCTGAGCGCGTTGTCGACATCCCGAAGCGTGCATTCTGCCGCAGGTAGAAGTTGTGCGTGCTCGCCGCTGAGCTGAAGCACCTTAGCTCCCTGCCGAAGGGCCTGCGCTGCCTCTTCCTCAGACCGGCTCCCGACACGCGCGAGGGTCGACAGCAGGATACGTGCGTCGGGAAGGAGGACGCGAAGTGAGCGGAACTTGACGGGGGTGGGTCCAACGCGATCGAAGTGACGCGCCAAGTGACGCTGGATCATGCGACTCAAAGCATACTCGAAGAGATCCACCCGTCGGTCGCTCTCGATCAATGCCTGGACTACCTCGTTGAAGCGTCGGTACTCGTCGGGCGACAAGTTGCGGAGGGTCGGCATAGCCATGTCGATCAGCGCGATCTTCTGCGCAGAGGAACGATCGCCGGCCTCCGAATGGAATCGAAGCGCGAGGTCTGCGGTCTGAGGGTCGGTCAGCTCGGCCACGGCGAGGATCTCGGAGCCGAGGAGGACCTCGTCGTCGGCGAGAAGGAGGCCGAACACCATCGCCTGCGCCATCGGCGCTTGATGGACCGCGTGGAGCCACAGATCGGGAAGAGATGCATGAAGTGAACGGGCATACGCGAGCTGGGCGGGAAGTGGACTTCCTATGTGAGCCACTGCTTCACCTACTGCCGCCGCGGTGGGCGGCTCCGCGAACGCGCTCATCGGGCCCGCGGGCGGGTCCGGGGGCGAGCTCATCCCTTCGGAGATCTCGGGCAGGGCCACCTCCGGGAACTCACCGTCCCACTGTGGTTCGAGCTTGCGGATCCGGTCGTCGATCGGCGGATGGGTTCGAAACAGCCCTCGGAACAAGCGGAGCCGAAGAATCGCATCTGAAAAAAAGATATGGCTTGCCTCGTCTGCTCCGGGTGTCTTCAAGTACGAGTGTGCCTGGGCGCCGCCAATCTTCTTGAGCGCGCCGACGAGGCCATCAGAGTCACGGGTAAACTGCACGGCCGAGGCATCGGCCAGAAGCTCGCGCTGCCGCGAGATCGCGCTTTGAATCATGCGACCAAACAGAACGCCGACAGACCCGATAGCCAAGAGACCGAGCCCCACGAGGGCGGTGCCCGCGCCATCGCGCCTCGAGCCCCTCGATCCATGCAAGATGAAGCGGCCGATCAGCGCTAAGAGAAAAATGCCGTGGAGCAGGCCTATCGCGCGCATATTGATGCGCGAGTCTCCGTTCAAGATGTGGCTGAACTCGTGGCCGATAACCCCTTGAAGCTCCGCGCGTCGAAGCAGTTGAAGGGTGCCGTGCGTCACGCCGAGGACGGCGTCGCTGGTCGTGTTTCCTGCGGCGAACGCGTTGATGCCGACTTCGTTGTCGAGCACGTAAATGTCTGGAACCGGCACTCCGGATGCGATCGCCATCTCTTCGATCACGTTGAGCAAACGGCGCTCTTCGAGCTTGGTGCTGTCGGGATCCACCCGGCGCCCGCCAAGCGCTACCGCAACTGAGGCCCCGCCGTCGCGAAGTTGCGCGGTCTTGTAGAGCGACCCAAGCCCGATCAGGAGGGCAGTGCCACCTACCGTGACCACGAACACCAACGGGTTCCAGAGACTGAATCCCGGTTGCTGTACTTGGTCGTAGTCGCCCACCATGTATGCTGCACCCACCGCATCGGTAGCGACCCAGTGGTAGACGAGCAGACCGAGCCCGTACACGGCGGTGGAAATCCCGACGACGGCTAGCACAAAGAGGAGCGCGAGGCGGAACGTGCGCTGCCGCGCGAGATCCTGCTCCTCGAAGAAGTCCATCTGCTAGAATTGTACTTTGACCGGCTCGCGTTCGACAGCGGTCTCGATCTCGAAGAACTCCGCCCGCTGAAAGCCGAACATGCTGGCGACGATGTTGGACGGCACCATCTCGCACTTGTTGTTGTAGCGCATGACGGCGTCGTTGAAGGCCTGCCGTGAGAACGCAATCTTGTTCTCAGTGCTCGAGAGCTCCTCGGAGAGCTGCATCATGTTCTGGTTGGCTTTGAGGTCCGGATAGGCCTCCGAGAGCGCAAAGAGGCGACCAAGCATCCCACTCAACCCGGCTTCCGCGGCCCCGAGCGACTGCATCGCCCCTGGGTTTCCCGGATCCGACGCGGCCTTTTCTCGCGCGCCTTCCGCCGAATTGCGCGCGGCAATCACCGCCTCGAGCGTTTCGCGCTCATGCGACAAATACCTCTTGGCCGTCTCGACCAAGTTCGGGATTAGGTCGTGCCGACGCTTCAGCTGAACGTCGATCTGCGCAAACGAGTTCTTGAAGCGATTGCGAAGAGTGACGAGGCCGTTGTACATGCCGACTAACCAGGCAATGACCACGCCTATGACCACGAGTAGACCGATCAACCACGCCATGGCCACCCCCTTTGTTTGTCCAAGGCCCTTGCAGTGTAATTGGCGATCGTCGCAAACTCAACATGTCGGGCTTGCAGTGGTGTTTGCGCTTGGTCTGCTCGCTTGCTCGAAAACGAGCGAAGCGCCGAAAGCCGCGATCGAAGACCCTGAACCCGTGACCCCAGGGCTGCGCTGCGCGCCCGGAGTCGACCCTTTGCCCGATCGGATCCAACGCGGGATGTGCGTCGCGCACAACTATCAAGCAAGCGGGCACAAGGGCTACGGAAGCAAGACCAGCGCCGCGACCCTGAGGGAATTGAAGGAGATCGGTGTCGAGTGGGTCAGTCTCACCCCGTTTGGGTTTATGCAGCGACTCGACGAACCGAAAGTGCATCCCATCGGAGGCTACCGCGCAGGCGAGACCGACGAACGGATGCGTAGCGAGATTCGCGCGGCAAAGGAGATCGGGCTCCAGGTCATGTTGAAGCCGCACCTATGGATTGTCGACGGAAAGTGGCGCGGAGAGATCGGCTTCGGCGACGCAAAGGCCTGGAACCGGTGGTTCGACAGCTACGAGAAGTGGATGCTGCACTACGCTGACTTGGCGGAGGCCGAGGGGGTCGAGCTGCTCGCAGTCGGAGTCGAGCTGCGTTCGACAGAGAGCAGGCTCGAAGAACGATGGCGTCGATTGATCCGTAAAGTGCGGCGACGCTTTCACGGCAAGATCACCTACAGCGCGAACTGGGATGACGCCGAATCGGTGCCGTGGTGGGATGCGGTCGACTACATCGGGATTCAGTTCTATCCACCGCTGGCGACTGACATACGGGCGAGCGCGTCAGCGATCCGCTCCGAAGTAGCGAAGAGACTCGACGCAATCGAGGCGCTTTCGGGAGCCAGAGACAAGCCGGTCGTCTTCACGGAGGTGGGTTACCGGGCCTCGGAGGACGCCCTGGTCAGCCCGCATTCGTGGCCGGACGGTCGGAGCGGAGCCGGGGTCGACGATCGCGCCCAGGCGGTCGGGTACGCCGAATTCGTCGCGGCGATTCGCAGCCGACCTTGGGTTGTGGGGGTGTATTGGTGGAAATGGTTCACCGACCCGAACACGACTGAGGAGGGCCCCGCCGGGTTTTCGCCCCGCGCAAAAACTGCCGAAGCGGTTCTGAGAGCTGCCTATGGGGGGAATTGCGCTGCGCCGAACGGCGCTCGTTGAGTATCATCCGTCTCGATGGACCCGGGTAAGACGGTATTGATCACAGGCGCGAGCACGGGGCTCGGCTTGGCGGTCGCGCGCGCGCTGACGAAGACAGAGTATCGGGTCTACCTCACCGCACGATCGAACTCGCTCCCTCGTTTCGCCATTCACGAGGTGAGAGAGTCCGACCATGTTCGCATTCGCGCGCTCGACGTCACGTCCGCCGAGCAACGCGCGGCCATCGTCGAGGAGGCCGAACGAGACTGGGGCGGGATCGACATGCTGATCAACAACGCCGGAATCACCTATCGTGCGGTGGTCGAGCACGTTACCGAAGAGGAGCGGATCGCTCAGATGGACGTGAACTTTCGGTCGCCGATGGAACTGATTCGGCTGGTACTTCCCGGGATGCGAAAGAAGGGCTCCGGCCGGATCATCACTATGAGCTCGGTGGGCGGGATGATGGCCATGCCGACGATGGCGGCGTACAGCGCATCGAAGTTCGCGCTCGAGGGCGCCCATGAATCACTTTGGTACGAGGTGCGTCCCTGGGGAATCAAAGTCAGCCTCGTGCAGCCAGGGTTCATCGACTCGGATGGATTTCAGAGGGTCCGCTACACGCCGAAGAGCGACCGGTCCGCGCACGAGCTCGCCGACCCGTACTACGAACACTACGTGAATATGGCGCCTTTCATCGCGCGGCTGATGAAGTCCTCCCGCGCCACTCCGGATTCGGTGGCCCGCGTCGTGCTGAGAACGATGCGCCGCAAAAATCCACCGTTGCGGGTACCCGCTACTTTCGACGCGTTCGCGTTTTCAGTACTCCGGAGAATCCTACCGCGGAACGCCTATCACCGGCTCCTCTACCGGATGCTCCCCAAAGTCGACACCTGGGGCCCGTCCCCGAAGCGCATGGCATCACTTCCTCCGGCGACGAAGCGGGATAGGCGATAGAGTGGGGCTAGTGCGGCGGGACAAATTGACGGGCCGCAGGCCCGACGGGGATCACCCACGCCGCCCCAAGTCGTCTAGCCGCGCGCCCGATACTTGGCCTTCTCCTTGCGCCCCTTCGCCTCCAAGCGAGGCTTCAGGGCACGCCGCATGGCTGGAAGCAGATAGCCGAGGGTCGCGAGTCGGGCCCCGATTGCGGGTTTGACGCGCTCTCGTTTGCCATCGGCCGCGCTTTGCAGCACCAAGTCGGCTATCTCGTCGGCTGTGCTCATCGGTTGCGAAAACACGATGTCGGGCATTTCGTCGATCGCCTCCATGATGAAGCCCGTATCAACAGGGCCCGGAGAGACGACCGAGACACAGACGTCGTTGCCTTCGAGCTCGTCTGCGAGGGCGAAAGAAAAAGCCCGAAGAGCAAACTTGGTTGCCGAGTAAGTCGCTTCATCCTCGAGCGGAATGCGCCCAGCCAGCGAGGCCACGCCTACGATCGATCCCGAGCCCTGCGCGAGCATATCCGGGAGCACCAACCGCGTGAGAAGCAACGGACCGCGGAGGTTGACGTGCAGGATCTGCAACATGTCTTCGATGGGAACGTCTTGCAAAGGCCCCCGGGAGTTGAAGCCGGCGTTGTTGACGAGGACGTCGATACGCCCGAACCGCGCCTTGGCCTCTTCGAGTAGATGCTTGCAGGAATCGATGTCGGCAACATCGGTCGGCACTGGATACGCCAAATCGGTGCCAAGCTCATCGGCCAAGCGCTGGAGGACCTCGACGCCGCGCGCGGCCAGGACGACCCGCGCTCCCTCGGCAACGAACTTTCGGGCGCAGCTCTCGCCGATGCCCGAGCTTGCCCCGGTAATGACTACGATCTTTCCTTCAAATCGTCTCATGCCGACTTCTTTCTGGCGTCGAGCATCCTCTGGCCCAGCTTCATGAATGCTTCGTCTACGTTGTCGCCTGACTTGGCACTAGCTTGAATGATGAGCCAATCGTGCTTGCCAGCCTTTTCGAGTTGCTGCTTGGTGAATGCAAAGTCGTGAGTCAAATCGATCTTGTTGGCAACCAGCACCGAAGGGCGATAGCCCGTGTACCCACGGCCTTTGATCTGAGCTTCGAGGAGATGGTCGAGCGTGCTCGCGTTGGTAACATCGACGACGAAGATGAGGCCCGATGCGCCAGAAATGAAAGAGGGGTTGTATTGCAAGCCAGGCTCAGCTCCCTCGTGGTCCCAAAGCAGGAGCTCGAGTGTGATGTCGTCGAAGGTGAGCGTGCCCTTGGAGATCGCCACCCCGATCGTCTGCTGGTAGTCCTCGTCGAACTCCCGGTCGACGAAACGGCGCACGAGGCTCGTCTTTCCTACCCCCGGGGCACCCAGCACGCAGACCTTCCGCCGAAGCCGCACTTCCTCACTAATATAGCGGACTTGTCGAACTGCAAGGTGCCGGAGCCCACGCGGTGGTTTACTCGGTCTTGGGGGCTTCCGGACCTTCTCCGCGGGCCTTCCGTGCCTTGCGTCGGGCTTCTATCAGACGTTTTCGCTCGAGCTGCGCGCGCGCGGTCTCGCGAACCGCGGTCTCGATTCGCTTGCTGAGCCTCTGGTTGGCCTCGTTCAGACGGTCGACGAAAGCCTGTTGAAGCGGCTCTTGGTTGCGAACGACCTCGTAGAGCGCGTCAAAAACCTCGACGACTTCGGGTTCGATATCGTCTTCTTCGTTGGGAGAGTCGTCAGCGGCATTGTCAGCGCCATCGTCCTGCGTTCGAAGCGCGGGCTCTACCTGCTTGATGGCCGCCTCGACGTCGCCGTCGCCGAGCCAGTCGAAGATCCCCCGAAGAGTCTTGTTGGGGTCCTCTAGGACCGACTCGTACGCGACCATGTAGAAGGGGTAGCGTCTCGTGACGATATCGCTGAAGAGCGAGAAATTCTCGACCCACCATTCGATGACGGGAGACAAGACGACCGGATCGGGAAGGTCGCTTTCTTTTTTCTTTCGCGCCTCGCGCTGAGCTTCGCGCTCCATCGCGTAGAGCCTACCCAGTGAACGCACATACTGTCGCCACGGACGAACAGTTGCGACCACCTTGCCGATGAACGCGCGGTCCGTCCTGATCAGCCCGGGAATGAACACCTTCACCGCATGCCTTCGGGTATCCTCGGGAAAGAGATAGGTCCCGGTCTTCGGGTCTGGATTGGTCTTGTAGTAGATCCCGCTCCGGAGCTGGGACTCCCAAAAGCCTGCTGGGTTCGCGCCTTTGATCGTCTTCTCCCAGTTGCGCGGAAAGGCGTTCCCAATCGGCGGAAACCCCGCAGCCGTCAACAGCTGCATCCACATGGACGTGCCCGAGCGCTTCGTGCCGGTGACGACGATCATCCCGAAGGGAGGTTAGCAGGAAGCGATCATTCGAGACGATCGCTTATGGCATAATGGGATCGCATACATCGAAGATCGCGTCGAACTCGTCGTCGCAGTTATTTGGGTCCGCCATCATCTCCGGGCAGCTCAGCGCTGCGCCGCAATCGAAATAGCTGATGATCGCTGCTTCACAGTTGGAGTCGATGTCGTAGTAGGGAAAGATGTCGTTATTGTAATAGTCAAGGCATTCCCGGACGGTGTCCGCGTAGCATTCAGCGACCTTCATGCAGAAGGCGCTCAAGGCGTTTGCAAGGCCGTCCCCCGGGGTCCCCCCAGTGCCGCCGGTCGCACCCGACCCACCAGTTGCGCCAGTGTTGCCGCCGTCGTCACCGCAACCGGCGCCTGTCAAAGCCAGCATCGCAACAGCCAGGCTCGGAATTACTTTTTTCGGTGTCAGCATGCGTCACTCCCCTTCTTCCCGGTCAAGGACGGCTACACTAGCCGCAGATGAGGGACCCCCGAAAACGAATTCAGCCATCCTAACTTAGAACCGTATTATATTTTTTATAATTCCGCTCTAATCTGCGGAGGTTCGGCACGGTTGCTCTACAGTGCGGGCCGATGACTGACGAAAAGCGCAAGCTCGAGTTCGGCGGCTTGCCGGGCAACTTCGCCATGATCTTCGGCCTGCCGATTTTCACGGCCTACCTGTTCTTTGCGGTTCGTTTCAACGACGGCGAAGTGCTCCCGGGGCCCTATTCCGACTGGAACCGCTTCTTCAAAGCGATGGTTCCGACCGGACGCGCAGCGGTCATCTATGGCGTGTGGCTCGTGCTTCAGGCTCTGCTTCAGAAGTACGCGCCCGGAAGAACCGTGCTCGGCGCTCCTCTCCCTGATGGCTCGCGCCTGCCGTACCGGATGAACGGGTTCTTCTCATTGATTGTCACGTTCGTCGTGGTCGGCTTGCTGCACTGGTCGGGTTTGTTCTCGATCGCGGAGCTCTATACCGAGTTCGGCGCCTTGATCAGTGTGATGACGATCTTCGTCTTCGCCTTCAGCATCTACCTCTACTGGTACGGCAAACAGCACGGCCAAGCGCGCCACTTGAGCGGCCACTTCATTCACGACTTCTGGATGGGCACCGGCCACAACCCGCGCATCCCTCCTGGGCCTGACGGCTTCGACTACAAACTCTTTTGCGAGGCACGACCGGGGTTGATCTTCTGGGTGCTGCTCAACACGTCCTTCGCCTACGTCCAGTACCAAGTGTACGGCTTCGTTTCGACGTCGATGATTCTCGTCTGGGCGTTCCAGATGCTCTACATCATCGACTACTTCTGGAACGAGGAAGCCATCCTCACCACGATGGACATCAAGCATGAAAACTTCGGATACATGCTGGCCTTTGGCGACTTGGTGTGGGTGCCGATGACCTATTCCCTGCAGGCCCACTACTTGATCGATCGCGTCCACACTCTGCCGTGGTGGGGCGCCGTGATCATCATCGGCATCAACTTGCTCGGGTTCTACATCTTCCGCGCGGTCAACCTGCAGAAGCACAAGTTCCGCGGCGACCCAGAAAACGTACGCATCTGGGGCAAGAAGGCCGACTACATGGTGACTTCGCAGGGCAACAAGCTGTTGCTCTCGGGGTTCTGGGGTTGGTCACGCCACTTCAACTACGTGGGCGACATCCTGATGGCGCTGTCGTGGTCGCTCCCCTGTCTGTTCGGCTCGGCGCTGCCGTACTTCTATCCTGCCTATTTCGCGATCCTGCTCATCCATCGTGAGCGGCGCGATCACAACTTCTGCTCGAAGAAATACGGCGCCGACTGGGACCGATATTGCGAAAAGGTCCGCTGGCGTATCATTCCCGGAATCTACTGAGGGAAACCCAATGGAAATCAAAATCGACTTCGATCTGTGCCAGGGACACGCTGTCTGCATGGGAGAAGCGCCCGAAGTCTTCAAAGTAGACGACAACGGCTTCCTCGCCATCCTCCAGGATCACCCTCCCGAAGCCCTTCGCGAGAAAGTCGAGCTGGCGGTCAAATACTGTCCGACGGGCGCCATCTCCCTAGAAGGCTGACGCCGAACGCTGGCGCTGCACCCTGACGCTGGCACTGATGCTGACGCTGATCGCTGACACCCGGCCTGATGCCGAGTAGGCTACAGGATCATGGCCCGGACCCCGGTTGCTTCCACCGACGTCGAGCGCGTCGCGCATGAGCGACGGGAGAGAACCACCGATCTCGTGGCCGTCGAGGAGCCGCTGCAGATCATTCTCGAGTACGGCGCGGACCACGCACGCCGCGAAACCCCTCTCGCGGTGACGATGCGCACGCCGGGCCACGACGTGGATCTAGTCACGGGCTTTCTCTACGGGGAGGGCGTCATCAGCGGGCCGGAAGACCTGATCCACATCCGCCATTGCGCACAGTCTGAAACCCCCGACAACGTCGTGCGCGCGGTCTTGCGCGATCATGCCGTGGTTCCGCAGCGATTGCTGGAGCGGAACCTCACCGTGACGAGCGCATGTGGGGTGTGCGGAGAGCGAACCCTGGACGCCCTTTCGAAAGAAGGGTGCTCACGCATCGCGATCGAAGAGAGCTCGCTCCATCCGGACGCCATTCGCCAAGCGCTCGCATCACTCGAAGGGTCACAGCCCTTCTTCCGACACACTGGCGGTACCCACGGCGCTGCCCTTTTCGACTGGCAAGGCGCTCTATTGCTGCATCGTGAAGATGTGGGCCGCCACAACGCGCTCGACAAGCTCGTTGGGGCTTGGCTGCAATCACCACGAATGTCGAAGGACGCGTTCGTAGTCGTCAGCAGCCGGGCGAGTTTCGAGCTCGTACAGAAAACGGTGCGCGCGGGCTTTCCCATGCTGGTCGCCATCGGTGCAGCGTCGAGCCTGGCGATAGAGACCGCGAAACGTTTCGACCTCACGTTGGTCGGCTTCGCGCGTGAGAGGCGGTTCAACGTCTACGCCCGAGCCGAACGGATCGCCCTCGAAGCGGCGCACGACTTCATGGAAGCAGAGGCAGGCTGAATGTCGCGCGAGAGTCGAAGCCCCGCCCAGCCTCCTGAGACCGACGACAATCTCGAGATCGAGCCGCCCAAGGACAAGGCAGCGGGCTTTTTTTCGATACGATCGACCTTCTCCCACATGCATCGGCAAGGCCACACGATCCCGTCCGCCATGCGCATCCTCGCGCGGATGAACCAAAAGGACGGGTTCGACTGCCCCGGATGCGCGTGGCCCGACCCGGATGACCGCGCGGCGCTGACCGAGTTTTGTGAAAACGGCGCGAAGGCTGCCGCATGGGAAACGACCACACGACGTCTCGATTGGGAGTTCTTCCAGCGGTACAGCATCGACGAGCTCGCGCGGAAATCGGACTACTGGCTCGGGCAGCAAGGTCGCCTGACGGTTCCCCTGATGCTGCGTCCGGGCTCGCGTTTCTACGAACCGATCGACTACGACGAAGCATTGCAACGCGTGGCGAGTGCTCTGAACGCACTCGACTCCCCAAACGAGGCGGTGTTCTACACGTCCGGTCGTACGAGCAACGAAGCCGCGTTTCTCTATCAGTTGTTCGTGCGTGCTTTTGGAACGAACAACCTCCCCGACTGTTCGAACATGTGCCACGAGTCGAGTGGCGTTGGCCTCGGGGAGACCGTCGGCATCGGCAAGGGGTCCGTCACCCTCGACGACATCCACCAGGCCGACACCATCATCATCATGGGGCAGAACCCGGGTACCAATCACCCTCGCATGCTGACCGCACTCCAGAAAGCCAAAGAAAACGGCGCCCGCATCATCGCCGTGAACCCTCTTCCAGAAGCCGGTCTAATGAGCTTCTCGAACCCGAAGAAGCTCGTACAGATCCTCGGCGGCAGCACCCGCATCGCCGACCTCTTCCTGCAGGTGCAGATCAACGGCGATGTCGCGCTCCTCAAAGCGTTGATGTGTCTGCTGCTCGAAGCCGAGGCGACAAGCCCGGGCGATGTGCTCGACGACCCCTTCATTCAGCAACACACCGAGGGGTTCGAGGCCTTGCGTGCGCACCTCGCCGAGCAGGACCTCGATTCATTGATCGCGAGTTGCGGAGTGACCCGAGAACAACTCGATCAGGCCGTCGAGATCATCCTCCGCAGCGAAAAGACGATCGTTTGCTGGGCAATGGGCCTCACCCAACACAAGAACGGCGTCGGAAACGTCCGCGAGATCGTGAACTTCCTCCTGATGCGCGGCAGCATCGGCAAGCCGGGTGCCGGCACTTGCCCGGTTCGCGGCCATAGCAATGTGCAAGGCGACCGAACGATGGGCATCCAGGACAGGCCCCCGAAAGCACTACTCGATCGAATGCAAACCGTTTTTGATTTCGACCCGCCGCGTGACGATGGCTTCAACACCGTCGAAGCGATCCACGCGATGCTCCAAGGCCACGCCAAAGTGTTCTTCGCTATGGGCGGGAACTTCCTTCAAGCCACCCCCGACACCGAGCGAAGCGCCAAGGCACTGCAGAACTGCGAAATGCTCGTACACGTGAGCACCAAGCTCAACCGCGGTCACCTAGTTCATGGAAAGTGGTCGATCATTTTGCCCTGCCTGGCGAGATCCGAGGTTGACGAGCAGGCCTTCGGCGAACAATTCGTAACTGTCGAGAACTCGATGGGCGTCGTGCACTCATCGCAGGGGAGCCTCAAGCCTGCACATCCCAACCTCTACAGCGAGCCCGCCATCGTCGCGCGCCTCGCCCAAGAAGTGCTCGGTCCCGAAACGCCAGTCGGTTGGTGCTGGCTCATCGAGAACTACGACCGCATCCGTGACCTCATCGAAAAGACCATCCCCGGATTCGAAGACTTCAACGCCCGGGTGCGCGAGCCGGGCGGCTTTCATCTCTACAACAGCGCCCGCGAGCGCAAGTTCACCACCAAGAGCGGCAGAGCACACTTCACGATCAACCCTGCGCCGGACCTCACAATCCCCGACGGCGCCTTCCGCATGATGACCGTGCGAAGCCACGACCAATACAACACCACGATCTACGGCGAAGACGATCGCTATCGCGGGATCCGCGGCGGCCGCCGTGTCATCCTGATGAACGAAGACGACATGCGCGACGCACGCATCGCCCCTCAATCCTTGGTCGACCTCAAAAATGACTTTGGCGGCGTACACCGTGTCGCCCAACGCTTCACCGCAGTCCCCTATCCCATCCCGCGCGGATGCGTAGCGACCTATTTCCCAGAAGCCAACGTCCTGGTCCCCCTAGACAAGTTCGCCGAGGGCAGCTTCACCCCCGCCTCAAAAGACGTCATCGTCCGAATCACTTCGAGCTAGGGGAACTTCAACATCAATGGTGCCCCATCGTCCACCCAGACTTGGTAGACGCCGCTCTTCGCGTCGATCGGTTTTGCGACGACCGATCGGTGGCTGCGCCATTCGCATGGGGTCGGAGGGTGGTTGTCGAAATTCGCCTCACAGGAAGCAGGGCGCAGCGGGCGCCGGAATGCGTCGCTCAAGTAGAGCTCGACGGCGTCCTGTTGTTCGACGAGCTCGAGATGATAGTCATGCAGCATGACGAGTTGGCCGCCGTGCCGCGCGCCGTGATCGGAGTGGGGGCCTGCGGCATGCGAGTGCCCTCCGCCGAGCCCGTAGCGAAGGAACGGCATCACGAACAGCCCAAGGCCAACGACGGTTGCCGCAACGTAGGGGAGCGCGCCCTTCATCCGCTGCGCACGCCTGGCTCGACGCTCTCACTCCGGGCGAGCCACACACTTAGAACGACGAGCAACAGCGCCGCCCCATACACCGGGACGAGGTCGTAGCGCCACTGGCCCGGCGGCAACAGGCCGCGCACCGAGTCATACACGTGCACGAGGGCGTGTGCCCCGTAGAAACCGGTGGCGAACAGCAGGGCCGTCAGCCGGAAACGAGGCTTGAACACGGCAATCGCCAGCACGACGCCGATCAGGACAAAAATGCAGCCGATATCGCGTACAAAATGCTCATTGAGCGGACCCGTGCCGGGAACGTTAGCAGGCAAGTGGATGTACCAGTGACCCGGATTGGCAAGCATCCACAGGCCGTTCGCGAGGTTGCCTGCCGCAAAGAACGCAAACACGATGCTCCACGGACCGCGAGACGGCGTCATCTCGGAGGACTCCGGGCTCATGGGTGGCTCGCTCGAGCACGGGGCTCGCTTGGTGGAGCGGCGTGAGCCTGAGCGGGAACGGCGCAAAAACCTTCCGAGCCGATGCCGAGCGGCTTCGACATGAGGTTCAAGTAGTTCCCGACCGCATTCAGCCAAGTGAGCTCGACGATCTCTTTTTCGGTGAAGTGCACCGACAATGCGTCAAACG
>Ga0255058_10001376_pt1 | contig 13666 bp, 16 predicted proteins | sample Cases_109_9_MG_FD_188637 | JGI IMG/M metagenome (GOLD analysis project Ga0255058, IMG submission 188637) | Seawater microbial communities from Amundsen Gulf, Northwest Territories, Canada - Cases_109_9 | ecosystem: Environmental > Aquatic > Marine > Gulf | place: Canada: Northwest Territories... | reverse complement strand
CGGGTGTTGTAGCGGAAGGTCTGTTCGTCAAGGTAGCGGAACAAGTGGAAAGGCTCGACGCTGACGTAGGTGCCCCGGATAGTGCGCTTCAAGAGGCTCCAGAAGTTCTCGATACCGTTGGTGTGAACCTTGCCCTTAACGTAGCTCTCGGCGTGGTCAACCATGTCGTGCTCGAACTCACCTTCGAGGGCGAAGTAGGCCGGGGCGCTGTCGGTGAACAGTTCGTCGCCAGCGGTCACGTTCTCGCGGATGATGGGGAACAGGGCAGTCCGGCGAGTATTCGGAACGACTTTCGCCATGACCTTACTGTGACCGTCCGGGCCGTGGCGCTCCAAGAGACCAAACACGGCGGTCTTGCCGACGAAGCCGTGTCCCTTGCCCCGGATGCGGGCCAAGCGGTGCTTGTGCATGTTGCGGGCCTTGCCGCCAATCCATGTTTCGTCAGCCTCAACCGGCCCGCCCATCTTGTCGAAGGAGTCAGACTTCATAGCGAGGCGGATGCGGTGGAGCATGAACCAAGCGGACTTCTGAGTGACGCCGATAGCGCGGTGGATTTCGTAGGAGCTAACGCCGTTCTTGGCGTTGGCAATGAGCCACATGGCGGTCAGCCACTTGTCCAGCCCAATAGGGGAGTCCTCAAAGATAGTGCCGACCTTCGCGGAGAACTGCTGCTTGGCGTGCTTGGACTTGCACTTCCAGATGCGGCGCGTGGTGAGGAACGAAACCTCAATGCTGCCGCAGGTGGGGCAGGCGACGCCGTTCGGCCAGCGGGACTCGACCATGTAGTTGAGGCAGGTATCCGGATCAGAGAAGTACCTGATGGCTTCGATGAGGGTTTTCGGTTCCTTGGTCATGGCTCTCTCTCCTATCTCCACAACCATAATATCGTACCTACGCAGGTGAGTCAAGTATATTATTACCCCTTCAGGCTTGCCGGGGAGGGGGTGGTTCTACAGATCGATCCGGAACGCCTCATGCGTCTGCACGAAGCCCAGCCGCTCATAGAAGCGATGCGCCTCGCTGCGCCGCTTGTTGCTCGTCAGCGATACCTTGTAGCAGCCGGCCCGCCGAGCCTCCGCGATAGCGCGTTCCATCAGCGCCTCGCCGTGGCGCCTGCCGCGTGCGCCTTCGTCCACGACCACGTTCTCGATGATCGCGTACGGTGTGCCCTTCCGCGTGATGTTCTCGACGATCACCAGCACCAGCGCGCCGGTAATCCGGCCGTCGTCCTCGGCCACCAGCACGCTCTGCCCCTGCGCCGTCATCCGCCTGAGCACCCTGGCATAGTCCGCGATGTGAGACGGGTCCTCAGCCTCCGGCTCGTCCGGTCGCAACTGCGCCATCAACTCGATCAGGCGCAGTAAGTCGGCCTCGGTGGCGCGGCGGATGCTCACGGCCTCTCCTCGATCCCCAGGAGGTCCCGCGCCAACTCGGCGTCATTCTCTTTCACCCAGAACTCATGCTGGAAGCCAATGCTCGGGTAAGCGCCCGAGGCCCCCCCAATTATGCGTGACCAGATGCCCGCGCGCGCCAGCGCTTGTTGCCAGAGCTGGGCTTCGTTCTCCCCGCTGGTGATGCCGATTCGCACCAGCGGCGTTGTCGGGCCTTCTCTCGAAGTTAGCGCTCGCAGGAAGAGGAACCCGAGGAAGAGGCCGACACCGATCGCAACAAGGATGATGAAAGAAGCCACGGTGGGCTCCGGCGGCTAGCCGGCGTCGGCGGCCAGCGCCTGCTGCGAGGCGCCGGTAGGACGATGGGCGATCTCGTGCTCGGTCGCAACGCCCAGCTCTGGCAGGTCGGACTTCTCCACGCCAGCTGCGGCGCGAAGCTCAACGTACGCCTGGTCCGTGAACTCCTTGAGGCGCTGCACGTCGTTGCCCGTTCCGGCGTCGCCCATATAGCCGAAGTAGAGCTTCTGGTTGTAGCTCGTCACGCCCAGCCCGACGCCCATCTCCCAGGCTATCGGCACCAGCGGGAAGTGTCCCAGCAACCTGCGCCCGACGCAGAAGAGCGGGATCATCGGCCCCGGAACGTTCGTACAGACCATGTGCGCAACCGTGTTCGGCGGAGGCGGCAGCCTCCCCAGCGCCGCTTGCACGATCGGAGGCGAGCCGCCCAGCACGCTCGACAGCGTCTCGATCCCGTCCGCCACGTTCTGGTTCTTCAGCGCCTGTGTGCGCGCGTTGATCGCGCTCAGCCGTTCGAGCGGATCGGAAACGCCAACGGGCACCTCCACCAGCAACATCGATATGCGGTTTCCCAGCGATTCCTTCTCCTCGTCCGAGCGCACGTTGACCGGTGTCAGGATTCGCGCCATGCGCCGCTCCGTCGTCTGGCCGTGCATCTCGAAGTAGCGGCCAAGCGCGCCGCCCAGCACCGTCAGCACGACGTCGTTCACCGTGCCGCCGGCCGCTCGCCGGATATGCCTGATCTCCTGGAACGAGAACTCGCTGAACGCGACAACGCGGCCACCCTTAAGCGGCTTATTGAACGGCGCCCGCGCCATCGGCACCTGGAAATAGGGCACCGCCGTCTCCAGCGCCCGCGCGATAGAACGCACCTGCGTCTCGCCGCCGGCGATGTCCACGTTCATCGTAGACCGGGCCGCCAGTCGGTCGATATCCTCGCTGACGTTGTCCAGCAGCGCATCGACGATGCGCAGGAACGATGACTCGGGTGGCTTCTTCTCGATCTCTGGCGCCGGCGGTGGCGGTGCCGGGTCCACCGACACGTCGAGCATGATCATCAGCAACTCGATCCCGGAAACGCCGTCCACCAGGCAGTGGTGCACCTTGGACACCAGCGCCGAGCGGTCGCCCGCCAGGTCGTTGACTACGTAGATCTCCCACAGCGGCTTGTCCCGGTCGAGCATCGGCGCGAAAAGCTCTGCCGCTTTCTCGTACAGCTCCTCGTCCGTGGCGCCCTCAAGCGTTACCTGGTGGATGTGGCGGCCCAGGTCGAACTCCTGATCCCACTCCCAGGTGGGGTGGCCCAGGTTGAACGGTGCCGGCGTCGCGATCTGCTGGTAGCGCGGGATCAGGTGTAGCTTGGAACGAATGTTGTCAACAAATCGGTCGTAGGAGATCTGACCCTCGAAAACGCCAATCGAGCCTATATGAAGCGCCGATTCTTGGCGCTCCATGTAGAGGAACGTGGCATCCTGCGCACTCAAGCGCTGGCCAGCACCCGGCTGGGTCATTAGTTCTCCTTAGTTCGACAGCGCCGGTTTCCGCAAACCCCGCTGCCCTCTTGCCCCCGCGATCTCTCCGCATTATATACTTTCGGAAACTGCGTTCAAATGGTAATCCACTACACGGTTACACGATTGATGTGCTAAATTCGGCGATAAGTTGTTATCTATAGCAGGAACCTGATGGCGAAGAGCAAAGGGGGAACGGTGGTCAGGAAGTTGCGAGAGGGTCTCGACGAGGATTTCGAGGCATCGACGGCGCTGCCCATATGGCGCGAAGCACTCCTCGGCATCGACTGGCTCTCCCTCCGCATGTCACCCGTCTTCCGCGGCTCCGGCGTCCCATTGGGCGATGGTGCCGGCGTCGTCGTCGTTCCCGGTTTCATGGGCTCCGACCAGTACCTCGGCGACATGAACTCCTGGCTCCGCCGCATCGGCTACAAGCCTTACCTCTCCGGCATCGGCCGTAACGCTGACTGCCCTGATGTCCTTGCCCAGAGACTAATGACCACGCTGGAGCACGCCAGCGCAGAGACCGGCGACCCCGTGCACCTGATCGGTCACAGCCTCGGTGGCGTTATCGCGCGCAGCGCGGCCGCTCGCTGGCCTGATCTCGTCGCCTCCTGCGTCACCATGGGCTCACCCTTCCGCGGCATCCGCGTCCACCCCTTCGTTCTCCAGACGGCGCAGCTCGTCCGCGGCCGCATCCTCCAGCGACAGGGGGGCACCACAGACAAGAAGCCGCACTGCTACAGCGGCTACTGCACGTGTATGTTCCTCGACTCGCTTCGCGATGAGTTTCCCGCCAGCGTCCCGCAGATCGCCATCTACACCAAGACCGACGGCGTCGTCGACTGGCGCTGCTGTATCAACGACCTTGACGACGGCACCGACATTGAGGTACCCGGCACCCACGTTGGGCTCGCCTTCAACCAGCAGGTCTACAAGCACATCGCAAACTTCCTCGCTGAGCCTGCAAGCTACCGCCAGACCAAAGTAGCCTAGGCCCGCCCCCCCAGCTCCGCGTCAGACATATCCGATCCCCTGCGTCCGCGTGCGTTCGAAAGTCAAAGACGAAGGGGCAGGCCTCAAGGCCTGCCCCTTCGTCAGGGCGGGGGGGGTGCGGACGTAGTTTAGGAGTTGCTGCCGGACGTCTTCTTCGTCGTGCCCGTGGCCTTGCGCGTTGCGCCTGTCGCGCGGGCGCGAACTCCGTTGACTGCCTGCTCGACGACCGGGCCCGCTCGCTTCACTGTGGAGCGGGTCGCCTCGATGGCGGCCTGGCCAGCGCCGCGGTTCGCCTCAATCACCTTGCGTGCCGTGTCGCGGGCCTCGCGGCCACTGTCGGACACCTCGTCCAGCAGCTGGCGCGCCAGTCCCAGAGTGCGGCTCTGGGAGTCTGTCAGCGAACGGACAACGCTGGCCGAAAGGCCGGCGACATCGCCGGGCGTCGTCGCGAAGCGACGGCCGAGGTCAAACGAGTCTCGCTGCGCCTGCTCGACTTCGTCGACCAGCTTTCGCGAGATTCGGTAGCCGCGGTCGTTGGCTGACTTCACTGCGTCCAGCAGCGCATCGTAGGACTCGTTGACGGAATCGAAGAACTTGTCCACCGTTTCTTCTCTGCTCATTTTGGAAACCTCCTTGACATGTGTTGCATCTATGTGCAAAATACACATAGCGGCGACTTGCTGTCAACCCCCATGTCGTCCATATTCTGAAAAATGCCTGAAAAAACTCGCACCTCCAGCGCCAACAAGAACGGACGTGGCCGTGGCCGCGACGCCGGTGGAAGGGAGCCGCGACTCACCGGTGACCTTCTCTCCTCCAGCCTGCTCGCCTTCCTGCGTCGTTCCAACGCTTACGGATACGCGCTCGTGCAAGAGCTGGCGAAGGCCGGCCTGCCCGGGTTCGACTCCACCACCGTCTACCGCACACTCCGCCAGCTGGAGAAGGCGGGTCTCGTCTCCTCATTCTGGGACACCTCTGATTCAGGCCCGGCGAAACGCCGCTATTCTCTCACTACAGCTGGGGAAACTTTCCTAAATCTCTGGTATGACATCTTCGGAAAGTACCAAAAGGTATTGCAATCTGCATGGGAATCAGTGGACAATCGAGATACCGATGATTCAGCGCCGGGGGACGGCGCACAAGAGGAGTAAGCATGCCAGGTCAGAACGGCAACTCCCAGGCTAGCTCAAGCGACGTCATGGAGCTCTGGCGCTCTTGGTTCAACGAGACTGAGCGCCAGCTGAACGGATTCTTCGGCGAAATTCTCGGCGACGAATCGTTCGCCCGCGCCTCATCCGGCTACGTTGACGCCTACTCCGTCATCCAGCGCTCCCTCAACCAGAGCATGGAGCGCTACCTCACGACCTTCAACCTGCCGACTCACTCCGACATCACCGACCTGGGTGAGCGCCTTAGCTCCATCGAAGAGCGCCTCGCCTCGCTTGAGTCCACCATTCGCGCCGTCGCCGAGAAGATCGAGATCGCCCCAACCGGAACCGTTACCAAGATGCGCCCGCGCCGCACCCGCAAGCCAGCCGCCAAGACATCCGGCGCCAGCTAGGGCCCCCACCCGCCCACAAGAGGAGAGAACCAGCTTTGGTTACGGCTCGCCAGCCCGTCGAAACGATAATCGAGACCGCGCAGGAAGAGGTCGAGCGCACGCGCGAGCGCATCAAGAAAGGCCTCGACGTCCTCCTCGCTCGCAACGAGCCCCCCGTCGGCGTTACGCCGAAGGACGTCATCTACCAGCGCGGCACACTCAAGCTCTACCACTACCGCCCCATGTCCGACGAGGTCTACCGCGTCCCCATCGTCTTCGTCATGTCGCTCGTCAGCAAGCCCTGGATCCTCGACCTCACCTTCGGTCAGAGCTTCGTCCAGTACCTGCTGGCACAGGGATTCGACGTCTTCATGATCGACTGGGGCGTACCGCGCCCGGAGGACAAGAAGCTCTCCTTCGAGGACTACGTCACGGACCTCATGCCAGACTGCTTCGAGCACGTCCAGAAGGCCACCGGCGAAGAAGACTACAGCATCCTCGGTTACTGCATGGGCGGCATCTTCGGCCTCATGTACGCCGGCGCATACCCGGACGCCCCGCTCAAGAACCTCGCTTGCGCCGCCACTCCCGTCGACATGGAGGGCATGGGCCTCTTCCGCAAATGGACCGACAAACGCTTCTTCGACGTCGACCACCTCGTCGACTCAATCGGAAACATACCGCCGGACATGATGCTCCGCTCCTTCGAGATGCTGCGTCCGATGGACCGCTGGGGCGGCTACATCCGCCTCCTCGACAACCTCTGGAACGAGCAGTTCGTCTACGGCTTTCGCGTCATGTACAAGTGGACGAATGAGCAGATCCCCTTCCCCGGCGAGGCCTACCGGCAGTTCACCAGAGATCTGATGTGGGAGAACAAGCTGATGAAGGGCACCATGACCCTCAACGGCCGCCCTGTCGACACAAAGGCGATCAAGATTCCCGTCCTTCACGCCATGGCGGAGCACGATCACATCGCCCCCTTCGCCGCCACCAGGCCCCTCACCAGCATCGTCGGCAGCGAAGACACCGAAGACGTCATCCTCAAGGGCGGCCACGTCAGCCTCGTTGCCGGCAAGAACGCAATGTTCCGCTTCTGGCCACGCGTCGCCGACTGGCTTTCTCAGCGCTCCCTCTAGAGCATGTTCCGCCTCACCGGCCGCACTGTCATCGTCACCGGCGCCTCCTCTGGCATCGGCCGTGAGACGGCCCGCGAGTTCGCAAAGCAAGGCGCCAACGTCGTGCTCGCCTCGCGCAACCGCGAGAAGCTGGAGGCGATCGCCGCGGACATCGGCGGCGCGGCAAGCGTCATCCCCGTCGACGTTACCGAGCGGCTCTCTGTCGCAGCGCTCGTGCGGCGCACCGTTGAGGAGTACGACGCCATCGACGTCCTCATCAACAACGCCGGCGTCGGCCTCTTCGCCCCCATCGTCGACGGCAACCTCGACAACGCCCGCCACCTGTTCGAGGCCAACTTCTGGGGCGCCGTCAACTGCATCCAGGCCGTCACGCCCTACATGACCAGCCAGCGCCGCGGGCACATTGTCAACGTCTCCTCCGTCGCCGGGCACATTTCGCCGCCGCACATGGGTATGTACTCAGCCTCCAAGCACGCGCTTGCCGCCGTCTCCGACTCCCTTCGCGTCGAGCTCTCCGGCAACGGCATCGGCGTCAGCACCATCTACCCTGGTCTCACCGAGACCTCGTTCATGGAGAACATGCTTCAGGAGGTCGACGCGCCGGCCATCCCGCCGATCGCCCGCTTCGTCTCCTCCGCTGCCGTCGCCCGGCGCATCGTCCAGGCCGTGCGCTTCAACCTGCGCGACGCCTACGTCTCACCGGAGGACGTCGCCGCCGTCGCCGCGGACGCCTTCGTTCCGCAGCTCTCCGACTGGCTGATGAAACTCTTCATCCGCCCGGGCCGGCGCCCCCTCCACGACGTGACCTTCAAGCGCGAAGTAAGCGCCGAAGAGTCCGCCGAAACCGAGGGGTAGGCCGGGGAACCTAGTCATCTAGGGGTCACTTCACCGGTCTGGAGCGGTGAAGCCTAATGCGGCCTTCAGTCTTGCGGCCGCGCCCGGTGTAGTAGTCGCCGTCGAGGATGTCGCCACCCTCATTGAGCGTCATTGTTGCGGTGCCGAAGTGGATATTCATGCTTTCAACTGAACCGCTACGCGGTTCGTTGACGTACGTGTGCACGATCCGCGGAGCGGCGCCGCTCTTGGTGACGACGCCAGCCAGCTGGCTACGCGACCGGGAGTCTTTGCCTTCGAGAACGATCGATATGAGCGTCCAGCGCTGGTTGATGTGAACGGATACCGGGTGGTCGGTGGCGTGTTTGTCGTGCGATGACGTGATCGTTCCTTCCCAGTCGCCCGTGAAATCGGGTGTTGCTACAACTGATAGCCAGTGAAAGATCCGCCATCGCCATAGCGATCGATCGAATGCAGTGTACAGAAGCGTGGTAAAGCCAAAAGCGGCAGGCGCGTCGAACCACCACGGCCAAGATCGATCGACAAGGTCTTGGCCGACACTGGCTAGGTAGGCGAGACCGATGCCCAGCAGAGCTAGGATGATAACGAGGTTGCGGCGCTCATCGCTGTCAATGCTGTATCCGTGCATCACCAAGTATTCCAGAGAGTTTTGAATTGCGCCAAGAGCTGCTGAGCATTGTCCTGTGTCCACTGCTTAGGCCCGAAGAGATACAGAATCCCGTTCACGCAGACGAACTCTGACAGATCAGCAGATTCTAGCCAGTTGTAGACGTCAACTACCCGGCCTTCCCAGGTGGAGGCGCCGAAGCGCGACGCGGGTACGTTGTAGATTAGGCACTCTATGAAGTAAGAAGGGGCGACGCTAGGATCAAGTAGCCCGCGGTCAACCATCTCCGATGCCGCATTCTTGAAGAGACGGACAGTTGGCTTGAATTCCGAGTTAGTCTCCCCGTGCTTGCGGACACCATTGTCGTAGTGCTGCTTCGGAAACCCAATGATTCTCTCGTTGTCCCTTTGGGTCAGGAAAGCAATTCCGAGATGCCAATGTTGGGAGTCTTGGTAGTAGTATCGAAAGTCGAACGCCGGAACAACGTCAGCGGAGATACCGGTACCTCCAGCGTCAACGATTGTGACACATTTGTTCCTGTCGATAACGCGGGATGAGCCGTAGTAGTCGATAAGGCCGTCTCTCACATCCTGCCTGAACTGTTGGTACTTGTACGCGGAGTCGGGAAGCGCTCTGACTCTCTCCGCTTCTCCAGCAGGCAAAGAACTGACGTTGGGGAAGAAGCTACCGTGACGATTGACGACGACATCAACATCACTGTCCCTCTCGACGTTCGTCGAGTTTCGAAATGAGCCCTGCAAGAATGTCTCTATTTTGTGAGATTCGGGTAGACCGCTCTTCGCTAGGGCCTGTTGAACGGACTCGTATGCCCTAGCGGACCCCGCAATGGATCCTTGGGCGGTCCAGTCCTTTAGCTGTTGCTCTGGAATCGCCACGATACCCCCTCGTTCCGTCATGTCGCCGCTTCGCCTTAATGTGATGTATTGTAGCGCCGCTTGGATGACGCAGTGGCGGAAGGCCTCGGGGTCTGAAGCTACCCCGCGCGCATCCGCGCCGGGTCGATGCCCATCTCGCGACACCAGGCGGTGTACGCCACGGGCGAGATCTCCGAAGGCTTGATCTCGCTGCGGCCGCCCCAGAACACGTTCGTGTACGTCACCGGCATCCCGTATGAGGCCAGGTGATCGTCGATCGCCGCCTTGTGCGCCAGTATCAGATCCTTGTCCGTGCCGTGCGCCACGCCCATGATGTTCACGTCGTTGAAGTCGGCGCCCGCCTCGCGCCAGTAGCAGTGCGTCAGGATGTGGTGGCGGCCCACCTCGCGGCCAGCCTCCTCCTCGCGGCCCTTCGGCACCGCCCAGTGGAACAGCGCGTTGTAGCGCGTCACGCGCTCGCCCGAGGCCGTCTCCTTGACGTGCTCCAGGAACGTCGAGAAGCGCCCGATCAGCTGCTGGTCGTGCAGCGACTCCGCCACGCCGAAGAACGTCTGCAAGTCCACTCCGGCCTCTGAGGCGCGGGCGCGCCACGGGTCGCGGACGATCTCCTCCACCGCGAACTCTCGTTTGAGCGCCGTCAGCACCCGCCACTCGCTGTCCGTCAGATCGACGACCTCCGGGTACATCACGTCCGCCGGCTCGTCCGACCTGTCGCCCGGCTCCATCCCGCGTCGCCGAGTATGCCCGACGCCGAGCACGAAGAGCGCCTTCGCCGGCATCAGCAAGTAGGCCTCGGCGTCCGTTCGGGCGGCCAGCAGGTTGCAGTGTGCGCGCATGTTGAACCCCTGTGGCACCTTCACCGTCGTCCACAGCTTGTACTTCGAGCCGGCCGTCGCCGTCTCCGTCGTGCGGATCACCACGTGACCGCTGAACGGGTCGCGCTTGAACATCCAGTCGAACGCCTGTTGCAGCCGCTCCTGCGGCACCTCCCAGGCGACGAGCGAGCCCTGCGCCAGGTTCGTCGAAAGCAGCGTCTGCCGCACCCGCCGGATCGTGCCCGCCTCCAGCAGCGCGCGAATGCGCTCGATCACGTCGTCCAGCGGCACTTCCGAGCGCTGCGCGATCTCCGCGAACGGATCGCGCTGGAACCCCTCAAGCTTGTCCTCCGCCACTTCGAGAATCGCAGTGTTAACGGGATCCGTCAGCTCGAGCGGGACGGGAACCGGGACCGTTTCCTGAGTCACGAGTAGCGCTCTTCCTTCCAGGGGTCGCCTCGCATGTGGTAGCCGTAGCGTTCCCAGAAGCCGGCCTCGTCCCTCGGGATGAACTCGAGCCCGTTCACCCACTTCGCGCTCTTCCAGAAGTAGAGGTGCGGCACGAACAGCCTGCACGGGCCGCCGTGCTCCGCCGCCAGCGGCTCGCCCTCGTAGATGTACGCCAGCAAATTCTTGTCGCGGATGAAGTCATCGAGCAGCAGGTTTGCCGTGTAGCCGCCATAGCAGTGCGCCATGACCGCCTTCGCCTCCGGCTTCACCTGCACCTGTTTCAGCAGGTCGGGGATGGAAGCGCCCTCGAAGTTCGTGTCCATCTTGCTCCACGTCGTCACGCAGTGGATGTCCGTGTGCACCTTCGTCCGGGGCAGCGCTGTCAGCCCCTCCCAGTCCAGCTCCAGCTCCTCCTCGACGAGACCGAAGATGCGCAGGTGCCAATCGTCAGTTGAAGCACGCGGCGTACCGCCGTACGTCAGGACCGGCCAGTCCTCGACGACCTTCTGGCCGCCGGGGAGCCGGTCGCCGTACTTTTCGCGGTCCTTCTTCCGCCGCGACAGGATATCAAAGACCATCAGGCGTCCTTCTCACTATAGGGCGTCATATCTGAGCATAGCACGCGCTCAACCGCCGTCACAGGCAGATTTGCCGACGTTCGCGCGTGAGCTGAGCACCCCTCGTGACGTATCATCGATACGGATGGATACCATCGATCCCGCGCTCGAAGCGGGCTCCTCCGCACCGCCGCGCTCGGCACTCCATCGCTGGGCGTTCTGGGGCGCCGCCGTGGCCGTCGTCGCCGCCGACCAGATCACCAAGACGCTCATCCGCACCTTCATGGACCGGGGCGACACGTGGCCGTCCAGCGACTGGCCGGTCCGCCTGAAGTACGTCACCAACACTGGCGCCGCCTTCGGCATCCTCGAAGACCAGGCCGCCTTCCTCATCGTCATGGCCTTCATCGGCCTCGCTGCGATCTACGTCTACTACCGCTATCCGCCGTTCCAGCACTGGGTCGCCACCCTGGCGATCGGCATGATGCTCGGCGGCGCCGTCGGCAACCTCGTCGACCGCGTCTTCCGGGGTCGCGTCACCGACTTCATCGACTTCCCGCGCTTCCCCTCGTTCAACGTCGCCGATTCGTCGATCACGATCGGCGTTGCGATTATCATCATCGGCTACTTCCTCATCGAAGCGCGCAAAGAGGCGCCCGCGCCGGCCGATGCAGACAGTTGACCTCGTCTCCGACGTCGCCGGCGAGCGTATCGACACGCTCATCGCCAGGCGACTGCCGGAACTCTCGCGCAGCCACGTCCGCAAGCTGATCGACGCCGGCTTCGTCACAATCGACGGCCGTCTGCCGAAACCTTCCGAAAAACCGCCGCTCGGCGCGCAGCTCCGGGTCCAGATCCCACCGCCGGAGGAGATGACGCTCGAGCCCGAGGACATCCCGCTCACGATCATCTACCAGGACGCCGACATCATCGTCGTCGACAAGCCGCCCGGCCTCACCGTCCACCCGGGGCCGGGCCACCCCGGCGGCACGCTCGTCAACGCGCTCCTCTCCGTCGTGCCGGATCTGCAGGGCATCTCCGGTACGCTGCGGCCTGGCATCGTCCATCGCCTCGACAAGGACACCTCCGGCCTCATCGTCGTCGCCAAGAACGACCGCGCGATGCGCACGCTGCAAGCGCAGCTAAAGGAACGCCTTGTGCACAAGACATACATCGCTCTTGTCGAGGGCGTACCTGACCCGCGCGAAGGGATGATCGAGGCGCCGCTGGGCCGCCACCCAAAGAACCGCAAGAAGCAGGCGGTCGTCGCCGGCGGCCGCGAAGCGACCACCAGGTATCGAGTGCAAGAAGCCCTGCCGGGCAGCCGGGCACTGCTCGAAGTCGAGCCCGTCACTGGCCGCACTCACCAGATTCGTGTCCACCTCGCCGCCATCGGCCACGCGATCGTCGGGGACGCGCTTTACGGCAAGCGCTCAAACGTCGTCGGCCGCCAGTTCCTGCACGCCGCGCGCCTCGGCTTCAACATGCCCAGCGGCCGCCAGGTGGACTTCGAGTCGCCCCTCCCGCCGGACCTCCGCGCCGCGCTGGCAGATCTGCGCGAATAGCCGTCCACTCCTCGGAAAGACGGTTCGACCTCAAGCCGCGCCCGTTCCCGCTCATCCTGAGGTTCTCGAAGGACGAACGGAGCACTCCCGCTGCGTCGCTCGCTGGTTCGCGCGGCTCATCGGGAGACGCAGCCGCATGGCTGCAACCTTGCCCGTTGAGGGGCCGGCAGTAGCAGCCTCGGCCGCCTATTGCCCCTCTTGCACCTCGATAATCTCGTCGGCGACCAGGCCGTGTGCCTCTTTATGCACCGCGTGTGCCGCTTCCGCGTTCGGTGCGTCAACCAGGCAGTACACCTTGCCGGCCTGTTCGTTGAACCAGTAGCTGATGTAGTTCACGCCGTGCTTCTCTTGTACTTCCAGGTCGCGCTTGTGAGCGCCGGAGACCGCCTCAGCGGTCAGCCCGTCGACCGAATTGTGCTCGTCCATGAATAGAGGCATGAAGTTACTCCTTCCAGTCCCAGTCGGGGTGATGGCCAGTGGAAGGGAGTCTATTCGAAACGTCAGGAGCCCCGCAAGGGGCTGGCTGATCAGCTGCCGGGCGGCTTGCCCGCGCCGATCGGCGTGATGCCCGTCGCGTAGATGTAGATGCGGTCGTAGAAGCGTGCCAGCACCGGCTTGTGTCCCTCCGCCTCCAGCTCGCGGATGTAGCGCGCCATCACGGCGCCGTAGCCCTTCAGCGGCAGCGTCTTGTGGTACCAGTAGTCTTCGCCGTTCCAGACGAGCTTTATCGCCGGCTCGAGCTGTCCGTACTCGATGTACGGCAGCTCCATACCGTCCGCCGCCAGCGTCTCCAGACGCCCATCGTGGACCTCGTGCACACCTTCCATCGGCTGCAACGATAGCCGCTCACCCTCCCCACGAGCAAGCGCCGTGAGCCTTGGCGGCGCGCTTGCTAGAATGTCCGTATGCCCGTACGTACCCGTTACGCCCCCAGCCCCACCGGCGAACCACACCTCGGCAACATCCGCACCGCACTCTTCGCCTGGCTCCTCGCGAAGCACCACGGCGGCCAGTTCCTCCTCCGTATCGAGGACACCGACCGTCAAC
>Ga0255058_10001375_pt1 | contig 13671 bp, 31 predicted proteins | sample Cases_109_9_MG_FD_188637 | JGI IMG/M metagenome (GOLD analysis project Ga0255058, IMG submission 188637) | Seawater microbial communities from Amundsen Gulf, Northwest Territories, Canada - Cases_109_9 | ecosystem: Environmental > Aquatic > Marine > Gulf | place: Canada: Northwest Territories... | reverse complement strand
GTAGTCGTGGTCGGATTGTTGATCGTGATACTGACATCACCATACGGCCCACCTTGCACGAGCCCAGCGTAGATCTTGTATCCAGCCAGGTCGGTCAGCGCGGATCCATCGGTGTTCTGAGTTGGCGCTGTCCAGGTAAGCTCTGCCTCACCAGCCCAGCAAGCTGCTGAAAACACTAAGAATATCAGTGGTATCCATCGTTTCATTTCCATCTCCTCTTTTTCAGTCTCATGTCGCCGCGCCCCAGTGCCTTTGTATTCTTCATCTGGAGGGCACGACTTTTCCGTTTCGCCCCGTTGAATGTATCGTAAATCTCCGCTTTGCCGGTGGCCAGATCGAGGATGCGTCGTCCGTTACGCTCCCATTTCTGTTCAACCATGCCGAAACAATTCCTCCTGGGTCGTGTGAATTGTCGGCACCGAGAAGACATCTACATCCAGCTCCTCGGTGTTGCTTTCATCCGGCCATATCGGACCAGGCCCTTCGACCTGGAGTGCAGCGAAGCCCTGGCTCATCGCAACGATCGAACAAGCCTGCATGGCCTCATCGTTATCTACATCGACACCAATTTTTTTCTCGGTCTCGACCAGCTCACCGAATGCTCGCTGCATCAGTTCCTTCACGTCCATCAGCTTCCACGATTCAGGATCATGGAAGTCACTTTGTTCAAACAGGTGAACATCCCAGGGCTTGGCAGTGTCTATGCCGTAGAAGTATTTTTCGGTGGCCTGTTCGTACTTCCAGGTGCCACCTCGAAGGGAATCGGGCAGGAACTTTGGGGCCATTCGCATGGCAATAGCAACCGTGGCTACGGATGCTATGAGTCCTTCAAAAAATGCTCTCCTGGTGAGCTGCATATCGTTCGTCCGTTACTTACTTCCGGCTTCTTTTTCCAATTCATCGAGGTACGCAAGACGTTCAGTTGCTGGCTTCGGCTTCGGAGTTTCCGTCTCGGTCTCCGCTACCTCAGTTTCCTCAGTCTCCTCAGTTTCCTCAGTCTCCTCGGTCTCGGTCTCCTCCTCAGCGTACTGCTCCTCGAACCGTTTCTTCCTGGCCTCACTTTTCTTCGCCACCTTGCACGAAATAGAAGTGGGATCCTCGCGACAAATTTCTTTGGCTGATCTACTTGATGGCATAGATCACCTCACGTATGCGATGGGAAGTTGCGAACCTTCTGCGACTTCGGCGCTGTCTGACCGGACGGTCGATTTTTGCGCTGCCTGCTGGAATCCTTCTCAGGAACCTCGAAGTTCTCTTTCACCTCGTAGGGAGGATTCTCAACCGCTGGCGTTTGGAAGCCCTTGCCCCTGTCGTCACTCATGGCGCTATCTCCTCAGTCACTGGCGGCGACTCATCCTCATCGGGATCGACGACAGTGTACTGGAAAGGCCCAACGAAAGGTATATCGGCATCAGGCCCATTCATCTTGATGTCAGGCCAGTCTGCTTCTTCACTTTGCACAACCAGGGTCACTCGATGATTCGACTGATCATCTTCGCTCTGCAATACCTTCACGATTCGCAGATCCGTAGGACAATCTGTGGTCACAAAATCATTATTGGCTGCTGTCAGAATTGCTTCCAGCAGCTCGATGCTCAACTCTACTTTAGCCAGCTTCGTCATCAGGCGGAGCCCCCTCTAATCGCTCAATCCAGCCAACGTGAAACAATTCATGGAGTTTGTCCATCTCATCGCCAGGCCCTGTGAAAAAAGCCGTGCCAGCTTCCATGTCATCAGCTTGCGGCATGATAGTAAGTATGCAAATGGTCGAGACTTCGCCCTTCTCTACGTCGCTGATTATTTCTTTTAGCTGCTCGACAATTCTTGGAACCACAGCAGCAGGTATGTGACCGCACATCTCAGGAGCCCCTGACCCCCCTGAGAGTTCTTTTTTTACGCGCCGAATATCCAGGCTGGCTACACCGTCCTGGTTAGGCAAAATAATTCGGTTGCTTGTTTCCTTCTTCTCGTTCAAAAATTTCATCCTCTACTTCGCTAAGCAAATCTTTCCACCGTTCCTTGATCTTTATCCTGGCAGCCTCATCGAAATTTTCCGGCATGAGTGGTGACGATGTTTTCTCCATCAACCATTCCAGGTAATCGTCAGGCAGTTCCGATACTTCTTTGCCCTCGTGTTTACCGAACCAGAGATTCATCGACGACCATGACGACGAGCTTGCATTTCCGCTCTACCTTGCGCCTCTGCTTCACCATCGGCAGCAATCTTTTCATCCCTGGCGTTGACCTTTGTGTCGATCGTTTCCTGCTCGTAACCGATGTGATCAGCAATTTGAGACAGCGTTGTCTTCTCCAGGTTAGGCTTGATCTCCATTGCTTTGTTGATCATTTCAAGTCGTGCCGCTCGCTCGTCTGCATTCTTCGCTTTCTGTTTGTATCTCATGCCGAACACGAGATTAAGCGTAAGCTCTACGTCACCGCAGTCAATTTTGATTGGCATGTTTTCCCTCCAGGTCTTTCAATGCACGACACACTTTCTCGTGCGCTGACCAGTATTCGTTTTTAATATGCTGCTCGCAACCAGGACACATCTCACAGTTCTTGCATGAGCCCTGCTTTGCGAATGGCTTGTAAATGTAGCACGTACAAACATCACGAAAGTTTTCCTCGACCATCTTCTTGCGCCAGGCTAACCATCGCTCGTGTGTTACCTGCGGGGAAGCCCTACGCCTAGCCATCCGTCTGCCTTGTCAATTTGAAACCGGATCAACGTCTCTGAGAAACCTCGAACAAGAGCGAGCAGCCAGTGACCAGTCACTACCAGTAGAAAAACCTGGGCAATGATATTGATGTCTGCACCAGCCTTGATCCAGTGAGTCTTGTGCTGAAGCTGAATCAGGAACTCATCGTCCATGCGGACTGAGTTGAGCGAGATAGCAAACAAGCCCCAGGTGATCCAGGGAACCAGATCAGCCTGGGACTCGGTTCCGGCAGGCGAATTCGACACATAGATCAACCAGGTGTACCAGGTTGAAAATGCAATCGCTAACCACTGTGACATCCTGTTCATTGCCGTTCCTATTTAGTGCAGTTCTCCTCCAGCTTCGCAGTCGTATTTTCACATCGTCTGCGTGACTGTCGATATTGTTCCAGCTCTCGCTCTCGCAGTATATTCATTTCAGCAAGATCATCTCTGAGCATGGCAATCATCTGAGTTTGACTGACACCTTGCATCATTCTGTCCTGGCAATCAGTCATGGCAGATTCTTTGCTCTCGCCTTTCGATCGGAATGGCTTGTAGAGATTCTTGCTCTGGCATTTCCAGAACCATCCGAGATCTCGTTCGCCAGCAGCAAAGGCATCGTCAGCAGCCTGCTCGAAATCACATGCAGCAGATCGCCAGGGAAAGCCGATACCTCCTCCACCATCCTGGGTGCTAAAGCTAAGTCCGAATACACGCAGACACTTCTCAGTGTTGTTGTTAGGCACCATGAGAATGTCAGGTGCGCGAGCTTCGCTGACCGAATTGAACTCGACCTGCTGCTCATTGCCTTCATTGATTGCCTGACCACCAGCGGCTGCACTTTCGATGCTGACCGTTTGCTCCTGGCCCTGGAATTGTTTCTGTTCCTGGGCCTGCTCCTGACTTGGATCACGGTCGTCGTCGCTGCCAGTGGCAAATGCCACGCCTGACAGCAGGCAGATAGAAATTAAGGTCACGATCTTCATGATGGGTGCCCTCCCTGGATGCCCATAAGAAAGGCAGATCCAAAGTAGTACAGCACCGCAATGACCACGATGATAATCAGAATTGTCTTGGCTGATTTCATGACTATACCCTCATCGATAGACTACGGTAAAAGACCAGGAATCTCAACCGACTCGGTGGGATTCCCCCTCGATTGCTCTGGCCTTCGCAGCTTTCTGTTGTATGCCTTCCAGAGTCTTGATGACAAGCTCCAATTCGTCTTGCGGCATGGCGCTGAAATCCAGGGATCTCGCCTGGCTTTGACGCATATTGAGATCCAGCATCAGCTTCTCCGAGAACATGCCAAGGTGCCTACCCAAGTTTACCAGGGCACTGGCCTTGTCGTGCAGCACATATCTGTAATCGAAATCAGGACCATCATCGGTCTCGATCGGTTGCTTCTCCCAGGATGCAACAGCCAAAGCCTGAGAATCGGTCAGCTCGTTTACCGGCCTGCCGATAAGCTGTGGCACTTCTTTCACCTTCACGACTCGGATGTAATCCTTGATGTTCTGAAGGCCGATCGCTGACATCTCGTGCAGGATCCTGGTCGTCGTCGCATCGTAGTGAGTCGCCGCTACCTCATTCTTTTTCTCCTGGAGGAATGCCAGGAACGGTCGCAGATTCTTCGCCAGCGCATGAGATTTAATCTTCGAGCTGTTCTTGGAATAGCCAGCAGCGATCATTGCTGCGTGTGGATTCATTACCTCTTGAACCACGTTCAGAGCGAAGTCCAGTTGCAGTTTAGTTCGCGGCCAGCCTTTGGTGTTGCCTGGGATTACTTCGATCGCTTCTGCTGTGACGCTCACGCACATGCTCCATTGTCTCCCGGCAGCCGCAATCGGCCCACCGAGGATGTGTCGGATGGCGCTTATGATACCTGCATGGTCGGTTCACTTTCACCTGTCTCATTCCGAACGCAATCGGACCTCACATTCATCACCACAGGGGATGACCTGCATGGTCGCGATGCCCTCCACTTTTAGATGTAGGATTTCGTCGAGGATTTTCCTGGCCGTATCCAGCCTGGTAAGGCCGAAGTCCCGCTTATTGAACTCCTCGGTTGCCACTCTGAATGACATTGTGTCTGCAATCACAATGGCTCTGATTACTTTAATGAACCTGGTCCTTGCAATCCTGTGGTCAGGTATGTATTGTCTCACCTGGGTACAGTTAGTCAAGGAGCAAGACATGGAAATCTTTTGTGCAATAGCCGTGATCTACGTCACGTTAGACCTCGCCGCATCCGCGTATGTTGTAATTAAGCGCGGCGGCATCAAGGCCACCATCGCTGACATACGCCAGAACCTTGGCCTCGTAAGGGATACAGAGGAAGAAGATGTTCACGATCGATGGTGAGGGCAACGAATATCCAAGCCTGCACCTGGCAATCGCCGCAGCTCGACAACTGAGCCTGGCTTACCAGCGCAGCATTACAATCCTAAAAGACGGTAAATTCTGCCGCCTTTTGCGCTACTAGATAGCGCACCTCCGACTCAAGGGGCCTTCGGGCCCCTTTTTTTATTCCCGATTATTGTCACATTGCCGTTGCAATCCTGCGGTCATTCTGGCCTAATGGCTCCAGGGTACAGTCAACAACGGAGTCAAATATGAACACCAATATCCACGATGCAATTCAGGAGTGCGGACCAGGCCATCCGGCTCATGTCCAGAAGCACATCGCGATCGGTCGTAAAGCTGGTCGCATCGTCGCCATCCGAACCGGCAATAAGACGGATACTTTCAACCTCTCTTTCTCAGATCCCAAGGCAGATCTACGCCAAGGTGGCGACACAATCTATGACGTTCCTGAAGCTAAGGTCACCACCGTCATTGAGAACTTCCTGGAGGGCTATCGAGTTTCAACCAATCTTCCCTGGACGTGCATGATGATCAACCAGGCTAATCGCGATGTGACCGTTGTCAAGATTACACCGACCAGGTGCCGCATCGAATACGAGCTGCCGAACTCTGGTGAGGTGGGTGCCTGGCGGCATCAGACATCTATCGGCAAATACATTTACATCGCTGAATGGTAATTCACCCAGTAGGGCACTCTCACCAGTGCCCCTCTGAGTGCAATATCGCACTGCTCAATCCATATAGGAGGATTGAATTATGAAAGCTGGAATGTCACTTGAAGCATTACTCACGGAAGTCCAGCGGCAAAACGAAGTGAAGCGAGACTTCACGACCTCGACCGAAGACAATGTACGCATGGTCGAATGTGAAGATCTCCCGAACGGAGTTGCCGTTGTGATGTTGAAGGATGGTGCTGCTGAGCTTGAGCGTTTCGCTGTATCGGAACACGCACATAAGCAGATAGCAGCTCGCCTGAACATCCCCAGTCGCTACTACTTGCGGCTGTTGGCTGATCACCGTGATCTCGTCATCATCCAGGTCAACGCTCTGTTCGAGCGGGAACCGGCATCACGCCTGTTCCGCACCCTGGATGGCACCCTTCGCGCCTTTTTGTCCGATCGCTACTTGCGCCTGGATAATAACGATGTCCTGGAGCAGACGCTTCCGGCAATCGTCAAGGGCGAGTTGGAAACTCAACTGCTCAGCACCAATGTCGGTGAGAACAAGATGCACATGAAAGTCTTGTTTACTGGCGACGAGCTGGCCCACGAAATTACTTCGCGCACCAAGGATGGATCCACCAGGATCATCAAGCCAGGATTCCGCATGTCCAACTCGGAAACTGGCCAAGGCACCTTGGCGATCGAAGGTTTCTTCTACGATGGTTACTGCCTGAACGGATGTGTCTTCGGCCAGATCGAAGCCTTCAGTTTCAAGCGCACCCATCTCGGTGGCCGATTGATCGAAGGAGTGGACTTCGAGGTTCTGTCTGATCAGTCTCGTGAGTTGGAAGACAAGGCAATCATCAGCCAGGTATCCGATGTCATGACCGCGCTGGCCAATCCTGAGTTCGCTCAGAAGATGGTCACTCGCCTTCGTGCCACGACCGAGACTGGCGATGTCCAGAGCCCGGTCAATGCAGTTGACCTGGCTGTGAAGGAGCTGGATCTGCGTGAGGATGAGAAAGAAACCATCCTCACCACGTTCATCGAAGATCGCGACTACTCGCAATGGGGCCTGGCATCTGCCATCACCCAGGTTGCGAACCAGGAAGCGACCACGTATGAGCGAGCCTGCGAACTGGAGAATGTCGGTAGCAATGTCATCGACCTGAACCAGCTTCAATGGAACAGGTTCATCCAGGCGGAGAAGATTGCCGCCTGACTCCAGGTGTACCCGCACCAGGAAGGGGCCTTCGGGCCCCTTTTTTATGCGCGGCCAAAATCATCTCGAAAAAAAAATATCTGGACAATGGGTCCGCTCTATCAAAGGGCTACAGCACCGACTTTGCCGTTTTGTGATCTTGTCGAGATGTCATTTGGTTGTCTTTCCTGTATAATGGTCATTCGGGTACAGTAATTGGAGTCATCAATGGAAGCATCATTTGTTAGTTACCACACCCATGAAGGCGTGAGAACTTGCCTGGTCGTTCCGACCTCGCGCAAGTTGCACGTCATCATGATCACGGCACTCGGCCTGGTCGAGAGAGCCCAGCCCCTGGACGAGGAGCGATTCATGACTCCCGCCCAGGTCACCCTCAAGAAGGGTGTCCGCCAACTCGGCGGCATCGCCAAGAGGAAGGGATCGACCAAGGCTGCCAGGACATGGCTGGCCAAAGCAAGGGAGGTCATCGCATGAGCATGACCAATCGATGGACAACCGCAGAGCTGAAAGATGAATGGCGCGAGCAGAACTCGGAGCGAAAGATGAACGGCATTCCCCGCATCACCTGGGCGACATTCTCGTTGCGGAAAGACGTATGGCAACGAGCCGGTCGGCTGAAGTCTGACTCCGGGAGGTTCACATCATGAGTAGTCACGACTTCTGCCGCCTGCTGCTGAAGACGACCAGGGACGACCTGACCAGCGAGCAACGCAAGCGCCTGGTCGGTGCCTGGTCATACACGTACCGCTGGTCCGGTGCTGCTGAGTCAGGCGAGTACCACGTTCCGAAGGATGACTTCTACTGGCACGGATCTTCCTGTTGCGCTTATCACTCACGGACCCAAGGCATCAATGCCTGGCTCGAACGATTCTATCCGGAGGGGCAATCATGAGCCTGGTCAAACAGTATTACCACGTCACCCTCCAGGCCGGAGATGGCACTGAATGGAAGTGGCAGGTCACCAACAACTACTTCAAGCGGAGGATGGAGGTGATCAACCGCGAGATGCAGGCTGCGATCCGGAAGCACGACCAGGATAATCAGTTCAGCCTGACCGAGAATCCGCATCAGCGTGACTGCCCCTGGTACGGAGTCAACCTGGACAGCGACGACCAGTGCGATCAGATGGATGACACTCCATGCCTCTGCGAGAAGAAGTACCAGGTCACCCTGCTCAACCTGGAGACTAACGTCACCCATCGTGAGAAGTTCCTGGCGACCGATCGCTACGCAGCCGTGGCGAAGGCATTCAAATACTTCGCTTACAAGCCCCAGGCCGAATGCCTGGATACCTGGAAAGTCTACGATGCCAAGGAGATCTCATGATGCCGCGCTGCCGACTCAAGCCAGTCCGCAACCCGGAGGAGATGGGAACCTGGTGCGGACCTGGAGCGATCTCCATCCTTACCGGCAATCGAGTTGAATATGTCTGTAAGAAGATCGCCAAGTTCCGCAACAACGGCAAGGCCAAGGGCTACTGGACTGCGAAACGAATCAAAGGTGTGGGCAACTTCGAGATGCGCTACATCCTCGATCACATGGGCTATCAGATGGTCAAGCTGCTCGATGTGAAGGGCATCACCCTGGGCCGATGGATCGACACTTACTGCACAAAGCACCACCGGGCTATCTGCCTGGTCAACGTCACCGATCACTATGTCGTCACGCACCTGGGCCAGGTAGCGGACAACCGAACACCGAAAGGATGCCCGTTAGCAGAGCATCCATCCAGGCGCTGCAAGATAGATCACGTCTGGATCATCCAGCGAAGGAGAAAGTCATGAAGAAGTTTCGAGTCAGGGCACTGATGACTTCCGTGTGCTACCTGGAAGTGGAAGCTGAAGATGAGGAAGATGCGTATCGCCAGGGCAAGGATGCCGATGGTGGGATCTTCGTAGAGGAGGAGTCCGAGGGCTCCTGGGAAATCACCGATGTCAAGGAGATGAAGTCATGAGTACAAATCAACAGACCAACCTGGAGAGACTGACGAAGGCCATCGAGTCTTCATCATTCCCATGCAATCCAATTCCATTCGCTAACGGACTGGCTGAGCTGGTACGCGAGCAAGGGACCGATGCCATACGATCACCTGATGCCCAAAAGATCCTCTGGATCCTGATGGCTCAGTCGTATGGTCAACTAGCAAAGATCGATCTGTGCGACGAGTGGGACAAGCTCGTCGGTGAACACGATCCCAGCAAGCAGGAGTAAGAGATGATCAGCAGTCACCAACGGGAAGCCATTGTGTTGAGCGACATGCTTGGCACCTTCCTGGCCAGAACATCCATGTACAGCGATGAGACGCTGGCCTTGTTGCGTGACGACTTAGACCGCTGGTTGGAATCAGATCCTGAAGACAAACACCACGACGAATGCGTGAAGGCAATCAAGGATTACCTGACCGCAGAACTTAACGATAGGAGTAAGACGACATGATGTCACCAGAAACGATTGACCAGATGACCAGGGACGCTGGACGTGAAGCATGCGAGCAGCAGCAAAAGCCCTACCTGATATGGCCCCAGGATCTCGATGCCTGGAAGCAAGGCAGAGGATTCCCGATCCCGTTCCCGATGATCGGAGACCATGTACCGGAAGGCTGGGAGGCTGATGGCGAGGCTCTGTTCGTAGACACCTCCGGCATGGGCTCACCTGGCGAGTCAGCACTGACCCTGCCCCAGCTTTTCGACGAGCTGGAAGTGGGTCGAGGCTATGCCTTCACCGTTCAAGGGCAGTTCCAGTCTTACCTTCAGAAGTTCAAGCAGATATGAACATCGTCAACGGCACCCACTACGCCGAGGGCACTGACCAGGATGTCATCGATGTCCTGGAGGAGGTTCGCGCCAGCCAGTCACGCATCCGTATCCACTACGGCAACACCTACACCGGCTGTGACTGGAATGAGGAATACGATGTGACCGGCAGGCTCAATCGATCGATGGGCCCGGTCAGAGTTCCGATATTGCTTTATCGAATCAACGCAATCTGTGGGCCTGCAATCCTCGATCACTGCATCGTCAGGATCCGTCTCGCGAATACCCAGAAAGCCAGGGGCAGGAATCTCTACGTGCATCCCAGGTATCACGGAGAAGCAGCATGATGAAACTAACCAGGCAGCAACGTATCGCGCTCAAAGCCGTATTCGACCGGCACCCATTGTTTGTGCATGTAGACTTGCAATTTCCGCATAGCCTTATATGCCGCTCCGAGCGGAGCGAACACGTCGCCACGTATCGCCAGTTTCGGAAAACCGTTCGGCCTGAGCTGTGCGGCTATGGTGCTGCGATGGTGCCATGGTGCGGCATGTGGCTAGGCATCGAGAAAGACGGTCACACGCATAGCTGATCGGCAAAAGAAAAGGGCCCTCGCAATGAGGGCCCTTCTCGAATAAAGGCGACCGGCATTTCTTTGCCAGAATTGGCCATCGGGAAAGTGGGTACAGTCACGGAGCCAGAAAGCGTCAGTTACGCCGGGTCGCCAGGGGTCGGTGGAGCAGATTCAGCCTTTCATAAGGCGCTACGATAGCACAGTCGGCTCCAGCTCAACAACCACCATTCCACCGTTTACGACATGACTTGTGCGGTAAGCATGATGCTCCACAATCTGGTAATCATCCTCGAAAACACCTGCTTTTTGCAGCGCATCTTCCAGCATCTTGAATAGGTTCGAGGTGTCTCGCTTCCTGCGGTCAGGTGGATAGGTCCAGAACGTCATCCTCAACGGACATCGCCAGTTCCTGGCTGCACGATCACGCATCACAACAGCCTGGACATTTCGATGGAACTCCTTGGCCTGGCTGGTTGGATATACCTGAACAAATTGCTTCGGCGGCTTACCAGCAACACGGTGACCGTTATAATGATTGGCGCTTGGTGGCCAGGGTAACTCCAGCCTCAGCCCAGATGGCTTACCACTGGTGTCGCTGACTTCCAGTTCTCTTTGCTCCATAGCTTGGCTTGCTCCCATAGATCGTAGTCGAGCTGCTTGTTCACGTCATGCAGCAGGCTGGTCTGCCTGCCATACACTTCTTCCCAGGTCCGAACACCCATCGATCCGTCAATGCCACTGTTCCCAGTGTGGTACTCAAGCAGCAGTGGGATCTGTAAGAAGGGATTGTTTCGCTCACCCATACCTGGATTCTGAAACTCAGGCCCCAGGACCAGCATCGAGCCGCCATGGCAATGATGCAGGGTGACTGGTTTCCTCCAGGTCACCATGCAGCACAGCGAGCGTAAGTTTTTCTCATGCTTGCTGACGCTAATCCTCTGTGGTCGATCGCCACTCGGAGTAAGGTCGCCTGACTCGATCATGAAAGTTCTCCGCAGCCTGGGCATTGTTATCCAGGTCTGCTCTTGATTCTACGCCACAAAGCCACCGGATCCATCTGGCCACACGATCATCCTGCTCCCACCAGGCGACCGGCCTGTACTTCTTATCTGGCATCTGGATAGCTTCACTCAGCCACTGGAGGAACAGCTTGTCCTGGCCCTTGGTGGCAGCCCACTTGCACAGCGGCCCACCTTTCCTGGCTCCATTCGCCTTCTCAATCCTGGCTCGCTTCTCCTGGTTGATCGGCTCGTCGTCTGAGTCCAGCTCGACGAAGGCAGCCATGAACAGGTCACCAGGTTCGTTCCGCTGTCTGCCAGCGCAGCCTGCGAACGGATGGCTGTCGGCCTCGTCGTCCATCCAGAAGCGCACCCACATGCCCTGGCCCAGGGGATTCCCTCCACCAGCCAGCATCAGCTCACCCTGGAAGAACACCTGATCATCACCGACCCTGGTAATGGCTGCCATGAACCTGGTGCCAACTCGATTGCCTCGTCGCCTCACGAACTGTGCGAACGGATGAAGGATCATCGGCGTATCATCGGTGCCGACCAGGCGAAACTTCACCATGCGCCCGGTGTTCAGCTTCCACTCTGCATCGATCAGCTCCAAGCCTCCCTGGTGCGCGATGATCGGTAGAGTTTCAGAAGCTATCGTCGAAGTCGTCTCGACTTCTTGGTCTGCGACCTGAGTGTCGGTCATGCCAGAACTCCTGTTGTGCTTCAGCGTCCATCTGCCCGAACATTGTGTACTCACCGAAGTAGTACAAAAGCACGGTGCCGGTGGGCCCGTTGCGCTGCTTGCCGACGACGACCTCAGCTACCTTCTTGTGCTTGGTCTTCTCGTCGTACACCACATCGCGATAGATGAACAGGATCACGTCTGCGTCCTGCTCGATTGATCCTGACTCCCTGAGATCCGAGAGCCTGGGATGCTTGTCGTCTCGTTTGTCCACGTCCCGGTTGAGCTGGCTGAGCGCCACTACCGGGATGTCCAACTCCTTGGCCAGGGACTTCAGGCCCCTGGTAATGTCTGAGATCTGCTGGGCCCGGTGGATCTTGTTGTCGCCGCTCATGAGCTGGAGGTAATCCACGATGATCACTGCAAGATCTGGATGCTGCTGCTTGACGCGCCGGGCCCTGGCCCTGATCTGCTGCATCAGCATGGCCGGAGACTCGTCCAGGATGATCTTCGAGTAATTGATATGGCTCACACCTTTTCCCACGCTGTCCCACTGTTCATCGTTGATGTCGCCGGAGAGCAATCGATCGAGCGGCACCTTCGAGTGCTGTGCCACCGACCTGGTGACGATCTCCATCGATGACATCTCCATCGAGAACACCAGCACAGGTCTGGTCTCTCCTACGTGATTGGCGATGTTGATTGCCAGGGCTGTCTTACCCATCGATGGCCTGCCAGCAATCACGACCAGGTTCTGTCGCTGGAGCCCGTTGATCTTCTTGTCAAGGTTATTGAAGCCCGTTGACAAGCCTGGGATCGATTGTTCCATGTGGAACATGGTGTCCAGGTTCTCCATCCAGCCAGGCATCAGCGACTTGATCTCAACCGGCCCTGACTGCGAATGGTCGTGTCCTATTTCCATGACCTTGCCCTGAGCATCAGCCAGCACCTCGTCTATTTCCCTGGTGTCGTCGGCCAGCTCGCGTACCTGGTTGGCAGCCACGATCATTTCGCGCCTCACCGATCGCTCCTTCACGATCCTGGCGTAAGCACGGACGTTCGCAGAGCCAGGTGTCTCCTGGTACAGCGTCGTCAGATAGGCTGCACTCCCGGCTTCCCCCATGAGATCCATTTTATTGAGATGGTCCATGATCGTCACGATGTCCATCGGCGCATCCAGCTCGTCGAGCTTCACCATGGCATCCCAGATGACACGATGATCGTTGCGATAGAAATCCTCGCGACTGATGATGTCCTGCACATCCATCAGCGCCTTGCCACCTGAATGGATGATGCCTCCCAGGACAGCCTGCTCTGAGTCGATAGACATTGGTGGTGGCTTGATTACCTGGTTCATTTCCGCTCCACGTATTTGTTCTCGAAGACACCGACCATAGCAGTCTCCCTGATACAGAAATCGAAGTTGGCTACCCAGCTCCTGTCATTTTGACCGAGGAGGAACGGGCAGTTGTTGGTGATGAATTTGAAGTAGCGTTCCCAGGTTTCGAGATCGTTGAAGTACCTCTGCTTGCCTTGCACCTCGACACTGAATGTCTTCCACCTGGCTCTCAGGGCTGCCTGTCTTTTGTTGTTAATCACCTTGACCTTGGGTAAGGCAGGACAGTGTTCGTGATAGAGATCGACAATCGCCTGGTGAGGCACCCTCTCCGAAGGAGAGGTAGTATTGTTCTTGGTTCTTGGTTCTTGGTTCT
>Ga0255058_10001373_pt1 | contig 13688 bp, 12 predicted proteins | sample Cases_109_9_MG_FD_188637 | JGI IMG/M metagenome (GOLD analysis project Ga0255058, IMG submission 188637) | Seawater microbial communities from Amundsen Gulf, Northwest Territories, Canada - Cases_109_9 | ecosystem: Environmental > Aquatic > Marine > Gulf | place: Canada: Northwest Territories... | reverse complement strand
CTGCGATGTTGACGCCTTCCCCGTAAATCTCTCCACGGTCGACGATCACCTCACCGAGATTGATGGCTATTCGGAACTTGACGCGCTGTTTTTCGGGAAGATGGGATTGCTTGCGGGCGAGCCCGGCCTGGGCAGTCAGCGCACACGCCACAGCAAGGATGACGCTGGGGAACTCAGCGAGAATGGCGTCTCCCGCGTAGTGCTCCACCTTCCCGTTGTAGCGCCCGATCTCGTTCGTTATGTGGTCGAGACTCTCGGAGAGAAGCCGGTGGGTGCCCGCTTCATCCTCTTCGGTGAGCCGGCTGTACCCCGCCACGTCGGCATAAAGGATTGCTGTCAGCTTGCGCTCGAGCGGCGTATCGAGATGCGGCACGAATAGTCCCCCGGGCTCATGTCGCGAGAAATTGACACAGAGAGTAATCGCCCCTGATGATGCAGATCAATATCCGGTATTACGGAGCCTGTTATTAATAATATTGAGTGGTTATAAGATGGATTTGGCCCTTGAAACTTCCACTTCGACAACCAGCCATTTTCAAAGGCGCGATGCTGGTCATTTGTCTGGTTCTGTCCTTCTTGTACGCCGGTCAGGTCGCTGCCGATACTCTGGGCAGCATCCGCTCCCGAGGAACCCTGCTGTGCGGTGTCAACGAAGCACTGGCTGGATTCTCGATCTCGAGCGCAGACGGTACCTGGTCGGGGATCGACGTCGACCTGTGCCGGGCGGTGGCCGCTGCTGTCCTCGGTAACGCCGAATCGGTAACTTACGTCCCTCTTACGGCAAAAGACCGTTTCGCCGCGCTGCGTTCCGGCGAGATCGACATCCTCGTCAGGAACACCACTTGGACCTTTTCCCGGGACAGTGAGCTCGAGATCGATTTCCCCGGCGTGAACTACTACGACGGACAGGGTTTCATGACACGTTCGGCGGGTGGCTACGACAGCGTGCTCGATCTCAATGGCGCCACCGTGTGCGTAACCAAAAGCACGACGACGGAGCTCAACCTCGCCGACTATTTTCGATTGCGAAACATGGCCTACCAACCCGTTCCATTCGTCCGTTACCCGGAAATGTTCGCTGCATACGACGCGGGATTCTGCGATGCAGTGACCGCCGACCAATCGAGCCTCAGCGCCAATCGCACCGAGCTTTCGGAGCCGAAAAAGCACGTCATCCTTCCCGAGGTGATCTCCAAGGAACCGTTGGGTCCCGCCGTGCGACAGGGAGACGATCTCTGGTTCGACGTGGTCAAATGGAGCCTGTATGCAATGATTGCCGCCGAGGAATACGGAGTGACTTCGAAGAACGCGGCGCGGGTTCGAGCGAAATCCACGCGGGCCGAAGTCAGGCGCCTTCTCGGGGTCGAGGGAAGCTTCGGAAAGAAGCTCGGTCTATCCGTTGACTGGGCTTATCAGATCGTCGTGCAGGTAGGAAACTACGGAGAAAGCTTCGACCGTCATCTGGGAAAGGATTCGCCGATCAAGCTCAGTCGAGGATTGAACGACCTGTGGACGGAAGGCGGATTGATGTACGCGATGCCGTTTCGCTGATCGCACTCGGCGGACTACACTCTTGATCTGCCTGCCCACTTGCAGAGGCAAACGATCCAAAGCCAGATCACGAAAAGATCTCGTCTCCTTGAAACGTCACATTCCAGAATACGCGACAGTAATCGCTGTAGCTCTTGTATCGCTTGGCCTGTTTGCGTTCATCAGATTGGCCGATGAGGTGGCCGACAAGGATACGCGTGGATTCGATGAACGAATTCTTCTCATGTTTCGCAATCATTCGGACGCGGCCGATCCGATAGGCCCTGCATGGGTAGAAGTTGTCGTTCGTGATGTCTCGGCCCTTGGCGGACTCGTCGCGCTCGGATTACTCACCATGGCTGCTTGTGGCTACTTGTGGCTGAAGCATAAACACAAGCTTGCACTATTCGTCGCCATCTCTGTTGGCGGAGGTTCCCTCGCAAACACGCTCCTCAAGGAATTCATCGGGCGTCCGCGACCGGATATTGTGCCGCACGGAACTTCGGCTGCACTCAGCAGTTTCCCGAGCGGTCATGCCATGATGTCGGCTGTGGTCTTTCTAACCCTGGGCGCGTTGCTGGCCCACTCCGCTGACGAGACGCGCATTAAGATTTATATACTGTCCTGGTCGGTTCTGCTCACCGTGATGGTGGGCATCAGTCGAATCTATCTTGGCGTGCACTGGCCAACCGATGTCGTTGCCGGGTGGATTGCCGGCGCGACCTGGGCCACGCTATGCCTGCTGGTAAGCCGAAGGATCGTTTTTGCGAACAGGTTCTTGGACAAATAGGCTGACGCGTCCTTTGATAATTCAGATCTGTCCGCCACCCTCCAGCCCGGAAAACGCCTGCAGATATGCCGGGTCCTGGTAGCGCTCGAGTCTGAACGCGTCGGCGTAAGCGGGCAAATCGGCACCGGTTACATGGGCCGCGAGAAGCTCACCGGAGGCACAAGCCGTCATGATCCCGAATCCGGAGAAGGCGCCCATCATGTACGCCCCCTCCACCGGCAACGGTCCGATGAGGGGGCGATTCTCTTCGGTCTTGGCGTAGTAGCCGCCATCCACGAATGGCTTCGGCAGGTGCTGGAAGTAGGCGCTGAGGGCCGGCACCGCCACGGACATGCCACGCAACAGTATCTCAGGCGTCGCGGGATCCCAGGTCTGCGGAAAGACGGGCTCGACCCGTTCCGTGTCGAGGGTCCAGTACAGCAGCACGCTGTCACCGCCGGACGGCCTGGCGTGTACGCCCGCGGGAAACTCCGCGAGAAGAGCGCGGCCTTCCGGCTCGCCTGCGAGCGCCTCGCGTTCCTCCTCCGACCAGGGCAGGCGCACGGGGTCGTTCCATATGATCAACGGCGCATCCTGAGACAAGGCACCACGCTGGTCGTGAAATGCGAGCTTGACGTGGGACTCGCCGAACAGGGGCAGCTCGATGCCGAGCAATTCACCCACGTGCTTCGCGAAAGGCCCCGCGGCATTGACGAAGGTATTGCATGCGATGGTCTGCCTGCCCTCGCCGCCCGCCAGCTCCACGCTGCGCACGCGCCCGCCGATGGTGTCGACGCTCTCGACGCGCGCCTGCAGCAGCCGTGCGCCGCTTTCGCGGGCTTTTTCCAGCATGACCATGCCGAGCTGCTGCGCGCTCAACCAGCCACAGCGGCGCGCGTGCACGACGGCGCAGGTTGTGTCACTGAGGTATGGGAAATGGCAGCGGATGAGCGAAGGATCGCAGATCAAATCCGCGCCGTCCGGAAGATCCTCGAAACCACTGCTCGGCGCCGGGATGTAGTCGCCGCCGCCGCTCGCTCCGGCTCCATGCTCGCGGAACTCTCCCGCGCCCAGCGCGCAAGCTTCGAGTGCACCTTCGCGCATGCCGTCGATACGGCTCTCGTCGGCGGTGGCGAACAGATAGCCGCGGCGATTGAGGTGAAACCGGTTGTCGCTCTCGCGGGCGAGCCGCTCCAGAATGTCGATGCTGCGATTGGTCATCGCCACCATGGCGTCGCCGGGGCCCGGCCACCAGTTTCGATAACACTCCGTGGATTTGTCGCTGGTGAGCGAGAGCGGCGGCAGCTCGTCGACGATGACGACATCGCGCACGCCCCTTTGCACGCTCAAATGATAGGCGGCGGCGATGCCGGCAATGCCGGCGCCGCAGATGACGACTTCGGCGTTCATGAGGATACGAAAAATAGATTATTCCACCGTATAACCGAACTCCTCGGCGCCGCCCCTGAGCCACTCCCACAGGCTCGCGCCGAAGCTGCGGAAAACGTACACGTCGGCGCTGTCGTCGGCCACGCAGTGGATGATGACGGTGAAGTGGCTGAGCAGGCTGGCCACGCAGTCGCCGGGCGCCATGGCGTCGATATCCACCGGGCAGCCCTTGGCGAGCAGATCCTTCCACGCCCTGCCGCTTACCCGCAGCACCGTGCGCGCGTGGCTGAGATCGCTGACCGTGGCATCCGTCGAGGAAAGCCGTTCCTCGAGCCCGGCGAGCAGCGCGCCCGCGTCCAGCGACTCGGATATCGCGAACCATTGGCCGGGCCCCGTCCACAGCAGGGTCGTGTCGCCCTCGGTGACGGAACCGAGCGGCGCCGGTGCGCTGTCCTCGGGCGCGCCGTTCACTTGCGCCATGGCGAGCCCGCACCTTTCGCGGAGCGTGAGTGCCGGCGCACCGGGACCGGCGGCGCCGAAGCTACCGCGTTCGTAGTGCCGCGCGAGCGCCGAGCGCCGATCCCTGTCAGCCACGGGGACGCGCTCCTTCCGGATCGATGAACACGGAATGGCCCACCCGTACGGGAACGTGGCTGCTGGTCAGCGGTGATGACGCGTACAGTATCTTTCCCTGATAGGCATCGGAATCGTCCAGCAGCGCCAGCGCGATGTAATTATCGAGATTGGGACTGAAGCAGGTGGAGCTCACGTACCCGAGCATCTCGACGGGCTTGGCCGCCGTCGGGTTCCAGACGACCTGCGCGCCGCGCGGTATCATTCGCCCGTCCTCGGAGGTGAGACCGACAACGTGCTTGCGCGGCCCGTAGGCGAGCGCCGGCCGCTCCAGGGACCGCTTGCCGATGAAATCGACGTCCTTCTTCTGCATGCGTTCGAATCCGAAGTCCGCAGGCGCCGTGCGCCCGTCCAGCTCCGCCCCCACCACGTGGCCCTTCTCGATGCGCAGCACCGACATGGCCTCGGTTCCGTAGGGCGTAATGCCGAAGCTCTGCCCCGCCGCCATCAACGTTTCCCACACGCGCGTGCCGTAGTCGGACGGCGTGTGCACCTCATAGGCCATCTCCCCTGAGAAGGTCATGCGGAGCAGTCGAACCGGCACGCCGGCGATGCGGCACTCCAGATAACCCATGAACGGCAGTGCCTCGTTGCCCACATCGCTGCCTTCGCACGCCCGCGCCAGAACCTCCCGCGCGCGCGGCCCGGCGATGGCCATGCCGGCCCACTGATCGGTCACCGACGTGAAGTGCACGTGCAGCTCCGGCCACACAGTCTGGGCGTAGAACTCCAGGTGCGCCATCACGGGGCCCGCCTGGGCCGTGGTCGTGGTCATGTAAAAGCTGTTCTCGCCGATGCGCGTGGTGGTGCCGTCGTCGAGGATGAATCCGTCCTCGCGCAGCATGAAACCGTAGCGGCAACGTCCCACCTTGAGATTCGTCCAGCGGTTGATATAAACGCGCTCCAGAAACTCCGCGGAGTCGCGGCCCTGGATCGCGATCTTGCCCAGCGTCGACACGTCCACCATGCCCACCGCGTTGCGTACCGCCAGCGCCTCGCGGTTGATGGCGTCCATCATTCCTTCCCCGCGGCGGGCGTAGTACTGGGCGCGCAGCCACAATCCCACGGTAACGAAGTTCGCACCCGCTTGCGCATGCCAGTCGTGCATGGGACTCAGACGCAACGGCGCCAGATCGGCGCCCACCTCGCGGGCCGCCACGGCGCCCAGGGTCACGGGGGTGAACGGTGGTCTGAAAGTGGTGGTGCCGACGTTGGGAATGTCTGTGCCTTGCAATCCGGCGAGGATTGCGAGACCGATGACGTTGCTGGTGCGGCCCTGATCGGTACCCATGCCGAGGGTGGTGTAACGTTTCAAATGTTCTACAGAGTGATAGCCCTCGCGTTGCGCGAGAGCGAGATCCTCGGCGGTGACGTCGTTCTGCAGATCGACGAAGCGCTTGCCCCGGCGTCCCCTGGGGAGCGGCACCGCCCACAGCGCTTCCACCGGCGCCTCGGCGAAGTCGTCACAACGCACGGTGCTCACACCGGCGGGCGGCGTGAAGCCCGTCATGCGCGCCGCTTCCGCCCCGGCCGCCTCGCCTTCGCGCAGGCAATCGCCGAGGGCGAAGCTGCCCCGCGCGGCGCCTGCCGAGCGCTCCGCCTGCCGGGATTGGTCGGGCACGAAGCTCGCAATGCGCTCGTCGTAGCGGAGCTTTCCCTGGGACTGGGAGAACAGGTGCACGGTGGGGTTCCAGCCACCGGACACGCACAGCAGATCGCAGTCGATGGACCGCGCATTGCCGCTTACCCGATTGCCGCCGTCGGCGAGGGTCATGATCTCGACCCCGGCGAGGCTCTTCTTGCCGAGCGCGTTCACCACCGCGGATCCGGTCACGAGCTCGACACCGGCAGAATCGACGATCTCACGGGCGGCACGGCCAGGCCCCGCCGATCGCGCATCCACCACCGCCGACACGGGAACGGCACCGCCCATGAGCGCGGATACACACGCGTAGGCGCTGTCGTTGTTGGCGAACACCACGGCGCGCCGTCCGCACTTGACGGCGTACTGCAGCTGATAGGTGCGCACCGCCGAGGCGAGCATGACGCCGGGCAGGTCGTTGTTGGCGAAGACAACAGGACGCTCGATGGCGCCGGTGGCGAGCACCACTTGATGCGCGCGCACCCACCACAGGCGTTGACGGGGCTGGTGCGGTGGCGGTGTCGCCAGGTGATCGGTGATCCGCTCGCAGATCGCCAGCAGATTCTGATCGTAGTAGCCGAAGGCGGTGGCGCGGCGCAGTACGCGCACGTTGGCGAGCGACGCAAGCTCCTCGGCCACCTGGTCGACCCAGGCAAGCGCGGGGATATCGTCTATGCTGGCGGGCCAGCCGCGCAGACTTCCGCCCAGCGCCGCGCCGTCGTCCACCAGGATGACGCGAGCGCCGCTCCTGCCGGCCGCGAGGGCCGCGCTCAAGCCGCTGGGTCCTGCGCCCACAACGAGCACGTCGCAATGCACGTGGCGGCGTTCGTAGTAATCCGGATCGCCGAGCAGCGGCGCCTTACCGAGACCGGCGGCGGCGCGAATGATGCGCTCGTAGAACATCCACGCGTTGCCCGGCCACATGAAGGTCTTGTAGTAAAAACCTGCGGGCAGGAAACGCGAAAAGATATTGTTGATACCGCCCACGTCGAAATCCAGCGACGGCCAGCGGTTCTGACTGGCCGCCGTGAGCCCGTCGAAGAGCTCGATGCCGGTGGCGCGAAGATTCGGCTCCTGGCGATTGCCTTCGCGCAACGCGATCAACGCGTTGGGCTCCTCGACACCGGCGCCGAAGATGCCGCGGCGGCGATGGTACTTGAAGCTTCGTCCCACCACCTTCACACCGTTGGCGAGCAGGGCCGAGGCAAGAGTGTCCCCGGCGAAGCCCGTGTAGGTGCGGCCGTCGAAGCGAAAGGCGAGGGGCCGATCGCGATCGATGAGGCCGCCCTCGAGTCGCCTGAAGGGCTGGCTGCTCACCGGGAGCCCTCCTCCACGTCTTGCCCAGGCGGCGCCGAGCCGAGCACATCGTGGCTGAGGGTGTCGCGGCGCACCTGAAACCAACGGCGGCAGCCGGCGGAGTGATACCACCACTCCAGGTGCGGGCCGCGGGGATTGTCGCGCAGATACACGTAGTCCAGCCACGCCTGCCGGGACACCTGCTCCGGAACGGGCGGCCGCTCCACGGTGGCGTCGCCGCCGTAGCCGAACTCGGTTTGCGCGCGGGCGCCGCACCAGGGACAGGGAATGAGTAGCATCAGTATTTCTTGCTCAATGGGCGCCGGGGGTCGCGCCGGCGCCTTTTTCGTCCAACAGATAACCCGTGTTGAAGCGCTCCAGGCTGAAGGCCTCGTTCAGGGGATGGGGGCGATCGTGAGCGATGGTGTGGGCGAACACCCAGCCGGAGCCGGGAGTCGCCTTGAATCCCCCGTAGCACCAGCCGCCATCCAGATAAAGACCCTTGACCGGCAGCTTGCCGATGATGGGGCTGCCGTCCATGCTCATATCCATGACCCCGCCCCAGGTGCGCATCAGGCGCAGGCGGCTCAAAAACGGAAACATGCTGATGGCGCTAGCGGCCAGGTGCTCGATGAGCGGCAGGTTGCCCCGCTGGGCGTAGGAGTTGTACCCGTCCAGATCACCGCCGATCAGGATCTCGCCCTTGTCGGTCTGACTGATATAGAGATGTGTCGCGCCGGAGGTGACGACGGTATCGAGCACCGGCTTCAAAGGCTCGGTGACCATGGCCTGGAGCACGTGGGACTCGATGGGCAGGCGCACGTCCGCCATGGCGGCGAGTCGGCTGGAGTTGCCGGCGACGACGATGCCGATCTTGTCGCCGCCGATAGCGCCGCGTGTGGTCTCTACACCCACGATCCGATCACCGTCCCGGCGGATGCCGGTGACCTCGCAGTTCTGGATGATGTCCACACCACAGGCGTCGGCGGCGCGCGCATAACCCCAGGCCACGGCGTCGTGTCGCGCCACGCCACCGCGGGCCTGCAGCACCGCCCCCATGATGGGATAACGCGCCGTCGGCGAGCAGTCGAGCAACGGCACCAGTCGCGCCACCTCGTCGCGGCTCAGCATCACGGCGTCGATGCCGTTCAGGCGCATGGCGTTGCCGCGGCGGTTGGCGGCATCCAGCTGGGGATCGCTGTGGGCCAGGTTGACGACACCGCGCTGGCTGAACATGACATTGAAGTTGAGATCCTGGGAAAGTCCCTCCCACAGCTTCAACGAGTGCTCGTAGAAATGCGCGTTCGCTTCCAGCATGTAGTTGGAACGCACGATAGTGGTGTTGCGCCCGGTGTTACCACCCCCGAGCCAGCCCTTCTCCAGCACCGCCACGTTGCTGATGCCGTGTTCCTTGGCCAGGTAGTAAGCGGTCGCGAGGCCGTGCCCGCCGCCACCGATGACGATGACGTCGTAATGGGGACGGGGATCGGGGCTGCGCCACGCCTGCCCCCAGCGTTCGTGATAGCTGACGGCGTTGCGGATCAGACTGAATACGGAATAGCGCACCCTCGCCCCTCTTGAAAACGGCGCCGCGACGAATAGCGTCGCCTAAAGGATTTGGCTCAGGAACTCCTTGGTCCTGGGATCCTTGGCATCGTCGAAGAAGGTCTTCGGCGAACCATGCTCGACGATGATGCCCCGATCCGTGAAATAAATGTGGTTGGCAACCTCGCGGGCGAAGCCCATCTCGTGGGTGACCAGGATACAGGTCATGCCTTCCTCGGCCAGGTCCTGGATGGTGACCAGCACTTCCTTGACCGTTTCCGGATCCAGCGCCGACGTCACCTCGTCGAACAGCATCACGTCCGGGGTCATGGCGAGAGACCGAGCAATGGCGACACGCTGCTGCTGGCCGCCGGACAGCTCGCCCGGGTAGCTGTCCTCCTTGCCTTCCAGGCGCACCTTCTTGATCAGCATGCGGGCCCGTTCTTCCACTTCCTTTTCGTCCTGCTTGAGGACGTGGATGGGTGCCATCATGATGTTCTGGATCGCCGTCTTGTGCGGGAACAGGTTGTATTGCTGGAACACCATGCCGACCTTCTTGCGCAGCTCCAGCTTGTCCAATCCGGGATCGTTGACCTCCAGGCCTTCGACCAGGATCGAGCCTTGCTGAATGTCGTTCAGGGCGTTGACGCAACGGATCAGGGTCGACTTGCCGGAACCGGACGGCCCGATAATGCAGATACATTCACCCTTCATGATATCCATGGAAACGCCTTTCAGCACCTCCAGATCGCCAAAGGACTTATGCACGTCCTTGACCGAAACCATGGGCTGGTCGGGTGTCCAATTCACGCTTGCGGCCGCTTGATTCATGAAGAACCCTCCCTAGATTTTGACCGCGAATTGCTTCTCGAGCCGGATTGACCAGCGCGCGATCGGATAGGTGTAAATGAAGTGGATGGCGAGCAGGAACGCATAGAAGATCGGGATCAGTTCCGGACGGTCACCCTCGGCATTCAAGGCCTGGTTGGTGAAGGTCACGGATTCCTCAACGCCCATGATCGAAGCGATGGGCGTTGCCATGGCCAGGATGCAATACCAGTTGATCCAGGGCGGGATCATCCGCTTGACGCATTGCGGCAGGATGATCATCCACATGGTCTGGCGCCGCGTGAACGCGAGGCTCTCGGCGGATTCCCACTGGCCCGAGGGCAGCGAGATGACGGCGCCGCGCACGACTTCCGAGATATTCGCCATCACCGGCAGGGAAAATCCGATCACCGCCTTCATCCAGTCGGGCACCGGGATGATCAGGTCAATACCGATGGGATTGAGATTAATCTCGAACGGGAACAGCAGCATGATCGTGAACAGCAACACCAGCCAGGGTGAATTACGGAAAAACTGGGTGACGAACCACGATCCCTGGCGCACTGGCAGCAGCAACGACACCTGCATCAGGCCCAGGGCGGCGCCGGCGACGGTGCCGAACAGCATGGCGAAAAAGCTGATTATCAGGTTCAGCGAGAAGCCCTTAAGCTCACCCTCAGGTCCCCACAGGATAAACGGCGCCCATTTCCAAATCGCCTCCCAGGGGCCGATCAATCCCTCCGGGGTGGCGGCCTGTGCGGCCACGCCGGCGAGGACGAAGAGCACCGCCACCCAGACGATATGGTGGCGTTGCACGTCGAGCCGATAGGTGCCCTCCCGGCGCTCGATCAATGCCCCTCGCCGAACTTGCGCGGCCATCGGTAACAACACCGGCATATCCGTTGGCGGCGCGCCATGCACACTGGACAGTGCGTTGCTGAGCATGCCTTTACCCGTATCCATCAGCCGTACCCCGGGATTTTCATACTCTTTTCCCACTTGTGCATGCCGTAAACGAGAACCGCCACCAGGCCGACGTAGAATACGAACAACACGATCATCATCTCCACCACGTTGACGTTGTCGGACCAGATCTGGTTGGCCGTGTACATCATTTCCGGCACGGCGATGCCGTAGGCGAGGGTCGTCGTCTTCAGGAGATTGACCAGGTTGTTGTTCAGGGCCGGCAGGCAGACCCGGAACGCCAGCGGGAAAATAATATAAATGTACGACTTGAGCCGCGTGTAACCCAAGGCCTCGGCGGCCTCGCGGGTGGATTCCGGTACCGCCTCGATGCCTGAGCGGAAAATCTCCGTGTTGAAGGCGCCGGCGAAAAAGCCCAGAGAAATCACTGCCCAGCCGAAGCTGTCGATATAGCCTTCCTGGTAGCCGCCGGCGTCGTAGGTAGGAACCCAGTTTCCGAGCACGAAATAGAAGAACAGGATCTGCACGAAGGGCGGGGTATTGCGGAACAGCTGAATATACCCCGCTACCCCATAGCGGATGATTTTGGAATTTGCCCCCTGCGCCCAGGCACCGATGAAGCCGACCACGAGACTGAAGATCAGGCTCGCGACGATCAGCTTGGTCGACACCCACATGCCTTCCAGGATCCGGTCGAATTCGTACTGCTCGTAGAGAAATATGAAATTCCAGCCGGTGTTTTCGTAAAGCTCTCGGAAAAAGTCAGCGAACAGTTCCACGGGCTTCCCCCTTCTCCGCGGTTACCGAAAAGCGGTATTTATAGACTGGGAGGGACGGGCGCGGCTCCCGGCAGGGCCCGCGCCCGGCTCCAACGGCTTAGTTCGCTTCGTAGGGCTCGAATCTCTTGTTCATATCCATAACGAACTGGGTGGACTGGATTCCCCACTTTTTCTCCAGCTCGACCAGCCGGCCCGAGCTGTGCCAGTTGTAGATCATGCCGGACATGAAGTTGCCCCAGATGCCGTCCAATTCATCCAATGGAACGGCCAGCGCCCAGGGATTGTCGTCTTCAGTCATCATCGGCATTTCGTAATCGTCGTACTGACCGGATGCGAGATCGGCCATGATCGAGGAGTCGTCATAAACCCAGGCGACGCACTTGCCGTCGCGCAGCGCCTGCTTGGCTTCGGCGTTGCCGACGAAGGCGATGATCTTGGCGCCGTACTTTTTCGAGACCTGCTTGTTGTAGAAGGCACCCTGTTTGCCGCAGACGGGCTTACCCTTGAGATCCGACCAACTTTTCACAACACCCTTCTTGGCCAGCACGTTGGTGCCCGACGTGTAGTAGTTCGGTTGCGGAATACCGACCACCTTGCGGCGGTTGGCCTTGTCCGACATGGTAGCGATCATCAAATCGATTTTTCCCTGCTGCAGGAACTGCATGCGGTTGGACGACTGCACCGGCACCAGCTCGAGGGAGACGCCCAGTGCATCGGCCACGTCTTGAGCCATGTCAATTTCCATGCCCACCAGCTTGCCGCTGGAATCGCGGAATCCCCAGGGCTTGTAATCGGCCTTGACGCCGACCACCAGCTTGCCGCGATCGAGAACCTTCTTAAAACGGTCGTTGGCGGCATTGGCCTGTGTCGCCGCCAGGGTGAAGCTGGCCAGAATGACGGCGCTCAGCGCCGTGCGTGTCAGTGACGTGATCATTATCGGATCCTCCGGGTTATTCGAGTTGTTGATTTCCAAATCCCCTGTTCCCGGGAGCCGGACCTGAAAAGCCCGATCACGCGCTATGCGCGGAAATTCGGTCTCCCTGGTAACTAGAGGATTCTCGGTCTGTTTCTGCGCCAGACCTGGAATCTCGGCCGTTATAGCACAAATGGCTCATCAGTCAAACTAAATAATTCATATGTTCCACGATCAGCTTCCCCGGCGCAGTTGTGCCGCCAGCGCTTCACTCCGATCCGGATTCGTCCCAGCAAATGTCGGCGCCGTAGCGAAACCGTTCCACATCGGCGATCTTGGCCACCGTGCGTTTGTCGCCGCCGGAGACGATGAACGCCGCGAGGGTTTCCAGGACCGCCACCGCCGCCGTATAGGACGGGAAGAACTGCGGGGTCTGGGTCGGTGTCAACAACAGGCAGGCGGCGTCCCTGGCCAGTGGCGAACTGCGGCTGTCGGTGATGGCGATCACCCGGGCGCCGCGGTCGCGGGCGAAGGCCGCGGCGCGCACCGTCGCCGAGCTATAGGGCCGCATGGCCACGGCCACGACCGCATCCGGCGGCTGCAGATCCACCAGGTCGTCGATGAGCGAGCCGCTGTCAACCGAGGCCATGCGCAGGCTCGGCAGCGCCATCCGTGCGACGTAGTGAAAGTAGTGGGCGAAGCCATAGGCGCCGCCGGTGCCGACGACAAACGCCTGGTGCGCGTTACGAATCAGTTTGGCGGCGCTGGCGAAGGATTTCGGCTCGTTGGACTGAAAGGCGCTTTCCACATTGGCGATGTCGGCCCGCGCCATGCTGCTCAACAGTGCGCCGCTGTCGGAACGCTCGGCCAGCGTCTGCAGCCACTTGGCGCGGCTGCCAAAGCCATTGCCGCGATCCCGCATGGCTTCCTGGAAGGGCTTACGGAAGATCTCGTAGTTGGCGAAGTCGATGGCCTTGGCCAGCCGGAGCATGGTGCTCGGCGCAACGCCGGCCTCCGCCGCCACCCGCCGCATGGATTTGATGGCGACCTCCGTGGGTGTGTCGAGAACGAACCTGGCGGCCTGGCGCAATTGCGGGCTGAGGTCCGGATAGGCAGCCGTCAGCCGATCGATCAATGACTGTAAGTCCGACACGGATTGCGAGTTTTTCTGCATCCTTTTCAGCGACTGTGTTGAACGCCAGAGTAAATTAGCACAAATGTTCGACTTGAATGCACTGTAGACACATTTGTTTCCCGGTACTACAACAGGCCGCACCGGGGACGGTATTCATTGTCAATCTGGAAGGGGACCGCCATGGAAGACCCAATGGCTTGCAACACGGCCCCGTCATCGCCCATTGCGGCGAGTTCACGCACAACGTCTCCCTCGACGACTTTCCCCCCGCCGCCCTGCGCGAGGCCAAGCTCCGATGGCAGCGG
>Ga0255058_10001372_pt1 | contig 13694 bp, 10 predicted proteins | sample Cases_109_9_MG_FD_188637 | JGI IMG/M metagenome (GOLD analysis project Ga0255058, IMG submission 188637) | Seawater microbial communities from Amundsen Gulf, Northwest Territories, Canada - Cases_109_9 | ecosystem: Environmental > Aquatic > Marine > Gulf | place: Canada: Northwest Territories... | reverse complement strand
TGCCGTTGTTCTCCAGCGGCCTTCGCAAGGCAAACCTTTCCCGTGCAAACCTGGAGCTCATGCAGCTCGAAGCATTGCGGTCTTCGATTGCCGAACAAATCGAACAGGAGATACGCACTCAGATGCACTTCGCTCAGGCTGACTATGCACGCATCTCGTATACCCAGGAAGCTGCAGACGCGTCGCTCAAGAACTTCGATCTGGTCTCCGATGCATATGCACGGGGCACTGTGTCCTATATTGAATTGCTGGACGCGCAGGAAACCAGTCTGACCGCGAGCGCTGCATCATCCGACTCGCTTTACAATTTTCTAATTACGATAATGGCGGCACAACGCGCAGTCGGTAAGTTCGAGTTTCTGCTATCGCCGAGTGAGCGCGATGCAGCGGCAAAAGAGATTCAAAGATTCGTGAAAGATGGTGGGAGTTGATATGCGCAAACAAATAGTTTGGCCAGCAATGGCTGTTGCATTCCTATCTGGCTGCGATCGGGCAGCCCCGCCAGAGGAGCCCCGCCTGCGCCCCGTCCGTTTTGTGACGGTCAGCGATGAAAGCGGTGCGCGCGACCGAAGTTTTTCCGGCACTTCGAAGTCAACCCGTGAATCCCGCCTGAGTTTCAAAGTATCGGGAACCGTTACGGAAGTGCCAGCGCAGATCGGCCAGCGGCTCGATGCAGGCGATTTGATCGCACGCCTCGATGCGGCAACCTTTTCCTTGCAGGTTCAACAGGCGCAGGCCAGCCTGGTTGAGGCGCAGGCTAACGAACGCAATGCGGGAGCAACCTATGAGCGGACCAAAGGCCTGTATGCGAACAACAATGCGTCTCGCAATGATCTCGACGCAGCAAGGGCGCAAGCCGAGTCTGCCGCAGCCCAGGTCGGCTCCGTTGCCAAAGCTTTGGAGATCGCGCGACTCAATGAGTCCTACACGCAATTGCGCGCCGATAAAGATTGTTCCATTGCCTCGATGGACATCGAAGTCAACGAGAATGTCTCGGCCGGACAGCAAGTGGCCGCGGTCAGTTGCGGTGATGAATTTGAAGTCGAGATCAACGTAGCGGAAAGCCTCATTGGCAGTATCGACGAATACACGCCCGTGCAGATTACATTTGGTGCAATTCCAGGTACGCGGTTCAGTGGAGAGGTTGCCGAGGTTGCCGTCGCGTCCGTCGGGAATTCTGCAACATTTCCCGTGGTCGTGAAAATCCCGGAGAGCCATCCGTCGCTACGCTCGGGGCTGGCAGCAAACGTGATCTTTCAATTCGACACACTAGCCGCCACTGGCAGCGTGGTGTTGCCTGTCGCTGCAGTGATCCGGGACCCTGCCGGGACATTCGTTTATGTGGCGTTGCCAACCGAAGTGCCAGGACAGGCATTGATTAACCGAAAGCCGGTGACGCTGGGTGAGTTGACACAATCGGGTATCGAGGTTCTGGGTGGTGTGGCGGCCGGTGATCGGGTCGTTACAGCGGGTCTCTCGGTGATTCGCGACGGTCAGCGCGTCCTGATTCCCTGATGCATCGAGCTGGGCGGACATATTTGTGGACCTGACGCGGGTAGCAATAGAAAGAAACCGAATCACGATTACCGTGGTGGCGCTGTTGCTCATCGCCGGCGTGCTGGCGTTTCAGACGATTCCGAAGGCACAGGACCCCGGATTCATCATCCGAACCGTCCTGATCACCACGCGCTTTCCCGGCGCAAGCCCCGAGCGGGTCGAACAGCTCGTAACCGACAAGATCGAGAAAAAGGCCCAGGAAATGCCTGAGGTCGACAGCATTACAAGCGAATCGAGAACCGGCATCTCGATCGTCTACGTCAACTTCAAGGAAAGTTACAAGATCATGCGGCCGATCTTCGACGATCTCCGCAGAAAGATCGACACCGTCATACCCGATCTGCCAGTCGGGAGTGTGGCGCCTGAAATCAACGACGAGTTCGGTGATGTTTTTGGCGTTGTTTACACGCTCACAGGCGATGGCTTTTCCTATGCCGAATTGAAGACGGTGGCGGATGAATTGCGCGACGTACTCTTGAAAGAACCGGATATAGCGAAGGTCGATATCCACGGTGCCCAGCAGGAAGTGGTTTTTGTCGAGTACAACAACGCGAGGTTGTCCGAGCTCGGGCTATCGCCGCAGCAGCTCTCTGCATCGCTTGCCAGCATGAATATACTCTCCTCGGGCGGAGATATTGTCAGCGGCCGCGAGAGAATCACGCTCGAACCCACCGGTAACTACGAATCGCTGGATGACCTGAGGCGCACCGTCATCGAATTGCCCGGTGGCGCACTTGTTTATCTCGAAGATATTGTCGAGGTCTATCGCGGCTACAAGGATCCGCCGAAGAGCGTAGCCAGGACAAATGGCGAGCCTACGCTGGCGTTGGCCGTCTCCATGCGGGAGGGCGGCGATATCCTCAAGCTCGGGGCACGACTTAAAGTATTGATGCCGGAACTGATCGCCGGCTATCCGTGGGGAGTCAATCTCGAGACGGTCTGGTACCAGTCCGATCTGGTCGAAACCAATGTTAGCAACTTTTCGAGAAGTCTGTTACAAGCAATTGTAATCGTTATAGTAGTTATGGTCGGTTTCCTGGGACTCAGGACTGGCCTCATGGTAGGCACCCTGATTCCGACGACCATGATTTCGACCTTTTTCGCGATGCAGCTCTTCGATATCACGGTCAATCAGATATCCCTCGCGGCCCTGATCATCTCGCTGGGGCTGCTGGTGGATAATGCGATCGTTATCGTCGAGTCCATACTCGTCAAAAGGGAGCGCGGCGTCGGCGCGATAGATGCCGCGATCGAGTCCGGACGCGAGCTCAGAACGCCCCTGTTGATCTCGTCCCTGACGACGGCTGCGGCATTCATGCCGATCGCAATGGCGAAGTCGGCGGTCGGCGAGTACACCAGCGACATTTTCTATGTTGTCGGCCTTGCGCTGCTCATTTCCTGGTTGTTGGCGATGACATTTATACCGATGCTGACGACGGTCGCTCTGAAATGCGGTCCGGAGAACACTGCCGTTGACAATCCCTTCGACGGCAAGTGGTATCGCTACTATCGCAGCCTTTTGGGCATGTCACTGCGGTGCCCCTATCGTTTTATCGGCATCGTCATATTGATGTTTGCGCTCGCTATTGTCGGCATGGGCCAGGTACGGCAGGAATTCATCGCACCTTCGGAGGATCCGGTATTCACCGCAAAGCTCGAGATGCCGCTCGGCACGTCGATCGAATCCAGCCAGCAAGTCATCGACGAGGTCGATGAATTCGTGCGAAAAACCTATTACGAACCCGATGACGGCGAGCCGGCAATCAGAAACTGGCTTACGTTCATCGGAGAGGGCGGCCCAAGGTTTCAACTAAGCCTCAATCCGCCGAATCCGAATCCCGCGAATACATTTTTGATTGCGAACGCGACCTCGGGAGACAGGGTTGATGAAGTCATGCGTGGCATCGAGACCTACGTTCGCGAGGCACATCCGGATCTCGCGGCGCAGGTAAAAAGATTGGAGAATGGCCCGCCCGTCGACTATCCGATTATCGTTCGACTATCGGGCCAGGACATCGACTCGCTATACCGCATGGCTGACGAGGTAACGGCATATCTTTACGAAAACCCGGCCGTGAGCGATGTAAAAAACAGCTGGGGTCTGCAAACCAAGAAGTTACTGGTGCGCGTCAATCAGGAACTCGCCCGCCGATCCGGTGTGACCAGTGAGGACGTCGCGTACTCTCTAAAAGCCGGCCTGACAGGCATCGACCTTACGCAATATCGCGAAGACGACGAACTTATCCCCGTAACTTTGCGGACAGTTGCCGCAGATCGTCAGGACTTCAGCAAACTCGACGGCCTCAGCGTCTATTCTCAGAGTACCGGTCGAAACGTGCCGCTGAAACAGGTCGCGGACGTCGAACTCGCGTTCGAATCCGGTGTCATCGAGCGACGCGACCGAGAACGTACCCTGTCGCTCAATGTGCAACTAGCGACGGGCGCTACGGCCGCAGAAGTTGTGAAGACGCTGGTCCCATGGCTGGAGCAGGCTGAGACGACGTGGCCATCAGGTCACGAATTCGAGATCGGCGGCGAGACCGAGGAGTCTGGTGACGCCAATGCGTCGATCGCAGCAGAATTGCCGGTAGCCGGAATGATCATACTCCTGTTGCTCGTAGGTCAATTCAATTCCCTGCGCCGGCCGGTGATCATTCTTGCAACCATCCCGCTTGGACTGATCGGTGTGACTTTTGGTCTGTTGGTCGCAAATTCCTCGTTCGGTTTTTTCACGATCCTTGGACTCATCGCGCTGTCAGGCATCATTATCAACAACGCCATCGTGTTGCTCGATCGCATTGCCATCGAAATCAAGGAATTCAAGCGGACGGAAGCTGATGCAATTCTTGAGGCGACCCAACAACGTCTCCGACCCATACTTCTGACCACGGCCACTACCGTGCTCGGCATGATGCCCTTGTTGTGGGGCGGCACGGCGATGTTCGTGCCGATGGCAATCACGATAATGTTCGGGCTTGCCTTTGCGACGGCCCTGACGTTGCTGGTCGTTCCCGTGCTGTATTCACTCTTTTTCCGGGTTTCTTTCTCGAGGTAACGCCACATGATTCTTGAAATTATTCTTGCTACGACACTGGCGCCGGTCGAAGTCGATCCGGTTCGACAGGCCGTCCTTTGCGCTGAGGTCGGATTCAGTCGATCTGTCGAAAATCAGGACTTCGACGCTTTCAAGAGCTTTCTCGATCCGGAGGTGCGTTTCGTGACCGGCAGGATATCAAGAGGGCCTGAAGAGGTAGGGCAGGGCTGGGCCGGCTTCTTCACTCCTGACGCGGCCAAGATGCGGTGGCGGCCGGCCATTGTCGAGGTCGTGGCAAACGGTACGCTCGCGATCAGCCGTGGGCCCTATCGCCTGACAAGCATTTCTGACGACGGGCAAGTTAGAGAGACCTGGGGCACCTTCAATTCGACCTGGCGCCTGAACAGCGATGGAACATGGCAGGTCCTGTTCGATGCCGGCGGCGACCACGGCATGACCCCGACTCCGGAAGAGATCGAGGTTCTGAATGGCGAGCCTGACTGCTCCTGAAACTCCCAACGATTTAACATAACGCAAGGCCTTCAACGCAGGGATGTCATCTCGGTGCGGGTTCCTTGACCTATTCCTCATATGATATCATAATGATATCTAATTGATAGCAGCCAAGGAGGCCGTCATGATGAGAGAAAAAGTCAGAGAGGTGCAGTCTGGTTACCTCATGATCGCAGTATTACTTATCGCGCAGGGCCTTTCGGTCTACTGGATCATCGTTTCGATCAATGCACAGTCGATTCCCGGAACCATCGCAGCGCTGCTGACGAATCTGTTTGTCGCGATTCTCTGGGCGGGCCTGTTCATGGTGAATCCGAACGAAGCGAAAGTGTTGCAGCTGTTTGGTAAGTACGTCGGCACGGTCAAAAAACCCGGCCTACGTTGGGCAAATCCTTTGTATTGGAAAACGAAGATTTCGACGCGAGTGCGAAATTTCGAGACCGGCAAGCTGAAGGTCAACGATTCGCACGGCAGCCCAATCGAGATTGGCGCGGTCGTTGTCTGGAAGGTATTCGATAGTGCGGAAGCAACCTTTGAAGTCGACAACTATGAAGAGTTTGTACATATCCAAAGTGAATCGGCGTTGCGAAACCTTTCCACCACGTACCCGTATGAGCCGCATGAGGGCGAAACGGTTGCGCTGCGAAGTCACCCCCTGGAAATTGCCAATGCATTGCGCAAGGAAATTCAGGAGAGACTGGAGGAGGCGGGCGTCAGCGTCATCGAAGCGCGCATCAGCCACCTCGCGTACGCTCCCGAGATCGCACATGCGATGCTGCGTCGACAACAGGCGTCTGCCATCATCGCCGCCCGCACGCTGATCGTATCCGGCGCGGTCGGGATGGTGAAAATGGCACTGGACGAGCTGAGCGAGAAACAGATTATCGATCTCGACGAGGAACGAAAGGCCGCCATGATCAGCAATCTTCTTGTCGTTCTGTGCAGCGAAGAAGGCGCACAGCCGGTGCTCAATACGAGCTCACTCTATACGTAAAGTGACTGACTGATGGCTTCACGCAAAGCATTTGCCTTACGTGTAGATGAAAAAACACTCGCTGCCGTGCAGCGATGGGCGAATGACGATCTGCGCAGTCTAAATGCGCAGATCGAATTCGTGTTGCGGGAAGCACTTAGGAAATCAGGACGATTGCCTAAGTCGAAGTAAAGGGCCAGAGCGGTGGTATCATTGCAAGCGCCATGAACCTCCTCATGATCATCATTATCCTGTTCGCGATCATGGTCTCAGTTTGTATCTCTTATATCGCCTGGGAAATCTCGTCGGGCAGGTCTCCAAGCCGCAAAACAAAAGAATCGGGCGCAGTCAAAGAGCCGAAAGACTTGCCCGATTCGTAATCCCGTCCAACGTGGCAGACAGGGAACCTGTTTAATCAGTGCCGTTGCCGCGAACGACTTTCACCTCGATTGGACGATCCGCGCGAGCTTGATCGGGACGATCGACTCCCCGATCGACTCTCCGATCGACGGCTTCCGCCAGAACTCTGTTGTGGTGCTCGCGATGGCGCCGCACTAGGTGGCGGGGCGCTTTGTACGGGAGCACTTCGTTGCGGTGCGCTACGTGTGGGAGCACTTCGTTGTGGCTGTGTTCTCGTCGCTGGTCTCTGGGCCGTGGGCCTGCTGGCCTGACGAGGCGGCGACTGTTGAACCTGGCGACGTGGATTGCTGAGCCCGGCAGTCCTGTCGCTGCTGCGGCTTGGCGCTGACGATCGCGGTGACGGGCGCCGATTGTTCGATGCCGTCGTGGTTGTGCGCGCAGACGGGGCAAAACTGCTTCTGCGCTCCGAACTCCTGCTCAGGTCCTCAGATGCTCGTGTTCGACGTCGCTCCTGATCGGCACGTGCCCTGGCGTCTCGGGATCGGAAAGATATGTCATTACGATCCGAGGATCGGGAGCTATTGCGGTCGCGCCGATCTGCGGGGTTGCCACGGTCTCGATTGCTTGCCTGACCATCGCCGTCGCCGCGACGGTCACGATTATTGCCAGAATTACTGGCACCGCCATTTCGATCCCGACTACGGCTGTCATCTGCGCCGCGGCTTCGATCACCGTCGCGATTACGCGCCTGGAATCCGATACGGGTGTCGCGATTATTTCCTCGGTGCGACCAATCGTCCCGATTGCGATCGCGATAATAGTGCGCTCTCTGCTGATCGTGTCCCGGACGTGCACCACCATGATGTCGCGGGCGCCAGTAGTCGCCGTCGCGGTAACGGTAGTTCCCGTAACTATGGCTGTTATGGACATAGTAATTGTTGTAGTGATGCAGGCTCGGTCGCCGGTAGTAATAGTTACTGTGATAAGAATGTCCGTAATACGGATGGCCCCAATAGCTGTGGTGATACACATGCAGGTGGTCGGTCAGCCAGCCGATCGTGAACGCGGTCGTCACGCCCCAGAAATAGTTGGATGCAAATGAATAACCATAGGGGTAGGGGTAGTAGTACACCGGGTAGGCATACGGATAGTAGTGATACACGGGCTGCGGCTGATAGACGACTACTTGTTCCGGCTCATAATAAGGAACATAGATAACGTCTTCGCTGGCAGGCTCGATCTCGATGACACCGTCTTCGTTGCTGACGGTCTGACGATCGTCGCTCTTTAGATTACCGGCCGCATACGCCTTATCACGAAACGACTCGATGGCGGCGATAACGTCCGCCTGCTGTGCAACGACTGCCTCGCCAAGCCTCCAGGTCCAGTCGATGTCCTCGTTCATGAGGTCCACGACTTCCGGATAGTTCAGAAGAGCGGTAATGGACTCGTCCCATTTCTCATCGGGTTTTAGCGAGGAGTCGGCCTCGAGCCGCTCCAGAAATCGTGCTGCCTGCACGACCTGCAATGGATAGGTCGACGCCGGCAAAACAACCGCAAGAAGATCGTCGGGATATAGAGCGACAGGGCCTACGATGTCTTCGAGCTCGGCTACCGACAGAACTGGTAGCTCCTCATCCTCGTAGTCCTCAAGCGCGGCTTCCTGCTCCAGCGGAGCAATAGGGTTGCCGTCTTCATCGACCGGTACCTGTGCAAGCACGGGTAACGCCGCAAACGTTGCCAACCCTATGTAGAGCAGCAGTTGCAAAATCAAGCGGGTTCTTTCCCTATTCATATTAGCCTCCAGGCTATGCAAGGCGCCTTTCCTGCGCGCAATGCGTCATCCTGGAGCAAAGCCTAACGCCACCAAGCTGAACAGGCCCTTAACCACCAAGGGCATATGGAACCTTTTTGCATGTTAAGTCGTGTTGAGACAAAGAGGGCGAAAAACCGCTTACGCCGGTGACGACAGGAGGCGAACGCAGATGGATAGCGAAGATTTTGCAAATTTGGAACCGGAATCAAAGGGTTACAACCCCTACGATAATCCCGGACCAGCTCCGGTACCGCAAGACGACTAGCCCTTCTCAGCGGCCATTGCGGCGACCTTGCGGCCCAGCCACTCAATACTTTCTTCTATTTTCTCGGACCATGGATGGCCATAGCTAAGCCGTATGAAGTTTCTGTAGCGGTTGCAGGGCGAGAAAATCAGACCAGGGGCTATGCTAATTCCGGCCTCGATGGCTAGCTCGAAAAGCGTCTCGGAATCGACTTTTTCGGGTAGTTCGAGCCACAGGACGCCGCCGCCGACGGGCTTGGAAGTCCGCGTCTCCGTTGGAAAATGCTGCGCTACCATGGCAGTCATGCGCTCCGCGTTGCATTGCAGCTCGGGTCTCAGGGTCTTCAGGTAGCGGTCGTAGTCGCCACTCGCCATGAATTCACTCAGGGTAAGCTGCTGCAGAAGGCCCGATGAACAGGAAAAGGAGCGTTTTAGCTGGGTGATTTCCCCGATGTATTTTCCAGCAATCAACCAGCCTATGCGATAGCCGGGCGCGGCAGTTTTCGAGAACGATCCACAAGTCAGGACGCGGCCCGATCGAGAAAAGAACTCCGCAGGCTTCGGACGATGTCCGTCGAACATCAGATCGCCATAGACATCGTCTTCTATCAACGCGACGTCGTGTTCTTCGCAAATCTCGACGAGTTTCTTGCGGCAATCCTCCGGCATGCTGACGCCCAGGGGATTGTTCAACGTGGTCGAGAACAGGCAGGCCTTGACGGGATGCGCCTCCAGCGTTTTGCGCAGGGCGCCGAGCGTTATTCCTTCCTCAGGGCAGGTTTCGATCTCGATCGCCAGCATGCCAAGGCTGTGAATCAGCTCCAGCATGCCGTGATAGGTCGGCGATTCGACGGCGATGACATCGCCTTTGCCTGCCACGGCCTGCAACGCGAGTAGCAAAGCCTCCTGACCACCATTGGTGATACAGATGCTGTCCGGATCAATTTTGCCGCCGACCGTATCGAGGTAGCGATACGCGATCTGGCGACGCAACCCCGGCTCGCCGAGAGTAGGGGCATAACCCAGGCTGCGTTCCTCGGCCCGTGCCATTACGCGTTTCATCGTCCTGTGCAGGGCTTTGGCCGCGGGTTTGGCCATACAAGGATTGGCAATGCCGAAAGGCACTGCGCCGGGCGTGTACAGCCCCTCATATACCCTGTCCATCAGGCTCCTGCCGATCACCGGAATCGGCTTTGCCGAACGCCGGAAGGGCGGTGCCGCTCTGACCAGCAGGTTGGAGGGGAGGCTGCGTACGTAGAAGCCTGACTGCGGCCTGGATTCTACCCGGCGTTGCCGCTCGAGCTCGATGTAGGCCTGACGCACTGTGGGTATGCTGACGCCGATTCTTTTGCTCATCCGGCGTAGAGAGGGCAGCCGGTCGCCCGCTCGAAGCGCGCCTGAATCGATGTTATCTAGCATTAAATCAATGACTTGGCGGTATAGGTAATCGCTGCTTTCTTTATCGACGGCAAGCATCAACTGTTCACATCCCATTTCTGTAAAATTGAATCTGTTATAGCTCCAATATGACCGTATAGTCAAGCACCAAGTTCAACGAATCACCCAAAAGGAGACGACAATCAGTACTCAATGCTGCAATTGCACCGATGAATCTCGGCATCACCTGTCGAGCTCATTGAGCGACCATAGTCGAACTGTCTGGCGCAACGCGCTCGCCGCGCTGGCATCACCGATGCTCCGCTTGCACCACTTGAGGGACATCCGCACGCAGATGTTACGCGACGCCCTGGGCAACAGGGACTGCGGCGAAAATCGAGGTCATGATGCCTAACTGGATCCTCTACGTTGTCACCGTGCTGGTATGGGGATCCACCTGGTTCGCCATCGAGCACCAGCTAGGCGTCGTCTCTCCAGAGGTATCGGTCTTCTATCGGTACCTCGGGGCTGCGGCAGTTCTGTTCGCCTGGTGCATCGCCCGCGGCCTGAACCTGAAATTCGACCGCCGCGCGCACGCGCGTTTCATCTTGCTGGGGCTGCTACTTTTTAGCCTGAATTACATCGTCGCGTATCACGCTCAGCGGCACATTTCTTCAGCACTCATGGCTATCGCTTTCTCGACGATGCTTTGGATGAATATTATCAACGCCCGGATATTTTTCGGTGTGCGAGCCGGCAGCGTGGTGGTCTCCGGGGCATTGATCGGTATCGCCGGCATTCTTATTCTGTTTATGCCGCAAATTAATAACATCTCTTTGTCCGACGCGACGGTCTATGGCGCCGGCCTGGCGATCGTCAGCGCCCTGATCGCATCCCTGGGCAACATGGTGTCCCAGGCGGCGCAAAAAGACGATTTACCGATCGTTCCGTCTAACGCCTGGGGAATGCTCTACGGCGCGATACTGACCGGGGCAATCGCGTTTGGGCAGGGACAGGAATTCAGTTTCGATTGGTCCGTCGCATACGTCACGTCACTGCTTTACCTGATCGTGTTCGGATCAATCATCGCTTTCGGTGCCTACCTCACCTTGCTTGGCAGGATCGGCGCCCACCGGGCAGGCTACGCGATGGTCATGTTTCCCGTGATTGCACTGGTCTTGTCTTTTTTATTCGAGGGACTTGAGATTACGGGCAACATCGTTGTCGGTGTTGCATTCGTTTTGCTCGGGAACCTGTTCGTATTACAGGGGCGACGACCGGCGCCGCCAGCAAAAGACGACGAACAAACAAGCATGGGGCGGACAATGGTGTCCGCCCAGGCCGCGAAAGCGCTCAGTCGTCTGAGGGGTCGTCCCCACCATGCCAGGCAATGAAATTCCAGGTGTCGCCATCACGCACGAGGACATCTGTATAGCGGCCGTTCGAGACCTCGGTCTCGCCATCCTTGTTTTCTTCGGCGTTGGTGTACAGATAATGTGCGACGGCCATATCGCCGTGAATCACAGTGGACAGGGGATATAACTCATGCGCCAGTCCCTTGTTTTGTTTGGTGTCGAAGTCGTTCCACAGGCGCGTCGATGCTTTGTCCCTGGGCGCCGGCGCGTTATTTCCCCAACCGCTAAAGTCTGCCGACAATAGTTGTTCGACCCAGCGGCGATCGCCCCGCTGAGCTGATTCCCATTGCTCCTCGATCACCGACCAGACTGCAACATAGTCGTCAGCCGCGTCCGGCGCAGGTGCGATAACGACAGGCGCATCCTCAGCCGCGGCTTCCTCGTCTGCCGATTCTTGTCCGAGCGTTGTGCCGGTTGCAAAAAGGAATGTCCCCAAAAGAGTAATGCCGAGCCGTGTCTTAAGAGTCATTTCTCCGTCCTTTATCAATGAGTGTGCTTCCAGCTGGTACGCGGAGTTTAGTCCGATTCTGCAGGCGCGCCAAACATTCAGCAGATTCAGCCCGAATGTATGGTATCGCGGAATTTACTGCGGACAAGTTCCAGGATCTGCCGGGTATCCTTACGATTTTCGTCGCCGGAGAAATCGCTGCCGTAAATGGCCCAAAGCGTCGATAAGCTCAGGTAGTCCGGGTGGTGCACTTCCGTAATGATCGCGTAGTCGAAAACGCTGCCATTCTTCGACACGGTAAGCATGTAATTGTGTACGGCCAGTGTCGCGGGTGGCTTAAGGCGCATCACGCGGGCCAGGCGAGTGGCTTGCTTGCCGATCATCATTTCACCAATGTATTGATGGCGTTTCTCGATACTCCAGCCGTTTCGTTTAAACACGGCGCCGATGGATGCCCCGTCGACAATTTGTGCATGCTCTACAGCAAAGGAGGGATCGATTTCCCGGCTTATGCCGACGACGGCGAAAGTCCGGCAAATACGCCCGTTTGCCTCCATGCTGTACAGATTTGAGACACGGATATTTTTCTTATTTTCAATTACTTCGGCACCATAGCTACCGAACTTTCTAGCTATGCGTTCGCTGTTTAGGGTGGTGGATTCGGCGGCGCAGCCGAGGATCCCGGCCGCGAGCAGAGCGAATACTAGGAGATATTGGGGGCGATTTGACTGCAAAGCGCAGCCAATATACCCAGAGAACCAAAAATAGTCAGCAGCGCGTGGCCACCACAGGTAGCCGTCAATGAAAAGGTGGACCGGGACGGGTGCCCGGTCCAACAGGTACTAGTCCACCGATACCTCGATCGGCTTCGCTTCGGCCTGCTTGGTCTTCGGCAGGTGGACTCTCAACACGCCCTTCTTGGTCTTGGCGAAAATCTTGGTGTCATCGATATCGGACGGCAAGGTGAAACTCCGTGAGAACTTGCCGTAGAAATTTTCGATGCGATGCTGTTTTTCAGTCTCTTCCTCGGTTTCCATTTCCCGTTCGCCACTGATCGTCAACATGCCATTTTCGACCTCGATGTGGATGTCGTCCTTGTCGACTTCCGGCAGTTCGGCTTTGATCAGGTACTCTTTTTTCGTTTCGCTGATATCGGCCCGGGGGCGCCAGCGCAAATTTGTCGGAATCGAGTCGTCGTCCAAAATAGCGAGGTCCCTGTTGCCCATCATGCGATTGTAACGGTCAAAAAAACCCTCCATGTCCCGGAAGGGTGTCCAGCTAACCAGGTTCATGATTATCCCTCCATGTGTGCCATAAATTGGCGCGATCATACTTTCACAAATTGGGCATGCGGAGAATCCGTATTTGCCACAGGCTTCTTACGATGAAACGATAAGCGTATGAAGGCCATGATCCTTTCTGCGACGGCGCTGCTTGCCGATAACGATCGGCCGCTGCAAATGGTGGAGCTGGATACGCCCGTGCCGAGCGCGAGACAGGTCTTGATCAGAGTATTTGTATGCGGTGTTTGTCATACGGAACTCGATGAAATCGAAGGCAGGACAGCACCGCCCATTTTACCCGTCGTGCCGGGTCATGAAGTCATTGGTCGTGTTGAAGCGCTCGGGAAGAACGCCTCACGTTTCGAAAAGGGCGATCGCGTCGGTGTCGGTTGGATTCACTCGTCGTCTGGTGACATCGACGAGAATCTGAGTTCCGAATTCCGTGCGACCGGACGCGATGTCAACGGCGGTTACGCCGAATACATGGTCGTTGGTGAAGACTATGCCTACCCGATACCCGCGCAATTCTCTGATGAAGAAGCGGCGCCGTTGTTGTGCGCTGGCGCCGTTGGTTACCGCTCACTAAAACTAGCCGACATATCGGATGGCGATGTGCTCGGACTAACCGGCTTCGGTGGCTCGGGTCACCTGGTTCTGCAGATGGCAAGACACCTG
>Ga0255058_10001371_pt1 | contig 13695 bp, 8 predicted proteins | sample Cases_109_9_MG_FD_188637 | JGI IMG/M metagenome (GOLD analysis project Ga0255058, IMG submission 188637) | Seawater microbial communities from Amundsen Gulf, Northwest Territories, Canada - Cases_109_9 | ecosystem: Environmental > Aquatic > Marine > Gulf | place: Canada: Northwest Territories... | reverse complement strand
TTAATAAGGTGGCTGTTGAAATGGAGGTAAATTCGGTTTATGACTGTATTTCATGATTTTAAGCGTATTTTTGCTTCGCAGGTAAAGATATAAGGGGGTATTAATTATCTGAATGAAAATCAGTGTTTAATTGATAATCAAGATGATTCAGGTTTTATTCCAAAGTAGTAAGATTTCAAGAATTAGTTGGTTTTCTGGAAAAATCTTCAAGTGATTTTATTCCATGGCCTGTTGTTAGTTTTTGTAATGAACTCTGGGATAAGATATTTAATGATAAGAATGTAAAGTTATTTTTTCCCGAACCCTTAACCAGCCTGATACATGGTGTCTTTTCCTTGCGACTTTGGAGGAAAACAATATTCCCTTATATGCCAATATAGGTCATGAATTTGACCATGTAATATATAAAAAACTTATTATAACACCTATACTTTCAGTGAATCAATTTGGCCCCGCATCTTTAGATATAAGATTAGGTTCTACCATTCTTATACCAAAACGCTCTTACAGTGAAGGACAAGACGTTACTGTTAAAGAAAACATTTCATGTGTCGAAAAAAGATTGCATGAACGAGTTAGGCTCCAATACCATCAGAAATTCGTGCTTCATCCTCAACAACTAATATTAGGGTCAACATTAGAATATATTTGTCTTCCCGAAAGCATTTTTTCTACACTGGCAAGTAGATATTCCTGGGGAAGGTTAGGATTAGTTATTGCGACGGCAAGTATTGTACAACCAGGATTTCGTGGCTCTTTAACCTTAGAGCTCTGTAATTTAAGCGAAAGCCCAATAGTGCTTTATCCTGGTCTATTAATAGGTCAGTTGGTTTTTTTTGATTGCGAATATACTCCTGATTTCCCTGGTTACATTAAAACAGGTAGATATACATATCCCACTGAAGCTGGTATGCCCCAGTTTTTTGCTAAAGATGCAGATAAAGAAATGTCTTTTTGGGGAGGGGGAGAAGAATGAAAAAGGGGTTTTACCGACTGCGTAAAGTTGGATAATTACGATTGTTCAATGAGCAATTGCGTTTATCCAAAGGATAATTTCATCCTGATTGAATTACCTGAATTAGCCGAATATGCTTTGTTGGATACATACTGATCATGCCATAACAGATAAAATATAACACTAGAGATATCAGACCGTCACAGGCTCATTCACCAGCAATCCGATTTCTTCGTCTGTCAGATAGCATGCCGGGTCAGGCGCCCACTTATCGCCGTAGTATGCTTCGGCGCGTGCTCTGAAGTTGCCGCCGCATATGTCAAGCCACTTGCACTTCGAACAACGGCCGGTTACGTGGTGTTTTTTATCTTTTAGTTTTGCCATGAAGGGGTTTGAAGTGTCTTCCCATATTTCTCCGAATTTACGTTCGCGTATGCTTCCAAACGTATATTGTCTCCAGAACTGATCGGCATGCACAACTCCATCCCAACTTATACATGCAAGGCCGTGCCCTGAGCTGTTTCCCTCGTTCCACTTCAAGAGTTCAAGCACTTCTGCCGCTCGTTTAGGATCTTCCTTTAGTAATCTCTGGTATATGTAAGGCCCATCGGCATGATTGTCCACCGTTAAGACCTCAATCTTTTTTCCGCGATCATGTGCAGCCTTTGTCTTGTCCATAATAAGGTCAACAACGTCCCGGGTTTCTTCATGTGACAAATCTTCTTCAATTAAACGGGACCCCCTACCGGAATATACCAGGTGATAGAAACAGACCCTTGGTATGTTTTCCTTTTCTATAAGCTCGAAAATTCCGGGGATATCCCGGGCATTTCTTTTATTAATGGTAAAACGGAGCCCCACCTTTATTCCGACCTTCCGGCAATTTCTGATTCCCTGCAATGCATCATCAAAAGCGCCTTCGATACCACGGAATTTATCATTCGTCTCCCTCAAGCCGTCAAGACTTATTCCAACATAGGATAGTCCAAAGTTTTTCAGTTCTCCCGCCTTTTCTTCAGTAATCAGTGTGCCGTTTGTGCTTATGACGGCCCTCAACCCTTTATCGCGCGCATATGTTATTAATTCCATCAAGTCTTCTCTCATCATGGGTTCGCCTCCGGAGAAGAGGATTACGGGAGCCCCGTAATCTGCAAGATCGTCAAGCATTGCCTTTGCTTCTTTTGTCGTCAGTTCATTTGGATATTCTATATCCTGTGATTGAGAGTAGCAGTGAATGCATTTAAGGTTGCACCTCTGCCCGACACTCCAGACTACCACGGGTTTTTTGTCTTTGGAAAATTGTAATAGATGTGAAGGTAGTTTTTTTGAATCCCTACCATACCTTAAAGCATCGGAAGGTTCTACTGTGCCGCAATACAGCTTTGAAATACCAATCATTTTATTACCTCATTACTTATTAAAATTAAAGGGGGCTTTTCTGCTTTCTACAACAAAAACTAAAGTATCTGTTGCGGAAAGTATATTATTTATATAAATTGTAAGGGGCTGTTCCCCATAGGTGTTAGGCTAAGATGTAGTACTGTTCGGCAGTTCTACTGCCGAACATAAAAAATACATGAGTTCTACTCTTTCCGTTATATATCGCAGTAGAACTGCTTTAGTCTTATGCGTCCGACTGTAGAACAGTCGGACAGTCTGTCGCATTTTATACCTTAAAACCAAGGTAATCTCTTAACCTAACACCAATGGGCTGTTCCCCGAACAGCCTTCTGATTTTACATCAGCTTTAATATGAACGGTCCGTTCGCCCGCCTGCAATCGGCCGGGCAGGGGGAACGAACCCTACTGTAATGTCTGAAAAACGGTTTCCGCAACAAAAACTAATTACAATTTTACCTCTTTTCATTTAATGAGTCAATTAGTTTCATTTTGCTTCGGTTTGTTTTTTTATAACTGCTTGTTCAATTTCCTGGAGTAATTCGGGCTTTTGATCAATAAAGTTCTTGGCATTTTCTCTTCCCTGCCCCAGACGTATCTCTCCATATGAGAACCATGTTCCGCTTTTTTCAACTATCTGGTTCTCTATTCCAAGGTCGATTGCGTCACCGGACCTTGATATACCATGATTAAACATTAGGTCAAATTCCGCCTTTTTAAATGGGGCGGAAACCTTGTTCTTCGCAACCTTGACTCTCACACGATTTCCTATAACACGTTCACCATCCTTAATACTGCCAATCCTTCGGATATCGATTCGGACGGATGTATAGAATTTTAAAGCACGTCCGCCGGGAGTCGTTTCCGGGTTGCCGAACATTACGCCTATTTTTTCCCTGATCTGGTTGATGAATATGATGCATGTCTTTGATTTTGAAATAACGGACGTAAGCTTTCTGAGCGCTTGTGACATTAGCCTGGCTTGCAGCGCAACGTGGGTATCACCCATCTGTCCCTCTATTTCAGTTTTTGGCACCAAGGCAGCAACTGAATCTATTACGATTACGTCAATTGCATTGCTCCTTGTTAAGAGTTCCGCTATTTCTAATGCTTGTTCTCCCGTATCGGGTTGGTTTACCAACAAATTGTCAAGGTTAACTCCCAGCCTTTTTGCATAGTCAGGGTCCAGTGCATGTTCGGCATCTATAAAAGCAGCGGTGCCGCCCCCTTTCTGCGCATTGGCTACAATATGAAGCGTCAGGGTAGTTTTCCCGGAGGATTCAGGCCCGAAGATTTCTATTACCCTTCCCCGCGGCACTCCTCCCACACCTAAGGCAAGGTCCAGCGAGAGAGAACCTGTTGATATTACCGGTACATCCAGTTTTACGCCTTCCCCACCAAGGCGCATTATGGAGCCTTTCCCATATTGTCTTTCAATCTGTGATACTGCTCTGTCCAGGGCTTGATTCTTTTTTGTTGTTTCGGAATTTCCCTTTTCAGACTGTTCCGGCTTCTGTAATTTCGCCATTGATTACTCCCTTCTTGAATAGTTTTATTCTTTTACACTCGCCTTTTTCCCGGCAAACAGCTTTTCTTTAAAATTTTGAGGAACGGTGGAGATAACCTTCCTTGCACCTTTTTCCAGATTACTTGCAATTAAAGAACCGTTAACAATCTCTTGTGCTCTATTATTCCCTGAAAATGGCACTACCAAAATGACCGCACCGCAGAGTAAAATTATTCTCAGAAATCCAATACCCCCGCCTAAAATTCTTCCACCTATTCCAAATTTCCACTTTAATAGAATAAATTTGAGCAATTTGCCAATTATGTATGTCAGGATTAAGAAAGCAACAAAAACGGCTACATATGCCAGGATACCGGAGGCTTCGGGGTCTAAAGAACCACTAAAGAGGCTGCTTGTGACGTTATTAAGTAGAATTGCGGCAGCAACAGATATTATAATTGAAAATATCCGATAAGCCTGCCAGAGCGGACCCGTCAATATCCCGAAAACAACTCCGAGCGTAAGTATAGCAATTAAGGCATAATCAAGCCAATTCATAATTTGATTTAAGGTATCAGTAATTTCAAAGTTAGCTACAATTTTTACTTAAACAATTTAAAGATTTTATCAACCATTTTTTCTTCTTTTGTTTTTTCCGGTTGTGTTTCTTCAGGAGATTCTGCAATACCTTCTGCTTCCTCTGCTTCGCTAACAGGCACAGTAGATGACTCACTTACTTCTTCTTCGGTTACTAGTTCTGTGTCTTCTTCTCTGCCAAGAAATCTTTTAAAAATATCGCCTATTCCTTGAGTCTCTTCGCTAACAGGTTCCGCAGGCGGTTCGTTTACTTCTCCGGTAGTTTGTCCGGTATCCTTTCCTCCCCCAAGAATCCCCCCTAAGACACCTTCTATGCCTTGAGACTTTTCTTCAGTGGTCTCAGTCCCGGTTGTTTGTTCCGGGTCTTCTTTCCCCCCGAGAAACTCTTGTAAAATGCCTCCTATGTCTTCGGCGCCTGATGCCTTGAAAGCGACTTTAGGGTCTGATACCTCACCGGTGATTGCTATAGGCAATTTTTTTACTTTATATTCCAGTTGTCCATCGAAAGAAGTCCATCCGGATAAACCTATGTTAAAATCATCGCCATTAACCTTTATGTCATCAGAAAAAATCTTGCCGTCCTTAATTACAAACGCAGCGATTATGTCATTAAAACTGTAATCTTTTCCCTTATTAAGAAACTTCAGGATCTTGACTAAAATCATGGAACCTTTCATATAACCGTCCCTGATATTAATCTTCCCTGTGGCGCTAACGTTCTTGCTCAACTCTTCCTGCCAATCCAGCCCCTCACCCTTACCTGTTACGTCCATGTTTAGTAAACCTGATATCTGTCCATCGGAAGAAAAGAGCGGTATTGCGTATGCAAGAGCATCCATCTTCTGGTCAATACTTACGTCTTTTAAATTCATAGTAAGGTCCAGAGGCGGCCGGGCCTCATTAAAGTTTGCTTTTACCACCAGGTCTCCCTCTCCCTCGTTTACTTTGAAGGCAAAATCCTTTGTCTCGAAGAAACCGCCATTCAGCATAAGCCCGGTTTTAAAGTCCGTTATCTTATATGCGTCATAATCAATTCCATCAACGGATATATTCCCGTTTAGATTAATATTCCTACATACATCTGAAATGTCTATTGCAGGGCTATTTACTGCCGATAGTATTGCTGATAGTTTTCCGCTTAACACCATATTAACTATACCCTTTCCCGACATACTCATATTCGCCGGCAACATATCCTTAAGAAGGACTGCGGCCTCTGCCAGGTCCGTTGTTAAATCCAACTGCTCTATATTTACATAATCTTTATTAAGGTCGGCCCTCGCCAGAACTTTTCCCCCTCCCCCGTTTAGTTTGACAGCAAGGTCTATTGTTTCTAAAATACCGTTATTCAATTTAAGTCTGGTTTTAAAGTCCCTTATTTTATATGTACCATATTCGATTCCGTCTATAGAAATGTTTCCATTAAGATTAACATTCTTACCTATATCTAAATAATCTATTGTTGAACTATTCAAGGCTGATGTTATTGCCGATAGTTTTCCGTTTAACTTCAAATCAACTATACCTTTTCCCGACATATTCATATTCTTCGGTATCATACCCTCAAGCAGGAGTGCAGTCTTTCCCAGGTTCGAATTCATGGAAATCTCGAAATCAATATTCTGTTCGGTACTCAGGTCTGTTATTTTTCCTTTAGAATCCATAACGATAAGGCCTGATTCTATATTCAATTGTTCTATATCCACAGAATCCTTATGAAGGTTTATCCTTGCCGTGATTTTTCCATCTTCCCCGTTTAGATTGAAAACAAAATCCTTCATTTCCAAAAGGCTGTCATTCATTTGAAGCCTGGTTTTAAAGTCCCTTATTTTGTTTGCTCCATAATCAATGCCTTCTACAGAAATGTTTCCATTAAGATTAATATTCTTGCATATATCCTGATAGTTTATTGGTGGATTACTCATTGCCGATAGTATTGCTGAGAGTTTTCCTCTTAACCCCAAATCGACTATACTTTTTCCTGAAACACTCATATTCGCCGGTAACATGCTCTCAAACAGGAATGCGGTCTTTCCCAGGTCCATGTCCAGGAAAATTTCGTAAACAATATCCATTGCATTTCCCAAGTCTGTTATTTTACCTTTAGATTTCAGATTGAGAAGATCGGATGTTATATCCAGTTGTTCTACATTTACATTTCCTTTGGGCATGTCGTACTCCAGCACGTGAAGGACTTTAAGGTCTTGATTGGAAATCTTAGTGTCTTTAAGAGGTCCGCCGGCTGCGTTAATGCCTAACAAGATAGCTTTCCCATTCAGCTTTATTTTTTCTTTTATATTACCTGTTACCTTGACTTCTTCAGCAAGTTTACCACCAACACTTAATCCTTCCGGTAGTGATACTATGCCATGAAGGTTGTCCACGAGCTTTTTAATGTCAGGCGCCAATAAGATCATATTTAAGTCAAGCTCTGAATTCCCTTTGAAACTGCCGGAAGACTTTCTTATTTGTGCAAAGCTTGTATCTACATTGAGTTTCTTTATCACATGGCTGTTATCCTTTAGATTGTGCCCGGTATTGAAAGCCATCCGGATATTTGGTTCTTTTATGGGGCCGATACTCCCGCTCTTTACAAAGAAATCTTTTAAGCTGGTTTCTCCTTCTACTTCAAAATTGTCCTGTTGGCCTTTCAATTTTATGTTTGTCTTCATCTTTCCTGCAACTTCCGTATCTTTGGGTAAAAGCCCCCCAACCTCGGCCATTAGCTTTGTAATGTCACAATCCATAAGAAGTTTAATGTCAAAGCCTCTTTTACTCTTAAAATCTGTAATCAGGCCTGTAAGCCCTATATTTGCAAAGCTCGATTCAAGACCAACCTTTTTTATAACAACCTTGTCATTGGCAATATCTATGTCCACACTTTGAACCAAACTAACTTTTGGCTGTCTTATGGGCCTGCCTTCAAGCGGGCCTCCAGTGACGTGGAGGCTTACCATTTCCGTTTTACCATTAATGGTTATCATCTTATCAAGCCGGCCGCTGGCCGTGATTTTTGAATTGACCGTTCCTTCCATTTGCAGTCCTTCCGGCAGTCCTAATATTCCGGCGAGTTTATTGGTAAACTCCTTTAAGTCCATGTTTAAAGAGAAATCCAGGCCGGTGCCGCCTTTGCCCATAAACCTTGCCATATCGAAATCTGCCGCCATTTGTGCAAAACCCGTTTCCATATTAAATATACCTTTGGCGCTCCGGGGAGCAATCCGGCCATCTTTTGCTATCGACAGATTTAAGGAGATATTGGCCTGCTCAGTTTTCCCCTTCGCTTCGATATTAAAAGTAGTCTTAAATTCAATCGGCTTGACCAGAGACTCAATAATTAACGTGGTATTCAAGTCTTTTATTATTGTTTTTTCCCCTAACCGATGGTCTATAAAGGTAAATTTCCCATTTGTAACCATTGCGTTTAACTCGATCTCAAACAACAATGGGAACGCAAGCGGAGTATAATTTTTCTCCTCTGATGGTTTTTCAGCAGCAACAGGCACATGTTTTTCCACTTTACCGGTTGGTGGTTTTGTTTCCGCAGACTTGCCAATGTCTTCAACGTTGAGTATACCCTCTTTGTCTCTCTGCAATACGATTTCAGGACTATCAATCAACAGGTTCTTTATTTTGATTTGTTTCTTCATCAGTGGTCGATATTGTATGTCGCAAAAAATCCTGTTTACCTTAACAAACGTATCTCCCGGTAGGTCTTCTCTCTCTTTGATGAAGATGTTTTTTATGTCTATGCCGCTTGACCAGCCCATACTGAAGCTCCCGATCTTTACCTCGCGGCCCAGGCTCTCTCCCAGGATTTTCTCAACCTTGCCTTTTGAGAAATTGGAAGAAATAATGGTAGGGATCAGCAGGAATATAATTCCTATAACACCGATTACACCTCCAATAGATATCCCAACTATCATTGGCCATCTTCTCTTAGATTTATTTACTGTTTTGTTTTTTTCCGGCATTGTTCTGTCCTTTTAGAATAGGAATTTCAAAATATAATATAACCCGAACAAGTCGGAATTATAATATTGAGGAATTAAGGGATTAAGGAATTCCTGAATTCCCCAATTCCTAAATTCTTAAATTTAAATATTTTGCCAAAATTGGTTAAAATGTCTTTATAAATGAAACATAAATTGTTGGGCTCGTTTCCCCTGTCTGCCGACAGGCAGGCAAACGAGCTAAATAATGTCTGATGCGAACATGAGGAGGCTGTTTGGGAAACAACCCCTACATTTTTTAATCAAAAATTGCTCAATTCAGGTTGAAGATAAATTTAGTAAGTAACACATATATAAAGACTTTCATAAGTAATAGTTTATGTATGCCTTTATATAATGTCAAGGCAAATCCGAACTTGATCATTATTGTGGCAGTTAGATGAGGATAACACTTTCTGAACGATATTTACGGGTAGTTCGAGAATTGCTATTCCCTGCCCGACAAATGGCAGGCGGGCGGGCTTGAACCGGAATATCATACTCTTGTAAACATCCTTTTTAGTTCCTTAAGATAACAGCTTTTCAACAATACCTTTTACGGTAGTGCCGTCCGTTTGCCCTTTTACTTTCGCCATTACTGCGCCCATCACCCTCCCCATGGCGGATTTGTCTTTGGCGCCGGCCTGTGTAATGGTTTCCTGTACGATTCCTTCCAATTCTTCCGGGGAAAGCTGCGGCGGCAGATATTCCTGCAGGATTTTGGCCTCTGCCTCTTCCTTTTCTGCCATCTCTTCCCTGTCACCTTTACGGAAAAGTTCTGCAGCTTCGTGGCGCTGTTTGATCATCCTGGAAACCAGAGTAATAATGTCTGCGTCCCCGGCTTCCTTCTTTTCCTTACCGGAAACTTCAAGCTTCATGATTTCCGCCTTCAGAAGACGAATGGTATCAAGGCGGGAAGTGTCCTTCCTTTTCATAGCATCGGTTAGGTCTGCAACAATACGTTCTTTTAAACCAGACATAGTGTACCTCTCGAATATTTCTGTATGTAGGTGTGGGCGGTTCTGCCAACAGGCAGCCCATTACCCACCATTAATAGACTTACAAAAAAAACGGTGGGCAATGCCCACCCTACATTAATCTGTTGCGGAAAGCGATTCCCACATGTTTGTAGGGTCCGTTTCCCCTGCCCGGCCAAGTCGTTCGGACGGGTCATTCAGGCGGGCAAAACGGGCCTTAATTATGACTGTTCAAAGAACAGATGACTGTTCGGCAGTTCTACTGCCGAACATAAAGATACCAGAGTTCTACTCTTTCCGTTACATATAGCAGTAGAACTGCTTTAGTCTTATGTGTCCGACTGTAGAACAGTCGGACAGTCTGTCAACCTTAAAACCAGGGTAATCCCTTAACCTAACACCAATGGGAACAGCCCCTACAAATTTTTAGTGAGTAATACTTTACCCTAATCATGAAATTTGTCAAACCATTTTCGTTTTTGCCTGCCTTGCCGTTCGCCAGCCCCCGTCCGTACCGAACGGGTACGTTCGGGCGGGTAGCCTTGCTTCTGTGTAAGGAGATGCAAACCTGAAGGATTGCCCTACTGCTTGATACAATGACATTGCCGTCCGTACCGGCACGAGCTGGCGACAAATCCTTTCTGGCGGGGATGAGCCCCATTAAAACAACAGTGCAAAGAAAGTAACCCAGGCTTCCAGCCTGGCCAGGCAAATAAAGGCAACATCAAGAATAAAGGTGGTCCCGTTCTTGCCTAAAAGCTTCTTGAAAAGCTTATAGAATATTGTTAGCATTCTAATTGAAAGGGCCGAATTATGAAAACAAAATGGGATTCTTGCCCGGCTTGTGGTAGCGCCAAAATCAAGTGTGTTAAGAAAACTCTCACCTTTAACACAAAGAATGGTAAAGTAAAAGTGCCTAATCTTATTTTTGATGAATGTGACTCTTGCAAAGAGCAGTTTTTTGATGAGGGAGCAAATAAGAAAATTGATACTTATGTTAGCCGTTCTGCGAAAAAAGCCATTCATTGTGTGTAAGCAGTTGAAAGTGCTATAAAAGTTCTTAGATTTGTTGTAACCGTTCATGGGCAATGTTATCGTAATAAGCCATTCTCTGAACTGGTCCGACTCCGTTTGTAAAACGGTCTTAAGACGTAGGGCAATCCTTTAGGTTTGCATCATTGTGGACACAAGCAAGGCTAAAGCCTCGCCCTACGTCTCAATTCAACATTGTCGTGAACGGTTACGATTTACTTTATAATGACTTAGGATCGGGTCAAAAATCATGTCTAAACTTGCTATAAAATTAATAGAAAAAGAAAGACAGGAAAAAACAGGTAAACTGGATTTAGGAAAATGTGGTTTAAAAATTATCCCGAAAAAACTATTTGACCTTACCTGGCTGGAAGAATTATCTCTTTCCAATAAAATATGGGATTATAATAAACAAGGTTGGATTCAAAGCACAAATTCAGGCAATCCAAACTTTATAAACTTCGAAGAATTACCAAGCGAATTTAAATACCTGATCAGGCTTAAAAAATTATATTTTGCAGGTGAATCATTAGCAAAGCGTAAATTAAAAATATGTAATATATTGAGTAATCTTGAAAACCTGCAAACCTTAGAACTTAGCTTCAATCAAATCAGCGATATCAGTTTTTTGGAGAATCTGACTGGCTTACAAACCTTAGACCTTACCTCCAATCAAATCAGCGATATCAGTTTTTTAGAAAACCTGACCAGCTTACAAACCTTAGAACTTAGCTCCAATCAAATCAGCAATATCAGTTTTTTAGAAAACCTGACTGGCTTACAAATCTTAGTCCTTAACGGCAATCAAATCAGCAATACCAGTTTTTTAGAAAACCTGACCGGCTTACAAACCTTAGAACTTAGCTCCAATCAAATCAGCAATATCAGTTTTTTAGAAAACCTGACTAGCTTACAAACCTTATACCTTGCCGACAATCAAATCAGCGATATCAGTTTTTTGAAAAATCTGACTGGTTTACAAACCTTATACCTTTACTCCAATCAAATCAGCGATATCAGTCCTTTGCTGACGCTGTTAAAACCGAGTATTTCATTAACAAAAAAATGGTCGGGATCAGTAACTCTTGGTGGAAATCCACTTACCAACCCACCCATGAGCATAGTTGAAAAAGGTACGGAAGCCGTCTTAAGCTGGTTTGAGCAGATAGAGGAGCAGGGTGAATGGCCATTATATGAAGCCAAATTAATGATATTAGGGCAGGGCGGGGCAGGCAAAACAACGTTTGCCAGTTTGCAATTAGACCCGGACTATGAAGTAGGACCCGGCAAGCTGGATGCTACTTTAGGTATTGCCATACATAAAGGCAGAGAATTTGTGCATCAGAGCCATAAGGAACAGAAAATTAAGGCCCATTTGTGGGATTTTGGCGGGCAGGACATTCAAAAAATGCTGCACCAGTTCTTCATAACCGAAAACTGCCTCTATGTGCTGGTATCCGACAAACGGGCGGAGAACACCAACTTTGATTATTGGTTTCAGATTATTAATCTTTTAGGCCCTCACAGTAGCGTGATTGTTTTAGAAAACCCTAAAGATATTCAATCGGTAAACGAAGATTTTGCATTGGCCAAATACAGGGAATTATTCAGGGACCTTACCATAGAAGGCAGTGAAGTAAACCTGAAAGACACCAGGTCTAAAGATAAAACCAGGTGGCAATTGCTGAATGAAACAATTGAAGAAAAACTGTCCGGTCTGGAAATTGTAAACCGCCCGGTCCCGAGGAAATGGAGTTTAATACGGGACGAACTGGGCGAACTGAAAAATGTAAAAGAGAGAAAACACATTTCCAAAGATGAGTTCCATCAGCTCTGTTCAAGGCCTGAGATTGGTCTTACTAATGAGCAATGCGATCTATGTCTTTTTTATCTCCGCGAATTGGGCGATCTGGTATACTTTGATGACAAAGATTTGTGCACCCATATTTTCCTGGACCACAACTGGCTGACCCAGGGGATGTATTACATCCTATCGGACAAGCAGATTAAGGAAGAGGGTGGACGGTTTACCAGGAAGCAGGCCTATCGCCAATGGGGTACTCACGGATACAACGAGGAAGAAAAGGCCATGCTGCTTCTGTTATTATTGAGAGACAAGTTTGACATTTGCTATGAGCTTCCACATGAAAAGGACGTATTTATTACGCCGTTGTTATTGCCCAACGATAAACCGGCAGCATGGGAGCACGAAACAAACCTGCGTTTCAGATACCAATACGGCTTTATTCCTCACGGGTTGTTCTCGCGATTGATAGTACAGGTGCATGAAAAGATTGATGCGGAATTAAGGTGGAAAACAGGAGTAAGGCTTATCAATAAAATTAAGAGTGTTGCCGTGAGGGCGGAGATACAACAATTCAATGATCCCGAAGAAAACCAACAGGTAATTGATATAAAATTAAACGGCGGCAAAGAAGGTTGTAAACAAACATTATCGTTTGTAAGGACGGCAGTTGAGAAACTACATAAGGATTTTAGGAACATCTCCTGTAAGGAAATAGTAGCATGCAATTGCGAAACATGTTCCGGTTTAATGAAGAAAGGAGAAAAGCCGTCATTTTATAAATATAAAAAGCTACAGGATAAAATTCAAAACAGGAGCTATTTTGAGGAATGCGGTAAATCGAATTATAAACCGGTGAACATAGGAAAGGTCTTAAGCGACGTGGTTATTGAGAATGCGGCAATTGAGAATAACGACAGTGAACTATTACATAAATTAAAAGGAATGGGTATGAGCATAAACAATATAAAAAATATAAATAAGACTGAGATATCTGACTTTGGTAAAGCAACAGCAATATCATCAGCTTCCGCTAAGGCTGAAGCAAAGGCAATAAATACAATATCCATTGAAATCCAAAACATACTCAGTGAAACTGAGTTGTTGAAAGAGGACATTGAAGACGAAAGAAAGCTTTTGCAAAAGGAAATGGATAACGATGAGATTGATGTAACTATCAGGGACGTGGAAAAGGCCGCGCAAGCCATACAGGATATTGAAGCTGCGCAGAAACAAAACCAGGAACCCGCAACAACGTCCAGGAAACGCCTGAAACGCTTTATGGAAGATTTATCAAATGAGAAATCAAGCATTTACAAAACATTAAAGCTCTAATTAAACACATAGAAGTCATAAGTCTCGTACTTTCGAAATCATGATTCCCTAAACCATTGATATATAAGGGTTGAATTTTTTTTGTCTGAAACAACATG
>Ga0255058_10001369_pt1 | contig 13700 bp, 11 predicted proteins | sample Cases_109_9_MG_FD_188637 | JGI IMG/M metagenome (GOLD analysis project Ga0255058, IMG submission 188637) | Seawater microbial communities from Amundsen Gulf, Northwest Territories, Canada - Cases_109_9 | ecosystem: Environmental > Aquatic > Marine > Gulf | place: Canada: Northwest Territories... | reverse complement strand
AGCATGTTGATGATATTGACCAGGTGTCCCTGACGTATAACGTTACCACTGGCGAGGATGACGGCGCGGTGCACGACGTTTTCCAATTCTCTCACGTTGCCTGGCCAGTCGAAGTTCATCAGGAGATTCATCGCGCCAGCCGAAAACTCCGTGATCTTGTGCTCCGTTTCGTTGCTGAACCGCTTGAGGGAATAGAACGCCAGTGCTGGAATATCATCCCGGCGTTCACGGAGAGGCGGTATCTCAATAGGAAAAATATTGATCCGGTAATAAAGATCTTCGCGGAATTTTCCGTCGGCAATCATGGATTCCAGATCTGTATTGGTCGCACTGATCAAACGAACATTGACTGTCCGGAGCCGCGTATCCCCCACTGCCTTGAATTCCCGCTCCTCGATGAAACGCAGCAGTTTTGCCTGGGTGGACATGGAAATATTGCCGATTTCATCGAGGAACAGCGTCCCTCCGTCGGCAGATTCGAAAAGCCCTCTCTTGTTTGACACAGCGCCTGTAAACGATCCTTTTACGTGACCGAAAAGCTCACTTTCGAGCAGATTTTCGCTCAGGGTCGTACAGTCTACGGTTACGAACGGCTTATCCTTGCGCAGGCTGTTGTAATGTATTGCGCGGGCGATCAGTTCCTTACCGGTGCCGCTTTCGCCTCTGAGCATCACCGTGCTGTTGGTGGGCGCACAGCGCGCAATCAGTCGATAGACGGCCTGCATCCGGGGACTGGAGCCGATAATATTCTCGAAGCGATACCTGGCACTCACCTCGCTTTTCAGGCTGAGGTTTTCCTGCAGCAATTGCCTGCGCTCAAATGCTCTGGCCACGACCAGTTCGAGTTCGTCGGGGTCAAATGGCTTCGGCAAATAATCAAATGCGCCTAGTTTCATGGCCTGCACGGCGGTTTCGATTTCATGCAGGCCGGTGATCATGATCACATCGATGTCGGGGTGTGTTTCCTTGACCCGCTGGAGGACCTGAATGCCGTCCATTCTCGGCATCTTGATGTCCAGGATGAGCACATCGTAGTCATTCTTATTGATCGCACTCAAGGCCTCGAGGCCGTTGCGCGCAGCATCGATCTGGAAACCGCCACCAGAGAGCACGCGCATGCAACTTCGGATGACGATCTCTTCGTCGTCAACAACCAGTATTCGCCCGTTCATTCGTCGCTCCATCGGTCATCGGCTTCAGTACGCCCTGTCGGAAGGTAAATACGAAATTCGGTACCCTCACCAGCGGTACTTTGAACCTCGATCAGTCCGCCGTGCGCCTTAATGGTACCGTGGCTTACCGACAATCCCAGCCCGGTGCCTTTTCCCACACCCTTGGTGGTAAAGAAGGGGTCGAAAATCCTTTGCAGATCTTCCTCGGGAATTCCGCAACCGGTATCGGCGAACGTGATTTCAGCCATGGGTACGGGTCGAGCACCTAATTCTGCGCGACGAAAATCCGGGTGAAATCGTGTGCGGACCGTGATGCTTCCATTACCTTCGATGGCATGTTGTGCATTCACCAGCATGTTCATGATGACTTGTTTGATCAGATCCTCGTCGATCCACACCGTTGGCAGCTGTTCATCGAAGTCCATAACAATATCAATATTCTCGACGTGCGCTGGTCGTTCGATCAGGCGCGTCGTTTCTTCAATCAGCTTGTTGAGGTCGGCATATGTCTTTTCCGGCGTTTTTTCCCGAGCGAAGTCCAACAGTCGCCGGATGATGGCGGCGCAGCGCTTGGTTTCCTGAATGACCAGGTCAAGATCTTCGGCCTCAGGACTGCCATCGGGAACCTGTTTCCTTACGAGATGGGAGAACGTGAGGACGCCGGTCAGGGGATTGTTGAGTTCGTGCGCGATGCCCGCGGCGAGCAGCCCTACTGACGCCAGCTTTTCCCCCCGTGCGGCCTCGGCTTGTGCGATTTCAAGTTCTTGGGTAGCTTCTTCCACTTTCTGTTCCAGCGTATTTGCCCAGTCCTTCAGCTCGACGTGAGACCTGCGCAACGCTGCCGTCATGCTGTTGAAGGATGCTGCCAACTGCCCAAACTCATCTCCACTGCGGACCGGAATAGTCTGCTCCAATTCTCCCTCGGCCAACCTGGCGGCGCCGTCTTCCAGGTCACGAAGCGGCAGGTAAACCATGCGGTGCACCAGGAAACTCACCATCAGCCCCGCTGCAATGACGAATCCCAGCGCAAGACCGAGAATGGTTAGCGTATTTGTGCGTATTGTGCGGTCGATATTGTTCAGCGGATAAACGATATCCAGCACACCGAGTACCGACTGGTCTTGCGAATGCATATGGCACCCTCCGTTCGAGCAGCTGGGCTCGTTCCGGATAACGGCCGTGCTGCCAAGCATTCGTCTGCCTTCCGGGTCGGAGAATATGCGCGGTCTGCCGACCATGGGACTTTGTTTCAGTGATTTCTCATCGAGGTGACAGGCGACGCAGGACTCGGCTTCCTGATCGACCTGACGGCCGATTTCTGACATATGTGAAGAATGAATGATGGTGCCGTTTTTGCTCAGAATCCGGACCCTGTCAATATCGTTCTGGGCACCCACGTCCTGTAGGATCTTGTCAACGTAGGACGCCTGGTTTTGCAGCATCGCGAATCGCGTGCTCTTGATGATCACTTCCGACAACTGGGCGGCATGGCTGATGGCTTGCTGCAGCAGTTCCTCCCTGTTGTTGCGCACGACCAGCGAGGTGAACAGGAATACCGCCACCATCAAAGCGATGGACAGAAAGAATCCCACCTTGACTTTGAGCGTGTTCCGGATCATTAGTCTTAAGCTTCCAGTTCCGCCGGTAACGGAAGCAGTGCTTCCGCCGTCCGCCATGCATTAGCGTCGAATTACGAAGCCGACTATTTACGTTTAAGCTGAGTCAGTACATCGTGGAATGCACCTAGAATCCGACGGTCTCGACCCTCCCGAGTGGAGCGGAATCCCCGCTCGGGCGCGAAACCCCCTGTCCTGCCCCGGAATGGCGGCGCGATCGCCGGCGCCAGTAAGCTTTCCGTCCCTTCCGGTGCCAGGCAACAACCAAATTCAGTCGTCTAACGACAAAGCTCTGATGCTGCGCCGAAGGCAGAGGCCTCAACGACTGATGCGGCACCATAAAGTAAAGGGCTCCTGGCGGAGCCCTTTGATGAACGAAAAGTTACGCGGCAAAGGTCGGATATCAACCAGTATTATCCGAACTGACAGGCGCAAACACGATGGGCCCCAAATGGGGCCCATCGTTTATCATCGCTATCGCTGTCTTATGTAAATTCTGCGGATTGGCTGGTGCTTCGATCTTGTCGATACGCCTGTCGCCGCTGGAATACTGTCAGTCCACCGAGGATCGTAAGAGCGCCGATTGCGATATAAAAGGGCGCTTCAGGCGTGCCCGCACCGAGATACAATGCGCCGCTGATAAATAGTACGCCGACGATTACATACAGGTAGGGGAGTGCTTCATACAAGGGGCCAGGTAGCCACATTTCGCGGTCCTCCATAACCGATCAGGCGAACAATATGACTCAGATAGATCTTGGGGTCGGTGTCAGTTATCACAAATCGGGCCAGCACCGCGATACTCTTCGGCGGGGTGTGACCCAGGTCACGGTTGATGGGAGATATTTCTACCGCGCAGACTCCTGCCGCCGATTTTCGGCAATGAGCCGGCCAAAGAGCTGAAATTCAGGGGCTCGGGCGCTGCCTTTGCGCCAGGCGATGCCGATGGTGCGATGGCTGCGATCATCAACCTCATACGTCCGGACGCGGGTGTTTTTCAGTATCGAGGAGCCCTCGGCTATCTCCGGCAAGAACGTGATGCCGAGATCGGCATCCACCATCTCTACCAGTGTCAGCAGGCTACTGGCAGCAAAGCGACTGACTTTCTCAGTATTTCTGATCTTGCATGCAGCCAGCGCATGATCCCGCAGGCAATGCCCGTCTTCGAGTAACAATACGCTGTCAGCGTCCAGCCTGCTGAAGCGGTAGTTGTGAGGGTCAACTCTATCAGTATTCTTGCGACACGCCAGTCGGAATCGGTCTTTGAACAGGGGCATCTGCTCCACGCTTCGCAGTTCAAAAGGCAGGGCCAGTAAGATCAGGTCGAGTTCACCGTCGAGCAGACGCTGGTGAATGCGAATTGTCTGGTCTTCGATCAGGTACAGCTTGAGCCCGGGATATTCCTTGTGGAGCTTCGGCAAAAAACCCGGCAGCAAGAATGGCGCTATAGTCGGAATAACGCCAAGTCTCAAGTCCCCCGTCAATGGCTCCCGCTGTTGTCCCGCCACCTCTACCAGCGCTTTCACATCACGAATACACAGGCGGGCCCGGACTGCGACTTCCTGTCCGGTTGCGGTAACCGTTACCTGCCGGTTGGTGCGGTCGACCAGTTGCGTATCGAGCATTCTCTCGAGTTCCTGGATTGCAGTGCTGAACGCCGACTGCGATACGAAGCAGGCTGCGGCAGCGCGCCCAAAATGATTGGTCTCGGTGAGGGCTACGAAGTAGCGGAGTTGCTTGAGGGTCGGATATTTCATAATCGATAAAACCGAATATAACATACCAAACAATCTGATTTATTTATTAGTCGTGCGCCCTCAGAATTGCTTCTCCGATCTTAATCTCACACAGGAGTTTGCAATGTTTGAAAATAGGGAAGGACAAAGAGTACCGGCCGTGACATTCCGGACACGCATTGATCATGAGTGGAAGAATGTGACCAGCGATGACGTATTTGCGGGCAAGACCGTCGTGGTATTTTCGTTGCCCGGCGCATTTACGCCGACCTGCTCGTCGTCTCATGTGCCTCGCTTCGATCAGCTCGCGCCCACGTTCGAAGCGCACGGCATCGACGACATCGTCTGTATCTCTGTGAATGACGCGTTTGTCATGAACGAGTGGAGAGACAGCCAGCGTACGCAAAGCATTACCTTCGTGCCGGATGGCAATGGTGCTTTTACCGCCGGAATGGGGTTGCTGGTCGACAAAGATGATCTCGGCTTCGGCAAGCGCTCCTGGCGCTATTCGATGCTGGTGCGGGACGGCGTTATCGAAAAGATGTTCATAGAGCCGCCGGAGCTTGGCGATCCGTATGGCGTATCTGATGCCGATACGATGTTGAACTATATTGCGCCGCAGGCAGCGACACCGCTGGATGTTGCCCTGTTTTCGCGGGTCGGCTGCCCGCACTGCGCCCGTGCTAAAGCGCTGCTGCGTGCTGCCGGGGTTGCCTTCGAGGCGCTGGAGTTGAATCACGGGTACAGCGACCGGTCGTTGCGTGCCGTTGCCGCGGATACCAGCTTGCCGCAAGTCTTTATTAACGGTGAAAAAATAGGTGGCGCCGATGAACTGGCAAAATGGCTTGCCGGGCCATTTGCGGAGCGGCAAAAGGCAGCGGCCTGACGAACACTTCCCGAGACATTCCCCGGCGCACTGCCGGGGTTTGCCCTCAATCGCTGGTTACGGCAGTGGTCGAGTCTGAAATTATCAATTGATGCCGGAATTCTTAGCCACTATTCTCTGACTCCTGACGCTTCGCGACATTCGGCAATAAGCAGGAGACGACATGCAAATTTCGGACAAAGCCCTTTTCAAGACCCGGGCGTACATCAACGGTGAGTGGGTCGACGGGGATGGCGGTGAGACTTATGCCGTAATCAATCCGGCTAACGGCGAACTGATTGCCGAATGCGCCTCTTGCGGCACCGCTGAAACTCGCCGGGCGATCGATGCTGCTGCAGCGGCCATGACCTCATGGCGCCAACGCAGTGCCAAAGAGCGTGCAGCGGTCATGCGCAAGTGGTTCAACCTGATGATGGAAGCGCAAGAGGACCTGGCGCAGATCATGACAGCCGAGCAAGGCAAGCCGTTGTCGGAGGCGCGCGGAGAAATCGCTTACGGTGCGAACTACATCGAGTGGTTCGCCGAAGAAGGAAAACGCATCTACGGCGATACGATTCCGGCGCCGTCAGGAGACAAGCGCATCGTTGTCATCAAGCAGCCGGTTGGAGTCGTTGCCTGTATTACGCCATGGAATTTTCCGAACGCGATGCTGACTCGGAAAATCGCTCCTGCGCTGGCTGCCGGGTGCACGGTCGTTTGCAAGCCCGCCAACGCGACGCCGTTATCGGCGTTCGCATTCGTCGAACTCGCCGAGCGTGCCGGCATACCGGCTGGTGTGATCAATGTTGTTTCTGGCAGGACCTCGGAGATTGGCGCAGAGCTGACCAGTAACCCCATCGTGCGAAAACTTACTTTCACCGGCTCTACGCCGGTTGGCAAGAAATTGATGGCTGCCTGCAGCAACACCGTCAAGCGCACTTCAATGGAACTCGGCGGTAACGCCCCGTTCATCGTTTTCGACGATGCGGATCTTGACGCCGCGGTACAAGGCGCTCTTATCTGCAAATTTCGCAATGCGGGTCAGACTTGCGTCTGTGCCAATCGCATCCTGGTACAGGAAGGAATTTATGACGAGTTCACGGCGCAGCTGATGGCGGCAGCGGCAGACCTGAAAATGGGTAATGGTGCCGATGAGGGTGTGACCATCGGACCGCTGATCAATGAAGGCGCTGCAAATGACGTGCTGGAGTTCATCGATGACGCAATTGCCAAAGGCGCAAAAGTTGTGGCCGGCGGCCGGCGCTCCGATCTTGGCAGCTGTTTTGTCGAGCCCACGATTCTTACGGGGGTGCAAGACGACATGCGGGTATTTCGCGAGGAAATATTTGGCCCGGTCGCGCCGCTGTTCCGGTTCAGGACGGAAGAAGAAGCCATCGCAATCGCGAACGACACAGAGTTCGGCCTCGCCTGTTACTTCTATTCCCGCGATATCGGCCGCATCTGGCGGGTTGCGGAGGGCCTGGAGTACGGCATAGTCGGCATCAACGAAGGCATTGTTTCCAATGAAATGGCGCCGTTTGGTGGGGTGAAGGAATCGGGGCAGGGGCGTGAAGGATCGAAATACGGCCTGGATGATTACCTTGAGATAAAGTACCTGTGTATGGGTGGCATCGACCAATAGGAAACGTAATGTCAGATGTTAAACACCGCTACTGGCATCGACAGGTCGACGCACTCGTTCAGGAGCTTTCCATGTTATCGATCGCCTGCAAGGTGGAGCTGATGGAGCCGGGCATTGTCGAGCGTGTAATACGCGGCGATGAGACCGTATGTGGCCGCAAGAACGGCCAAGCGTTCCGGAAGATGCGAAATCATTTGATGGCGTTTTTTCAGATTGAGGAGCGCGCCATCGAACGGATTGGTGCCGAGGATGTCCGGGATATGCTGGACGCTGTGCGCGACTCAATGAGGAAGCTGAGAGCACGCTCCGATAACGAAACCTGACCTCAGCATATAGGTCCGATTCTGGCTACTTTGTTCCATGGCGAGGCGTATACTGTGCCGCAGGTTGTCGAGAGATGGACATGTTGCAGTACGACGTATACGAGCGAGCCAGGCTGGCCAGGGATTCGAGATTCGATGGGCAATTCTATGTCGGCGTGAAGACCACCGGCATATATTGCCGGCCGATCTGCCCGGCGAACGCGCCCAAACGCGAAAACGTTGCTTTTTTCCCGAGCGCGGCCGCGGCCAGCGAAGCGGGATTCCGACCCTGCCTGAGATGCCGCCCGGAGAGTGCGCCGGGCACGCCGGCCTGGAGTGGTACATCGACTACGGTGCGGCGGGGACTACGCCTGATTTCAAGTGGCGCGCTGGACGACGGTGATGTCGAGCATCTCGCCGAACGCCTCGGTGTTACCAGCCGTCATCTGCGTCGCTTGTTCACGAAACATCTTGGCGCATCACCACTGGCGGTCGCGCATACGCAGCGCTTGCACTTCGCGAAGCGCCTGATCGATGAAACGACGCTGCCCTTGAACCATATTTCTGCTTCCGCAGGCTTTGGCAGCGTGCGACGCTTTAACGACGCATTCCGCAAAACTTATGGTCGCTCTCCGCGCGAATTGCGAAAAGTCAGTGAAGAATCACTTGCGGACGGGCGGCCGGCAGCACTGACGGTGCGGCTTGCGTATCGACAGCCATTCGACTGGCGGGCATTACGGAACTTCTTCGCCCATCGTGCAATTCCGGGCGTTGAGGCAGTCGATGGTGACACCTATCGGCGTACGATTGAAACCAGCGACGGCCACGCCCTTGTTGCCATTCGTCCCGACAAACGCGACGGCTACCTTTCGCTGGACCTCCGCGGCGTCAGCACCGAGTCTCTTTTCGAAATCGTGCAACGGTCAAGAGAGGTCTTCGATCTGGACGCTCCGGTTTCGGAAATCGCTGCAACGCTTGGCAGGGACAGCCGCTTGCGCGCACTGTTGCGCAAGCATGCCGGTATTCGTGTCCCTGGCGCATGGGACGGATTCGAACTCATCGTGCGCGCGATCCTCGGGCAGCAGATTTCCGTAAAAGCGGCAACAACGCTGGCGGGGCGCATTGCAGCCCGCTATGGAAAACGCCTGAAACTGGAGTCAGAGCAGAGTGATTGCGGGCTCGTAACTGTATTCCCGAACGCCGAACGGCTGATGAGGGCCCGCTTCAACGATATGGGGCTGGTGCGCGCCCGGGCGCAAACACTCCGCAGCGTCGCCACCGCGGTCGTGCGTGGTGACATCCATTTTGATCCTGCGCAGGACCCCGAGGACTTCTGTAGATCGCTCAAATCGCTCAGGGGTGTGGGCGACTGGACCGCGCAATATGTTGCGATGCGAGCACTCAAGAATCCGGACGCTTTTCCTGCCTCCGACCTGGGGTTGCTGAAGGCTACGTCGTTTCCCGCGCGTATGTCGCCTGGCAAGCTCGGCGAGCGGGCTGAAAACTGGCGACCCTGGCGGGCTTACGCTGCTTTGCTATTGTGGAGTTCCTTGGCGGGCTCCGGAGGATGATGCAATGTATTACTGTTATCTGAAAACGCCGATAGGCGAATTGCTGCTGGCGGGCGACGAGGATGCGTTGTCTCTTGTCGGCTTTCCCGAGGGGTCGATGCGCAGGGAGCCGGAAGCAGACTGGATCTACTCCGAGAAACCGTTCGCCGAGGCACGCAGCCAGCTTACCGAGTATTTCGCCGGCACATTGAAGGCATTTGACCTCAAGCTCTGCCCGGGCGGAACGGAGTTTCAGCTTCAGGTGCTGGAGGAACTGCAAAAGATACCGTATGGCACCACCACGTCTTACGGTGACATTGCGAAACGCATCGGGCGTCCGAAAGCCGTGCGGGCCGTCGGTGCCGCAAACGGCAGAAACCCGATCCCGGTCATTATTCCCTGTCACCGGGTCATCGGCAGTAGCGGTGACCTGACCGGATTCGGCGGCGGTATTCCGACCAAGAAAGCGCTTTTGCGGCTGGAACTCGAGCACAGCCAGTTTCCGCATGCCGGGGCCTGAAACAAACAGTTTCGAAGCGGTGCCTTTCCGCCAATGCGAATAAACGCCGATTTTTCCAGGCGGGCCGTGGTCGTTCCCGACAACGGTGACTGGGTAGCGTCACCGGCGTCCGGTGTCGAGCGTCTGATGCTGGATCGAATCGGCGATGAAGTTGCCAGAGCAACGAGCATCGTTCGCTACACGGCGGGCAGTTCGTTCGAATCGCACACGCATGCGCTCGGCGAGGAGTTCCTGGTTCTCGAGGGTACATTTTCGGATCAGCACGGCGACTACCGGGCCGGTACCTATGTGCGGAATCCGCCCGGTTCCCGCCATTCACCGTTCAGCAGGAACGGTTGCCGAATCCTGGTAAAGTTGCGCCAGTTCGATCCCGAGGACCAACAAGCGGTCGTGGTTCATACTACGGATACCGCCGTATGGACGGCGCCGGGTAGCGATGGCATTTCGACCTTGCCCTTATACAAGTACGGTGCTGAACGCGTGCTGATGATGCGGCTCGGCGCTGGCTGCGTTGTGCCACTGGGAATCGATTCCGGTGGCGCAGAAACGTTGATCGTAAGTGGTTCGATTGAATTCGATGGGGACCTGCTGCCGGCAGAATCGTGGTTGCGTCTGCCGCGCGGCGATACCGTCAACGTTGTTGCGGCCGAAGACAGCCTCCTGTGGATGAAAACCGGGCACTTGCCGGCGTGACTACAGACGGCGGTTTTGCAGTGCCTCGACGACCGCCGAAGGCTCGACCCCGGGCAGCAGGCGCTCGTCACTCAGCAGTGCACCGATTGTCGATGTCAACGGCAGCACACCAGCCCAGACAGGAATCTCATAATCTTCTTCATCGTCCTGCGGAAGACCAGCGGAAATCTTCGCCGATGCCGAGTCGATTTTCAGGGCAATGACGCCGGTCATCCTGATCTCCCGCTCATGCGACTCGCGCAGTTCGTCCCAGCGTCCCGGCATGATGTGCTCGCTGATCACCTGCATGGCGTGCAGCTTGTCATTACGTGCCTCGATCAGCGACGGCGTTGCGAAAACCGTGGCGGAACGGTAGTTCATCGAAGAGTTGAACGTGGAGCGAGCGAGGACGATGCCGTCGAGCAAGGTCACATTCAGGCAAGCCTGCGTGGTTCTTTCGAGGAGCCGGATTACGCGCGATTTTCTTGCGCCATGCAGGTACAGGATTTCTCCCTCGCGGCCGTAGATCATCGGCACTACCAGCGGCGATTCATCCTGTATGAAAGCGACGTGTGCGACCAGGCCGGCGTCCAGGATCTGGTGCACCGTCTTTTTGTCATAGGTGCCATTCTCGCGTAACTGCCGGATCTTGTTTCTCTGCCCGACCGGGTAGGAAGTCTGCATATCACATCACCCGTGAAGAAAGCGCGGCGCGAGCGTCAGTGAAATCAGCGAGACGAGAACAATGCCGATCAGGTTCAGGACCAGTCCCGCCCGCGCCATTTTGGGAATCGTCAATAGACCCGAGCCAAACACGATGGCGTTTGGCGGTGTCGCGACCGGCAGCATGAAAGCACAACTGGCCGCGAGCGTAACCGGCACCAGCAGCACGATCGGGTCAACGCCGGCTTCGATAGCGATAGCGCCAACCACCGGCATAAAGGTTGCCGTGGTCGCAATATTGCTCGTGAGCTCCGTGAGAAAAATAATCATCGTCGCTACGAGCACCACCAGTATAGCAAGCGGTAAGGTGCCAACCTGGTGCAAGCTGCTGCCGATCCATCCGGCGAGACCGGTGCGGCTGACTGCTCCGGCGAGCGACAGGCCCCCGCCAAACAGGATAAGAACGGCCCACGGGAGTTTTTCGACCTGCGGCCAGCGGATCAGCATCGGGTCGGATTTGTCGCCACTCGGGATAAGAAACAGCGACACTGCACCTGCCATCGCAATACCTGAATCATCCAGCCCCTCGAGCCCAGGCAGTCGCACCAGCAAGGGGCGAAAAATCCAGCTGGCCGCCAACAGCACAAATACGACGGCGACTCGTTTTTCCGGCGCCGTGATCCGTCCCATGTCTTGCTTGATTTTTCTGAGGTGTGCCAGACCCTCGCGCGAATTTTGGAAGTCCACCCGGAACACCCAGCGGGTCAGCGCAAGCCAGGCGAGCGGCAGCAGCAGTATGGACAATGGCAGGCCGACCATCATCCAGCGGGCGAAATCGATCTGTTTGTCGTAGTTCTCCAGCACGAACGCAGCCATCATCGCATTGGGTGCTGTGCCGACCAGGGTCGCCATGCCACCGATAGTTGCAGCATAGGCAACGCCCAGCAGCAATGCGTACTGAAAATCCGCTTTTCCCTTGTCGCTAAGCCCGTCCACCGTATTGTGAATGACGGTGATGATCGAGACCGCGATCGGTAACAGCATCATCGTCGTCGAAGTATTCATTACCCACATGCTGAGTAGTGCACTCGCCAGCATGAAGCCGCCGATCAGCGACTGGCCGTTGCCGCCGGCGTATTGCAATACCGTCAATGCGATGCGGCGATGCAAGTCCCAGCGTTGCATGGCCAGCGCGACGACGAAACCGCCCAGGAACAGGTAAATGACCTTGTTGGCAAATGGCGAAGCGGTTTCCTGGATGCTGGCAATGCCTAACAGCGGGAAAAAAACCAGTGGCAGCAAGGCTGTGACAGCGATAGGCACAGCTTCTGTTGCCCACCAGATGGCCATCAGCATGCCCATGGCCGCGGTATTCCAGGCGGCATCCGTCAATGACTCCGGGGGTCCGGCCAGCATCATCAAAACAGCGACGACAGGCCCGAGGCCAAGACCCACTTTCTGATGGGTCGTTCGACCGTCGCTGGAAGTCGTATCCACCAACTGATACTCCTCTTGTTCCAGACACGCTGATCAACAAAGTTGCAAAGAGTACCGGCTTTGCATGCGTTTGTATGGTCCGATTACTGTTGCATTACCGGGGTCGCGCTGCGTTGGCCATCGGCATGTAAACTATGAACCATATCTTGTGGGTAATTCGCCTTCAGACACAAGATGTAGTAGGATCACGGCCGTACCAATTCGGTACGCACGGAGATGGGGTGTAAATCAGGCGGTACCAGCGTGACAGCCAGGCCGGATGCCAGGGTCGGTGCATGAAAGGACCGTGTTACCTCTCATCACGACTTTCATCACTGCGCGACACTCTGTTCCCGACAACATGAGTTCGCGACACCGAGATGCCGTCCGCAGGTGCCGGGAAGGGACGGGCAGAATGGTTCGAACAGTGACGTTCGGATTACTCTTTGCTGCTGTTTTCCTGGCCTGATACACCTTCTGCTTGGAATGCCGCCCAGTTACCTGGGCGGCTTTTTTCGACGCCACGGAAGTGCTGATCGCGGCAGGCCTGTAAACGATTTGTGAGCATCGAATTGATACGGCCGTACCTCCATCTTGGCCTGCACTTCCTGGTACCTGCCACCGTCGCAGCAATTTTTTTTCATGACCGCCTGTTGCAGTCATGGACGATCATGTGCGCCACGATACTTGTCGATGTTGATCATTTGTTCGCGGACCCGGTGTATGATCCGAGCCGTTGCAGCATCGGATTTCATCCTTTACATCGATATCCGCCAATCGTGGCCTATGCGCTTGCTACAGCATGGCCGCGTCTGAGGCTGACAGCGATTGGTCTACTAATTCATATGGCCCTCGATGGAGTTGACTGTGTCTGGATGCAGATCGAACGCTAAACCATTTCGAATCCCCGGGCTCACAACGCTTGTGGCCGCAGCCGTATTGAGTGGCTGCGCTTCGGCCCCCCCGAAAGTGCCTTATCCGGCATTCATACAGGCAGACGAATTGGCGGACGTATACATCGCCGGACTCCCCGGTGTCAGCGCAAAGCAATTTGCTGCCGACCCGCAAACGCGGCGCACCAGCAACCGCATCCTGCTGCCGGCGCAATGGCAGTTCGGAACCGGCGCCGCGCCCGACAAATCGGTGGAGATATTCGTTTTGGCCGGAGAGATCCACCTTGCTGATATTTCGCTCGGCCCCGGAGGTTACGCTTACTTACCGGCCGGTTCGCTCGGCATGAGTATGCGCACGACTCAAGGTGCCGAGCTGCTGTACTTTCTCGACCAGCCTGATCCTGACGCTGTTATTCAAACGCCGCTGATCATGAGCAGTGGAAGCATGCCCTGGAAAGCGATGTCGGATAACCCGGGTGACTTCGGCTTGTCGGTTCGGGAGTTGCGCGCGGATCCAGGCAGTGGCGCCAGGACCTGGCTGCTGAAAATCGACCCGGTCGCCCGGCAAGAGTGGCACAAGCGGCCGGCCGTGC
>Ga0255058_10001368_pt1 | contig 13704 bp, 17 predicted proteins | sample Cases_109_9_MG_FD_188637 | JGI IMG/M metagenome (GOLD analysis project Ga0255058, IMG submission 188637) | Seawater microbial communities from Amundsen Gulf, Northwest Territories, Canada - Cases_109_9 | ecosystem: Environmental > Aquatic > Marine > Gulf | place: Canada: Northwest Territories... | reverse complement strand
TTGGGCCGGCCGTGCAAGCGGCGAAGTATATACGCTTTAGCGATCCGAATCGGTGCCGCTAAGCGCCTTGTGAAGCGCAGCCCGATCGAGCCTGTGCTCACAGATGAACTGGCCATCGATTTCCACGACCGGCACCCGTATCCCATACGTTTCCTGCCAATCCGCCCTGCTGTCAATGTTGAGAACCTCGAGCCGTGCCCGGCCCCGCAAGAGCGGCGCGATTTCCTCGATGAGCTGCTCGCAGAGATGGCATCCCGGGCGACTATAGATTTGTGCGCTAGGCATTGCGCTCAGAAATTGTTGGAACGAGGTTTTTCAGGCAAGACTCTTTGTTGAGAAAGTGGCGGCCGAGCAAGCCGCCCATGACCAGTCCACTAATCGCAAGCGCGATAGCAAAATGGTCGTCCAACCCCTGATTCAGGATCGAAGCGACACCGAGAGCAACGACAATGCCGATTAACGGCAAGCCGTAAGCGAAAACTGCGGCACGAAGCAGGTGCGATGGTGCCAGTGACAGTTTGACCTCGTCGCCGGGCTCGATTTCCATACCGGGCGATAGCTGCACCTCGATTATTCGTGTGCGATTGCTGCCGGTGAGCAAGCCCGCACCGCAACCTTTGCCGGCCGCACAACGCGCGCACACTTCAGCAGTATCGACGGACACGGTCGCCTGTCCGTCTGCAATAGAAACGATCCTGCCAACAGGTGATTCCATGGCTCTTTATAACAGTTAGATGAATGCAGTCGCCAGAATGGCTACTGTTGTCGCATCGAGCTGGCGATTTTCTCAACGGTCGCTGCAGGCACTTCGCCGACAGCCGTAACCTGATAGTCGTCTAACTGCAGGCTGTAAGCACTGGAGCCGCCAACATTTGATCGTCGGGCGATTTTCTTGTTGTGTCCTTTGGCGATGAACACTGAAACGGTGGCCAGACCATCGCTGTAAAGAATATGCGTTACCGGAATTTCGGTACCGGACAGCTTCTCGGTTTTCGTCGAAATGACCCGGAATCCGGCCGGCAGATCATCGCTGACCCAATCGCTCTGGACCTCGACCTCAACCCGTTTCTCAGCGCCTGAATGCCAGGTGAAATTATCGAGGCTGAATGATGGCGACAGCGCCTCCGGTGAGATGCTGGACACGAGATTGATGTCGGCAAACTTGACCTGCTCGAGCAGGCTGCCATCGCCGTCGAGCAACTCTGTCTTCAGTGGAAATCCAGTCTCACGATCCAGCCATAGGCGATGACCGAAGCGAAATTCATCGTGCGGCCGGATCGCCAGCAACACAGCTTTGCGGCCGGCAACCCGTTCCTCTCGAACCAGCGACAGGTCGTATTCGTGACCAATTCGTACAGTGCTGCCGGGAATGGCCGAAAACAGCGTGCTTTGATCGTTCCAGGTCTCGACCAGCACTGACTTCTGATCGGGCAAGATGCAATGAACCTCGTTGCCCTTTCTTATGATCTCAAGGCCATTACCTTCCTGAACCGTCATTTTTTCGTTGATGACACCGTCGGCGACGCTATGCACGACTTTCAGCGCTTCGGCGTCGCCGCCCTTGGTTCTAATGACCGTACCGGAGTAACTCGTGTTCTGCATGGCAGCCGACATTCGATCAAGCCAGTCGGCAGGCACCTCGGCAGACAGCGACGCCTGCGCGAAGAGCAAGATCCCAATTGCCGGAAGGAATTTATGGCGAGATGTCTTTGTATTCTTCTTCATCGAATAAGCAGTTCGGTCAGCTAATCCTGAGTCTCTTCGTCGTCATCCGGTTCGATTTCGACGAGCGTGCCACCCTGCAGCTCCCACGTGACGAGACGGGGATCATGCTGAAGATAAAACTGCTTGAGCAACTCATCGTCCGGCTGAGCAATCGTCGTACTGTTCGCTGGCACGGTTGGGAACTGTTCGTCCGCAACGATCTCTCCGTTTTCAACCGGCGCATATATCTGCCGAATGCCGAGTATTGCCATGACGGCGACAGTGGCAGCAATGGCCGCGCCGACTGCCGGCCGTGTAAATCTGGATGCCGGAATCACTGTCTCCGCTTGCTGTTGCACGGGCTCCTCGCCCAGGGCTGCCGCGATTCGGACGCGTAACTCGCTCATACCCGGCACCTCGTGGTCCCGGCGAATCAACCGTCCGATCGTAAGGTACTGTGCGACCTGTTGGCGCAGCACCGCATCCTGGCTGAGTCGCCGCAGCAACAGTTCATTTTCATTTTCGGGCAGCTCACCGTCAACGAAGGCGGATATCTGCATTCTTAGCGCGTCATTCATAAGTCACCTAACGGCAGCAGTTCCCTGATACCAAATTAATCAATCAAAGTCCCGATCTTTTTGCCGATTGCGTCCCTCGCGCGAAAAATCCGCGAGCGAACCGTGCCGACCGGGCAATCCATAGTTTGCGCAATTTCTTCGTAACTCATTCCGTCGAGCTCACGAAGCACAATTGCCGTGCGTAAGTCGTCGGGCAATGCCTCGATGGCGCGTGCCACCGTATCATGCAGCTCCTGGCTCATCGCCACGCCCTCCGGCGTGTCCGTCTCCTTGAGCTTGGCATGAAGATCAAACTGCTCGGGGTCCTGCAAATCCAGTTCGACGTCCATCGGGCGTCGACGCTGGGCGGCAAGATAATTCTTCGCAGTATTCACGGCGATCCGATACAGCCAGGTATAAAACGCGCTATCGCCGCGGAATCTACCCAATGCACGGTAGGCCTTGAGGAAGGCCTCCTGGGTAATATCCAAAGCCTGGTCCGGATCTCGTACATAACGCATCACCAGATTGACGATCTTGTGCTGGTATTTCAGAACAAGAAGATCGAAAGCACCTTTTTCACCCTTCTGGACCCGCCGGACCAGTTGAGCATCGGTCGGTTTAGTCGCCATACGGCCAGGCCCCACTCAAAACGCTGTGCAGCCAACCGACTCCCGGATAGACCGGTGCTGACCTGGAAAGTTCTCCATATACGGCATGTTTTATGGGCATTTTGTTCAAATTGTGAGCTGGATTTGCGGTTGCAGATGGTATCAGCTTAAGCGTCCCCTCCAAAGGACCCTGGGCCCTGCCGCCACAATATCTGCAGGTGGCGCCAATGCTGGCTGACAGCGGCGTCGCCACGAAGAAGTTCGCCGAACATCAGCCCGTCCGGGTACTTGAGCCGCAACCAGGCCAGTCTGGGCAAGACGACGCTTCCGGACATGATCTGCACCGGCAACTGCCGGCCCTGCCGGTCAATGACGCTAGCCTCACCTGCCCCCAGGCGAATGATCTTTGCGCGATGGATGCCCCTTGAATACCTGCCAATCTGCCGAAGGCCAGACAATAGCCACAAAGTGATCAGCGCCAGGCGAATCGGCACGATTAGCGGCAAGCGAACGAGCAAAACCAGGCCGATAAGTACTGCCGCGCATGCGCCGAGCATGACGATCTTGCGCAAAAGTGGATCAGGCTTGAGGTCGGCTACGAATCGTCTCGATGACATCGGCTATCTGCGGGTTAGCGTGCAGCTGGCTTCCCAATAGATAGCCGATCAGGTCCGGGTCGGGTACTTCCAAAAGTGCACGGAACGCCAGCTTTTCGGTTTCCGGCGCTCGCTCGTAGGCGCTATCAAGATATCTGGCCAGAAGTTCATCCAGCTCGCGCATGCCCCGTTTGCACTGCCAGCGCAGTCTGCCGTCAACCATCAGCGCTAGCGTTCCGCCAGCAATTTTTTGGTCGCGGCAATCGCCTGCGCGGGGTTCAGACCCTTGGGACAGGTCTCCGTACAATTCATAATCGTGTGGCACCTGTAAAGCTTGAACGAGTCATCGAGATCATCGAGGCGCTCGTTGGTCGCATCGTCCCGGCTGTCGACCAGCCAACGATAGGCTGCCAGCAATGCCGCCGGCCCGAGGTAACGGTCGCTGTTCCACCAGTAGCTCGGGCAGCTCGTCGAACAACAGGCACAGAGAATGCAGGCAGCCGGATCGTCGATCAGTTCCTGATCCTCTTTGCTTTGCAATCGCTCGTGGTCGACCGGAGCCGGTGTACTCGACTGAAGCCAGGGCTTGATCGATGCGTATTGCGCGTAGAAATTAGTCAGGTCCGGCACGAGATCCTTAACGACCGGCATGTGCGGCAGAGGATAGACTTTGACGTCCCCTTTGATACTGTCTGCAGCAACCGTGCATGCGAGCGTATTGCCACCGTCGATACTCATGGCGCAGGAACCGCATATACCCTCTCTGCAGGAACGGCGAAAAGTGAGCGTCGGATCGATCTCGTTCTTGATTTTGATCAACACATCGAGAACCATCGGCCCGCAATCGTCCATATCGACATCGTAGGTATCCATACGCGGGTTCTCGCCACTGTCCGGATCGTAGCGATAAACGGCAAAACGCTGCACGTTACCGGAGTCTGTCGGCGCCGAAAAATGCTTTCCTTTCTTAATCCTCGAGTTTGCAGGCAGTAGAAATTCGGTCACGCATCTCTCCCTAGTACACGCGCGCTTTCGGCGGAATTGCATCGACATCGTCTGTCAATGTTTCCTGATGAACCGGCCGGTAGTCGAACGTCACCTTGCCGCCCGCATCTACCCACGAATACGAATGTTTCATCCAGTTCTCGTCATCGCGATCGGGATAGTCCTCGCGGGCGTGTGCCCCACGGCTCTCTTTGCGGTTTTCAGCAGACTCGATGGTCGCAATCGCGTTCAGAAGCAGATTCTCGAGCTCAATCGATTCGACCAGGTCCGTATTCCAGATCATCGAACGATCAGATACCCGCACATCGCCGAATGCCTCGAAGGTATCTTGCAGGAGTGCGACGCCTTTCTGGAGGGTATCGCCTGTTCGGAAAACGGCCGCATGGTTTTGCATTACTTTCTGCATCTCGAGGCGAATGTCCGCTGTCGATCTCGAGCCATCCGCATTTCGCAATCTGTCGACCCGCTGCACGCTCACCTGCCCTGCCTCTGCCTCCAGCGACTGGTGATTCTCGCCGGGTGCCATGGTATCCACACAGTGCATCGCGGCAGCGCGGCCAAATACGACCAGGTCGAGCAAGGAGTTCGAGCCAAGGCGATTGGCACCATGCACGGAGACACAAGCGGCCTCGCCGACGGCCATCAGCCCGGGCACGGCCGATTCGGCGTCGCCGTCCCGCATTGTCATGACCTCGCCTTTGAAGTTGGTCGGTACGCCGCCCATGTTGTAGTGCACCGTCGGTAGTACAGGAATCGGCGCTTTGGTGATATCGACGCCGGCAAATATCTTTGCCGTTTCGGCAATGCCGGGCAGACGTTCCTCGATGACCTCGGGTCCGAGATGCTCAAGGTGCAGGTAAATGTGATCATTCTCCACGCCAACGCCCCGGCCCTCGTTGATTTCGATAGTCATCGAACGGCTGACGACATCGCGTGAGGCGAGATCTTTCGCGTTCGGCGCGTATCGCTCCATGAATCGCTCGCCATCCGAATTGGTCAGATAACCGCCCTCACCACGAGACCCTTCCGTAATCAGCATGCCGGCGCCATAGATTCCCGTTGGATGAAACTGTACGAACTCCATGTCCTGCAGGGGAAGCCCGGCACGAAGCACCATCGCACTGCCATCGCCGGTGCAGGTATGGGCAGACGTACACGAAAAATAGGCACGGCCGTATCCGCCTGTCGCCAGGATGACCTGGTGCGAGCGGTAGCGATGCAGGCGACCGGTCTCGAGATCCAGCGCCACGACGCCCCGGCACGCGCCGTCTTCCATGATCAGGTCGATGGCAAAGTACTCGATAAAAAACTCGGCATCGTGCTTCAGTGATTGCTGATAAAGCGTATGCAACATCGCATGTCCGGTGCGGTCCGCTGCTGCACAGGTTCGTTGCGCGGTGCCTTCGCCAAAATGCGTTGTCATGCCACCAAACGGACGCTGATAGACGCGGCCATCTTCGGTGCGCGAAAACGGCACGCCGTAGTGCTCGAGTTCGATCACGGCATCCATCGCTTCCTTGCACATGTACTCGATCGCGTCCTGGTCACCCAGCCAGTCAGCACCCTTGACCGTGTCGTACATATGCCAGCGCCAGTCGTCCTCTCCCATGTTGCCGAGCGCTGCACTGATACCGCCTTGCGCCGCCACGGTGTGGCTGCGCGTGGGAAACACCTTCGTGATACAGGCTGTCTTGAAGCCGGCCTCGGCCAGGCCGAAGGTCGAACGCAGTCCGGCGCCGCCTGCGCCGATTACGACGACATCGTAGTCATGATCGATAAATTCGTAGTCGCTCATCAGACGCCGAAACCGATTGTCGCGAGTGCGTACAGCCCCGCTGCCGCCAGCAAGACATGAGCGAGAACATTCAAACGTAACGACAAGACTGCAATCGTCGGGCCGTGCACATAGTCTTCAATAACAATCTGCACGCCCAGCTGCGAGTGATAAACAAGCGTTACGAATGTTAGTACCATCAGAATGCTGTTCAAGGGAATGCCTAACCATGTGGACACGGCAGCGAACTGCAGATCATCAAGCAACAGAATAGAAATCAGAAACCAGAGTCCCAGAAAAATCAGGGCGACCGCTGTAAGGCGCTGAGCCAAGAAGTGACCGGATCCCCGGGTCACAGCGACATCCAAAGCAGAAGCGTAAGGGCCAGCGACACCACGATCACAGACCAGGCCGACGCATTTACCTGACGCATCTCGAAGCCCTTGCCCACGTCCCAGAACAGGTGCCGAATGCCGTTACAAAAGTGAAAGAAAAACGCGAAACTGAAACCCATTAACGCCAATTTGCCGATGATCGTTCCCAGCAGCGCAACGATGGGCTCATAAGCAGCCGCGCCGATCGACAAAGCAAGCAGCCAAATCGTCAGGATGACCAGTCCGGCCGATAGCGCAACACCGGTAACCCTGTGAAGGATCGAAAGCGTCATCGTTATCGGCCAGCGATAAATTGTCAGGTGTGGCGACAGGGGTCGGCCGGCTTTACTCATTCTTCTTATTGATTCCTAAAAGTCGACGCAGCGTCCGTTCTTCTCCCAATCGCCATAGCGGGTGGGGTCAGGACCGTCTCTTCCACCGATCTCCTTGGTCGGCTCGCTGTTCCCGGGCCGCGCCTCGCCGTCGTCGCCTTGCTTTTCGTCAACGCCGGCGTCGGTCTTTTTGGCTGTATCGCTGGATTCGTCGGGCATGCGGAAAGTATGCCAGACTGTCAAGTCTTGTACAGTTCGGAATACCACGGCTATGTCAGTTGAGGTCTACAAACTGATCCGCGCCGCCGGCAGCGACGCCGGCGAGTTTCTCCAGGGTCAGCTCACCCAGGACATGGAGCGGCTGGCCCAAAGTGGCAGCCTGCCCGCAGCGTGGTGCAATCCAAAGGGCCGCGTTATAACCCTGATCCGTCTTCTGATGATCGACGGCGGTTACGGGCTGGTCCTGCCGGCTTCCATGGCGGATTCCGTATGCGAGCGGCTGTCGGTTTATCGCCTGCGAGCCAACGTGAGCCTCGATGTCGCGGATTCAGACTGGGCTTGCCTCGTAGTCAATGCAGACGACAATCTCAATAAACTCGAGAAGCTCGGGCTCAGGCCCGAACAGGAAATGAACGCCTGTCGCATCGCGCATGGGCTTATCACCATCAATGTCGGAATCGAGGAAGCATGCGTCGAGTTGATGGGTTTTACGCCAGATCTCGACAAAGCCGGAATTAGCAACTCTGCGCCGGCCGACTCGCTGCGGGCTGCGAAAATTCGCGCCGGCATTCCTGAGATCACACAATTGAATTCCGAGAAATTTACGCCGCATATGCTAAACCTCGACAAGCTCGGCGCGATCAGTTTCGACAAGGGCTGTTATACCGGACAGGAAGTTGTCGCAAGAACGCAGAATCTTGGCAGCAGCAAACGACGCCTGATGCGTTACAACGCAGTTTCAACGCTGACCAGTGGCGACAAACTGTCCGATGGAGAAAAAGATGTCGGCGAGGTAATCAACGTCATAGGGAGTGAGCTGTTAGCCGTAACATCTGTCGATGTGCGGGACAAGACTCTTTTTGCTAACGGTGTCGAATTGACGCCGGTACCTGTCAAGTTTCCGCCTGTTCCTTGAAAAGGCCCAGATACAGATTTGCGAGGAGAATGCAACTGCCAAGCAATATCCCACCGACACCAACATAAGTGAACAGCTGCGTCAGAATATGCTCATGCGCTGGACTGCGGCCGATTGAGGGTGATAGGAAAAACATACTTAGCCACGAAAGCGGGTAGAAATTGCCGAGGCTAATCAGTATCGATGAACCCGTCTGCAGATTACGTGACAAATCCGAGAACATAACAAGAATTATCAATCCCAGGCAGAATGCGGCTATACCTCCAGCGTGAAAGTGCGTCCGCAGCGCGTACCGCCAAATCTTGTCTTCGCTAGTCTCATCGTGAAGCTCGGGATGAGCCGCCACGCCTTCCGCAACATAATCTTTATAGGCATCTTCATTCACACCAAATGAAATTCCAAGACCGATATTGAGAAAAAGACCGAGTAAGACAATGGCAAGTCCTGCTCTAACGTTTGAGAGCGTAGCTGACATTATTTCTCCTCCTCCAACGCCGGAAAGCGATTATCAAAATCAGGAAGGAATGATAAGGCGGTAACAGTTAGTGAACATATAGGTGTATCTACTAAGCGACTGACTCAATAGCATATGATTATTGCGGATGTCCGCTTCGGGTCGTTGGCCGACCGTCAATATCCTAGTAGTCTAACGGCCGCTTGCGGCGGCATAGCTGCCGTTCAACAAATCGGTGTCGGGCTCTACTCTTAGTCGAATACCTCGGGCCGCATGTGCGGGAATAGCAGCACATCGCGAATAGATGCTGAATCCGTAAACAACATGACGAGCCGGTCTATGCCTACGCCGAGTCCGGCTGCCGGCGGCATGCCATATTCGAGTGCCCGGATGTAATCGGCATCGTAGGACATCGCCTCATCGTCTCCCGCGGTCCGGTTTGCAGCCTGTTCCTTGAATCGCTCGGCCTGGTCCTCAGAATCGTTCAATTCCGAAAATCCGTTGGCGATTTCACGCCCGGCGATAAAGAGTTCGAATCGGTCCGTTACAAAAGGGTCGTCGTCATTCTTTCGGGAAAGCGGGGAGATTTCGGTCGGGTATGCCGTAACGTAAGTCGGTTCGCGCAGTTTGTCTTCGCAGGTCTTTTCGAATATCTCGATCTGTAGTTTGCCGCAGCCGTAGCTCTTTTCGATCTTGATATCGAGTTTCTTTGCGAAACCGGTCAGGTAGTCGAGGTCTCGAATCTTACTTTTGTCGATATCCGGGTTGTGCTTGATGATCGCCTCCTCAACACTCATGCGAATAAATGGCTTCGCGAAATCGTATTCATCACCCTGATACTGAACCTTCGACTCGCCGAGCAACGATTCCGACATGCCGCGAAGCATTGCCTCGACCATCTCGATCAGGTCCTCGTAGTCTGCGTAAGCTCGATAGAGCTCGAGCATCGTGAATTCGGGATTGTGTTGTGTCGACATGCCTTCGTTGCGGAAATTGCGGTTGATCTCATAAACACGTTCGAACCCGCCAACGGTGAGTCGCTTCAGAAACAGCTCGGGCGCGATTCTCAGAAACAGCGTCATGTCGAGTGCATTGTGATGGGTCGTGAACGGCCTGGCGATCGCACCGCCCGGTGCCGTTTGCAGCATCGGCGTCTCGACTTCGAGATAATCCTGCGCGTCGAGGAACGCGCGGATGTACGCGATCAGATCGGAACGCAATCGAAATACGTTGCGAGCGTTCTCGTTCATGATCAGATCGACATAGCGTTGACGGTAACGAATTTCCTTGTCCGCCAGCCCATGAAATTTTTCCGGCAGGGGCCGCAGGGACTTGGTTAGCAGGCGCACTTCATCGACCATCACGGTCAGTTCGCCAGTCTTGGTCTTGAACAAGGTTCCCGATGCACCGACGATGTCGCCGACATCCCATTTCTTGAAGCTCTGATAAACACCGTCGGCAAGACGGTCTCGTTCGAGTCTGATTTGAATCTGACCGGTCCGGTCTTGCAGTTTTATGAAGCTTGCCTTGCCCATGACGCGTTTGACCATCATGCGCCCCGAAACCTTGACCGCTACGGCCTCCTCGCGAAGGTGCGCGTCCTCGTGTGCGCCAAATGCCTCGTGCAACTCCTCAGCCAGGGCATTTCTTCGAAAGTCGTTCGGATACGCGTTGCCGGTCTCCCGCAACTCGGCGAGCTTGCGGCGTCGCTCGGCAATTAGCTTGCTTTCTTCCTGATGTTGTTCGTCGCTCACTAGAGTCCCTGCTTTAATCCTGCTTCGATAAAATCGTCCAGCCCGCCGTCAAGCACAGCCTGCGTGTTACCCGTCTCGACCCCAGTCCTGAGGTCCTTGATCCTGCTCTGGTCCAAGACGTAGGACCTTATCTGATGCCCCCATCCGACGTCTGCCTTGCTGTCCTCTACAATCGACGCATCCGCGCGGCGTTTCTGCAGTTCGAGTTCATATAGTTTTGCTTTTAACTGTTTCATCGCCGTCGCCTTGTTCTTGTGTTGCGAACGGTCGTTCTGGCACTGCACGACGACATTTGTCGGCAGGTGCGTGATCCGTACTGCCGATTCTGTGCGATTGACGTGCTGACCGCCAGCACCACTTGCACGATAGACATCAATTCGAAGGTCGCTAGGATCGATATCGATATCGATATCGTCGTCCACCTCTGGCGATATGAAGACACTCGCGAACGAAGTATGGCGACGATTGCCGGAGTCAAACGGGGACTTCCTGACCAGCCTGTGCACACCGGTCTCGGTTCGTAACCAGCCATACGCATATTCGCCGACGACACGAACAGTCGCGCTCTTGATGCCTGCCACCTCGCCGGCCGAGGCCTCGATAACTTCAGACTCGAAACCATGGGACTCGGCCCAGCGAAGATACATGCGCAGGATCATGTCTGCCCAGTCCTGCGCTTCCGTGCCGCCGGCGCCGGATTGAATGTCGACGAAGGCGTTGCTGGCGTCCATCTCGCCCGAGAACATGCGGCGAAATTCGAGTCCGGCAATGCGGTCTTCCAGCGGGTCGAGATCACTAACAACCTCGTCCACCGTTGACGAGTCATCCTCTTCAATGGCCAGGCCAAGGAGTTCATCGGCATCGCTGAGTGCCGTCGTCAGCTCGTCGAGCTCAACGACCACTTGCTCGAGTTGGGCTCGTTCTTTTCCAAGGGATTGCGCGCGTTCGGGATCGTTCCAGACGGACGGCTCCTCGAGCTCCCGTTGCACTTCGGTCAGACGCTCGGCTTTGCCTTCATAGTCAAAGATACCCCCGTAACGCCGTCGTGCGTTCCGACAGGTCGGTAATCTTCAGTTTTATCTGGCCGGTTTCCATGCTCGTGCTGCCTGCGAAAAACGCGGCATATTAACACGGGACAATTTGCTCGACGATTAATTGCGGCGTTTCTACGCCACGAAATTCATTGACGTCGAGCCGATAGGCCATCTTCACGGGCCCGCGAATCGGCAAGCCGGCCTGATTGAACGCGATTGCGTCGATAACGACGGGTCCGTCAGAGGGCTGCACTCTCATCTTGAGGTGATTCTCTCCCACCACGCGCTGATCCACGACCGAAAAATCGCCACTCCACATCGGCTCCGGAAATCCGGCGCCCCATGGACCGGATGCGCGCAACAAATTGGCGAATTTCAAATTCATGGAGTCGCACGGTAGCGCACCGTCGGTCAACAGCGCGCCACTGAAATCCGCGGCAGGATAGAGTCGTTCGATCTGTTCGGAAACACACGCCAAGAACGCCGGGAAGTTTTTCTCCGGCAGATTCAGCCCGGCCGCCATCGCGTGGCCGCCAAATTTTGATATCAGTTCCGGCCGCGTTGCCGATACGGCTTCCAGAAGATCCCGCACATGCACGCCCGGTATGGATCGCGCAGATCCTTTCAGCTCTCCCCCATCATCCCGCGCAAATGCGATTACCGGCCGGTGACAGCGTTCGCGCACGCGTGAGGCAATGAGCCCGACAATGCCCTGGTGCCAGGACTCGTCATAAAGACACACGCAAGGCGGGAGATTGCGATCGTCCAGCGCATCGACGAAAGCGAAGGCCTGATCGCGCATTTTCGTTTCGATATGGCGGCGTTCGCTGTTGATCCGGTCCAATGTCGCGGCGTACCGTGTCGCCTGCGCGGCATCGTCCGTCAGCAGGCATTCGATGCCAATCGACATGTCCTCGAGGCGGCCTGCCGCGTTCAGCCTCGGCCCGACGACGAAGCCCAGGTCCGTGCTGACCGTGCGTTGTATCGAACGCCCGGACTGACTTATCAGAGCCTGAATGCCGGCTACCGCCTTGCCGGCACGTATTCGATCCAGTCCCTGGCGTACCAGAATGCGGTTGTTGAAATCGAGCGTGACGACGTCTGCGACAGTGCCGAGTGCCACGAGATCGAGATAACTTGCCGGTATTTTCGCTGCAGCATTGACGCCCTCCGATTCGAGCGCGCGGCCCAGAGCCGCCATCAGATAAAACGCGACCCCGACACCCGCCAGATGGCGGCTCGGAAATTCACTGTCAGCAAGATTCGGATTGATCATCACTCTCGCGGCGGGCAATTCGCTGCCCGGCAGGTGGTGATCGGTAATCAAAACCGGGATACCGAGACGCTCGGCCTCGGCAACACCGGCAATGCTGGACACGCCGTTATCCACCGTGATCAGCAAGGCGGGCGATCGTCCGGCAGCGACGCGAACGATTTCGGGCGTCAGCCCATAGCCGAACTCGAAACGGTTCGGCACGAGGTAATCGACTTTTGCGAAACCGAAGTCACGAAGACAACGCAAGACGAGTGCCGTACTCGTCGCGCCGTCGGCATCGAAATCGCCGATCACCGTGATATGCCGGTCGCGGAACTCGAGCAGCAGCTCGACCGCTTGGCTAATACCGTTCAACGAACTGACCGGCGCGAGCTGCGACAAACTGTGATTAAGATCGGCCGGGTCCTCGATACCTCTCGCCGCATAGACGCGGGCAAGTACCGGATCGATGTCGACGAGTGCCTTCAATTGTTTCGGCACGCGTCTGGTTTTCAGTGGTCGGTACGGGAACATCGAATAAGTTTTACAACAACGGGGACATGCGGCGCCAGAAGCGAAAGGCATCGAATCGGCCAGCTTCTGCCACGAGTCCGTCACGAAACAACAAGACCAGGCGATCGATGCTGCCACGCTTGAGCAGGCCTCGAAGCTCGTCGAGGTAGCTTACAAGCGAATCATCGTTCTCGGCCGGCGGCACGACGACAAGGTCCTTGACCGCAATATCCAGGCAAGTGGCGAAGTTACCGGGCCACGGCGCGATAACCCCGGTGCAACTCTGCCAAAACCCCTGGAACAGCGGCTCTTCGCCAAAAAATGGCGGCAATAGCTGCACTTTTTTCTCGGGCGCCATGCCGCCACCCCAGAACCAGACCGAGTTGATCGGCAGCAGACCCTCCTCCTCGCGCCGTAAATTGACCTCGTGCTCGTGCAGTGACAGCTGCAATTCACTGGTCAATCGGTGGTATCCGGCCGCGGCCTGACCAGAGGGCATGAAATCGTCGGGCGCCTGGCCATCGATCGCCGCCGCAGGCATCGCTGCGGTCACCATGCCCTCATCGCCTCGCAGGTAACCACACTTGCCGACCCTTGCAAAAGCGA
>Ga0255058_10001367_pt1 | contig 13706 bp, 15 predicted proteins | sample Cases_109_9_MG_FD_188637 | JGI IMG/M metagenome (GOLD analysis project Ga0255058, IMG submission 188637) | Seawater microbial communities from Amundsen Gulf, Northwest Territories, Canada - Cases_109_9 | ecosystem: Environmental > Aquatic > Marine > Gulf | place: Canada: Northwest Territories... | reverse complement strand
ACGGGAACGACGTTACTGTCCAATGGCATAGTGGCTTCGATTCTAGAGGGAGACCGACAAACCGTCAAACCGGGCGTCCTATGCTATCATCGTCCCGCGATTCCCCTGGATCTGCTTATGAGAATCATCATCTTCACTGGTACCGGCGGGAGCGGCGTTAGCACGATGGCTGCGGCTACCGCGACTCAGCTGGCGGCTGACGGCCAGCGCACGCTCGCGTTCAGTATCTATCCCGGTCTTGCGAGCGCCTTCGATGTGCCGCTGTCCTCGACACCTGCCGAGGTGAGCGAGAACCTTCATTTCATGGAGTCGCGGCGGCATCGCGATGTGCCAGACGAACTCCGGGACTGGCTTGAGGACCTGCTCGACTGGCGGGGGATGGACTCGATGCTTGGAGAAGATCTCGCTTCGTTGCCTGGCCTCAGCCACATGGGGCGTCTACTGGAGCTGGAGGACCGCGTGGCCTCGAAGGATTACGACGCGGTGATTCTGGATGCCGCTCCGTTTTCTCAATTCCTCGAACTTCCACCGGCGCTCGATGCCGCATCACGCTGGCTGGACCGGCTCTTTGCGCCGCGAGAACAGACGTTGTTCGAGCCGTTCCTGCGCGCCTTCGCCGGCGACTACGCCTCGACCGGCGAGGGTGTAATGGCGCGCGGCCGCGAACTACTGGAGCGGCTGGCCGATCTGCGCGATCAGCTCACGGACCCTCAGGTAACGTCCGTGCGGTCCGTGATCACGGCGACCGGCGAGGCTTCCGACCGGCTGCGCGAGGCGATCACCGCCTTCCATCTTTTCTCCTACGGATCGGACGCCTTGGTGTTAAACCGGTTGCTACCCGAGGAGGGACTCGGTGAGTTCTTCGCTGGGATCCGATCTTCCGAGGCCTCGGCGGTGAAATCGATCGACGAAGTGGCGAACGGTCTTCCGGTGTTGAAGGGGGGGCTTCTCGCCGCACGGCCGCGTGGTCTCGATGCGCTGCGCGATATGGCGGCCGAGGTCTACGGGGCGCATGCGCCCGGCGATGTGCTGCACGAGTGGGCGCCGCGGGTCGTTGTGCATGAAAACGGCCAGTACCAGATAGAGATGGTGCTTCCCTACGCGTCGAAGGAAGATCTCTCTCTCGAGCAGTCGGACGACGGAGTAGTTGTCCACCTTCGGGAACATCGGTGTGTCCTATCGGTGCCCGACGAGGTTCGGAGGTGGCAAGCAGCGTCGTGGACGTTCGAGTCGCCGATCCTGAAGGTCACGCTCCGGCCTTAGACGGCCGGGGCTAGCCCTGCGAGCCGGAAGCGAGCGCGCGCATGGCCTGTTCCATCGTCTTCTTCGCGTCGCCTATCTGGGTGCCTTCGGCGAAGCGGATGACGTCGCCGATCTTGACGTGAACCGGCGCCGGCTGGGACTCTCGTGTGCCGGGTGGAAGTATGTCAGAGGCGCCGCTGATGTAGATCGGTAAGACTGGTATCGACTGGCCGATCGCGAGTAGCGCCGGGCCACCGTGGAACGGTTGGAGTTTGCCGTTACGTGAGCGCTTGCCCTCCGGGAAGATGAGCAGCGACCAGTCGTGGTGAAGGAGCCACTGCGAGTAGGCGAGGGCTTCTCTGCCGCCGCCGCGCGTGATCGGGAAGGCGTTGTACCGCAGTGAATGCCACATGCCCTTGATGCGGTCGCGATACATGCGGTCCGCGGCGGCTACGACCGCGGTCCGATCGTAGATATTGTTGGGGAGCAGATCGAGGACGATCACAGTATCGAAGTGGCTGGTATGGTTGGCGATGATCAGGAATGGTCCCTGAAGACCGGCCAGCTTCTCGGATCCTTCGATCGTGAGGGGTTGGCAGAACTTGCGTACGTGGCTTCGAACTGTCCAGCGCCGTGCAAGCCGCCGGAAGATCCGAGCCCACCAGGTGAGGGCCCAGCGATGCGGCTCAACTTCAACGAGCGCGCTTTCGCGAGCGTTTCTAGGGGCTGCGGTCTCGGTGGTTGGGGCGGTTGTCATGGCTGTTGCGACGTTTCACGCGGTCAACTAGGCATCTTCGCCATCAGCTTTTCGGGCGTCCAGGACACGGCGGAGTTCCGTAATCATTTGTGCGATGTTTATATCCTGGTAGACGGGGAAGCGGAATATCTGCATCTCATCGACCTTGTACGTATTTCGGCGGCCGACTTTGGTCTTCTGAATGAACTCGCCTTCTTCCAGGTCTCGAACGATCTGGTAGACCGCCCGTTCTGTCAGGTCGGTGCCGCGCGCGATCTCTCTGAGAGTGGCTTCCCGGTTCTGGAAAAGGTGCGTCAGAACCAATCCGTAGTTGCTGAGAAAGTTCCATTTCTTAGGCATCCGTAAGTTTCTCCCGGTAGTGCGCAAGCTGCCGGCTAGAATATTCCCCGATTATTGTCGTGAAACGGGTTGACAGCCCTGGAGGGCGGTTCTTATCCTGATCACTGCTGATTGTAGAATTATATTTCTGCATTGGTAAGTCGAACGAGGATTAATCGTAAGTCTAATGCACGAACCGGAAAACTACTTTAGCCGATACCGTTATGGAATTCAGGTGTCATTATGCGCCTGACGGATTACAAAGTCTAGTCTCCGCTAGGCTAACGCCTGGAGCAGAGGACTCACACCCCACAAAATGGTTTCTCAAGGATTGATCAACTCCGCAAGCACCAGCGCTCCCGCCGGCGTCCCGCCGCGTTTGGAGCAGTTCTCAGACCGCTATAACGAGTACTTCCCCCGCGTTTTCGCCTACATCTACGGCCGCGTACACAACGTTCACATCGCTGAAGACCTCGTCGCCGATGTCTTCGAACGTGCCTTCGTGAAAGCGGACACGCTACGGAACGCCGACGCGTTTTCCACCTGGATCTTCACGATCGCTCGTAACGCGATTATCAGCGCCGGCCGCAAGCGCAGCCGAGAGTCAATCGTAGACCCGGACGTGCTGAACGAGATCACTCCCAGCAGCAGCGCGTCCGTCGAGAGCGAGGTCATTAGCCGCGAAGATGTGAGGGTGCTAGCGGCGCTGCTCCGGGACTTCCCTCAGCGCGAGCAGGACATCGTTTCGCTCAAGTTCGACGCCGAACTGGCCAACGTCCAGATCGCCAAGATCATGGACGTCAGCGAAGTCAACGTTCGCGTGATTCTCTTCCGCACGCTGCGAAAGCTGCGTGAGTTGATGACCGCCCGCGCGGACAGCTAGCGGCTCCTAAGCCGGACTCTTCTTCGACTCCTCGCTTCTATGCCCGACGACGCCGCTGGACCGTAGCCGTTCGATCTCCTCCCAGCTATAGCCGGCTTCCAGCAGCACTTCTTCCGTGTGCTGGCTGAATTCCGGCGCCGGCGTTCGGATCGATCCCGGTGTCTCACTCAGGTTGACCGCGGGAGAGACCATCTGCAGCGTCCCAAACGTTGGGTGCTGAAATTCAGTGAACATCTGGTTCTCGACCACCTGCGGGTCGGTCGACAGGTCGGCGTACTCCTGGACGATCTCGATCAGGAGGTCGTGCTTCTGGAACAGCTCCTTCCACTGGGCGGCTGTCTGGGAAGCGAATATCTCGTCGATCTTCGGAATAAGTTCCATTAGTTCTACGGCGTTCATGCGCAGCCATTCGACGCTCATCACCTCCGGTCCGACCAACTCTCCCGTGGCTTCTTCGAGCGTCTTTCGGAAGGTCGGCCAGTAGCGGCCGATCTGCGGCATGCCCACCATGACCCACTTGTTGTCCTGCGTTTTGTAGTGGTTCCAGAGCGGACTGGTGAGTTTGCGAGAGATCCTTGGGATCGGTGAGCCGCCGTATGTACGAGTCATCAGATAGCTGGTGACGTTGAAGGCCTGGACCGCGAGCGTCCCTTGTAGCAGCGAGCCATCGACCTGTTGACCTTCGCCGGTGCGTTCGCGGTGGAACAGCGCCAGGGCGATCCCGTATGAGAGCAGGAAGGCACTGACCTGGTCGGCGAATCCGCCGAACGTTCTCGTCGGTGGCTGGTCGGGTTCGCCCGTGACGCTCATGACGCCGCCGCGGGCCTGCGCCAGCGGGTCGAGCGCCGGGCGCTCGGCATCGGGGCCCTTGAGTCCGAACCCTGAGGCACGGCAGTAGATGAGCCGCGGGTTGATCTGCTTTAGCCGTTCGTAGTCGATTTTGAGCCGCTCACCGACACCGGGGCGGTAGTTCTGCACCACGACGTCAGCATCCTCGACGAGCTTGTAGAAGACCGTGCGGCCCTCTGCGGTCTTGAGGTCCAGCACGAGGCTTCGCTTGTTGCGGTTGTGTGTTTCGAAGTAGGCGTTAGGCTTGTCGTCCGTCTCGTAACGGATCAGGGAACGACCCGGGTCGGGCGTGTCTGGGCCTTCGATCTTGACGACGTCAGCGCCCCAGTCCCCCAGCATCGCGGTCGTCATCGGCCCCTGCTGCCAGATCGTGAGGTCCAGTACTTTGATCCCTTCGAGGGCATTCATGAATGACTCCCGTCTAGATCCGTGTACAGGCGAATACACTCCTCAGCGAGAACTCCGGTCGTGTACTCGAAGGGCAGGGTGAGGTGGGGCGCGACGCGCAGCAGCGAGCCTTTTTCCGGATGCTGAAAGAAACCGGGCGCGTCCGTCACGACGGCGCCCATGACGACTCTGGCGATATTGGTATAGGTCGCGGTGCCGGTGCAGATCAGGCACGGCTCACAGGTTGTGTACAGCGTGGCGTGTTCGAGAGACGTGGTCTTCAGCGCCTGGCAGGCGTTGCGCAGGGCGACGACCTCACCGTGGGCGGTGGGGTCAACGTCTGTCAGTTCTCGGTTGTGGCCGCGAGCGATCGTTTGGCCGTCACGTACGACCACGGCGCCGAAAGGCATGTTGCCTTCCGCTCTCGCGGCCTCCGCCTCATCGAGCGCGATTCGCATAAACGCTTCATCCATCGGGTTCATGCAGCGAACTCCTTGGCCTGGGCCATGACCTTTGGCAGGACTTCGCCCGCCGCCCCGCGGAGGATGACGTCCGAGGCCCCACTCAACGGCGTCTCGTTTGGGTTTACCTCGATGAGGGTACCGCCATGGCGCTTGACCTCCTCCGGGAAGCTCGCGGCTGGATACACGACCGCGCTCGTCCCGATGAGCAGCATGCAATCGCACATCTCTGCCTGCAGGGCGCACGATTCGAGCGCGTCGCGTGGGATGGGCTCACCGAACATGACGGTATCGCCTTTGATCATGCCGCCGCAGTCGGGGCAGCTCGGGGGCGACCCCTCGATGTCGAAGTGGTAGATGTCCCAGCGCTGCGAACAGCCGATACAACGCATCTTGGTCCGGTTGCCGTGGATCTCGGTGATCGCCAGGCTGCCGGCGATGTAGTGCAGGTTGTCGATGTTTTGCGTGATGATGTGCTTCAGGAATCCGGCCTCTTCAAGGTCCCGCAGGGCGTAGTGGCCATCGTTCGGAACCGCCTCTTCCAGCTTGTCAACGAACTCCTTCATCTCGCCGGCACGCTGGCTGCGCTCCTCCCACCACTTCTTGGGGTCTTCGAGGAAGCGATCGTAGCCGCGCATGTCGGGCTCGCCCATCTTGGTCCAGAGGCCGTCCGGCCCGCGGAAGGTGGGCACACCACTCTCGACGGATAGGCCGGCGCCGACGAAGGCGACGAGATGCGTGGCGTTCGCGACCAAGCGCGCGGCTTCTTCGATGGCTGCTTCGAGGGGTTCAGATGTCAATGGGACGTTGCTCCTTGACGCCCAATTATAGTCGACCGTCTCGCTCACGTGCCGCTTGACCTGCCGGGCGGCGACGGATACGTTTTGGCTGCGATGCCCTCCGTACTGACGATCGCAGGCTCCGACTCCGGCGGTGGCGCTGGTGTTCAGGCGGACCTGAAGACGTTTTCGGCGCTTGGAATCTACGGGACGTCCGCCGTCACGGCGGTCACGGCCCAGAACACGGTGGCCGTAGCGGCGGTGCACGAGGTGCCGGTGGAGGTGGTCGCGGCACAGATCGATGCGGTCGTGACCGACATCCCGCCGGACGCGGTCAAGATCGGGATGCTGTCGAGTGCGGCGATCATCGATGTTGTCACCACGAAAGTGAAGGAGCATTCGTTATCGCCACTCGTTGTCGATCCCGTGATGGTCGCCAGGAGCGGCGACCGGCTGCTGCGGGAGGATGCCGTGACAGCCCTGCGCGACCGCCTCGTCCCGCTGGCGGACGTCCTGACGCCGAACGTCCCCGAGGCTGAGGTGCTTGTTGGGCGATCGCTGACCAGCGACGACGACATCCGGGCGGCTGCGCGAGAGATCGTTGGGCTGGGGGCGAAGGCGGTCGTGATGAAGGGCGGTCATCGCGAAGGCGACTCGGCGGTCGATCTGTTGTTCGACGGCGAGGAGTTCCACGAGTTCAGCGCGCCGCGGATCGAGACGACGAGCACTCACGGCACCGGCTGCACGTTCGCCTCGGCGATCGCGTCGTTCCTCGCGCACGGCGAACCGCTTCCGGAGGCCGTCGGCTACGCGAAGGAGTACCTGACGGAGGCGATCCGACGCGCCCAGCCGATCGGGCACGGGCACGGGCCGGTGCAACACTTTTGGAAGTGGTGGGGGGAATAGGGGTCAGAGGGACAGAGGCAGAGGCGAGTCGAGACCGCCGACTGAAGTCGACGGCATAGTACTGAGGTTCGAACGGTGCGCTGGGTCGCGGGTGGTGCACGCGAGCGAAGAGTGATTCCGCGACAGATCCTTCCGCTTCGGTCGGGATGACTGAGGAAGCCGTTGACCGCTTACCGCCGCCCTGATAATCTGACGGCGTAAGACGAGCGGGAGCTCGGGGTGTCCCGATGAAACATCGGGAAGGCCGGGCTGAGAGGTCCCCGACCGATCGGGGCGACCGCAATACCTGATCTGGGTAATGCCAGCGAAGGGAACGACATTCCGACGCTAGGCCGCTGGTTACCCCGGCGGCGTTTCTGATTCAGGCGTCGGGCGTTGCTCCTGAGAAAGGAGAATGGGCTATGTCCCAAAACGCGAAGGCCGTCACGCAGCTACAGCAGGCACGAGAAGGCGTCGTCACGGACGTCATGCAGCGCGTGGCCGAGAAGGAAGATCTGTTGCCGGAGGTCGTCCGTGACGAGGTGGCGCGGGGGCGGATGGTCATACCCGCTAACGTGAACCACCTCTCGGGTCAGCTTGATCCGACGGGGATCGGGCGGAAGTGCACGGTCAAGATCAACGCCAACTTCGGCAACTCCGCGATCACTTCGGATATCGAGACCGAGCTGGAGAAGCTGCACACCGCCGTTCACTTCGGCGCGGATACGGTGATGGACCTCTCGACCGGCGGCGAGATCGATGAGATCCGCCAGGCGATCATCAACGCGGCGACGGTCCCCGTCGGCACGGTGCCGCTCTACCAGGCGGTCACGACCGCCAACAAGGTCGAGGACCTGACGTCGGACGACTTCGTCGCGATGATCGAGCACCAGGCGAAGCAGGGTACCGACTACCAGACGATCCATGCCGGTATCCTCCGTGACTTCATCCCGCTAACAGAAAAGCGCTTGACGGGGATCGTCTCGCGCGGTGGTTCGCTGATGGCGCAGTGGATGACCTACCACGAGCGCGAGAACCCGATGTACGAACGCTTCGATGACATCTGTGACATCTTCGCCAAGTACGATGTGACGTTCTCGCTGGGGGACAGCCTCCGGCCCGGTTGCATTGCCGACGCGTCGGATGAGGCCCAGTTCGCGGAGCTGCGGACGCTGGGCGACCTGACCCGGCGGGCCAAGGAGAAGGGCTGCCAGGTGATGGTCGAGGGGCCTGGGCACGTGCCGATGGACCAGTTGCAGAAGAACGTCGAGAACCAGCAGGAGTGGTGCGACGAGGCGCCGTTCTACACGCTGGGACCGTTGGTGATCGATATTGCGCCCGGGTACGATCACATCACATCGGCGATCGGTGCGGCGATGGTCGGCTGGTTCGGCTCGTCGCTGCTCTGCTACGTCACTCCGAAGGAGCACCTCGGCCTGCCCAACGTCGAGGACGTCAAGCAGGGGGTGATCTCGTACAAGATCGCCGCACACGCAGCGGATGTTGCCCGTGGCCATCCGGGCGCCCGCAAGCGCGACGACGAGCTGTCGAAGGCCCGCTACGAGTTCGACTGGGAGCGCCAGTTCGAGCTTTCGCTGGACCCGGAGACGGCGCGCCGGTTGCACGATGAGGCGCTGCCGGAGGGCGTGTTCAAGCACGCCGAATTCTGCTCGATGTGCGGCCCTGACTTCTGCTCGATGCATATCTCGCGCCACCTCGGCGAGGAGAACCCGAAGCGCATCAACGCGGAGGGGATCGAGTTGATCGAGCTGAAGGAGCGGGATGACGCAGCCGCCCGCCCTTCCGCGCAGCCCTAATTCGCGATTCGTCAGCCTAGATTAGAGGACATTTGTGGGAAACGCATTGAACGACACACTGACTATCGCCGACACGACGTTCGGGTCGCGTCTCATCGTCGGGACCGGGAAGTACCGGACGATGACCGATCAGCGCGACGCGATCGACGCGTCCGGCGCCGAGATGGTGACGGTGGCGATCCGGCGGTTGCCGCTGGACGACGATGGCAACTCGCTTCCCGATCAAGAGAACCTGATGGAGCACCTGAATTGGGAGCGCTACAAGATCCTGCCGAACACGGCTGGCTGCAAGACGGTAGAGGAGGCGCTGTTCACGGCGCGCCTCGCACGCGAGCTGACCGGTTCGAACTGGCTCAAGCTGGAGGTCATTCCGGACCCGAAGTACTTGCTGCCGGACCCAATCGGCACGCTGGAAGCGGCACGGCAGCTTGTGGAGGACGGGTTCGTCGTCCTGCCGTACATCCACGCGGACCCCGTGCTGGCACGGCATCTCGAGGAGGTGGGTTGTGCGACGGTCATGCCGCTCGGTTCACCGATCGGCTCCGGGCGCGGCATCTTCACGCTGGAGGAGATACAGATCATCATCGAGAACTCTAACGTGCCGGTCGTCGTCGACGCGGGTCTTGGCGCGCCGTCTGAAGCGGCTCTGGCGATGGAGATCGGCGCCGACGCGGTGCTCGTGAACACCGCGATCGCTCAGGCCGCCGACCCGGCGGGGATGGCCGAGGCCTTTCGGCTCGGCGTAGAGGCGGGGCGACGTGCGTTCGTGGCCGGCCGCATCCCGCGCAAGGAGTTAGCCGAAGCGTCGAGTCCGGTCGAAGGCGTCGCCCGGCCGGCGTGACCGCGCCGACTGATTCGGGAGCTCAGGGCTGGGGCCCTGAGCCACGGAGGGTGTTGCCCCGCCCATGCCTGATGCTTGTCACTGATCGGCGTCTGACCGGCGGTGAGGACGGGCTCCTTCGTGCTGTCGATCAGGCGATCGATGGCGGCGTGAACGTTGTGCAACTGCGCGAGAAGGACATGGGGACTGACGCGCTTTCCGGGCTTGCCAGGCAGCTTCGTGAGGTAACGCACGACCGCGCGATGCTGACGGTGAACGGCAGCACTGACGCTGCGATTGAGTCGAGGGTGGATGGAGTCCATCTGCCTGAGGTGGCAGCGATGCCCGAGGGGACGCAAGGCTTGATCGTTGGCCGTTCGATCCATTCTGTAGATGGCGCCGAGCGCGCGGCATCGGAGGGTGCCGACTATCTCGTTGCGGGGCCAATTTACCAAACAAACTCACATCCCGGCGGGACTGCGGCCGGAGTCGACCTAATACGAAAGATTACTGAAGTCGTGAGTATTCCGGTCCTTGGCATCGGTGGCATAGACTATCGGCGGGTGCCAGAGGTCATGAGCGCCGGTGCAGCGGGCGTGGCGGTGATCTCGGCGATCCTTGGTACGGGAACACCGCGTGAGGCGGCTGCGAGGCTGTGGCGGGCGTTTGAGGGCGCACGGGCATGATTACGATTGGGCTCAACGGAAAGCCCCGGGAACTGGTGGGTACGCTGGGCGTGATCGAACTGCTTGAGACGCTCAGCGCCGATCCGAAGCAGGTGGCGGTGGCGATCAACGGTGAAGTCGTCCCTCGGAGCAGTTGGTCCGGGGTGTCCATAAAGGACGGCGATGTGGTAGAAGTGGTTCGTGCCGTGGGGGGCGGCTAGGACTTGAAGGTTGTTATTGCGGGAGGGGGCGTAATCGGCTGCGCCATCGCCTACTATCTGGCGCGTGCGGGTGCTGACGTTACCGTCCTGGAACGGGGCGACATAGCGCAGGAGGCGACATCCGCGTCCGCCGGTCTGCTTGTCACGCCGTTCGAAGATCTCGGGCCGAGGCCGATGGTCCGGCTCCAGCGAGCGAGCCTGAAGCTCTACTCGCGGCTCATCAAGCGACTCCAAGACGAGTCCGGCATCGACGTCGAGTTCATGCGCTCGGGGCTCATACGCACGGCGTTCAGCGAAGAGCGCGCCCGCGATCTGAAGGCGTTGGCGCGGCGCCGCTCGAGCGTCGGCTCGCCAGTCGAGTGGGTGGAGGGCAGCGATCTCCGGAAGCTTGAGCCGAACCTCTCGGAAGCGATCCTCGGCGCCGCCTATTCGCCTAACGAAGGTCAGTTGAATCCCGGTCTCTTGGCGCAAGCGTTTGCGAAGGCGGCCTCGAATCTTGGCGCCGAAATCCGGCGGAACGTCTCCCTGACGGGCTTTGTCACCAGCGGCCACAAGCTTACGGGCGTTAACTGCGCCCGCGGCGAAATCACCGACCTCGATGTCATCGTCCTTGCGGCCGGTCCATGGACGAAGGACATCTCAGCGCGCCTCAGCTCGAAGGTGCCGACGCGGCCGATGCGCGGGCAGATGATCTCGTACCGCTCGGACCGGGTCGAGCACACGATCTGGAGCGAGGACACGTACCTTGTGCCAAAGCCGCGCGGCGTGCTGTTCGTCGGCGCGACAGTTGAGGACGTTGGCTTCCGTAAAGGCACGACCAAAGACGGGCTGGCCCACCTCCGGCACACGGCGGGCCAGCTAGTGCCGGCGCTTCGTCGTTTGAAGGGGACGCGGGCCTGGGCCGGCTTACGGCCGGGATCGCCGGATGGGCTGCCGATTATAGGCCAGCTCCCGAAACGCGACAACGTTTACGTGGCGACTGGCCACTTCCGGAACGGGATACTGCTCGCTCCGGTGACCGGTCAATTGATGGCTGAGCTGATTCTTGGCGGCAAGATGAGTATGCCGCTCGACCCGTTCAGTCCCGCGCGGTTCGCTTCCTAGCCCCGGAACCTCGCCGATAGCACCCGCGCCGCATCCTCGACATCCTCAGCCGCCACAACAGCCGCGATCACCGAGACGATGTCTGCTCCGGCCTCGATCACGCTGTCGATATTCGACTCGTTGATGCCGCCGATGGCGCAGACCGGGACAGACACTGCGTCCTTGACCGCGCGCAGCATGTCCAGGGTCGCGGGGCGCGTGTCGGTCTTCGACCCGGTCGGAAACAGCCGTCCAACGGAGACGTAGTCGGCGCCGTCGCCCTCGGCCTGGCGAGCCTCCGAGACGTCGTTCGTCGATGCGCCGATCAGGAGATCGGGTCCGGCGCGTTCGCGCACGGTTGCTATCGGGACGTCGTGTTGCCCGATGTGGACGCCGTCGGCGCCGGATTGGAGCGCCAACGCGACGTAGTCGTTGACGAAGAAAGGGACCTCGTTCTCCCGGCAGGCTTCCGCGAGCCGTTTGGCGATCCTGAGCTGCTCGTCTTCCGTTCGCGTCTTGTCGCGCAGTTGGATCATGCGGGCCCCGCCCTCGATCGCCTGGCGCGCGGTCTCGACTTCATCGCGGCCGGGTGCGACCGCCGGGTCGATGATGACGTACAGACCGCTGAGGCGTTGTCGCATTATCGGTGAGATCGGGGCGCGTCTAGGGGGTTCGATCGTTCGGGCGCGGGGACTTGCGCGGGCTTTGGGGACCCGGTTTCAGCATCAACGTCAGCGCGTAGCCGATGCCCAGTCCGAGGACACAGCCGAAGAGGAACCGTCCGGGATTCTTCACGCGGGGCTCCAGTGCAGCGTCTGCGGGCAACGTGGGTAGTGGGGTGCGGTTTTCATGTCGGGCGATCCGTCCTTATATGTGTCTGGGGTGACTTGTGGTTTAGGTATAGGTCAGGGAGCGGAGATTGTCAAACGCCGTTGGTAAACGGTCAATCTATCGGCCTGCTAGACTGGCGCCATGCCCATGCGATACGCGGCCATCGCCCTGATCGTCGCCGGTGTACTGCTGGGGCTCTTCGCGGATTCGCCCTTGGGCTTCGTCGGAGCGCTGGTGTACCTCGGACCGCCGATAGGTTTGGCCGTGGCTTTCGTCGTGACGCGAAAGTACGCGCCGATGCCAGCGTTCGTGGCCGGGTCGCTCGTCGCCGTCGGCGCTTTCACCCTGATCATCCTCTCTGCGGTTTTCGTCATGTTTCTGTCCGGCAACCTCGCCGCCGAACAGAATTCCGATGGCCTCGGCGCAACAAACGTGGAGCGCTTCTTTCTCGCCCTGTTCGTTCTCGCGATCACCTCCCCTTTTCTTGCTTTCGCAGGCGGCATCGTGTCAGCAATCGCTTCTCTTGTTGGCGTCCGACCAGATTCGCAGCCGCACACGTAGGGTTCGCCAAACACATGACTGCTAACGCTAGTGCATCTCCTGGCCGCCGGTGATGTTGATCGCCTGGCCGGTCATGTAGTCGCCTTCGTCCGAGGCGAGGAAGGTGATCACCTTGGCGACGTCCGCGGGGTAGCCGACGCGGCCGAGCGGGATCGTCGGCGCGTTCTTCAGTGCCCATTGCTCCAGCGTTTCGCCGGTCGCGTCGAGAATCGGATCGAGTCCGCCGTGCAGAAGAGGGGTATCGATGGTCCCCGGGCAGACGCAGTTTACGGTGATCTTCTGCGGGCCCAGCTCCTTGCCCATCGTCTGCGTCAGCAGGATCACGCCCGCCTTGGTCGCACAGTACGGGCCGAGCATCGGGTAGCCGGTCTTGCCCGCCTGCGAGGAGACGCTAATGATCCGCCCGCCGCCGCCCTGCGCGACCATCCGTTGGGCGGCGGCGCGCATGCAGAGGAAGACGCCACGAAGATTGACGGCGATAGTCTCGTCGAAGCCTTCGTCTGTCATCGACATCAGCGGCATGGGCGGGTTGCCGATACCGGCGTTGTTCACGCAGATGTCGAGGCGGCCGAAACGGGCCACGGTCTGCGCGAAGAAGCTTTCGACGTCCGCTGTCAGCGATACGTCGCCGGTATAGCTTTCGAATTCCGCGCCGGAGTCCTTCAGTTTGACTTCCGTTTCTTGCAGCGCCTCCGGCCGTATGTCGACGAGCGCGAGCTTGGCGCCCTCGTTCGCGAATCTCTCGGCGACGCCTTGGCCGATCCCGCTGCCGGCGCCGGTAATCAACGCGACTTTGTCTTTCAAAAGCATCGGACCCTCCCATGAGCTGAGTTTCTCAGAGTATCTTCGAGACGATTTCCCAGCCTTCCCTGCCAGCGGCCGCCATTAGTATTCCTCGCGTAATCTTACCGATAAGGACAGCTGGCCAGAAGATGCGGATCGGCACCCTCGATGCGCCGGCGGCGAGACCCGCAATATCGAACACTGGTGACGGGGTGAGACCCATTATGAGGATAGTCACGAAGGCGCGTTTTCGGATCCAACTCTTGACTCGCTGGTAAAGCTTTCCCTTGTCCAGTATGCGGCCGCCGCTGTAACCGGCGGCGTAGCCCGTGAACTCGCCCAACGATTCGGCGGAACCGGCTGT
>Ga0255058_10001366_pt1 | contig 13717 bp, 7 predicted proteins | sample Cases_109_9_MG_FD_188637 | JGI IMG/M metagenome (GOLD analysis project Ga0255058, IMG submission 188637) | Seawater microbial communities from Amundsen Gulf, Northwest Territories, Canada - Cases_109_9 | ecosystem: Environmental > Aquatic > Marine > Gulf | place: Canada: Northwest Territories... | reverse complement strand
AGGAGCCAGCCCAGGGACGGCAGAACTCTCAAGTTCCATCTCTTCAAGTACGACCCCCGGAAGGCGGGCGACGAACCGAAGATGGTCACCCACGAGGTGACGGAAGCTCCCGGCATGACCATCTTCATCGCGCTCAATCAGATCCGCGAGAAATTCGACCGCTCGTTGCAGTTCGACTTCGTCTGTCGTGCCGGCATCTGTGGCAGCTGCGGCATGATCATCAACGGTAAGGCCGACCTGGCCTGCCGGACACTCACCGCCAAGTTCCCGAAGGGCGAGATCACGCTCCTCCCGCTCCCCGCCTTCGAGCTCATCGGCGATCTCTCGGTCGATACCGGCAAGTTCATGCGCGCCATGAGCGAGCGAGTCGGCACCTGGATTCACGAGCATCCGACCGCCAGCTCCGATCTGACGGTTCTGGAAGAGCGAATGGACCCGGACCTGGCGGACGAGATCTACGAACTCGATCGCTGCATCGAGTGCGGCTGCTGCGTCGCCGCCTGCGCCACCAAGCGCATGCGCGACAGTTTTATCAGTGCCGTGGGCTTCATCAAGGTCGCGCGGTTCGAGCTCGACCCACGCGACAAGCGGGATCACGGGGATTGGTACGAGGTGATCGGCAACGACGAGGGCGTCTTCGGATGCATGAGCCTGATGGGCTGTGAGGACAACTGTCCCAAGGATTTGCCCCACCAGACCAAGATCGCCTACCTGCGGCGCAAGATGGTGCGCGAGGCATTCTAGTCCCGTGCGTCTCGCCCGGCTTAATCACGCCCGCCGGCTTCGGGGTATACTCGCTCCCGTAAGGGAATTTTCGTCGGAGGTCGGCTGATGCTGCACGCTCACCGGATCCGTTCCATGGCCGCGCTCGTGCCGGCGGCCGCCTTGCTTCTCGCGTTGCCGGTCGGTGCCGGGGAATGGTCGCGGTTTCGCGGCCCCAACGGATCGGGTGTCTCGAAATCGACCGGATTGCCGGTCGATTTCGGACCGCAGAAGAACAAGGCCTGGGAAGCGGACGTGCCGTTCGGCCGCTCATCGCCGGCCGTCTCGGCCGACCGAATTTTCTTGACCGCAGTCGAGGACGGCAAGCTCATCACCATGTCGCTCGACCGCAAGTCGGGCAAAATTCTCTGGCGCAAGGAGCTCGAGCGCGGTCACGTCGCCGAGTTCTACCCGTCGACCGATTCGGCCACACCGACGCCGGTGACCGACGGCTCGAACGTGTTCGCGTTTTTTCACGAAGCGGGGCTGGTGTCTTACGACAGGGCGGGAAAACAGCGCTGGCGAGTTTCGTTGGGACCGTTCCGCAACTATTACGGAATCGCCTCCTCGCCGGTACTCGCCGGCGACACCTTGTTCCTGCTTTGCGACCAGGCGCAGGGATCGTTCCTGCTGGCGGTGGACAAGAACAGCGGAAAGGAGCTCTGGCGACGGAATCGTCCCGCGCGACTCGAGAGCTACAGCACGCCGATTCTGTACCCCGACGCCGCCGAGCCACGGCTGGTCGTCGTGTCCGGTTCGCGCTGGGTCGACGCCTACGACGTCGCGACGGGTAAGAACCTGTGGGCACTCGGCGGCGTGGGCAGCGGCCCCATAGCGAGTCCCGTGCTGGTGGGGGACACCCTCTTCGTCAGCGCCCAGGATCATACGGAAGACGGGTGGGCGTCCTTCAGCGAGCTGCTCAAGGAGCACGACGCGAACAAGGACGGAAGCCTGGCCAAGGCGGAGCTCGAGGGCTCGTGGATGATCAAGCACTTCGGCTGGATCGACACCGACGCCAGCGGTGTGATCACGGCCGACGACTGGGAACGTCTGAGCCACGAGATGGTCAACGACAACTGGGGCGTGTTCGCGATCCGCGTACCGGCCGGGGAGGGGCAACCCGAGATTCTCTGGAACTATCGTAAGGGGGTGCCGAACGTACCCTCGCCGCTGGTCCACGGGGACGTGTTCTACATGGTCAAGGACGGTGTCGTCACGAGTCTCGAATCCAGGACGGGGAAGCTCTTGAAGCGCGGCCGCCTAGGAAGCGGATCTCCGAAGGTCTATGCCTCTCCGGTCGCCGCCGACGGCAAGATCTTCATCGGGACGCTGGACGGTCACGTGGCCGTGCTCGAGGCGGGGTCCGAGTGGACCGTTCTCGCAATGAACGATCTGGGTGATGAGATCTGGGCCTCGCCGGCGATCTCGGAGGGGCACGTCTACGTCCGCACCAAAGGCAAGCTCTACAACTTCGTTTCCGGTGCGAAACCCGCCGCCGCCAAAGCAGCTCCCTAAGGGCCGGCCACGTCGCCTGCGGTAATTCCTCGCACGAGGTAGAACGCGATCGGCGGGGGAGCGATCAACGCATCCTGGTCGATCCAGCTCGACTCTCCACCGGTCGTCTGACCTGCATCCGTCGTTCCGGCCGCTTGGGCCGTAGGATCTCGCAGGATCCCGTAGAGCGCGGCGTTCGACGCCGGCTGCCAGGACAGCAGAAGATCCGGATACTGCTTGGAGATCTGCAGCAGCTGGACTTCCGTCGGGCAACCCGGCCCCGTCTGGCACTCCACGCATTCGTCCGGCACGCCGTCTGTAGCGTCGTCGGGGCTGACGAGCGCCGCCACGTCGCACTCGTCCGGGATCCCGTTCTCGTTGCAGTCGCCGCTCGTGCCGTCGGCGAGATCGAGAGTGTCCTCAACGCCGTTGCGGTTACAGTCGCCCTCGAAGGCGGCCAGTGCGTCGATGATGCCGAAGCCGTGAACGAACAGCGGGTCGGGCAAGTCGTTCGTCAGATAGTAGTCGGCGTTCAGAAACAGATGCGCGCGGAGCTGGTCCACACTCCAGTCCGGGTGGGCCTGCAGCACGCACGTCGATGCCCCGGCAAGCAACGGGGTCGACAACGACGTGCCGTTGACGCCGGTGGTGGCAGCGTCGTTCGAGGAGGACACGGTGCGCGTGTTGACGCCACGAGCCAGGACCTCCGGTTTGAGCCGACCGTCGGCCGTCGGCCCGTCGGAGCTGAAGCCCGCGATGGTGCCCGACGAGTCGACGGCCCCGACGGTAATCGTCCGGAAGGCGTCGGCCGGCGGGACGAGCGACGACGTGGCCGGGTTCGAGTCGTGGCCGTCGTTGCCCGCACCCTGACAGACGTGAAGTCCGTTGGCGGCTGCGACGTTGAGGCCCTGGCTCATCACCGTGGTTTCTCCATCGAGGTCGTCCGGCGTGTACAAATCGAAGATCACCACGGAAGAGGTCGCGACGTCTCCACCATTGGCTTCGATGAACTCGAGCCCCGCGACGAACATGTCCTCCTCGGCGGGATACTCCGCGGCCAGATCTTCCACCTTGGTCAGGATGTAGGACGCGTCGTAGGCGGCGCCGACGAGAGTGCCCGGCCGGTAGGCCGCCATCGTGCCGAGAATCCAGGTTCCGTGATTGTGCTGGCTGGGCAAGTCACCCGGCTCCGGTGCGGTGACCGGGTCGTCGTTCACGAAATCCCACTCGGCTACCACGACCAGCGGATGGCCCGGAGTGTTGAACGCTCCGTGCGTCGTGCGGAACCCGGTGTCCAGAACGCCGATGCGCATGCCGAGTCCGGTATAGCCCAACGCGTGAAGAGTGGTCAGGTTGAGCTGCTCGAGCTGCTGCTGGGCCTCACCGTAAAAGCCGCTTCCTTCGCGCGTCGCTGGGCCCCCGCCGATCGGCGGTGGACCGGGCTCGCGCCGCGCACCACGCAGCACCGGACGCAGCTGTCGCACGAACGGCAGCGAAGCGAGCTCCTCGAGCTGTTGCTCCGTGGCGCGCACGCTGACGGCGCTCCCCCAGCGGCTCTGTACGACGATCCGGGCGCCCGTGGCCCGTATCGATTCCAGCCACGATTCGGGCAGCGGAAGATCGTCGACGTCGAAGAGTCCCGGGCGAGTTCGCCGTTGCATCCGGCGTTGGATCGCGCGCGAATCGTAGGATTGATGCAGCTCGTTCAGTGCGGTTTCGAGCTCGGCCGGAGAGCCGAGTCCCTTGTCCCGCTGGAACAAGACCCAGGCCTTGACCGGCTCGCCGCTCCCGGCCTCCAGAAACCGGCTTTCCAGCGCGGCGTGTAGCTTGGTGCTCGGAGTCGAAGCGGATTCGGCGGCCGCTGCCGGCGCGACGAGCACGAGCGCGATCCCGAGAACGTTCGTGATCCCCCGTGCGCTGTTCACGAACTCCTCCATCCGCTCTACTCGGCCTCGAGCTTGGCGAGCGCCTCCTGCACGGTATCCGCGTGGTCGATGTGGTCCAGCAGCATGGCGATGCTCAACACCTCTCTGATCCTCTCCGGTAGGGCCGCCAGAATCAGCCGGCCGCCCGCCTGCGAGACCGACCACATCATCGAAACCACGATTCCGACCCCGCAGCTGTCGATTCTCCGGACCTCCGCAAAGTCGATGACGATCCCGCGGAGTCCACTCGATGCCAGCTGCCGTATGTCATGCTGGAACGCGTAGCCGTCGCTCGATCCGAAGAGGCTGCCCGACAGGGTGTAGACGCGGACCTGGTCCCCGCGCATTTCGCTCCGGACCTCCAGCTTGCTCTCCATGCCCTTGGTCCCCATACACCGCCCTATCCTACATGATTCCGCATCAGCGCAGCGGTTTCAGGTCTTGGAGCACCGTCGGAAGGAGCTCCGCCACGGTCGGGTGAATCGGGACCGCGCGCGAGAGTACGGTATACGGAGCCTTGGCGTACATCACGGCGAGCAGTGTGTGCACGACCTCGTCGCCGTTGATGCCCAGGATCGCAGCGCCGAGGATCTCCTGGCTGTCGGCATCGACCAGCACCTTGATGAAACCGTCGGTCTCGCTGCGCTCGCGAGCCCGACCGACGTTCTTCATCAGTCGCTTGCCGACGAGAACCCGCCTGGGAGACTCGCGCGCCTCCTTCTCGGTCATCCCGACCCGGCCCAGCGGCGGATCGATGAACAGGCCGAAGCAGGGGAACCGGTCACTGACGCGACGAGTATCGTCGTCGAATAGATTCGCCGCCACGATCTCGAAGTCGTTGTAGGAGGTGTGGGTGAAGCCCCCTTTGCCATTGCAATCGCCCAGGGCCCAGATACCCGGTGCGCTGGTCCGCAACTGATCGTCGACACGGATGTAGCCGCGCCGGTCCACGTCGACACCGGCCTTGTCCAGGCCCAGATCGTGCGTGTTCGGTACGCGACCGACCGCGAGCAGGATGTGCGAGCCGGCGACCTTCGGCGCGCCTTCGGCGCAGGAAACCCCGATCGCCACCCCGTCTTCGCTCCGTTCGAGGTGCATGCATTCGGCAGCCAGCCGGAGGTCGATTCCTTCTCCCTGCAGAATTTCCTTGATGGCATCGCCGACATCTTCATCCTCCCGTGGGATCGGACGAGGGGCCCGGCCCACGACAGTGACTTCGCTGCCGAAACGGCGAAAAATCTGCGCGAACTCCAGGCCGATGTAGCCGGCTCCGACAACGATCAAGTGCTTCGGAAGAGAGTCCAGCTCCACGATGCCGCTGTTGGTCATGAAGTCGATCTCTCCCACCCCCGGCATCTCCGGCACTCTGGCGCGTTCCCCCACGTTGAGAAAGATCTTCTCCGCCTGCAGCGAGTCCCCGTTCACGCTCACGGTGTTGGAGCTCTCGAATCTCGCGTGACCGCGAATGAGACGGACGTTGTCCATGCCCTCGAGCCAGCGGGTCAGACCGCTCGTGGATTCCCCCGAAATTCTCTTCATCCGCGCGTGGACGCGTTGCATGTCGACGCGGATCGGCTCTTCGATGATCACGCCGAAGTCCGCACCTCGGGAGGCCAGGTGGGCAGCGCGCGCACTGGCCACGAGTGCCTTCGTCGGAACACAACCGACGTTGACGCAGGTTCCGCCGATCAACTTGCGCTCGATCACGGCGGTCTTCAGACCTTCTCGATGCAGACGGTTCGCGAGCGCAGGTCCCGATTGACCGGTGCCGATGATGATGGCGTCGTACTGCGTAGTCATTCTGCTACTCCCGGATTCGATATCGCGGCGAGAACCCCGTTGCCCGAAACGACAGTATAAGTTGGGAGAAGCAACCGTTAGGTTTATTTCTTGACTTTTTGCCCTCGGATCGGCGTATGATCTCGGCCAGAATCGGTTGGGCTCGCTCGAATCCAGCGATGATGGATCCGGCCGGTCTGCAAGGTCCTGATGACGCCGCGGACCATCATCGCCCGCTACTACGTCGTTGCGGGGCTGTACATGCTTGCCGCCGCAATGGTCTGGGGCGTGAACACGCTGTTCCTCCTGGACGCCGGACTCGGGATCTTCGAGGTCTTCGTGGCCAACGCGGCGTTCGCGGCGGGCTCCGTGATCTTCGAGATCCCGACGGGCGTGTACGCGGACACGCGCGGCCGACGCGCCTCGTTTCTGTTGAGCGTGTCGATTCTGTTTCTCACCACCCTGGGATACGTGGGCGTGTCCCGGGCGGGCGGTGGGCTGCTGGCATTCTCGCTGGTCTCCGCCTTGATGGGCTTGGGGTTCACGTTCTACTCCGGGGCCGTCGAGGCGTGGCTCGTGGACGCCCTCCGGCACGCGCGGTTCGAAGGTCAGCTCGATTCCGTGTTCGCTCGCGGGGCGATGGTCAGCGGTGCTGCGATGCTCGTCGGCACGGTCAGCGGCGGCCTCTTGGGCGACGTCGATCTCTCGCTGCCGTACCTGGTTCGAGCGGGCCTGCTGGCGGTCGCGTTCGTCGTGGCGTTCCTGATCTTGCACGATCACGGATTCACACCTCGCGCCGCGCGTATCAAGGACATGGCCGGCGAGATGCGGCGCGTCGCGCGGGACAGCGTGGAGCACGGCTGGCGCCGGCCGTCCGTGCGGTTGCTGATGTTCTGCTCGTTCTTCCAGTGGGGCTTCCTGTCCTGGGGGTTCTACGCGTGGCAGCCGTACTTCCTCGAGCTGCTCGAACGGGACGCCGTGTGGGTCGCGGGCGTCGTCGCGGCCCTGATCTCCCTTTCGACAATCCTGGGAAACGTCCTGGTGGACTGGTTCGGCCGGTTCTGCGGACGACGGACCACGCTCCTTTTGTGGGCCGCCGGGATCCAGACTGCAGCTGCCGTCGGGGTCGGCATGGCCGACTCATTCGGGACGGCCGTCGGGCTGTTCTTGATCGTGACGGGAGCGATGGGCGTCACCGGCCCCGTCAAGCAGGCCTACCTCCACCAGGTGATCCCGACGGAGCAGCGGGCTTCGGTCGTTTCCCTCGTCTCGTTGCTGGGCAGCGCCGGCGGGGTCCTCGGTCAGACGTCCCTGGGCTACCTCTCCCGGGTGCGCTCGATCGGAGATGGTTACATCGCCGGTGGACTGGCCACGATCGCGGTACTTCCGTTGCTGCTCGTCCTACGCGTGCGCGGTGAGCGGGCCGACTTGATCGTCGGGCGCAAGGCCGGCCGGCGCTCGGGCTGCGCGGCCCAGGGCCTGCCGGAGATCTCCCAGGTGAGCGCCGGGCCGGCGGAGCGCGTTTGACCGTCGCGCTTGCTTGACTCGTGCGGTGCACCCGAAAACAATGGGGCCATGGTCCGAGCGTCGCGCCTAACGATCCTGTTCGTGGTCTTGCTGATCGGCACTTGGAGCGCCGATACTCGCGGCGCTGACGGGCTTCCGGTCGTCCAGGTCGGGATCGTATTCGACGGACCGCCACCGGGTGGTACAGGCATCGTGCCCGAGCGGTACGAGGATCTGGTCGCGCTGATCCAGCGGGAGACCGCAGCGCTCACGAACCGGGAATTCGACGTGCGCTTCCCCGCGGACAAGCAGCAGTCGGGCGAGTGGAGCATCGAGCGGATCCGTTCGGCCATCGACGGGCAGCTGGCGGATCCCGAGATCGACCTGGTCCTGACGATCGGGATCTTCGCCACCAACGACGTGTGCCGGCGTGGGGAACTGCCCAAGCCGGTCGTGGCTCCGCTGGCCATCGACGTCGAGGCCCAGTCGTTTCCGTTCTCGACCGACGCGGATGGTCGCATGATCGCCGGCGTCAAGAACCTGAACTACATCACCACGCCCGGCAGCGTGCTGCGGGATCTGCGCAAGTTCAAGGAGATCGTGCAGTTTGAGCGCGTGCACGTCCTGACCGACGCCTTGCTGCCGCAGGCCATCCCCGAGATCGCCGATTCGGTGATCGCCGGTGGCCGCGCGATCGGTGTGAAGATCTTCCCCCCGGTGCCGGTGGTCGGCTCGGCCGACGAGGCACTGGCCCTGCTACCGGAAGACGCCGAGGCGGTGTACATCACGCCGCTCCATCGCATGTCCCCCGAAGAGTTCGACCGTCTCGTCGCCGGCCTGATCGAGCGCCGGCTGCCGAGTTTCTCGCTGATCGGCCGGGAGGAGGTCGAGCGAGGCGTGATGGCCGGCATTCGACCGGAGACGGACTTCCCGCGCCTCGCCAGGCGCATCGCCCTCAACATCCAGAGGATCTTGCTCGGTGAGGATGCGGGGAGCTTGCCGGTCGCGCTGGAGCTGGAAGAGCAGCTCGTGATCAATCTCGAAACCGCAACGGCGGTGAGGGTTTTTCCCCGCAACCGCGTGGCGCTGGAAGCAGAGCTGATCCGAGGGGAGATGAGCAGGATCGAGCGAACGCTCACGCTGTCCGAGGCGGTGCGGGAAGCGGTCGAAGCCAACCTGTCCTTGAGAGCCGCCGACCGTGCGGTGGCCGCCGGCGCCGAGGAGATTCGTCGCGCGCGGTCCTATCTCAAACCTCAGGTCGGCGCTTCGGGGACAGGTCTCTTGATCGACGATGATCGTGCCGCAGCCAGCTTCGGCACGCAGGCCGAGCGCACCGTGAGCGCCGGCTTGACTCTGTCGCAGATTCTCTACTCCGACGGGCTGCGCTCGAACGTGAAGGTTTCGGAGCACTTGCAGCGGTCCCTGGAGCACGAGTGGGAGGCCGAGCGGTTGGACGTCGCCTTGGAGGTCGCGACGGCCTTTCTCAACGTGCTGCGGGCCGAGACCCTCGAGCGTGTGGCGGAGGAGAACCGTCGGCTCACGGAGAGTAACCTGAAGCTGGCGAGGCGGCGAGTGAGAATCGGGTTTTCCGGGCCGTCCGAGGTCTATCGTTGGGAGAGTGAGCTGGCCACCGCACGGAGCCTTCGCATCACGGCCCACGGTCGAATGCACATCGCGTACATCGACTTGAACCGGGCACTGCATCGCCCGCTGGAGGATCTCTACGAGGCCGAGTCTCCCGGGCTCCAGGATCCAGAGCTCGTCACCGGTTTCGGCCGCCTCAATCCCTACGTGGACAACGCCGCGAGCTTCGCGCTGTTCAAGGAGTTCACGGTGGAGGAGGGGCTGGCCAACTCACCGGAGCTCTACGCGATCGAGGCCGCCATCTCTGCGCAGCAGCGAGCACTGCGGGCCGCCCGCAGATCCTTCTGGTCGCCCGACGTGGTTCTGTTCGGCGAAGCCGAAACCAGAGTCTCGCGGCAGGGCGCCGGAAGCGACAGCTTGACCGGTCCGGGATTTTCGGAGCCGATGGATCGCAACGACTGGAGCGTCGGCCTGCAGGTGACCTTGCCGATCTACGTGGGAGGACAGCGTTCGGCCGAAGCTCGGCAGGCCGGCGAGCAGCTCGAGGCGCTGCGCCTGGAACGGGAGGCGCTGGCGGAGATTATCGATCTGCGCATTCGTCGAACGCTATTCGAGCTGAGCGCGAGCTTTCCCTCCATCGAGCTATTGCAGGAAGCCGCCGAGGCGGCGCGCAAGAACCTGGAGCTGGTCACCGACTCCTACTCGCGAGGCGTCGTGTCGATCATCGATCTCTTGGACGCCAAGAATGCGGCCCTGGTGGCCGCGGGGTTCGCTGCCAACGCGGAGTACGACTTCCTGATCGACCTGATGGAGCTGCAGCGCGGAACGAACAACTTCGATTTTTTTCGGTCGGACGAAGAGCGCACGGCCTGGTTCGATCGTCTGGAGGCGTTCTTTGTCGCGAACGCCGATGAGATTCGCTGGCCGAAGAGGTGAGCGCGATGATACGGCTGGTACTGATCTTCATGGTCGCACTGACGGGCTGCGCGAAGGAATTGCCCCAGCCGGAGATTCTCCGGCCCGTGCGCAGCCAGCAAGTGTATGCAACCGGTGGTGACCGTGTGCGAAATTTCTCCGGCACGGCCAGGGCGGGCCGTGAGACGGACCTCAGCTTCCGGGTGCCGGGGAGAATCGAGGAGCTGAGCGTCGAGGTGGGGGATGCGGTCCGGGCGGGGCAGTCGATCGCCCGGCTCGAGCCGAGGGACTACGAGATCGCCGAGCGACAGGCCGACGCCAACCTGGCCCAGTCGCAGGCGCGTTCGCGCAACCAGGAGGCCAACCTCGATCGCATTCGTGGTCTCTACGAGAACGACAACGCGTCGAAGAACGATCTCGACGCCGCCCTGGCGCAGTCCCAATCGGCCAGGGCTCAGGTGGATGCGAACACGCAGGCTCTGGAGAGTGCACGCCGTCGGCTCGAGTACACCCGCCTGAGAGCTCCGGTGGACGGCGCGATCGCTTCGGTGCCGGTCGAGGTCAACGAGAACGTGGAGCAAGGCCAGCAAGTGGTGCGCATGACCTCCGGGTCGACCCCGGAGGTCGAGGTCGCCATGCCCGGAGTTCTGATCTCCCAGGTGTACGAAGGAGATCCGGTCACGGTGAAGTTCGACGCTGTCACCGATGCGGTCTTCGAAGCCGTGGTGACCGAGGTCGGCGTCGCGGCCATTCGCACCGCGACGACCTTCCCGGTCACCGTGCGGCTGGCACGGAACGACCCGGGCATCCGCTCAGGGATGGCGGCGGAGGTGGCTTTTCGTTTCGAGGCCCGGGACAGTCGCGAGCGAATCTACCTGCCCACGCATGCGGTAGGCGAGGATCGCGAGGGCCGTTACGTGTTCGTCCTGGAATCCGGGCCAGAAGATGAAGTGGGAATCGTCCGTCGTGTTGCCGTGGAGGTGGGGGCGCTGACTCCGGACGGTCTGGAGCTGCTCGCGGGTCTGACCGAGGGACAGCGCGTGGTCACGGCGGGAGTGCGCCGGCTCACCGACGGCCAGCGAGTAAAGCTCTTGGGTTCGACCGGAGAGTCTCGGTGAACCTGACCCAGCTGGCGATCGACAAGGATCGCATCACGATCGTGGCTCTCGTCGTCGTGGTGCTGTCCGGCATCGCTGCCTATCTGACCATCCCGCGGGACTACGATCCCGGATTCACCATTCGCACCGCGCTGGTCACGACCCTCTTCCCGGGCGCCAGTCCGGAGCGCGTCGAGCAGCTGATCACGGACAAGCTGGAGAAAGTGATCCAGGAGATTCCCGAGCTCGATCTCGTTCGCAGCGAGTCCGCGACCGGTGTCTCCATCATCTGGGTCGAGATCAAGGCCAAGTACCGGGAGATGCGTCCGATCTGGGACAACCTGCGGCGCAAGGTGGACCGGGCCGAGCCCGAGCTCCCGGACGGCATCGTCGGACCGATCGTGAACGACGAGTTCGGTGACATTTTCGGGATCGTCGTCGCCATCACCGGCGAAGATTTCAGCTACCTGGAGCTCAAGGAGTACGCCGACGAGGCGCGCGACCAGCTGCTGTTGATCGACGACGTGGCCAAGGTCGAGATCTACGGTGCCCAGGAAGAGCGAATCTTCGTGGAATACACCAATTCGCGGCTCTCGGATCTCGGACTCTCGCCCGCGCAGCTCCGGGCAATCCTCGAGTCGCGGAACATCATCAGCCCCGGCGGTGACATTCGCACCGAGTACGAGGAGATCGTACTGGAGCCGTCCGGCAACTTCGAGTCGCTGGAGGAGCTCAAGCGCACGGTGATCAGCGTTCCGGGTCGGACGGACGTGATTTTCCTGCGCGACGTCGCCGAGATCTCCCGGGGCTACATCGATCCGCCGACGACGAAGATGCGGGCTTCGGGAGCCCCTTGCCTCGGGCTGGCTCTCTCCATGCAAGAGGGCGGGAACATCATCGACCTCGGCGTTCGCGTGCGGCAAATGGTCCAGCGTCTCCAGAGCTCTTTTCCAATCGGAATCGAGTTCGACTACATCCAGTTCCAGCCCGAGGCGGTGGACAAGAAGATCACCGAGTTCGTGGGCAATCTGCTGCAGGCGGTGGCGATCGTCGCCCTGGTCATGGTGCTCACCCTGGGGCTCCGCACCGGTCTCGTGGTGGCCAGCCTGATCCCCGTAGCGATGGTTTCCGCCGTTCTGGTGATGAGCTTCTTCGACATCGGACTGGACCAGATGTCCCTCGCGGCGCTGATCATCTCCCTGGGCATGCTCGTGGACAACGCGATCGTGATGTCGGAGTCGATCATGGTCCGCATGGCGGCAGGCATGACGCCGATCCGAGCGGCGGTGGACTCGGCGACCGAGCTCCGAGTCCCACTGCTGACGTCGTCCCTGACCACGGCCGCGGCATTCTTGCCGATCTTCCTCGCCGAATCGGAGGCCGGCGAGTACACCGCGTCGATATTCAAGGTCGTGACCATCACGCTTCTCTGCTCGTGGGTCCTGTCCTTGACCATGATCCCCATGCTGTGTGTCAAGTTCCTGCGAGTCACCGCGAACCCGAAAGAGAATCGTTTCGACTCGAAGTTCTATGCCAAGTATCGCGCACTGCTGCTCGTCGGCTTGCGCCGTCCCTGGCGCTCCCTGGCCCTTGTCGTGGCGATTTTGTTCGTCGCCGTTTACGGATTGCGATTCGTCCCGCAGATCTTCTTCCCGCCGAACGACCGGCCGACGTTCACCGCCGAGATCGAGCTCCCCGTGGGCACGCCGATCACGCGGACGGAGGCCGTCGTCATGGCCATCGAGGAATTCGTGCAGGGAAATCTGCTCGTCGCGGCGGGGCGTGAGGAAGGCGTGACGAACTGGGCGACCTTCATCGGACAGGGCGCACCCCGTTTCATTCTGGTCTACTTTCCGGAGCAGCGGAACCCCGAGTACGCCATCATGTTGCTGAACACCACGTCGAGAGAGATCATCGACGAGCTGATTCTCCGACTCGAGGCGTTCTGCAACGCGAACTTCCCCGACTTGAAAGCGACCGTGCGTCCGCTCGACATGGGACCTCCGGCCTGGCCGCCGATTCAGGTCCGCGTCTCGGGCCGGGATCCCGAGACGCTGTTCCGGATCGTCGACGACGTGAAGGCCAAGCTGCGAGAGATCCCCGGGACCAAGTTGATCGACGACGACTGGGGAGCCCGTTCCAAGAAGCTGATGGTCGAGGTCAACCAGCCCCGGGCCCGCCGGGCCGGCGTGACCAGCCAGGACGTGGCGCTGTCGCTGCAGACCTTCCTGACCGGTCTCGAGGCCACGGTCTTCCGCGAAGACGACAAGCTGATTCCGGTGACACTGCGTTCGGTGGCGGCGGAACGCCAGGACATCGACAAGCTGGAGACGCTCAACGTCTACGCACAGGCTACCGGCCGATCGGTTCCGCTCAAGCAGGTCGCCGACGTGGAAGTGGCGTGGCAGCCGTCCAAGATCAAACGCTACGACCGCCTCAAGACCGTGACCGTCGAGGCCGCGACGGAGCCGGGCGTCACCGCGACGACGATCAACGCCCAGCTCCGACCCTGGCTCGAGCAGCAGGAGAGTCGCTGGGGTCTCGGCTACTCCTGGGAGTTCGGCGGCGAAGCGGAGTCGGCCGGCGAGTCGAACGCATCGATCAACGCCAAGGTCCCGATCGCCGGTCTGATCATCGTGCTGCTCTTGGTCGTGC
>Ga0255058_10001365_pt1 | contig 13717 bp, 9 predicted proteins | sample Cases_109_9_MG_FD_188637 | JGI IMG/M metagenome (GOLD analysis project Ga0255058, IMG submission 188637) | Seawater microbial communities from Amundsen Gulf, Northwest Territories, Canada - Cases_109_9 | ecosystem: Environmental > Aquatic > Marine > Gulf | place: Canada: Northwest Territories... | reverse complement strand
ACCACAGCCAGCTCCACAAACGACGATCGTCACGACCGCGCTCAGAATTTTCTGCTTCGTACTCATCCTTGCATGCTCAGTGTGTTTGATGGTGGTGAAGGCTCTTTTGAAGCCGTGGGTCGCCCACGGGGACCAGGGGAACGCGGCCAAGCTGCCAAAAAACGTAGGCAAGGAACACGCCCCCGGTGAAAAGCAAGGCCCCGATGTCGGCGGGCTGGATCCGGAAGCTCCCGGCCTGCGGCAAGACGAACCAGTAGATGTCCACGGCGTGCATGAAGATGACCCAGAAGCACACCGCCTGAAGCCAACGGAGATTGCGCTTCTGGACGCGCGAGATCAGAAGCAAGAACGGCGCTACGAAGTGCCCGAGAATCAGCAGATAGGAGACGAACATCCAGCCACCCTCCGAGCGCTTGTGGAACCAAGTGGCCTCCTCGGGGATGCCGGCATACCAAATCAGCATCCATTGCGAGAAGGAGACGTAGGCCCAGAAGGCGATGAACCCGAACAACAGCTTGGCCAAGTCGTGGAAATGCACCGTATTGATGGTCTCACCCACGAGGCCACGCTTGTAGAGGCTGAGGCCGATGAGAATAGTGAGCGCGAGGACCGCCACGGCCGACCCGGCAAAGATCACGACTCCGAAGATCGTCGAGAACCACGAGGCCTCGAGCGACATCAACCAGTCGAAGGCAGCAAACGTGAGAGTGCCTGCGAAGAGGATCAGCGCCGGCGCGGAAAGGCTCTGCATGCGAAGGGTGTGCCTCGGGTCATGATCCTCGTCCTGGCGGCGCGACCAGCCGAAATACGCGAGGGCGATCACCGACCAGATCAAGAGGTAGACGATCGCGCGGATCGTCCACCCACGCGTATTGAGATAGCCCGTCTTGGCTTCGATGACCTCGCGGTGGAGAGCGATCTCCTGAGGTGTATGCGAATGCGCTTCTTCTTGGCCGGCCTCGAGATCCTCGCCGTGTTCCTGCGCCTGGGCGATGCTTGCCCCGAGCCCGGGAGCGCTGTGCTCGTCGGCGTGCTCATCGTGGCCGTCGTGATGAGTCCCTTGCCCGCCCGCGTCCTGCCATCCCTGGTAGATCGGGACCTTCCCGGCCGCTACGCCGAAGATGAAAGGCGCCGCCAGCAACGCCACGACGGGCGCGCCTGACATCATCACCTCGACGATGCGTCTCGTCGACACACCCCAGTGAGAAGCCGTAAGAAACTGGATCAGCACGAGGAAGATCCCGCCCAGCATGAAAGTCACGACGGTGAAGAGCGCGAATAGATAGGCGTAGCTCAGTCGCTCGAGGCCTGCCGTCAGGACGGCCAACAGCCCTCCAACCGCAGCGAGAGCCAGGGGCGCAACCCACCCGCGCGCCCAGAAGCCGTCGTTCCCAACGCGGTAGTCCGTGTTGTCGTTCGCTTCGGTCACTGGGCTTGCTCCGTTTCGGTCGTGGTCGCGGCCCGCGGCGCTTGACTCAGTTGTAGCGCGCGAACGTAGAGGACGACGGCCCAACGGTCCGCCATCGGAAGGTTGTGGGCGTAGCTCGGCATGTTGCGAACACCGTTCGTAATCGTGGCGAAGATCTGGCCGTCGGGGGCGTGTCGTAGACGGTCATCATGAAAGGTTGGCGGCACCAGGCCCGCTGCCCCCAATTGGTCCGCACGACGCGACACCATGCCCTTGCCATTGCCGGAATAGGAATGGCAAGGGGAGCAATAGATATCGTAGCGATCCTTCCCGCGATCGAGGAACGCCTTGGTACCGCCGTTCGTCATGATGAGCTTTGGTGGCACTTCCAGCATGTAGGTGTCGTCGGCGGCGCGGCCCGTGGCCCACGTCAACCTGGGCTCCATCTCCCTCGAGATCGAGCCTTCGACCCCGGGGCGCATGGAACGATGATCCGCGAAGAAGGGCTTCTTCTCCTGTGTATCGTAGCGAGGCTGGTTGTACATGTTCCGGATGCCGACGATGGGGGGCTCTTCACTCTCCATGCCGATGCAGCCCATCGCGAGAGATCCCAGCGCCACTGTGATCAGAAGGACGTTCTTCATGCGACCTCCTGCTCGACCAGCTCGAGGTGCGTGGGGTCCGTGGACTCCAACAGAGCCTTGGTTCGGTCCAGATCGAACTTCTGGTCCTCTGCCTCGATCGAGATGAAGAACTTGTCGTCCGTAGCCGCTTCGAACCGCTCCGATTCGAAAATCGGATGATTGTGCCGCGGGAGCTTGATGATGCCCAACAGCCCGAAGAGCGTCGCGATGCCGCAAAAGAGAACACCGAGCTCGAACATGATCGGCACCATCCACGGAAACGAACCGGGCGGCTTGCCGCCGACGATGATCGGATAGCCCCAGCCGAGGTCGAGGAAATCAAAATCCCAAGCGTTCATGTATTTCATCATGAACACCGCCGTCGCCACCCCCAGCATTCCGAAGAAGAACGAGATGAAACCGATCTTGCTGGGCTTCAGCCCCATCGCCTCGTCCATGCCATGCAGGGCGTAGGGGGTGTGACAATCCCACTTTTGATAGCCCGCGTCTCGAACTTTCATCGCGGCCTTGGCGATCGCGTTTGGCGTGTCGTACTCGGCCAGATACAGCGCAGGTTTTTTTTGTTCCACCATGATGCGCCTCACTCCGCCGGCACCGGCTCGGCCGCCGTGCCCGGTTCTTGCAGTGGTTCTTCAGCGTGCAAATCGGGGTGTGCTCCGGGCAGGTTGCCCTTGACCTCGGCGATGGAGATTATCGGCAGCCATCGGACGAAGAGCAGGAACAAGGTGAAGAACAGCCCGAAAGTGCCGAGATACGTCAAAAGGTCGATCGCCGTCGGGTGGAACATGCCCCACGAGGACGGAAGGTAATCCTGATGCTGCGAGCTCACGATGATGACGAACCGTTCGAACCACATCCCGATGTTGATCAGGATGCTGGCGATGAACATGATCGGAACGCTCGTCCGAGCTCGCTTGAACCAGAAAATCTGAGGGACGACGACGTTACAGAACACCATCACGTAGTAGGCCCACCAGAGCGGCCCCCAGTTTCCGTTGCTGTCGAGAACGCCCCAACCAAGCCGGTTGTGGAAGAATACCCACTGCTCATACGGGTTCGAAGAATACCAGGCGATGAAGAACTCCATCGCGTAGGCGTATCCGACGAGAAGCGACGTCCCGAGCATGAACTTGTTCATGAAGTCCAAGTGCCTGATCGTGACGATGTTCTGCATCTTGAAGACGCTCCGACAGATGAGCATCAGCGTCGTCACGAGAGCGAATCCGCTGAAGACAGCGCCCGTAACGAAGTACGGCGGGAAGATCGTCGTGTGCCACCCGGGAACGACCGCAGTCGCGAAGTCGAACGAAATGACCGAGTGCACCGAGAGCACCAGCGGCGTCGCGATGCCAGCAAAAATCAAGTAGGCACGCTCGTAGTGCTGCCAATGGCGGTGCGCCCCGCGCCACCCCAACGCAAAGAAGCCGTAAGCCCGTTTGCGGAAGAGATTCTTCGAGCGGTCCCGGAGCGTAGCGAAGTCCGGAATCAAGCCGAGGTACCAAAAGATGACGCTGATCAGCAGGTAAGTGTTGACCGCAAAAACGTCCCACATGAGCGGGCTCTTGAAGTTCGGCCACATGTCCATCTGGTTCGGAAGCGGAAAGAGATAGTAGTCGAACCACGGACGGCCGGTGTGAATCGCGGGGAACAGGGCGGCGCAAAGCACCGCGAAAACCGTCATCGCTTCGGCGAAGCGATTGATGCTCGTTCGCCACTTCTGCCGGAACAAGAACAGAATGGCAGAGATGAGCGTCCCGGCGTGGCCGATACCGATCCACCAGACGAAGTTGGTGATGTCCCAGGCCCAATAGACCGGAGCGTTGTTGCCCCAGACGCCGACGCCCTGCACGAACAGATACGTCAGGGCCCCGCCCAGACCTCCGAGGGCAGTTAGCGATAGCAGGAAGAGCAGCCACCAGCCGCGGGGTGCTTTGGTCTCGGTGACTCCCGCAATGGTTTCGGTCACGTCGTGGGTGGTCGTGCCTTCCGGGAGCAGGTAGGTTTCGCCGAGTTCCTTGATGGGTGCTTCGTAGCTCACGGTGTTCAGCTACCCTTGCCAGTGAGCTCGGGGTTTGGATTGCGAATCCGCGCAAGGAAGGTCGTGCGGGGTCGCGTACCGATTTCCGAAAGCAACTGATACCGGCGGTCGGCTCTGGAGAGCCTGGCGACTCGGCTGCTGGGATCGTTCAAGTCACCGAACGTGATCGCTGAGCTCGGGCAGGCTTGCTGACACGCGGTCCTGATCTCCCCGTCCTTGATCTTTCGGTCTTCGCGATTCGCCGCGATCTTCACTTCCTCGATGCGCTGCACACAATAGGTGCACTTCTCCATGACGCCGCGCATGCGCACAGTGACGTTGGGGTTGAACTGCAGTTTGCGTGACTCCGCGAAGTCGCCGTACCAGGCGTGCTTGTCGTCGAGATAGCTGTGGTAGTCGAGATAATTGAACCGCCGAACCTTGTACGGACAGTTGTTGGCACAGTACCGCGTACCGACGCAGCGGTTGTAGCTCATGTCGTTCAGGCCCTCTGGCGTGTGAACCGTGGCATTGACCGGGCACACGTTCTCGCAAGGAGCCTCTTCGCAGTGCTGACAGGTGACCGGTTGAACCGCGACCTGCGGGTTGGCCGCGTCCTCGCCGACGAAGTATCGATCGATGCGCAACCAGTGCATTTCCCGGCCTCGCTCGACCTCGATCTTCCCCACGACTGGGGTCGTGTTCTCCGCCTGGCAAGCGACTACGCAGGCATTGCAACCGGTGCACGCCGCCAGATCGATCGACATCCCCCACTTGTAGCCTTTGGCGTAGTCCTGCTGCTTCCATAAGGGCGGCGTGCTCACGGGGTCGACCGCCCTGAACGAAGCGAAGTTTGGCTCTTTTTTGTACTCTTCGAGGGTCGCGTCGATCGCGATCGGGCGCCCTTCCATCCGGTCGTGGGTCTGGGTCTGCACGAGCCTGTACGTCTCCGACAGGGGCTCGAGCTTTACCCCATTGGTGAAGTTCATGCCGCTCAGCGTGCGCAAGGGGTTCACATCGAAACCTTTGCCATTCCCATAGCGACCGGCCGCAGTCCGCCCCCAACCTAGCGTTAGGGTGATGCAGTTGTCCGCGTGCCCAGGGAGCGGCCAGACGGGCACATCGACCTTTGCGTCGCCCTTGGACAAACGCACCATCTGCCCGTTCTTGAGTCCGAGCGCGTCGCGGGTCGCTGGCGACATGACCGCAGCGTTGTCCCAGACGAGCTTGGTCATCGGCCTCGGGAGCTCCAGGGCCCACAGGTTGTTGGCGTGCTGTCCGTCCCAAAGCGCGGGATCCGGCTCGAAGCTCACCTCGAGACTGTCCTGGCTGACCGACCGCTTCGGTTGGGACGTGCGCAGCGCGTGGACGACGGCAGGGATGTCGACCGGTTCCGTGCTTGGCTTCGGCTTCAACAGAAGGCCGCTATAGAGGGCTTGCCTCCAAAGGAAATCGGAATTCACCTGCTTGGGTGAGTATCCGACGACGAGAAGAGCGGCGCTATCTTTCTTCAACTTGCCGTCGTGGGTCGCTCGGACGATGTCATGGCCCCGCGTGGTCTTCTCCGCGGCGAGCACGGCGAGAAACTCGATCTCGCTTCGCCCGGAATAGAGTGGTGCGATCAAAGGTTGCTGTACCGCCACGGAGCCATCGATCGACTGCTGATCCCCCCACACCTCGAGCTCATGAGCAAGGGGCGCGTGCCAGGAACAGAGTTCCGAGGTCTCGTTGCGGAGGTCGGCCAAATGAACTGAGGTGAGTCCCTCTCGACCGAGAAGCTCCGCGAACTTCACGTCGGCAGGGGCGTCGTAAACGGGGTTCCCGCCCAGAATGATCAGCGAGGAGATCTCGCCGGCATCCTTCACGAGTTCCGCGATGCTCGCGCGACTCGTCGGATCATCAGGATCGATGGAGGGGCCAAAGCGAGTGGTGCGCCCAAAGTTGCCAAGCGCCTCGTTGATCGCGATCACGAGCGCATGGACCCGTGGGGGCTGACCCGCCCCGGCAATCACGGCCGATCGCCCTTGGTTCGCCAGGAGGTCATTCGACACCGCGTCCAGCCACTTGGGGTCCAGCCCTGCCGAGTCGGCAGACCCCGGGACCTCACGGAGCGAATCTGCAATCGGCTTAAGCTGATCGACGCCGCGAGCAGCGAGCGTGGCGGTCAAGGCGCGAGCAAACCATTCGATGTCGGCCTGGGGCATGCGCAGCCGGTGGTCGGCCATGCTTCCCGTAACCGTGTAGTTCGACTCGACCACATACAAGCGGTTCATCGAGGCGTCTGGAGAGGGGACGGCGCGCGTGTACGCGAACCGTCGCGCCGCTGCCACTGCGCCCGGTTCTAAGCCCAAGAAGTCCGACCCGAGCGACAACGTGACCATCGATTTCGCGTGATCGTAGAGGGGCGTAGTCGGGATGTTCTTGAAAGCGATCCGTGCGCCCTCGCGAGCGTTGTCATCGTTGATCGGGCTGTACGTGTGGAAACGCGCCTTCGGAAACTTGGTGAGGACCTTTTCGCGCATGACGCGGAACGACGGACTGTTGCTGATCGGCGCCACAATCCTCAGGCCCTCCCCCGCATCGCCTTCGTGCTTCTTGATCAACGTCTCGAGAAAGGAATCGAACTGTTCTTCGGTAACGTCAGCGAGGGCATTGCCTTTGCGGCGTGCGGGTGACTTCGAACGGTCTGGATCGTACAAATCCCAAACATACTCTTGGGCACGGACATCGGTCGCGCCAAGGCTCGTCGGGAACTGCGCGTTGCCCTCGACCTTGGTGGGCCGGCCGTCGTGACTCGTGACGACTACACCGAGGGCGTCCCGCCCGCGCGCGGTGACGGTCGCGAAATGGGACGGAATGCCGGGGATCAGCTCTTCCGGCGCCTTGCTGTACGGATAGATGATGTCTTCCGGACGACGGAGACAGCCTTGAAGGCCCGCAGCCAGCGCCGCTATCGACGACCCCTTCAGTAGGGCGCGTCGAGTCACCAGAGACGTCGGTTCGAGGAGGTCGCGGACGAAGCCGCCCGGTTGCTCCTGCTCCGCAAGTTTTTTCAACTCCTCGGGGTCAGTGTTCTTGTCTTCCAAGCTCCGCCACATGGACGGCCCCTTGCCTTCACTCAACTCATACTGCTTGCGACGGGTCATCGGTGGCACCCCGAACAATGCATGGGCGGATTGAGCTCGGCAGCGACGTCGGCACGCTGCGCGAGCCAGGCCTCATCAACTTCCCACGCCATATTGGTTACTTCACTCTTCGGTCGGATTTTGGACTCCGGGTTGCGGTGACACTCGAGGCACCACTGCATCGCTAGCGGCTCCACGATCCCGACGACTTCCATCTGGTCGATCCGGCCGTGGCAAGACACACACCCGACACCTCCGGCGAGGTGGATGCTGTGGTCGAAGAACACGTGATCGGGGACCTGGTTCACGCGAACCCACCCGACGGATTCTCCCGTCTCCCAACTGTCCCGAACTACGGCAAGCTTTTCCGACTCGGTCTGAACGAGCACGTGACACCCCATGCAGGTTTGGGTCGGCGGCACCATCGCCTCATGCGAGCGCTCGACCTGGGAGTGGCAGTAACGGCAGTCCAAACCGAGCTCACCGGCGTGTAGACGGTGGCTGTAGTCGACTGGTTGCTCGGGCGTGTAGCCAACCTGAAGGTTGGCGGGGGCGAAATACACCCAGAACAATACGAACACGCCCGTACCAAGGGCACCAGCCACGAGCGCCAATACGAGGGGCAAGTAGTTCAGCTCGCGGGGGAAAATCTGCATGCTGCGTTTTCTCTCAGAGTCCTCTAAACGACTGCGCCGCCATTTAGGCGAAGCTCGAGGGTTGGACAAGTCGCCGAACGCGGAGCCCTATATCCCCAAACTCCAGCCAACGGTCAAGTGTCTGAGCTGGAGCCGCGAACGCCCGACTCAGGCCTGCGTCGGCGCGATGGCGGGCCCGGGCCAGCCAATCCAAGATTTGTGGGCTGGCATACCGGTTGTCGGCGCGAGAAGCTGCGCCAACCATAAAAACTCCAAAAGTCACCGAACTTTCTTCCTCTGATATCGCTATTTTCCGTTGGCGCCGTTACAATCCAGGGGTGCAGAGACCGACGTCACCGCCGCCCGCACCGCCACCAAACACTCCGCTCGGCGCCTACACGCTAGTGGATCGAATTGCGGTTGGCGGGATGGCAGAAGTGTTTCGCGCGCTGGAGCCCCGGTCCGTCGGTGAGCCTCGTGTCGTCGTTCTGAAGCGGATGCTGCCGCACATTGCGGACGAATCGCACGCTCACGAGATGTTCGCGGAAGAGGCGCGACTCGCCAGTCACGTCACCCACCCGAACGTGGTCCACGTCCTGGGTCACGGCGAAATCGAGGGGCAGCCATACCTCACACTCGAATACGTCCCCGGCTGCGATCTCTGGCGACTCAACCGAAGCCTCACGCGCGATAGCAAGAAGCTCGAGCACGATCTCGTCGTGTACTTGGTTCGTCAGATTCTCAGCGGGCTCGACGCAGTGCACAATGCGACCGATGACAGCGGCCGCGCGCTTGGGATCGTCCATCGCGACATCAGTCCTTCGAACGTTCTCATCTCGATCCACGGGGACGTCAAGATCGCCGACTTCGGTATTGCGCGCTCGGATGTAGATCCGTTCGCAGCAGACACGGCCGCCCGTGCCAACGGCAAGCTTGGCTACCTGGCGCCAGAGCAAGTCTCGGGTGGTAACGTCGATCAGCGGGCCGATCTTTTCTCGACGGCGGTGATTGCTGCAGAGCTCTTCATGCGCCGACCGCTCTTCGCGGGCGGAAGTGAGCTCGCAGTGTTGCTCGCGATTCGCGACGCCGAGGTGCACCCATTCGTGGAGTTCCTGCCCCAGCTACCCGAGGGGCTTGGTGCGGTGGTACTGAGCGCGCTCTCGGTGAAGATCGAAGAACGCCCGCCGACCGCACGCGCTTTGTGGGCAGCGTTCGAGCCCTGGCAAAGCCGCCCTGAAGAAGTCTTGCGCGCCGAACTTGCAGCAACCGTCGCCGGGATCGTCGCGCACACGCGCACGCGAAAAACCTCGGCAGACCCGGTGCCCAGGGCGACGATGCCCCCGACACCGATGTTGCTCGCAAATGGACACCCGAACACGACAAACGTCACCCCGCTCGAATACAAGATCCGAAAGCCCAACGGCGCAACCGTCGGCCCTTTGCCGTACGCCAAAGTCGTCGAAGCCGTCGCCACAGGCCAGGTCACCGGCGACGACAACATAAGTGTAGCCGGAGGAGACTTCCAAGCGCTGTCCTCCTACCAAGATCTATATCGTCACGTTCCCGCTTCGCGGATGACACCGACGACGACGCGGATCGCGTCCGCCGCGGCATCCGAGAGGAGCGTAGACTTCGAAAACGGCGGCTTCGTCAGCGCTCTAGTGCGCACCTTGGTGACGCGGCGCACCGGCCTCTGGCTCTGCGAGCAAGGGGGCGTCCGCAAAGAGGTCTACACAAAGCTCGGCGTCCCGGCTTTCGTAACCAGCAACCTCGCAGGGGAGCTCCTCGGCGAGTATCTGGTGAAGAAGCGTGTGATCAACCGAAGCGAGCTCGACATGGCGCTGGCGGTCATGCCTCGCTTCGAGGGCAAGCTCGGCGACACTTTGGTCGCGTTGGGACTCGTTGAGCCGCTCGAGCTCTTCCAACACATCGCCGAACAGGTCCGCGAGAAGCTGCTCGACCTGTTTACCTGGACTTCCGGCAGGGCGAACTTCTATGAAGGGGTCGACCCGCCGAGCAGCGGCTTCCCGCTCCGACTGGACGCGTGGGAGATCCTCGATCGCGGACTCCAGCGAAGAATCGCCGCCGGATTCGAGGGGGACCTTATCCTGGAACGGGGACAGCACCGCGTTGTACAAGCCGATCGTATCGACACGGCCGTGGCAACCGCCAATCTTCCGGACGACGTTCAAAGGACGCTGAAGCTGTGCAAGGAGCCCCACACGGTAGACGACCTGGTCGAGTTCGTGACCGCGCAGCCCGAGACCTCGGACCCTCAGCGCGGGTACCGCGTGGTGGCGATTCTCCTGGCTCTTGGCGCGATCCACTGGGCGTAGGCCCCACGCTCCTTGACCCTGGGAGGGGTGGCTGCTAGCTCTCCGCCGGCTTTTCGCGCTGAATTCCCCAGGAGTAGTCATGTCCAACGTACGTGTCCTCGTGTCTGACAAGCTCGCTGAGGCGGGCCTCGACGTTCTGCGTGAAGCGTCTGGCGTCGAGCTCGAGTTTCGGCCCGGGATGAGTGAAGATGAGCTCTGTGAGGTCATCGGCGATTACGATGGCCTCATCATTCGATCGGGAACGCAGGTCACCTCGCGCGTCGTCGATGCTGCCGAAAAGCTGCGTGTGATCGGGCGGGCCGGCATGGGCGTCGATAACGTCGATATCCCGGCAGCAAGCCGGCGCGGAATCGTGGTCATGAACACCCCGACAGGGAACTCAGTGACCACCGCGGAGCACGCCCTCGCACTCTTGGCTGCGCTCGCTCGAAACATTCCGCAGGCTGTTGGATCGATGCGTAGCGGCAAGTGGGAGAAGAGCAAGTTCCAAGGTCGCGAGATAGCCCACAAGACGCTCGGCATCATCGGCCTTGGAAACATCGGGCGCATCGTTGCCGACCGAGCGCAGGGCCTGAAGATGAAGGTCATCGGTGTCGATCCCGTGATGAGCAGCGAGCGAGCCGCCGAGCTCGGCATCGAGCTCGTGGGGCTCGACGAACTTCTTTCGCGTGCGGACTTCATCACGATTCACGCGCCCCTCACGCCCGAGACGAAGAACATGATCAGCGACGCCGCCTTCGGCAAGATGAAGGATGGCGCTTTGTTGGTAAACGCGGCGCGTGGCGGGATCGTCGATGAGGAGGCGCTCGCAAGGGCGATCACGGATGGTAAGATTGCCGGCGCCGCCCTCGATGTGTTCGGTCAGGAGCCTGTCGACCCGAACAACCCATTGCTCCAGCTCGACAATGTGCTGTGCACGCCGCACCTCGGCGCATCGACTTCGGAGGCGCAGGAGCGCGTCGCCGTCGAGATCGCAGAGCAAGCAATCGACTATCTGGAGAACGGCACGGTCAAGAACGCGGTCAACGTACCGGCGCTTCCAGCCGAGATTGCGGAACGCCTGAAACCCTACATCGATGTCGCGAGGGCACTGGGCAGCATCGTCGGCCAGCTCGAGCCGATAGACGTCCGTGAGATTCGGGTCACCTGTACTGGCGAAGCGGGAGAGCTCGGTGTCACGCCGATTGCGCGGGCCGCACTCGCCGGGTTTCTGCAGCAGCACCTCGAAGAGCCCGTGAACCCGATCAGCGCGCCCTACGAAGCACAGGAGCGCGGGATCAAGCTCGCGGAAGTCAAAGAGCCGAGCGATCGATACGCGACCACGATTCGCGTCACGGTCACTGGCGAAAAGGGCATTCACACTGCGACCGGAACACCGGGTCGGCGGGGTGAGCCACGCCTCGTGGGCTTGGAAGGTTACGAGATCGACGCTGTCATGGAGGGCGACGTCATCGTCATGCGTAACCTCGATCGACCCGGCGTGATCGGAGCGGTCGGTACTGTGCTCGGCAGCAGAGGGATCAACGTGTCCAGGATGCAGGTCGGGCTCGACGAAAAGAGGGGGCAGGCCCTCGCGCTCTGGAACGTCGACGCAACGGTCAACGGCGGCGTGCTCGATGATCTCCGCGCGATGGATCACGTGAGCAGTGTGCACACGCTGAGGCTCTGACATGCCCCGCCAATCTGGACTCCCCATGACTCCTCCAGGCGGAATGCGCGACACGCTACCGCCCGCGTCGATGACGCGGACCCTCCTGTGGCAGCGTCTCATGGAGACGTTCGATCTCTACGGGTATCAGCGCGTCACAACTCCTCCGTTCGAGTACGCCGAAGTGATCGAGCGCGGACTCGAGACCGTCGACCGACGCGATCTCGTCCGCTTCGTCGAACCGGACTCCGGTGAAGTCGCCCTTCTGCGGCCCGACATCACCCCCCAGATTGCACGCATCATCGCAACGCGACTTCAAGACCGCCCAGCACCGTGGCGGCTCTCATACGAGGGCACGGTCGTCCGACGACGCCGAGGTCGAGCACGCAGACAGCATCAAGTGCTGCAATGCGGAGTCGAGTGCGTCGGCCTCAAGGGTCCGGAAGCGGATGCCGAAGTCATCGAAGTCGCCGTGCGCGCATGCGAACGGATCGGGCTTCAGGACTTTCTCGTCGAGCTCGCTCAGGTGAAGATCGGAGCTGAAGTGCTCGATCACGTGCCTAGGGCCGCACGCGCCGCCGTGGTCGACACGCTCGCTGCGAAAGACGCGAGGAACCTCGAGCGCCTGCTCAAAGACGCGGGCGTCGTCGCGGCGGAGCGGAAGCGCTTGGGTATGCTTTGTGATCTCTATGGTGACCGGACCGTAATCGCCGACGCGCGCCGCCGGCTTCGCAACGCCGAAGCCAAGCGGGCACTCGACGAGCTCGAACGTGTCGTGGACCGCCTCGAGGCAGTGGGACTCGGAGACCGGGTGGGCATCGACCTGAGTGACCTTCGGCGGCAAAGCTACTACACGGGCGTTAGCATGACTCTCCTCGCCGAAGGCCCGGGTGAGCCCCTCGGCCTCGGGGGCCGCTACGACCACTTGCTCGGACGCTACGAAGCACCGGCACCTGCAACCGGCTTCGCGTTCGAGGTCGACAACGTCCTCTGGGCGCTTTCCGACGCGGAAATCTCCCTGAGCGCACAGCTCCCGCTTCGCGTGCTCGTTGCGGGCGGCACCTCGGTGCGCAAACGCAAAACCGCCGACCGTTGGCGGGCCGAAGGTATGCGCGTCGCGACCGTGCCTGCGAAGACCGTCGACGAAGCTAGGCGGTATGCGAAATCGTGGGACTATGATTTACTGGTTTGGCAACAGGGGAAGGCCACGCGGCTGACGCGGCTGAGCGACGGTCGGTCTCGCGCGCTCGACGGTGAACCCGATTCGGCCGTAGTCTCTTGGGTCAACGGTAGGAACGAGTCATGAGCGCATTGGTGGTAGTTGGGGCCCAGTGGGGGGACGAGGGCAAGGGCAAAGTCGTCGATTTGTACGCCCCCTACGCAGACCTCGTCGTTCGGTACGCGGGCGGGGCAAACGCTGGACATACGCTCGTCGTTCGCGGCGACAAGTTGATCCTCCATTTGATTCCTTCGGGAATACTCCACGAACAGACCAAGTGTGTCGTCGGCCAGGGCACCGTCATCGACCCGGCGGTGTTGCTGAAGGAGATCCGCTCCCTCGGGGAGCGCGGCGTGTCGACGTTGGCCCGCCTGCTGATCGCCCAACGCGCCCATGTGGTTCTTCCCCAACACAAACTGATCGACGAACTTCGAGAAGCGAAATCGAATGGCGCCATCGGAACGACCAAGCGCGGCATTGGGCCGTGCTACGAAGACAAGGTCGCCCGTCGCGGGATTCGCATGGGCGAGCTCCTCGACGAGTCGCGCCTCGGCGCCAAGGTTGAAGCGAACCTCGAAGCCTGGCGGCCCGTTATCGAAGGGCTAGGTGGTACATTGCCCGACGCGTCGTCGATCACAGCTCAGTATGCCGAGCTCGGCGATACGCTGCGCGGCTACATCGGGGA
>Ga0255058_10001364_pt1 | contig 13722 bp, 16 predicted proteins | sample Cases_109_9_MG_FD_188637 | JGI IMG/M metagenome (GOLD analysis project Ga0255058, IMG submission 188637) | Seawater microbial communities from Amundsen Gulf, Northwest Territories, Canada - Cases_109_9 | ecosystem: Environmental > Aquatic > Marine > Gulf | place: Canada: Northwest Territories... | reverse complement strand
TGGGGACATGCTGCGGCGATGCACGACAAGCCCTGGGCGCCTGTGTCCGGCCTCCCCAGGCGTGACATGCTGTGAGTTCTACGTCTATGAACAGTCAATCGCTTCGCTCAAGCTCCGCGCGACGTCGCGTCCACGCTGCAGGAAATGGACACGATATCGTTCCCGTGTATTGCCCCAATGCGGCATTATGCCACATCGCCCTATCACGCATTTTTGCTACAGCCCTTGAAAATAGAGGCCTCTGGCGTTTCTGGCCAAACGATGATGGAATACGTCGCCGCGGCCTCGCCTTCGCTATAATGCGTGCGCGATTGTCTCCAAATGGGGACAATCGAGCGAATTTTACCTAATACCAGTGATTGAAGTGTGACGGTGTCAACAGAATCAGACGTGAAGAAACTCATCAACTCGATTGAGCTACCGGGGCTCCATCTTGCTATCCGCAAGGTTGGGCGAATCATCGCTGCCGAGGTCTCGGATGACCGTGCCGAAGTCAAGATAGAACTCGCCTTTCCGGCTGAGCTGGCGCACCAAGCCTGGCGCGAGCACATTGCGTCGGTCGTGCGAGCAGAGGCCGGTGTGGCTGACGTCGATGTGTCGCTGACCACGCGCATCGTCGCACACGGTGTGCAGCGGAATCTCAAGCCGCTTGCTGACGTTCGCAATATTATCGCCGTGGCGTCGGGCAAAGGCGGTGTCGGCAAGTCGACTATCGCCGTCAACCTGGCGTTGGCGCTGGCCGCTGATGGCGCATCGACCGGCCTGTTGGACGCTGACATTTATGGGCCCAGTCAGCCGCACATGGTTGGGCTGGCCGGCGCGCAACCGGCCAGTGAAGATGGCAAGACCATGCAGCCGTTGGAGGCTCTGGGGTTGCAGGTGATGTCGATTGGATTTCTGATCGACGCTGACCAGCCCATGATCTGGCGCGGACCAATGGTGACATCGGCACTGAATCAGCTATTGCAGCAGACGCAGTGGTCGGATCTCGATTACCTGATCGTCGACATGCCGCCGGGTACCGGCGACATTCAATTGACTTTGTCGCAACAGGTTCCGGTCTCCGGTGCGGTAATCGTGACGACACCACAAGACATTGCATTACTGGATGCACGCAAGGGGCTCGCGATGTTTCGCAAGGTATCGATTCCTGTACTCGGCATCATCGAGAATATGAGCACGCACATCTGTTTGAAGTGCGGACATGAGGAAGCGATTTTCGGCGCTGGCGGCGCCGATCGCATGGCCACGGATTTCGATGTGCAGGTACTGGGCAAGCTGCCTCTCGACATGCGCATCCGGGAACAAGCGGACTCCGGCCGGCCGACCGTGATCGCGGACCCCGAATCGGATGTGGCAGATGCTTATCGCAACGCCGCACGACGCATGGCAGCGTTGCTGGCGATACAAGGCAAGGACTACAGCAGCAAATTTCCGAAAATTGTCGTCGAGCAGAGTTAATTAGTATCAAGTCGGATCGCTGGATTTGCCGCATGGCGCAGGAGCACGCCATGATCAAGCCGTTCGAGCCGCAGCAGGTGCGGCAAAACGGGGACAGTCGCATCATCTCCTATGGCACGTCGAGCTATGGCTACGATGTGCGCTGCTCCGATGAGTTCAAGATTTTCACGAATATCAATTCGGCCATCGTCGACCCGAAAGCATTCGATCAAACAAGCTTTGTCGACATGAAAAGCGATGTCTGCGTCATACCGCCGAATTCTTTCGTATTGGCACGCACCGTCGAGTATTTTCGAATTCCGAGAAATGTGCTGACGATCTGTCTGGGCAAATCGACGTATGCGCGGTGTGGCATTATCGTGAACGTGACGCCACTGGAACCGGAGTGGGAAGGCCACGTCACCCTGGAGTTCTCGAACACGACGCCGCTGCCCGCAAAGATCTACGCCAACGAAGGTGTAGCGCAGATGCTGTTCATGGAGTCCGACGAGGTCTGCGAGACCTCGTACAAGGATCGTGGCGGCAAGTACCAGGGTCAGACAGGTGTAACCCTGCCGAAAGCCTGACCGGACAGGACACTACATGCGGTGTCCGTCTGCGTTGAACTCAAATCGCACGGGTTCTGTTAGCAACTCGTCCTGCAACCATGCGTGGCCGTTTTTGAACTGCAGGCGCCGTTTCGCAAACCAGCGTGCTGCCTCGGGATAGATCTGATGCTCGATGGCCAGCACACGAGCGGCAAGCGCATCCGCTGATTCGCCGGCGACCGTCGGCAGACGCCCCTGAACAACACGTGGGCCACCGTCGAGTTCCTCAGTGACGAAGTGCACGGTGGCGCCGTGCCAGTTGTCGCCGGCTTCGATGACGCGCTCATGGGTGTGCAGGCCCGGGTAGGCCGGCAGCAGCGCCGGGTGGATGTTCAAAATGCGTCCCTCGTAGCGGCGCACGAACCATGGGCTGAGGATGCGCATGAAACCAGCCAGGATCAGCAGGTCGGGTTGCCATCGCTCCAGTTTTGCGGCGACGGCCCGGTCATATTGTTCACGATCGGGGTGATCCCGCTGCTCGATACAGACCCTGTCGATGCCTGCCTTCTCGGCGCGAACCAGTCCTTGGGCATCAGGACGGTTGGAGAGGACCACCACGATCTCAATATCGCTGTCGCCAACCCGATCGATGAAGGACTGCAGGTTGCTGCCCGCTCCGGATATGAGGACCGCTGTTTTGCAGCGCTTTTCAGTCAAAGAAAACGTACCTCGCCAGGGCCGTCAGCGACACGGCCGATGCACCAGGCATTTTCGCCGTGGCTGATCAGGACCTTGATTGCTGACGCGACTGCCGCGTTGTCGACGACGACGATCATGCCGACGCCACAGTTGAATGTACGCCGCATCTCATCGACGGCGATGTTGCCGGTCTTTTCGAGCCAGTCGAACACCGGACCCTGTTGCCAGCTGTCCGAATCGATCTCGGCGTGCAGCGATGTGTCGAGGATTCGCGGCAGATTTTCCGTTATGCCGCCGCCGGTGATATGCGCGAGCCCATTGACCGTGACGGATTGCAACAGCGCAAGAAGCGGCTTGACGTAAATGCGTGTTGGAGTGAGCAAATGATCGCTCACCGCCTTGCCGCCAATTTCGGTGTCTCCGGCGAGTTCGAGGGCCTTGCGGATCAGCGAGTAGCCGTTCGAGTGCGGCCCGCTGGCCGCGATGCCGATGAGCGCATCGCCGGCGCCGATGGCGCTGCCGTCGATCAAGTCTTCGCGCTCGACGACTCCGACGCAAAACCCGGCGAGATCGTAGTCACCGTCGGAATACATGTCCGGCATTTCCGCGGTCTCGCCGCCGATCAATGCGGCGCCGGCTTGCATGCAGCCTTCCGCAATGCCTGCAATGACGTTTGCCGCGACGTCAATATCCAGGTGACCGCAAGCGAAATAGTCGAGAAAAAACAGCGGTTCCGCGCCCTGCACGAGCACGTCATTGGCGCACATCGCGACAAGATCGATACCGATCGTGTCATGCCGGTTCATTTGTTGCGCGAGCTTGAGTTTGGTGCCGACGCCGTCGGTGCCCGATACGAGTACCGGTTCACGGTAACGCCCGGGGGGCAGGGCGAAAAGGCCGCCAAAGCCGCCGAGCCCCGCAAGGACCTCTGCTCGCTGCGTCCTGGCGACCAGCGGTTTGATGCGCTCGATGAGTCGGCTACCGGCGTCGATGTCAACGCCGGCGTCTTTGTAGGTCAGGCTTTTCTTCGTCATCGTCGCTCGTTGATCGGCATCAATGGGTTGGTTTGTGACGGCGCCTTTTGGCTGAAAAAATTTGTGAGTGGCAATCCGCGAGGGCGATATAATAGTGGCTGGGCACTCACGGGGAAACCACCCTTGCTAAAATTTCGACGCGACCGACGGGCGGCTTGTCTTGGCCGCCACGTCGCGCACTCATTTTTGATTTTGTTGCTCACCATGACTGCAGCGGATGTGTCCGCGGTCGAGGTGGCGTCATTGTATACGGCACAGGTACCGCTCGATGCAGCGCAAGATAACCCTCGTGAACGCGCCTATGAATGGGCTCTGGCGGAAGTATTGACGCGCGTTGCCGGCTCCGTAGTCGGTAATGACGCCGATCTGATCGAGGCGATGTTTCCGAATCCGAGCGCCTACGTTGTGCAATTTCGGCCTGGCGAAGACGATACGCTATGGGTCTCGTTCGATGGGCCGGCGATTGAGGCTACGTTGCGTCGCTCCGGACAAACAGTCTGGGGAGGGAATCGACCGCTCACGATGGTTTGGCTTGCGGTCGACTGGGGACGGGGCAGGCGAGAGATCATCGCGGCAGGCGACCCCGATCGAAGCCGCGGCGAGGCGAGATCCATCGACCGCAACCGCTTGCTGAGAGAACGTATTCTCAAGGTCGCGGAACGGCGCGGTTTGCCAATTGCATTTCCGCTCCTCGATACCGAGGATCTCGCGAAAGTCAGTTTTTCGGACATCTGGGGCGGTTTTGACGAGCGAGTACTCGAGGCGTCGAGACGATACGAGGTGGACTCGGTACTGATTGGCCGGATAAGACCCGCAACGGGCCAGCGCAATCGCTGGAGTTACCACTTCGACCGCGATGAACGCACGTGGACGGGCCAGCCCGAGCAGGCGATAGTACTTGTTGCCGACCTGCTGGCTGCGGAATTCGCGATCGGTGGCGATGCACCGCTGCGCGCCGTTGAGCTGCGCATCTCTGGAATCACGTCAATCGACGCCTATGGCGCAATGCAGAGGCTGCTGTCCGGCCTGAATGTCATTGAGAATTTTTCGATTACAACGGCAGAAGGCGATCGCATCGCGTACCGCGTTGAGGCACACGGCGGCGCCGAGCGGCTGGCACGCGCGCTGCGCCTGAGTGGACTGATTGAGCAGGACGTTTTTGAGCAAGACTACATCGATGACGACAGCTACATGCACGAAACTTCGTCGGCGCTCGATTTTTTCTACAGCCCCTGAAGCGATCGACCTGATGTCACTAAGCTGGTTACCGAATGCTATCTCGTTGATGCGCATTGCATTAATCGCGCCGATCCTCGGGCTTATCCTGAGTGACGCCTTTGGGTGGGCATTGGCGGTATTTTTTGTCGCCGGGTTTTCCGACGGAATCGATGGCTACCTGGCGAAGCGCTTCAACTGGCACACGCGATTTGGCGCATTGATCGATCCGGTCGCCGATAAATTGCTCGTGGCGGGCGCGTTCATAACACTGGCTTACACTCAGCATATTCCGACCTGGCTCGCGGTTGTCGTCATTCTGCGTGATGTCGTCATCGTCACGGGTGCGACGGCCTACAATTTCATCGTCAAGCCCGTGCAGGGGGAGCCCACGCGCATCAGTAAGCTCAACACGGCATTGCAGTTGTTGTTCTTGTTATTTGTACTGAGTCGCGCTGGCTTCGGTTGGCCAGATCTGATTTCGATCACGATTCTTGGTGCGGCGATACTGGTCACGGTCGTTATCAGTGGTGTCGACTATGTATGGCAGTGGTCGCGCCGCGCGCGCGTTGAAAAAGTCTCAGCTGGCGCAATACGGCGTTGAGAATCGGCTCAAGATGCGGGGCGGTGCAGCCGTAAACTATTGTGTACACTCTGCTGTCGGGCAGGACGCCCAAATGCCGCGGAGCCCAGGGATGGGCGAGAGCGGCGTCTCGCCAATTCTCGCCTTGTCTCGCACTCATCTGAGATTTTTTCAACAGGCTGCCAAGCAATGAAATCAGAATTACGCGCCAACTGGCTGATCGCGATCGCCCTGATCGGCTGGCTGTTGTATCTGCTTGCCCCGGTATTGACGCCGTTCATTGCGGCGGGCCTGCTGGCCTATATCGGTGATCCGCTTGCGGATCGGCTGCAGCGCTTGCACCTGCCGCGCACACTGGCTGTTGTCACGGTTTTCCTGCTGACGTTTCTGTTTCTGGGGCTGCTTGTCCTGCTGCTCGGGCCCCTGGTCAGCACGCAAATCGCTGCGCTGTTCGCGGTATTGCCGGATATTGCCGCGCAGGTTGAGCAGGTTTGGCTGCCGAGCATCGCGGGCTATCTCGACATCGAACTGGGCAGCGACGTCGGTATCGGCCCGTTTCTTGCGCGCTACAGTGAAATTGCGGGCAGTTGGGGCGCAAAGGTCCTGGTGTCGGTTACGAAGTCGGGCGGGGCGCTTGCGGCGGCTGTCATTAGTTTGTTCCTGATTCCGATCCTGACCTTTTACCTGCTGCGCGACTGGGATTCAATCGTTGCACACTTCGGCGCACTCGTGCCAACCGGTCAGCGCGAGACCGTGTATCAACTCGCGCGCGATACCGACGACGTACTCGGCGCTTTTCTGCGTGGGCAGATGCTCGTCATGTTTGCACTGGCTGTCATCTACTCGATCGGCCTCAGTTTCGTTGGACTGGAGTTCGCGCTCGCCATCGGCGTTGTGTCCGGCCTGGTCAGCTTTGTGCCGTACCTCGGGTTCGTATTCGGAATCTTTCTTGCAGCGCTGACAGTAGTGCTCGAGCCCAACCCGATGTGGCTACTCATCGGCGTGCTCGCCACATTCACGGGTGCCCAGGTTCTCGAAGGGACTATTCTGACGCCGAAGCTCGTCGGTGATCGCATTGGCCTGCATCCCGTCGTTGTGATATTCGCGATTGCGGCAGGCGGCCAATTATTCGGCTTCTTCGGCATCCTGCTGGCGTTGCCGGCCGCCGCCGTGCTGTCAGTGCTTGTTCGTTTCTCGTATTACCGGTATCTCAAGGAACACCCTGAAGTCGCCCGGGACGTCGACGAGTCGTTCGACGCTGGCGAAGCCTGACCGGGATTCGATTGTGAGTCAGCTCGTCCTGCCGCTGCGTCTTGCCGATCATGCCGTGTTCGCGACGTTCTTGAACACGGGCAACGAGGCGCTGGTCGGCTTGCTCGGTGATCTTGCCCACTCCGATATGTCCGGCGGCAACGGCTGCTGGTTGTGGGGCGCGCCATCGACGGGCAAGACGCACCTGTTGCAGGCGGCGTGCGAGTGCGCCGATGAGCGCTCGATTTACCTGCCGATGCGCCTGCTCAGCGATGCCGGACCGGGCGTACTGGAGGGGCTCGCGAGTCGTGATCTGGTCTGCATTGACGATATCGAGCAAATTGTCGGCGACGATACGTGGGAGCGCGCATTATTCAATCTGTGCAACGACATCACCGACGCGGACAGCCGACTGATTGTCGCCGCATCGGCGCCGCCCCGTGAGTGCGCGATCACGCTCCCCGACCTGGAAAGCCGCTTGTCGCGACTGCCGACCTTTCATCTTCGCCCTCTGGCCGAAGCGGATCGTGTCACCGCACTGCAGTTACGGGCGCGGCATCGTGGACTGGACTTGCCGTCCGCGACCGCGCGTTACCTGTTGAGCCGGAGTCGGCGTGACATGGGGAGCCTGTACAGCTTGCTCGACAGGCTCGACCTCGAGGCGCTCCGCGCGAAGCGCCGTTTGACGATTCCGTTTGTCAGAGATGTCATGAAGGCCTTTGCAGCCGATTCCTGAGGCCGCATCGCGTCGGCAGCAGACAATTCAATTCGCCGCCAACCGGCGTGCAATGTCCGCGACGCGTTTGCCCAGTACGCGTGCGAGATGCTTCTCATCGTCGGACAGCGCGTCGGAATTACGATTCCAGGTGACATGCGACGCGCCATATGGCGAGCCACCGGTTGTTGTTGTTGATAGCGCCTCTTCGGTATACGGCAGTCCCGTCAGCAACATGCCATGGTGTAACAGCGGCACGGCCATCGTAAGCAGCGTCGATTCCTGGCCGCCATGCAGTGTCGAGGTCGACGTGAAAACACCGGCCGGCTTGCCGGAGAGGCTGCCCGTGAGCCACTCGCTGCCCGTGCCATCGAGAAAATACTTCAGTGCTGAGGCCATGTTGCCAAATCGCGTCGGACTGCCCATGACAAGTCCTGCGCAATCGACAAGATCCTGCGCCACGGCGTAGGGCGGGCCAGCCTCGGGTATATCATCTTCGACGGCTTCGGTGACCGCGGATACCGCCGGCACCGCGCGCAGCCGGGACGCCATGCCGTCGACGGAATCGACACCGCGGCAGACCTCGCGTGCCAATGCCCCGGTCATGCCGTAGCGCGAAAAGTAAATTACGAGAACCTCGCTCATGAGTTCAGCAGCGCGTGAACATTCTCGGGTGGCCGCCCGATGATTGCCGCTTTGCGGCGCTCGTCGACAACGATGGGCCGCTGCAACACCCGCGGGTTTTTCTCCAGCCAGGCGGCGAGGGCGGCATCGTCATGGAGCGCGGGCAAATCCCCGGCATTGCGAAATTCGTCCTCGCCGCGGCGCAACAGGTCGCCAACAGGCACGTTTAGCAGCCTCGCAATTTCCAGAATTCGGCTGGCTGGCGGGGGCTCGACGAGGTATTCGACGATGCCTGGTTTTACCCCTGAATCGAGGATAATCTCCAGTGTTTTCCGCGACTTGGAGCATCTGGGATTGTGGTAGATCGTAACGGTCATGGTCGTCTCGCTGGCTTGTATCGAGGTTCCGGGGGCGAACACTAGCAGGCCTTGCCGCCAGCGTCAGCGCGACACGCCCGGCTTGACGGGGTGTGCATCCTATTGGTAGCGTACTACGGCTACGCCTAACCAGAATAACAATGCCTGCAATTCGATCCATCGTCATACTCTGTACCGCCTTACTCGGCACGCTCCTGATGGCTGCCGCCTGCGAAACGGCACCGCCCGTTCAGGAGATGAGTGACGCGCGTCAGGCCATTGCCGTGGCCAGGGAAGCCGGCGCGGCCGACCTCGCCGCCGTGGAACTCAAGGCCGCAGAGGAATATCTGCAAAGCGCCGAGCGCAAGCTCAACGAGCGCAATTATCCGCAGGCACGGCGCGATGCATTGCACGCGAAAACCAAAGCGCTGAACGCGATCCAGCTCAGCGAATCCGGCAAGGAAAGCGGCACGGACTGACCCAGCATGCCCAGCGCACGCCTGTTTACGGTCAAGGGTCGCGTACAGGGCGTGTTTTTTCGCGATAGCACCAGGCACGTTGCCGAGTCGCTCGGTATCACGGGCTATGCCGTCAATCTGCCGAACGGTGACGTCGAGGTACTGGCCTGCGGCCGCCGGGCGGCAGTCGCCGAACTGGCGGGCTGGTTGCGGCAAGGGCCGCGCATGGCTCGCGTTTCCGAGGTCATCGAACGGGAGGCGGACTACGAAGATCGAAAGGCATTCACGATGGGCTAGGCTTTGAACCACTTGCGGCTTAACTTATCGATAACCTTGTTGGGGTAGCGGCGTCTGCCGAGGCTGCCGTTGTAGCGTCCGAGTGCACGGCGCAGATCGCCGTTTTCCTTGTCAAGGTAGAACTTCAGGATCGCACAGCCGTAGCGCAGGTTGGTGTCTATATGCAGCAGGTTGTCGTCTTGACGGCCTATCTCGGCCAGCCAGAAGGGCATGACTTGCATCAGACCCAGTGCGCCGGCGACTGACACGGCGTAGCGGTCAAAATTGCTTTCGACCTCAATGACGGCGAGCACGAGCTCCGGTTGCAGGCCCGCCCGCGTTGCCTCGAAATGCACCCGCAGCAGGATGTTGATGCGCTCGTCCGGATCTTGAATCTGCCGGTGCAATCGTCGCGACATGTCGGTCAGCCAGACTTCGGCATCGTAACGATCAGGAAAGCTGTCGGCGGCATTGGCCGCGGTTCGCAGCACTTCGCGCAGCTCAGGGTCCGGGACTTGCTCGGCAAAACTGATCCCCGGCACGAGCAGGGCCGTGAGGATATAGCTGAGTGCGATGCGGTGTGCGGTATTCATAGGCTCGGATTAATGTAACAGAAACACTACTTTACAACCGACTTCTCCAGTAATTTGAGAGCCTCTTCACGTTTCAGGTTACGCGGCTCCGTGTCGCGGCGGTGGCGGTATTCGAGCTTGTCGCTGGCGAGGTTGCGCTCACTGACGACGAGCCGCTGCGGGATACCGAGAAGCTCTGCGTCTGCGAACATCACCCCGGGGCGGGCGTCGCGGTCGTCCAGCAGGACCTCGAGGCCGCGTTCGGTGAGCTCGGTGTACAGTGACTCAACCGCGTCGCGAACGGCGTCCGAGCGGTGCAGATTGATGGGCACGAGCACGACGTCGTAGGGCGCTAGCGGCGCGGGCCAAATGATGCCCTTGTCATCGTGATTCTGCTCGATGGCGGCGGCGACGATTCGCGTGATGCCGATTCCGTAGCAGCCCATCTCGAGGATCCGGTCCTTGCCATCCTTGTCGAGTACGGTCGCGCCCATCGCCAGGCTGTACTTGTCGCCGAGCTGAAAAATATGGCCGACCTCAATACCGCGCGCGATTTTGAGGACTCCCTTGCCGCCCGGTGTCGGGTCGCCTTCGACCACATTGCGAATGTCCACGGTTTCAGGGAGCGCAATGTCGCGCTCGAAATTCACGCCTGTGTAGTGCGTGTCGGCGGCGTTGGCCCCACAGACGAAATCGACCATGTTTGCCGTTGCATGATCATAGAAAACGGGAATATCCAGCCCGATGGGGCCGGCGTAGCCCGGTTCGCTGCCCGTTGCGCGGCGCACGCTTTCTGCGTCAGCCATCGTCAGGGGCGATGCCACACCAGGAATCCTTTGTGCCTTGACAGCGTTCAGTTCATGGTCGCCTCGCAAGGCCAGCGCGATCGGCTGTTCGGTGCCTTCGACAATCAGGGTCTTCAAGGTCTGTTGTGGCCTGATATCGAGCATCTTGCCAAGTGCCTCGATGCTTTTGGCGCCCGGCGTCGCCATCTTGCTCAGCGACTGTGCCGGGGCAGGCCGTTTGCCGCCAGGCGCAACGGTTGCGGCCATTTCGATGTTCGACGCATAGCCATCGTCGTCGCAATAGGCGATAGCGTCTTCGCCGGAGTCGGCCAGGACATGAAACTCCTGTGACCGATTGCCGCCGATTTCGCCGCTATCAGCGTCAACAACCCGGAACTTCAGTCCGAGGCGCTCGAAGATGGCCGAATAAGCAGCGTGCATGCGTTGATACGATGCCTCGAGTCCCGCCGCATCGAGGTCGAAAGAATAGGCGTCTTTCATGATGAACTCGCGCGCACGCATGACGCCGAAGCGCGGCCGAATCTCGTCGCGAAATTTGGTTTGAATCTGATAGAAATTGACTGGCAGTTGCTTGTAGCTGCGCAAATCCCTGCGCGCGATGTCGGTGATGACTTCCTCGTGCGTTGGCCCGAAGCAATAGTCGCGATCATGGCGGTCGGACATGCGCAGCAGCAGTGGCCCGTACTGGTCCCAGCGGCCCGATTCCTGCCAGAGTTCGGCCGGCTGCACGGCCGGCATCAGCAGTTCGAGCGCACCGGCGCTATTCATTTCCTCACGCACAATGGCCTCGATTTTGCGCAGGACCCTCAAGCCGAAGGGCATCCACGTGAACAGGCCGGATGCCAGGCGGCGAATCAGGCCCGCCCTGAGCATTAGCTTGTGACTGACGATTTCGGCGTCTGCCGGTACTTCCTTGAGCGTCGTCAGCCCGGATTCCGAATAACGCATGGATAAATCAAACCGAAAACCAAGAGCCGCGCATTCTAGCTTTAGTGTGGCCGGACTGCACTCGCGTATTTCAACAACTGCACGGCTGACGTATACGTGTTGCGTCGTGCACGTATTGACTCGGCCATCAAAGCGAGCGATGGTCGCCGCTACTGCGTCAATACCACGTTGACGTACGTATCAGTCCGAAACCGCAAGGATGCCCGCGCATTGCATGGTCGAAGAAATCCGTTTGTCGCCCGTGAGGGTATTCCGCTCCTGTTGATCGCCCTTACCGGCAGCTGGTTGACCTTTCGTTTTCTCGGTGCATTGCCCGCCGTGATCCCGGCACTGCTCACTCTATGGCTGGTTCTCGTTTTTCGCGACCCACGCCGGCACATTCCCGCAGCACCTCTCGGTGTCGTTAGTCCGGTCGACGGCCGTGTTGTGGCGGTCGACCTGGCCGACAAGGGCGTATTACAGGGCGAGGCCCAACGCATTGTCATACGCATCAATAGTTTCGGTACTTACACCGCGCGCTGCCCCGTTGAAGGCAAGATTCTGGATTTGAAGGCACTCGCGGCGGGCACCGTCGTGGATTACCCGACAAACGCGCTTTGGGTGCAGACCGACGAAGGCGACGATGTGGTTCTGCAATTCCATGGCTACCGTTTCGGTCTGGCGCCACGATCGCTCATCCGCTTCGGCGAGCGGCTCGGGCAGGGTCAGCGCTGCGCCTACCTGCGACTGGCGCGCTTTGCCGAGGTGCACCTGCCCATGGACAGCAAGGTCCTCGTCGAGCCGGGGCAGGCGGTCGAGGCTGGCGCCGACCTGATTGCCAAGGTGCCGCACCCCTGATTCCCGGTCGGTGAATTGCGCTGGTGACCGTGGCACACTGGTACTCCGTCGATATCAACCTGGCAGAGTTTTATTGCCTGAAATGTGCACGTACCAACACCTGCAATGATCCAGTCCGAACAGCAACGCCGCGCCTACCTCGAGGCAATCGGTATCGACGTCTGGTTGCCGCGCGACCATGTCGACGCTGCGGATGGTGCGATGGCCGAGACAGAGCATCACGCGCCGCCGACAGGCGCACTGGATTGGTCTGAGCTGCGTGCACACGTCGCGGTGTGCAAGCGCTGTCCGTTGCACGAGGGGCGCACGCAAGCCGTTTTCGGTGTTGGCAGCCCGGACGCGGACTGGATGGTCATCGGAGAAGCACCCGGTGCCGAGGAGGACCGCCGCGGCGAGCCATTCGTTGGACGGGCGGGCAAGCTGCTCGACGAAATGTTGCGCGCGATCGGCGAAGCGCGGGACAGTGTTTTCATTGCGAACATCCTCAAATGCCGGCCGCCCAACAACCGTGATCCGAAGGCAGACGAGGCGGCTGCATGTCGCGCTTACCTGGAGCGCCAGGTCGAGCTCGTCAATCCAAAGATCATTCTCGCGGTCGGTCGCATCGCCGCACAGCAACTGCTTGGCAGCGATGTTCCAGTAGGCCGCCTGCGCGGCAAGCTGCACCACTTCGGCGACACGCCGATGGTGGTTACCTATCACCCTGCCTATTTGTTGCGCAGCCCCTCGCAGAAGCGCAAGGTCTGGGACGATCTGTGCTTCGCAAGCCGCATTGTGTCGGAGTCATTGCCATGATTGCGCCAATGGCCGAGCCGCCGGCGAGTATTCGCCTGATGACGCATGAAGATATGGGTCTCGTGTCCGACATCGAGCGCCGCAGCTATGAATACCCGTGGAGCCACGGTGTATTTCGCGACTGCCTGCTGGCCGGATACCAGTGCATCGTGCTGGATCGAGACGAGCGCGTCGCCGGGTACGGTATTCTCTCGATTGCCGCCGGCGAAGCGCACATCCTGAACCTCTGCGTGGATCCATTGTATCGTTCACACGGGTATGGCGAACGATTGCTGGACGAAATTCTTTTTCGCGCCCGGGCAGCGTCGGTGCGCGAGATATTTCTCGAGGTTCGGCCATCAAACCAGACGGCCCTGGCACTGTATCGCAAGAAAGGATTCCACCAGGTCTCGAACCGCCCGGCGTACTACCAGGCGCAGTCAGGCCGTGAAGACGCCTCCGTACTCGTCAAGAAGCTTGTCATCGAAAGCTGAACCAGTTCTTTGAGCCGGCGCATCTGGCGAGTGCGGCAGATTCGGGCTAGACTGCGCGGCCTTTGAGCCACGACGGTCACGATGGCAACTCT
>Ga0255058_10001362_pt1 | contig 13726 bp, 10 predicted proteins | sample Cases_109_9_MG_FD_188637 | JGI IMG/M metagenome (GOLD analysis project Ga0255058, IMG submission 188637) | Seawater microbial communities from Amundsen Gulf, Northwest Territories, Canada - Cases_109_9 | ecosystem: Environmental > Aquatic > Marine > Gulf | place: Canada: Northwest Territories... | reverse complement strand
CCGAGTGGCTCCTGATTTCGTAGTCTGCGCATCCCTTTGAAGTCGGGGTTTTTCTGCCTCACAACTGGTGGATTCGGGACCCTAGCCCCGCTATAGTTCTCCGCCTAACGCCCGCGCCAAGGGGAATCACGCCGTTCATGCCGGAGTTTGGGCATCGCGATCGGCGCTCAAGCGGCGGCGGGCAGTAGCAATTAATTTAACGATACAGACCTGAGGAGGCGATGTAATGGATCGACGTGCTTCATTGTTGACTTCGGCTTTTGTGGCCGTGGCGCTGGCGGCAGGCGGCTTGGCGGCCGTCGCGTCGACGGCAGAGGCGGCGGGCGAGGTCGCACTGCTGACATGGGAAGGCTATGCGGACGAAAGCTTTGTAAAGGATTTCGAGGCCGAGAGCGGCTGTAAGCTGACGGCGACCTATGTCGGCTCCAACGACGACTATGCGCCCAAGCTGGCGGCCGGCGGCGGGGTCTACGACCTGATTTCGCCCTCGATCGACACCACAAGCGTGATGGTCAAGGCCGGCTTGGTCGAGCCCATCGACCCGGCCAAGGTGGAGCGCCTGGACGAGGTGTTCCCGCAGTTCCGGGACGCGGCCGGCATCAACATGGACGGCCAGCTCTGGGGCGTGCCCTTCACCTGGGGCTCGATCCCCTTCATGTACCGGACCGACAAGATCACCGTGGAACCGACCTCGTTGGCGGACCTCTGGGACCCCAAATACGCGGGCAAGATTTCGCTCTGGGACGACAAGTCTGCGATCTATGTGGCCGCGCGCCTCAACGGCGACATGAACATCTACAGCCTCGACGATGCGCAGTTCGAGGCGGCCAAGCAGAAGCTCATCGAGCAGAAGCCGCTGGTCCGCAAGTACTGGGGCACGGCGGGCGAGCTCATCAACCTCTATGCCAATGGCGAGGTGTGGATCTCCAACACCTGGGGCGGCTATCAGTCGGCCGAGCTCGAGGCCCAGGGCATTCCCGTGAAAGAGTTCATTCCCACGGAGAACGCCGAGGGCTGGATGGACTCCTGGCAGATCGTGAAGGGCTCGAGCAATCAGGACTGCGCTTATGCCTGGATCAATTATTCCATCGCGCCGAAAGGCCAGTGCGGCGTTTCCGGCGTGACGGGCTACGGCTCTGCCAATCCGGTCGCGCTGAAAGAGTGCGTGGACGAGGCGACCTTCTCGGCCCTGCACATGGACGATGTGGACTACATCAACCGCCTGATCCTTTGGCAGGAGCCGGAGCGGCTGGAGAAGTACATCAACACCTGGAACGCCGTGAAGGCCGCCCAGTAGGCCGAGACGCCAGCGGCGGCGGAGAAAGCGTTACCCATACGCCTCCCGCCGCCGCGGCATCCACTCTTACGAGCCCTGGCGCCCGGTATCTGCAAGGACCGGGCGCGGGGCGTGGGGTTTTCGGGGTCACGAGCGTTGAGCAACATCATCGAACTCCACAGACTTAGAAGAACGTTCAAGGGCAACGTTCGTGCGGTCGACGACGTCAGCCTGAACATTCGCGAGGGGGAATTCGTGACCCTGCTGGGCCCATCCGGCTGCGGCAAGACAACGACCCTGCGCATGATCGGCGGTTTCGAGGCGCCCGACAGCGGGCGCGTCATGCTCGATGGGCAGGACGTCACCGACCTGCCGCCCTATCATCGGCCGGTCAATCTGGTGTTTCAGGATTTCGCGTTGTTTCCCCATATGTCGGTGGCGCAAAACATAGGCTATGGGCTTCGCATCGCCGGCCTCGACAAGAGCGAGATCGCCGATCGCGTGAGCGCGAGCCTGCGCATGGTCGATCTCTCGGACAAGGCCGGCAACCGTCCCTCGGAGCTCTCCAATGGGCAAAAGCAGCGCGTCGCGCTGGCCCGCGCGCTCATTCGACAACCCAAGGTGCTGCTGCTCGATGAACCGCTCTCCGCGCTGGACCTGAAATTGCGCGAAGCGATGCAGGTCGAGCTCAAGCACTTGCACGAAAAGCTGGGGATCACATTCGTCATGGTGACCCACGATCAGACCGAAGCCTTGGTGATGTCGGATCGCATCGTCGTCATGAGCGGCGGCAAGATCATTCAAGATGGTACGCCCGACGATCTCTACGATCGTCCGGCGACGCCCTATGTGGCCAACTTCATCGGATCGTCGAACCTGCTCTCGGGTGAGGTTCGCGAGATTCAGGCCGACGCCCTCGTCGGTCAGGTGGGCGAGCAACAGATCCGCGCGGCGCACAACGGTTTGGTGCTGGAGGTCGGCGCCCCGATCACAGTCTGCATCCGGCCGGAAAGAATTCACCTTCTCGCGTCCGGCGCGAGCGCGCCGGAGGGCTTCAGCACCGTGAACGGTGTCGTCGACGAGCATTTCTTCCACGGCAGCGCCGTTCGCATGGCGGTCACTCTGAGCGGCGGGGTGACCTGCATGGTCGACCTGCGCCTCGACTCGGCGTTGGGGCAAACCAGCCTGCCCGAAACCGGCAGCTCGATTACCCTCGTTGTCGACCCGGCGAACGTGATCGTATTCGCGGCAGCGGGGACCGCATGAAACAGTCGCAACGGCGCCGGCTCACCATGTTCGGCGTGGTCTCCGGACCGCTCCTGTGGATGACCGCGTTCCTCTTCATCCCCTATGCGGTGATGTTTACCTACAGTTTTTATTCGCGGCAGTTCCCGGCCATCATTCCCGACTTCCAGATCGGCAATTACATCACCCTCGTGACCGATCCCCAGTATTACCAGGTGCTGCTGCGGACGCTCAAGATCGCCGCTCTGGTCTCGCTGGCCGCGCTGGTGATCGCCTATCCTCTGACCTATTATCTGGTGTTCCGGATCAAATCGGTGCGCCTGCGCTCGGTGCTCTACATCGCCGTGATCGTGCCGCTCTGGGTTTCCTACCTGTTGCGCGCCTATACCTGGAAGACGATCCTCGGCAGCGAGGGAGTGTTGAACTCGTTCCTGATCTGGATCGGGATCATCGACGAGCCGGCGAGCATCTTCCTCTATAGTCAGTTCGCCATGGTCATCGTGCTGACCTATATCTATATCCCCTTCCTGGTCATGCCGGTTTACACCTCGCTCGAGAAGATTCCGCGCAATCTGATCGAGGCCTCCAAGGATCTGGGCGTGGGCCATTGGCGGACCTTCCTGCGGATCACCTTGCCGCTTTCGGTGCCGGGCGTCCTTGCCGGGATGACCTTCACCTTCTGTCTGACCATGGGCGATTTCGTCGCGCCGTTTCTGGTCGGCGGCCCGGACGGCCTGATGATCGCCAACGTGGTGCAGGTGCAGTTCGGAACGGCGTTCAACTGGCCGTTGGGCTCGGCGCTCTCCATGGTCATGCTGGTCATCGTGCTGACGATCATTACCGCCTCCGACCGCTTCGAGCGGACCGGCCGCTTGGACCTGGGTTAGCTCATGACCGAGAGCACCACCACCTTGGGCACGGGCCCCGGCAACGGCTTTGCCTTCTCGAGGCTATGGCGGCGTTTCGGCCTTGGCGACCTGTCCGGCCACGCGCTGATGCTGGCGGCGGCGTGCGGGCTCATCTTCCTCTATACGCCGATCCTCGTTCTCATCGTCTTCAGCTTCAACGACAACCCGGTCACGACGCTGCCGCTCCGCGGTTTCACCTTGATCTGGTACGAACGGGCGCTGGCCAACGAGGACATGCTGGCTGCCATCTTCAACAGTTTCTACGTCGGCTTTTTCGCCCTCGTGCTGTGCCTCCTGATCGGCGTTCCCTCGGCTTTCGCGCTCGACCGCTTCGATTTTCCCGGCAAAGCGCTGTTTCGACGCTTCGCCCTGCTGCCCATCACGCTGCCGGGGCTGATCACCGGTATCGCCATGCTCAATATGTTTCGGGCGATGGGGCTAGACCTCTCCTTGTTCACAGTGATCCTCGGCCACGGAACGGCGCTGAGCGCCGTCGTCATCACCCAGGTCTTCGCCCGCTTGCAGCGCTTCAATCGAAACATCGAGGAGGCCTCCAGCGATCTCGGCGCCAAGCCCTGGCAGACCTTCCTCTTCGTCACGCTTCCGAACATCCGCTCCGCGATCATCGGCTCCGCCTTGCTGAGCTTTACCCTTTCCTTCGACGAGATTCCGGTGACCTTCTTCCTCACCGGCCGCGAAAACACACTGCCCATGTACATCTATTCGACCATCCGCCGCGGCATTACCCCGGAGATCAATGCCATCGGCACCCTGATCGTGGTTGGCTCCCTGGTGCTGATCGTGTTGTCCGTCTACCTGCTTATGAAAGAGGATGAGTGATCCGGCCCGCAAAGGCGCGCCGCGACAGGGAGTGGAGATGGAAGAAAGACTGGCAATGGAGGCTCTGGCCCGCCCGAAGGACGCCGATGACGCCCTCGCCGGCCTCGAGAGCAACGGGATCGAACGGGTCCACGTCGGCATCTTCGATCTCGACGCTGCCTTCCGCGAACAGCGCCTGCCGATCGGCCAAGTGCGCCGGGCCCTGGCCGGCGGCTATTCCTTCTGTAACGTGCTGCACAAATGGGATTCGGGCGAAAGCGTCTATGGCGAAGCGCCCTATGTGGACGAGCCGGTCCACCTCGATCCGACCAGCCTGAGGCGTTACCCTTTCGAGGCCGATGCCGGCCTCATCATCGCGGACTATGCCGGGCCGTCGCGGGCCTGTTCCCCGCGGGAGCTGCTGAAAGCCCAGCTGGCCCGGGCCGATGCCATGGGCTTTAGCGTCCGTGCGGCCCTCGAGTTCGAGTTTATCGTGCTCGATGAATCGGCCGGGTCCCTGCGTGACAAGGGCTTCGACGACCTGAGCCTCTTCGCGGCGGACAATCGCTGCTGGTCGGGCGTGACCGCCGCCACCAACGCGGACTTCGTGACCGGCCTCGAAAACATGGCCCGCGTTCTCGCCATCCCGATTCATCGCCTGGGCATGGAATTGGGTCCGGGCTGCTTCGAAGCCACCTTGGCGGCGCGCGACGCGCTGGCCGCGGCCGACGATGCCGCCCTGTTCAAGGTTTACACCAAGGCCTTCTGCCGCGAGCAGGATCTGACGGCCTCCTTCATGGCACAGCTTTCGACCGAGTTTCCCGGCCTTTCCGGGCACGTCCATCTGTCCCTCGTTGACAAGGAAACCGGCGCGCCCCTGTTTCACGATCCGGAGGATGCGGTGGGCATGAGCGCGCGCATGCGCCACTTCATCGGCGGCCTGGTCACCCTGCTGCCCGATTGCCTGGCGCTCTGCAGCCATACGGTCAACGCCTACCGGCGCATGGTGCCGGGCAACTGGGCGCCGCGCACGCCGACTTGGGGTATCGGAAACTACACCACGGCGGTGCGCGCGGTTGCCGGAACGCCGGAGGACACCCGCGTGGAGTTTCGGGTCCCGGCCGCGGACACCAATCCCTATCTGGCGATTGCCCTTTGCCTGGGCGCGGGCTTGTGGGGCCTGGAGCAGGCAGCCGAACCGCCGGCGCCGGTCGCCGGCGATGGCCGGGAGCTCTCGGTGGAGGGGCTCGACGCCTTGCCGCGCAACCTGTTGGAAGCCAGCGAGAGGTTGGCGGCTTCGGAGGCGGCGCGGCTCTGTTTCTCGGACGCCTTCATCGACTATTTCGTGCGGTCGCGCAGGCGCGAGGTCGAGGCCATCGACCGCCATGTCAGCGCCTTCGAACGGGCGCGCTACATCGAGGTGGTCTGAGCGCAGGCAACGAAATGAATGACCAGAACATTGAGACAAGAACGAGGGGGTATGGCGTGACGGATTTCGACAGGGCGGTGGCCGGCGAGGAACGAGCCGAGCGCATCAAGCAGGTGCGCGCCAAGATCGACGAGCTGGGGATCGACTACATCTATTACCAGTATGTCTCCATCACCGGCCGGATCATGGGCAAGGCGGTGCCCACCTTCCATTGGGAGCAGGTCGCCAGGGACGGCGTACAGACCTGGATCGGCGGACTCACCAACGTCTTCGCAGACCGCGACGGCAACCTGATCGGCTTTCCCCCGAACGCCTCCGAGCTGCTCGCCCTTCCCGATCCCGAAACCTTCTGCCAGCTGCCCTGGAACAAGCGCCTCGCGCGGGTCTTCTGCACGGTTTATTGGAACCGCGAGGAAGAGCACTGTCCCGGCGCCCACATGGAGATGGACTGCCGCGGCAACCTCATGCGCATCGACGCCGCGTTCCGCGCGGCGCACGACGGTCTTCACATGCGCGTCGGCTGCGAGCCGGAGATGCTCTGGCTCAGGCCGGGCGACGACAAAGAGCCGTACAAGGGCACGACCAAGCCCTACGCCTATCACATCGACCAGTTCGAACAGCTGTCCGATGTCTGGCTGCGCGTTTACGACTACGCGATTGCCATGGGGCTCGACGTGATCCAGGGCGACCACGAAGACGCGCCGGGCCAGATCGAGCTCAACTTCACTTACGACACGGTTCTGAACACCTCGGACCGGCTGACCACCTATCGCCAGATTTGCGCCCAGGTGGCGCGGGAGTTCGACCTGATCGCGGTGTTCATGTCGAAGCCCTACATGGGCATGCCGGCCAACGGCTGCCATCACAACGTCTCGCTGTGGCGCGGCGGGTCGCCCGAGGTGGTCCGGCTGGTGAAGGACCCGCTGCCGGGCCTGGACGAGGTCTTCACCTACACCAAGGGCGGCACCAACGAGCAGCGCGATCCCGCCGAGCGCTGGCTGCCGGCGGAGGTCGGCCGGCATGCCCTGGGCGGCATGCTGAAGCACCTGAATGCCCTGACGGCGATCGGATCTTCCACCGTGAATTCCTACCGCCGGCTGAACGACACCGGCATGTGGGCGCCGGTCGGCGCGAGCTGGGGCCTGCAGAACCGCTCCTGCGCCATTCGTGTGTCCAGCCCTGATCGTTTCGAATTCCGGGCCGCGGATTCCATGGTCAACCCCTATCTCATGCAAGGGGCGCTCTTGAAGTCGATCGACGACGGCCTGAACAACAAGATCGATCCGGGCGAGCCGGAGGAGCGCAACTTCGCGGAGGTGATGGCCTCGGGCGAGAAGATCGACCGGATTCCCAACACCCTGGAGAAGGCCTTGGACGCCCTGGCCGAGAACGAGGTGGTGAAGGCGGCGCTGCCCGGTGAGCTCTACACCATCTATGACTGGTACAAGCGCGATGAATGGAACAAATTTATCTGGCAGGTCTCCAACTGGGACGTGGACACGTATCTGGATTGTCTGCCTTGAGCCGCCACTCCTGCAAGACCCAGCGCGCTAGGAAAGGATGGACCCCATGGATTTCGAGCTGACCCAGGCGCAAGCCGACCGGTTTGACGGCGACGGTTTTCTCATGGTCGACCGGATCGTGGACGATGCGGCGGTGGACCGGGCGGTGGCGCGCTTCGAGCCCTTGTTCCGCGGCGAATTCGAGACCGGCGTGCGGCCGGATGAGGTGAACTGGCAGGAAGGCCGGGATTCGCCCGAGCTGGCGCGCCAGATCTGTTGCGGCTGGAAGGCCGACCGGGTGATCGCGACCGTCGTGTTCCGTGCCGATATCGGACGCGCCTGTGCCCGCCTGGGCGGCTGGCCCGGCGCGCGCGTGCATGTCGACAATGTGCTGTGGAAGCCGCCGGGCACGCGCCCCCTGGCGTTCCACCAGGATTCGGCCTATCTCGGCTGGATCGACCCGCCGGAAATGATTAGCTGCTGGATCGCCCTCGACGACACCAGCGCCGAGGGCGGTACCCTCGAGCACGTGCGCGGCTCTCACCGTTGGGCCCGGGACTCGAAACCGGCGACCCACTTCCACGGGCCGAGCGACTACCGCAGCGCCATGGAGGCGGCTGCCAAGGCGGAGCCGGTGGAGCCCGAGGTGGTGCCGGTGGTGGTGCCGCGCGGCGGCGGCGCCTTCCATCACGGCTGGGCCTGGCACGGCTCGGGATTCAATCGCAGCGAAAATCCGCGGCGCTCGCTGGTCGTTCACTGCATCTCATCGGAAGCACGATTCTCCGGCGATACCTCGAACACCGGGATTGCCCCGATCTACCGCCGCTACCAGCGCCATGGCGATCTCACCATGGACGAGAACTACTTCCCGATTCTGTGGACCGAAAACGGTTACCGCACGGCGTTTCTCGACGACTACATGCGCCAGGGCCTCGCGCTCGCCGCCTGATGCGGTGGAGACTCACTCGGCGGCCTCGGCCGGCCCCACGTCTCCGGTTCGCGGTGGGATGGTGAGGGTGTTGCCGAGGACCTCGGCGCGCTGGCGGCCCGCCCGCATCTCCTTACGCAGATCGTGCGAATACTCGGTGCAGTCGATCTGGATCGTGTGCCGGGGCGAGGCGAGATAGCGCGCCTTCATGGACTCGTAAAACTCGTTGGTCGCCCGCTCGACCTCGGCCTTGGGCGGCAGGGCGTAGGCGCCGGTCAGAAGCTCGGCGATCCAGCGCGACTGCAGTTCCGCGATCGGCATGGTGGCGCAGAGCGGCTGAATGAGGCCGATGAAGAAGAGGCTGTTGTAGCGCGGGTGGATCACCCGCTTGAACAGCGGCAGCTCGTTGTTGGGCGCCGAGACGAACTCCGGGTCCAGGAACGGGAAGGCGATCCGGTAGCCTGTGGCATAGATCACCACCTCCGCCGGCACGCTCGAGCCGTCGACGAAGCGGATGCTGTCGCCTTTGAGCTCTTCGATGTTGGGCTTCGGGATGACGTCGCCCGAGCCGATGCGAATCAGGATCTCGTTCGAGATCGTCGGATGGGTGGCACCATAGGGGTAGTCGGGTTTGGGCAGGCCATAGTCCTCGGGACGGCCGATCACCGCCTCGATGCGCCGTTGCCGGAGCCGGCGCTTCAGCCAGGTCGGGACCAGCCAATAGCCGAGTGGCGGCTCTTCGCTCGGATGCGGGTCGTCGGCGTCCAGCGTGTCGCTGCCGATGTATTTGGGGACGATGTAGTAACCGCGACGGACCGACAGATAGACCTGCCGCGCGTGGCCCGAAAGCCCCAACTCGCAGGCGATGTCCAGGGCCGAGTTGCCCATGCCGACGATCACCACGTTCTTGCCGATGCAGTCGACCGGATCCTGGGGGTGGCGATAGTCGTGGGCGTGCAGGACCTGGCCGTCGAACGTGCCGGCAAAGGGCGGGTCCGGCCAGCGGGGGTTCCAATGGTGCCCGTTGGCGACGCAGAGGGCGTCGTAGTGCCGGACCTCGCCGCCCTCCAGCGTGACCCGCCAGACGCCGTCGTCCCGCCGTTCGCAGCGCTCGACCGCGCGGTTGAAGGCGATCTTGTCGCGCAGGGCGAAGTGGTCGGCATAGTCGTTGAAGTATTTGATGACCTGGCTGTGGTGCGGAAAATCGGGAAAGTCCGGGTCGATCGGAAAGTCCGAATAGACCATCTGCCGGGTCGACGTGTTAATGTGCAACGAGCGGTAGGCCGAGGTCCCGCCGAGCGAGTTCTCGTAGGCCCACATGCCGCCGATGCGGTCGCTCGCTTCGAAACAGTCGAAGGGAATGGCCTCATCCTGGAAAACCTTGCAGGCCGCGATGCCGCTCGACCCGGCTCCTATGATGCACACGCGCGGCAAAGACGACATTCGCGGACTCCGGCTCCTGACCCGCGCCAGACCACGACATCGATCGCCCGGCCTGGTCGCAACCGTATTATTGCAAAGCCACCCGCCAACGGAACAGGATTTTGCTAGGATGTCGCCGGCGCCGATGAAAACAGAACTGTGCCAGATGAAGAACAAACGGAAATCGGGGGCGGTGCATATGGATGTCAAGGACGTCAAAGAGGTCTTCGAGGCGAACGGAATCAAGACCGTCATCGTCGGCGGCACCGATCCCGGCGGCGTGATGCGGGGCAAGCGCCTGACGGTCCCTTATTTCTATTCCGCGCTCGAGCATGGCCTCAACTTCGCGATGTTCATCCTGCGCACGACACCCGTGGACGACGTGCTGCCCGGCCTTTTCGACGGCGGCGTGCCGGACATCAAAGGCGTGCCGGACCTTTCCACCTTGCGTCTCGCGCCCTGGGAGGAGGACGCGGCGATCGTGCTCATGGATTGGCACGGCCCCGGCGGGGAGCCGCTGGCCCTTTGCCCGCGCAGCGAGCTGAAGCGGCAGGTGGCGCGGGTGCGCGAAAAGGGCCTGGAGGAGGTCTTCGCGCTGGAGTTCGAGTTCTTCCTGATGCCGAAGCCGATCAGCGAGTTTCGCGCCGGCGGATGGAACGATCTGTCGCCGCCGTCCCAGGACATCCATTGCTATTCCATCTACGAAGGCCACTTTGCCGAGCCGATTGTCTCGCGGATCCGGGCCTACTTCGAGGACGAGGTGGAGGGCTGCACGCCGGAATGGGGCCAGGGCCAGTTCGAGATCAACCTGCACCGCAGCGACGCCGTCGCCATGGCCGACACGCTCGTCCTGTTCAAGACCGCGGTGAAGCAGTTGGCGGCCCAGGCCGGGCTCTCGGCCACCTTCATGGCCAAGTGGCACGAGGACTACTCCGGCAACTCGGGCCATATCCACCAGAGCCTGAAGCAGGCGGAGACCGGCGCCTCGGCCTTCTACGACGAGTCCGAGCGTTACCGGATGAGCAAGCTGTTCCAACACTACCTGGCGGGCCAGCTCGACGTGATGCGCCCGGCCACATTGTTCTTCGCGCCCTTCGTCAACTCCTATAAGCGCTTCCAGCTCGACAGCTTTGCCGGCGTCACCAAGGCCTGGGCCATCGATAACCGCACCGCCGCCCTGCGCGTGCTCAACTACGAGCCTTCCAAGTGCCGGCTCGAGAACCGCATCGGCGGCGCCGACCTGAACCCCTACCTGGCGTCGGCCGTCTCTCTCGGCGCGGGCCTGCGCGGCATCGAGCAGGAGCTGCCGCTACAGCCCCCCGGCGAAGGCAACTGCTATCACCTGCCGGACGTGGAGACCGTGCCCATGAGCCTCACCGAGGCCCTCAGGGAAGCGGAGTCGAGCGCCGCCTTGCGCGAGGTGATCGCACCGGAGCTGGTCGACAACATGGTGGATGTCGCGCGCTTCGAGACGGGCGTGTTCGACACCCGGGTCACGGATCTCGAGCGGCGCCGGTACTTCGAGATGGCGTGAGGCCGTCGCGTCGGAACCGGGCCGCCGGACTTGGTGCGGCCGGCAATTCCTAGAGCGCCGGCCGTCGCTCCGCCCAGGGCCGCACGGCCTCGAGACCCGCGCCGATGTCGAGCACGGTGAGGTCGTCGAAGCGGTGGCCCACGATCTGCAAGCCCGTCGGCAGGCCCTGCGCGGTGAAGCCCGAGGGCACGGTGAGTGCCGGGCATTGCGAGACGTTGTTGAAGAGCGCGGTCATGTCGAGGCCGTGAAAGCGCCCCTCTGCGTCTTCGCCCTGAAAATCCGCGTCCGACATCTCCACCGGCGGGGCCGGCTGGGCCATGGTGGGGCAGAGGAGGGCATCGAACCGCTCGAAGACGCGGGCTAACTCCAGCCACTGTTCCGTACGCACCGCCTCCAGCTGCTTGAAGGGCACCGCGCCCATGGCCTGCCCCGCCTCGATCAGGGCGACCACATGGGGGTCCATGCGCTCGCGGTAGTCGGGTAGCACGTGCTCGAAGGCGGCGGCGAGATAGACCCCCCAATAGGCCGTCCAGGCATCGCCTTGTTCGCGAGTCCAGGCCAGTTCGACTTCTTCGACATGCGCGCCCGCGCTCCTCAAGGCCTCGGCGGCGGCGCGGGTGTTGGCCTCGATCTCGGCATCGACCGCATAAAACCCGAGGTCGACGCTGAGCGCGAGCCTACGGCCCTCCAGCTTGCCCACCAGCGTGCCCTGTGGCGGCACCGGCACTTCCAATGCCGGTGTGAGGCTCTGGATGTCGCAATCGTCCGGGCCCTGGGTGACGCCGAAGAAGAGGGCGGCGTCGGCCACCGTGCGGGCGAGCGGCCCGAAGTGAGAGATCGAATCGAAGACGCTCGGCAGGATATCCATGGGAATCCGCCCGAGGCTCGGCTTGAGGCCGACCAGGCCGCAAAAGGCCGCGGGAATCCGCACCGAACCGCCCATGTCCGTGCCTTCGGCGAGCGGCACGCAGCCGGCGGCCACCGCCGCCGCCGAGCCGCCCGAGGAACCGCCCGGCGTGCGGCCCGTGTCCCAGGGATTGCGGGTGACCCCCCACAGCGGACTCTCGGTGAAGCTCGAATAGGCGAACTCCGGCGTCGTGGTCTTGCCGACCATGATGGCGCCGGCGGCGCGCAGGCGCTGGACGATCAGGGCGTCGCGGTCGGGGACCCAATGCTCGAAGGCATAGGAGCCGCGGGTCGTGGTCTTACCCTTGGTCGGGGTGAAGTCCTTGATGGCGATGGGCACCCCGTGAAGCGGCCCAAGCGCCTTCCCGGCCGTCACCGTCTGCTCGGCCGCACGGGCGGCGGCGAGCGCCTCTTCGGCGAAAACGAAGCAGAAGGCGTTCAAGGCGGGCTGCACCGCCTCGATGCGGGCGAGCGCAGACTCCATGACCTCGACCGGAGAGAGACTGCGCTCGGCGATCCTCTGCGCCAGCTCGACCGCCGGCAGAGTGCAAAGCCCGTCCTCGGCCATCGCCTGTTCCCCCTTCCCCGAGACCTACCAGAAGAGGTGAGGGACCTTGGTGATCTCCTCCACGCCATCGGCGGTGATGATGTAATTGGTCTCGAACACGGCGGTGCCGACGCCCTCGTGGGTGTAAAAGCCCTCGACGCTCGCCACCATGTTCTCGTGGAACAGCTCGTCGTCGGTGCAGAGCCGCGGCTCGATATAGGGACGTTCCCACATGCAGCCGTTGCTGTGGCCGTAATAGGGCCAGTTGGTCTTGAGCACCTCGTTGAAATAGCCGCTTTCCTTCGACAGCTTGTCGCCCAACAGGCCTACGTCCTTCACCTTCACACCGGGGCGGATCTCGGCCATCAGCCGGTGCATCACGTCGACCAGGCATTCGGTCAGCTTCTTCTGGTCGCTGTTGGGCGTGCCGCCGCACACGGCGGTGCGGCCGGGATCGAGCCAGTAGCCCTTCAGGATCGGCCCGTAGATGAAGCCGTGGACGATTTCGCCCGGCGCCGCCGCTTTGGTGCTGAAGCCGGTCAGGGGATCGCTCTCGAGATACTCGCTCATGTCGCCGTGGGAGATGGCGATGCGGTGCCAGGCGCCGCCGCCCGCCAGCAGGATGGTGCCGCCGGCCGCCGCCGCCTCGCCCTCGGTCTTGCCGGCGATCAGCGCCTCCATCAGGGCGGTGTGGGCGCGGGTGACCAGCTCGCCCGCCTCGCGGAACAGGTCCAGCTCGCGCGGGCTCTTGATCAGGCGCACCTCGCGGACCAGGTCGTCCTCGGGCACCCAGTCGATCCCGGGAGTCTGCTGCTCGAGCTGCAGCCAGTATTTCATCGGCAGGAAATCCGAGCCGACCAGGGCTACCTTGCCCTCGACGCCGCGCGCCTTGAGCGCGTCCGCCACGCCCTTGATCGGGTCGTAGAGGCCGTGGAAGCGTTCGGTGGCGATGATGTCGAAGCGGGCCTCGGCCTCGTCGGTCACCAGCTCCGGCACCTCGCCCGGCTGCAAGATGGCGGCGCTGTAGGCGCGGCCGTTCCACAGTTCGGTGTCCGGCTCCTGGCCCGAATGGGTGGAGTAGAAGTTGGTCAGATACATTATATCGCCGGAGCGCTCGTAGACGCCGGAGGTCTTGCCCCAGACCACGGCGGTCTCGTAACCCTGGCGCGTCATGGCGTCGTGGGCGCGCTGCCAGCGTGCCTCGTATTCC
>Ga0255058_10001360_pt1 | contig 13743 bp, 11 predicted proteins | sample Cases_109_9_MG_FD_188637 | JGI IMG/M metagenome (GOLD analysis project Ga0255058, IMG submission 188637) | Seawater microbial communities from Amundsen Gulf, Northwest Territories, Canada - Cases_109_9 | ecosystem: Environmental > Aquatic > Marine > Gulf | place: Canada: Northwest Territories... | reverse complement strand
TGAAATAGATCACATAAATCTGGATGAGCAGCGGCGTCGAACGGATCGCCTGCACGTAGGCGGCGGAGATACGCCACAATACCGGGTTGGCGGACATCCGCATGATGGCCGCCACCGTGCCGATGACCAGGGACAAAACCAGGGACACCAGCGAAATCCAGATGGTTGCCGTCAGGCCCCGCGCGAACTCCGGTACGTACTGGACGGCGACGCGGTAGTTGTAGAAATCGAGGATCCAGTCCATGTCCGCAACTATTTCGTATCCGCTTCATGACACACAAAGGGGGCTCCACCATGCCGGCGAAGCCCCCTTTATCGTAACGAAGGTGAAGTATTCTTCGCCTGTTATTTCGGCACTGGCGTTTGCTCTGTCTTCCAGGCGGTGCTGAAAATCCAGTAGTCCAGGAGTTTGTCCATGCGCCCGTCGGCCTTGATCAGCATCAAGTAGTTGTCCATCCACCTGACCAAGTGGGTTTCATCGGGCCGGGTGGCGAAGCTGAGCGGTCCTCTATCAGGCGCGCCCTCGAGAATCTTGAATTCCGGATACTCGATCATATACCCTTTTGCCGAGGCCTCGTCGTTGATCCCCGCATCGGCCCGATCGGCCGCAACCGCCTGGGCGACGGCGGGCCCGCCACCGGCGAATTCCTTGATCGTCGCCAGCGGGCATTTTGCCTTGAGCACTCCGACGTTGCTGCTGCCCTGGACCACGGCGACCGAGACACCCTCGACGCAGGCGTCCTTCCAGGACACGAACGGCTTGGTCTTCTTCGAGTAAATGACGTTTCGGCTGTACATGTACGGTTCGGTGAAAATCAGAACCAGCGCACGCTTGGGCTTTGGTGTCATGTCGGCGGCCAGGAAATCGGCCTTGCCCGAAGTGACGGCCGGGATCAGCCCCTTCCAATCGTAATCGAGAAGCTTGAGTTCGACGCCCATGTCCTCGGCCATCATGGTGACGAGCTCGACCGCGAAGCCGGTGCGGTTGCCCTTCGTGTCGACGTAACTCACCGGCGGTCCCTGTGTCTGAACGGCGACGCGCAACTCGCCACGTTTGACGATGTCCTGAACCACATCCGCGCTCGCGGCGCCCGAGATACCCAAAGAAAGAGCAAGCATGCCCGCCGCTGTGAGCAACAATCTTCGCAAGGCTTTCATTTCACAAACCTCCCATCGGATTTCATCGTTTCTTGGGCAGGTCACATGACAGACATCTGACCGGCCCGATTTCCCTGGCTTTCTGTCGTGTATAGCAATCGACGTTGCCACTCTAGTCCAAAAGGAGTTGGAACGATACGGCTGGTCACAATTCAAATGATCTGGCCAAGGAAGGTACGCAGGCGCTGTTCTTTGGGACGTTCGAAAAAGTCGTCAGGACTCCCTTCTTCGATGAGCGCACCGTCAGACATGAAGAGCATGCGGTCGGCCGCCTTGCGGGCAAAGCCCATCTCGTGGGTGACCACCACCATGGTCATGCCCTCGCCGGCGAGTTCCTCCATGAGCTCGAGCACGCCGCCCACGGTTTCCGGGTCCAGCGCGGAGGTCACTTCGTCGAACAGCATGATCTTCGGATCCATGGCCAGCGAGCGGGCGATGGCGACCCGCTGCTGCTGCCCGCCCGACAGTTGGCTCGGGTAACTGTTGCCCATCCCGGCGATGCCGACCCGTTCCAGGAGGTGGTTGGCCTTCTCCTCGGCCTCCTCGCGGGACCGCTTGAGCACGACGATCTGGGGCAGCGTGACGTTTTCCAGCGCGGTCTTGTGCTGGAACAGGTTGAAGTGCTGGAACACCATGCCAACTTCCTGGCGCACCTTGTTCATGTCGGTCTTGGAATCGGTGATCTCGACATCATCGATGACGATGTGGCCGGAATCGACCTGCTCGAGACCGTTGAGCGCTCGCAAGAGCGTGCTCTTACCCGACCCGCTCGGGCCGATGAGGACCAGTACTTCCCCCCTATCCACGCGGTTGGTCACGTTTTGCAGGGCCTTGACCGGGGCGCGGCCCGGGACATTGAACGTCTTCGAGACGTTCTCGATTCTGACGATTGGTGCGGCGCTGGCCATGAGGCGGTCTTTAGCTGTTGGCGCTGGGTCGTCTTGATCTAAGCAGGTTTTCCAGACTCCGCCCAGCCTACTTATGGGCGGGCTTCGCAGAGCCGGCATGATTATTGAAAGAAATGGGGAAAGGGATTGGGAAAAGGATCATGGCCCGGGCTTCTGTGGCCGGATCAAGATCGCTCCGCTCAGACGGGACTTCCGTTCATGGCCTCGGGTTTGCTGCACTGGTCCCGGCCCGCGCGGACCTCGCGCAGCACGATCTGGTGGGTCAACTGAGATCTGACGTAGGCATCCAGGTACTGATTCGGATCGAAAAAGGCCTCCAGGTCCAGTTCGATCGGCACGAGGTTAGAGTTGGGAGCAAGAATCCGCCGCCGGCCAGCACGATAACGGTCTGCTGGTCGTGATGACGCTTAGGGGTCTGCCAGCACTTCATGAATGGACAGTTCTAACAGGTGAGGCAACGAGCTCCGGACAGTTGCCTTCCGAACGTAGGTCCGACAGGATGGCGCCTCAAAAGTGACCCACAAAGAGATTTCGGCTGATCGGAGCGACCATGGCTTGGATTGACACTATTTCCTATGAAGAGTCCGATGGCCGCCTGCGAAAGCTCTATGACCGCGTCAAAGGCCCGGGCAACAATGTCGACAACATTATGATGATGCACAGTCTGCGCCCTCATTCGATGGAAGGCCATATGGCGCTTTACAAGTATGTGCTGCATCATACCGGCAATACCGTAGAGAAATGGTTCCTGGAGACGATCGGCGTCTGGGTGAGCCAATTGAATCGTTGCGCCTACTGTGTTGACCATCATTTCGAGGGGCTCCGACGCATATTGAAGGACGACCGGAAATCCGCTGCGATTCGCTCGGCGTTGGACGTCGGCGAGATCGAAGCCGGTCCGTTTAGCGAAAGAGAGAAGCTCGCGCTTCGCTACGCCGAGGCCCTAACCAGTAATCCTTGGTCGGTCACTGAGGACATGGTTACGGGTCTGCGTGCTGCCGGTTACGACGACGGCGAAATCCTCGAGATCAATCAGGTCGCGGCCTACTTCTCCTACGCAAACCGCACCGTCCTGGGTCTGGGATGTTCGACGAGGGGTGATATCTTGGGCCTATCGCCCAACAAATCGGACAGCCCTGACGATTGGTCGCACACATAGGTGCGCAAGATCACCGGCCGGCCGGCGATCCGCGGCGCCCTCGGCCAACGCTTCGCGGCCGTTCCGGACATAACGTGGAGCGAGGGCCGGCATTGGATCTTCGGCGACAAGGCGTTATCGGAATGGCGGGTGCAGGGAACCTTGCCCGACGGGGCGCGTCTCGACTGCCGCGGTTGCGACCTCTGGGAAATTCGCGGCGGCAAGGTGCTCAAGAAGGATACCTACTACAAGCAGGTGACCCGCTAGCCGACTCTTCAGGGTGACGCTTCGCTCTGGCTGCGCACCCGCAGCAGCACGTCCACGGCCGCCGCGCCCTCAGACAGCACCAGCAACGGGTTGATCTCCAGCTCTTCCAGGGTGCCCCGCTCGGCCTCTGCAAATGCGGCCACGGCCAGCACGGCATCGACGGCGGCTTCGCGGTCCCCCGCCGGCCGGCCGCGAAATCCGCTGAGCAGCTTGGAGACCTTCAGCGTTGCCAGGGCCTCCGCCACGCTCTCTCGATCCGTCGGCAAGAGGAGCGTCCGCGAGTCGTGGACGAGCTCGACGAGGGTGCCGCCGCTGGCCAGCACCATGACCTGTCCGAACTGGCTATCGCGACGGATACCGATCAGGACTTCCGCAACGGGCGCCCCGATCATGCGCTCGACGAGGAAGTCGCCGCTGAGGGCATCCGGCGCGCAAGCGGACACCGCCTCCGTGATGGCGGCGACCGCATCGGCGACTTCGCCGGCACTGCCGAGACCGAGCCGCACGGCGCCGGCTTCCGTCTTGTGCGCAAGGTTCCGGCTCACCATTTTCACCGCCACCGGAAAGCCGAGATCTTCCGCCGCGGCGGGCGCCGTCTTGGCATCGGCCAGGCGACCCTCGGGCACCGGGATGCCGGCGTCGGCGAGCCGCCGTTTGCCCTCCCATTCGGACAGGTCCTCGATATCTCCAGCCGAGGGACCGGCCCGGGAGAGCCGTAGCGCGGCGGCCTTGCCCACGGCCGTAAGGCGGGCCCGCCGCTCGCCATAGGCCGCGGCGCCGGCAACGCCGATCATCGCCTCCTTGATGCCCTGGAGCGGTGCGATACCGCCGGCGATCATCATCTCCCGGCTCGCCCGGTCGATGTTTTCGGGCAGGGCGCTGACCACGGCTGCGGGAATGCCGGCCTTGCGCGTTGCGGCGATGAATGCGCGGGCGTCCGCGAGATACTCCTGCTTGCCACACTCCAGGTTCGGGTGCGGATAGTCCTGGACCAGCAGGGCCGCATCGTAGCCGTCGGCCAGTACGGCCCCGAACAGCTCGGTCAGTTCGGCCTCGTGTCCCCACAGCGGCGTCGTGTAGTCGAGCGGGTTGGACGCGGTCGCAACCTCCGGCAGGAGAGCCGCCGTTTGTTTCTCAGTAGACGGCGACGGCGGGGGAAACGATAGATCGAGCCGCTCGGCATAGTCCGCCAGCAGCGTAACGTTGCCGCCCGAGGCTGCAAATCCGGCCAACCGGCGGCCCTGGGGCACGCCCGCGAGGGACAGCATCTTGAGGGTCTCGAGGAGCTGGACCGGCGAGTCCACCCGTATGATGCCGAGGCGGTCGAAGAGGGCCTGGTAGACGTCGTCCTCGCCCGCCAGCGAGCCGGTATGGGTGGTGGTCAGGCGGCGGCCGATCTCCGACGTGCCCGACTTGAGGACCACGATGGGAACGGCGGCCTCCAGGGCGCGGATGGCGGCCTCGCAAAATCGCGGCACGTTGCGCAGCCCTTCGACATGCAAGCCGATCGCCGTCACCGCCGGGTCGCCGACCAGGACGTCGAGATAATCCTCCACCCCGAGCATCGCCTGGTTGCCGGCGGAGACGACGTAAGCCAGAGGGACCGAACGCCGGTTCATGGTGATGTCGGACCCCAACATGCCGCTTTGGGTCACGATGGCGACGCCCCGTTCGATCCGCCCCCCGCCGAAGGCGAAGGGCCAGAGCGCGACCCCGCGGACGTAGTTGAGCAGCCCGTAGCAGTTGGGCCCGACCAGCGGCATGTCGCCCGCCGCGGCCACGAGCGAGCGCTCGAGCGCCGCGCCCTCATCGCCCAGCTCGCCGTATCCGGCGGTGTAGCAGACCACCCCACCGGCGCCCTTGCGGCGCAAGGCGTCCACGATTTCGATCGCGGCATCGCGCGGGACGGCCAGGAAAACCGCGTCGGGTGCCTCCGGCAGATCTTCGACCCTGGCGAAGCACGGTTGGCCCGCCAGCGTCTGCCGGCGCGGATTGACCCCCCATACCGGTCCGTCGAAACCCATCGCCCGGCAGTGCTCGGCGGCGATGGCGGCATCGTTCCCGCCGATGAAAGCGACATGCCGCGGCGCCAATAGCCGCTCGAGAGTGTGACGGGGCGGCGAGGTCATGCGCCGTGCGGGCGCAACAGCGACCGGGCGATGATGTGGCGCTGGATCTCGGAGGTGCCGTCCCAGATGCGCTCCAGCCGCGCATCCCGCCACAGCCGTTCGATCGGCAGCTCGTCCATCAGCCCCATGCCGCCGAAGATCTGCACCGCGTGATCGGCGACGCGGCCGACCATCTCCGAGGCGAACAGCTTGGCCATGGCCGCATCGACGGTGGTCATGCTGCCCTGCTCCGCCTTCCAGGCCGCGTGCATGACCAGGAGGTCGGCGGCCTGCAGTTCGGTTGCCATGTCGGCGAGCTTGAAGGAGGTGCCCTGAAACCGCCCGATGGGCTGGCCGAATTGCTTGCGGTTGGCCGCCCATTCGGTGGCCAGCTCGAGCAGCCGTTCGGCCCGCCCGCAACAGCCGGCGCCGACCCACACCCGGCCCATGTGGAGCCACTTGTTGGCAAGATCTAGTCCCTCGCCCTCGGCCCCGAGGATCTGGTCCGGCCCGACGCGGCAGTCGTCGAAGCCGAGCTGGTAGTTGTGATAGCCCCGGTGGCTGATGCAGCGTGGGCCGCGCCGCATGTCGAAGCCTTCGGCGCCGCGGTCGACGAGAAAGGCGGTGACCCGCTTGCGCGGGCCCCTCGCGGTTTCGTCGACGCCCGTGATGGCAAAGACGATGGCGAAATCGGGCAGGGTGTGGCTGCTGATGAAATGCTTGGAGCCGTTGATGACGTAATCGTCCCCGTCGCGTTTTCCTCGCGTGGCCATCGACATGATGTCCGAGCCCGCCCCCGGTTCGGTCAAGGCAAAGCACTCGTGGCGCTCGCCGCGCACGCACGGCATCAGGTATCGCTCGCGCTGCTCTTCGTCGCAGGCGAGCAGAATCTCGGACGGCCGCCCGATAAAATGCTGCAAGGCAAAGCTGGTCTTGCACAGTTCGCGCTCCATCAAAGCGAGACTGGTATAGCTGAGGCCGCCGCCGCCCACCTCTTCCGGCATGTTGGCGGCGAAGAATCCCATCTCGATCGCCTTTTGCTTGATGCGCTGGCCAAGCTCGTCGGGCACGCCGTCGTTGCGGTCGACCTCCTCCTCATGGGGGCGAAGCTCGCTCTCGACGAACGCGCGGAGGGAGTCCACCAGCATGCGTTGCTCGTCGCTGGTCTGAAAGTCCATCGAACCCCTCCCCCGTGTCATGACTGTCGCGGCACACGGGTATGATGCGTCTCAAGCATCGGTTCTGGTCGAAACTATCCGACGGGATTAGAATTTTTTCGACAGAGGCCCCTTTGGCTGCGGCGCACAAAGCGGGACTCAGGTGCGCGGGGCCTGGGCGGCTCTGTCGAATTGCTCTTATCTCTGTCGAAAAGTCACAAATACCTCGTGGTCGGAGTCTCGATCATGGGGCACGGGATCGAACCTGGGATGGTGCCTCCGGGTCAATGCTTCCAGGCCATGCCGGGCACGCGGGCCATTGCAGCTAAGGAGATCGAGGTCATGGGTGAGGAAGTTAGGGTCGAGCGTCGCGGGGCCGTCCTGGAGGTCACGCTGGACCGGCCGAAGGTGAATGCCATCGACCACGCAACCAGCCGCCGGCTGGGCGAGGCCTTCGCCCTTCTGCGCGACGACCCGGAGCTCAGGGTTGCGATCCTGACCGGCGGCGGCGATCGGATCTTTTCGGCCGGCTGGGATTTGAAGGCGCTGGACAGCGGCGAACAGCAACTCGACAACTGGTGGGAAAGCGAGTCCGAGGTGCCGGGCGGCTTTGCCGGACTCACCGAGATGTGGAACCTCAACAAGCCGGTCATCGCGGCCCTGAACGGCCTTGCCATCGGCGGCGGGTTCGAGATCGCGCTGGCCTCCGACCTCATCATCGCGGCCGAGCACGTGGAATTCGCCCTGCCGGAGATGCCGCTCGGGATTATCCCCGATGCCGGCGCCATCCAGCGCCTGCCCCGCCGAATTCCCTATAATGTCGCGATAGAGATGCTGCTCCTGGGCCGGCGCATGCCGGCCGAAGAGGCCTACCGCCACGGCCTGATCAACCTTATCGTGCCGGCCGAGGATCTCATGAAAACGGCGCGGGATTGGGCCGGTCAACTGGCAAACGCGGCGCCCCTCGCCTTGCAGACGGTGAAGGAGGTGCTGCGCGCCATCGAGGGCGACACCGTCCAATCGGCTTTCACCACCATGCGCACCGGGGATCTGCCGACCTACCGGGCGATGCTGAAGTCCGAGGACGCCGAGGAAGGCGTGCGGGCCTTCGTGGAAAAGCGCAAGCCGGAGTTCAAGGGCCGATAAGTTAGAACAGCCGCAATCGGCTGGAAGGGGTTCGAGCATGGCGAGGAAGCAACCAAAAGAGGTCCGCCGGGTGACCAACATCGGGTCCGGCGCCATCGGCGGCGGCTGGTCGGCCCATTTCCTGGCGCACGGCTACCGGGTCACCACCTACCTGCACGACGCGGCCGAGGAAGGCCCGTTGCGCCAGCTCGTCGAGACCGCGTGGGTCAGCCTCGAGGCCCTGGGCCTGGCGCCAGGCGCGTCGCTCGACAACCTCACCTGTACGACCGATTTGGCGAAGGCCTGCGCCGAGGCGGACTTCGTGCAGGAGAGCGTGCCCGAGAACCTGGACCTCAAGCAGGCGGTCTATGAGAAGCTGGGCGATCTGGTGCCTGCGGACGTGGTGATCGCCTCCAGCACGTCGGGCCTGTCGATGACCGACATCCAGGCCCGCTGCTCGACGCCGGAGCGCACCGTGGTCGCCCACCCCTTCAACCCGCCCTATCTGCTGCCGCTGGTCGAAATGATCGGCGGCGCGCGAACGGCGCCGGAGACGGTCGCCTGGGCGGCCGAGTTCTACCGTCTCGTCGGCAAGGCGCCGCTGGTTATGGAGCGGGAACTCCCGGGCTTCATTGCGACACGCCTGCAAGAGGCCCTGTGGCGCGAGGCGCTTCACATGGTCGCCAACGGCGAGGCCACCGTCGAGCAGATCGATCTCGCCGTCGCCAACGGTCCCGGGCCGCGCTGGGCGGTCATGGGCCCCTGCATGGCCTTTCACGTCGCCAGCGGCGAAGGCGGCATGGCCCATAACCTGGATCACTTCGGCCCCGCCTTGAAGCTGCCGTGGACCCGGCTCGAGGCGCCCGAGCTGAGCCAGGAGCTGCGCGACCGCATGGTGGACGGCTGCGCGCGCGAAGCCGGCGGGCGGGACTTCACGACCCTGGCCGAAGAGCGGGACCGGGCGCTGGCGAACGTGCTCAAGGCGGTGCGGCAGTCCAGGGCCGATTCCAACGGCTAACTAGGCGGCTAACTAGGCGGCTGGCTTCGCGTGGCCTTGGCAATATCGACCAACAGGGCCGTGGTGCCGGGCCAAATGGGCCCGGCGTCCAGATTGGGCCAGGCCTCGCGGTATTCCCGGGGCCGCTTGCCGAAGTGCGACGAGAAGGACTTGGTGAAATAAGACATGCTGGCGAAGCCGGATGCCACCGATACTTCCCGAACAGACAGATTGGTGTTGGTGAGCAGCGCCCGCGCGTACTGCAGCCGCAGGACGTGATAGAAGCTGATAACCGATGAGCCCACGTACTTTCGGAACAATCTTTCCAGCTTGCGCTGCGACACGCCCACCGTGTCTGCCAGAGCCGGCACGGACACCGGCTCTTCGAGGTTGTCTTCCATGATGGCAATGGCGTCGCGCACGACGGGATGCAATTCGCTCTGCTTGCTCCCTAGGGCCATGCGCTGGGGCGCTTCGGGCCCGCGAACCGGGTAGTGGAGGATCTGATCGGCGACCTCCAGGGCCAACTGCCGGCCGTGTCGCCGCTCGATCTCATACAGCATCATGTCGAGCCCCGCGATGCCGCCGCCGCTGGTCATGCGCTTGCGGTCGATCACGTAGAGCTGCTCCTGTGCGATGGTGCCGGGGTACTGCTCCGTGAACGCCTGCAGGCAAGACCACTGGGCCGTCGCCTTGTAGCCGGAGAGGAGCTTGGCGCGCGCCAGGATGAACGCCCCGATGTCCATGGCGCCCAGGGTGACGCCCCGGCGGTCCATGCGCCGCAGCCAGGCGAACAGCTTGGCGTTCTCATAGTGCTCGCTGTCCCAGCTTCCGCAGACGAAGATGGCGTTCCAACGATCGTCGGTTCCACCGAAGGCCTCGCTGTCGAGGGTCATGGCGTTGCTGGCGGTCACGGTGCCGCCATCGACCGAGAGAAACCGCCATTCGTAGAGAGTCCGGGCGCTGAGATAGTTGGCGATGCGCAGCGGCTCGAGCGTTGTCGCCAAGGCCGTCATGTTGAAGCGCGGAATGAGCACGAACGCGAACTTCTGGACCGAATCCTCCGCCTGGCCGTTCATCGCGGCGCCTCCTGCTTCCTCGGGCCCTCGATTTTCCGGCGGGTCAGGCGCTGTCCGACGGGGCGCCAACCCAATTGGTCGAAAAAAGAAGGCTTCTTGGCGAAAAAATTATAACAGGCTTTCCGTTTGCTCCTAACAATGCTGACCACACAATGATGACCGGCGAGGCATCGACCTTAAAAGAATTTCATGTGACTCCAGCGGTCAATCCACAGAAGGTTCTCGCGCCGGCCGCTCCCAACGGAACCGGCCCCCTTTGCAGCCGCCCATATCGTCCGCCGGAGGAACGCTGGTTATAAGCTACTCGCACGAGAGGGAGGAACGGGAGATATGAACAACGAGGTGATTATCACCTGTGCCGTGACGGGAGCCGGGGACACGGTCGGCCGGCACCCCGGCGTGCCGGTCACGCCCGAACAGGTCGCCGACGCGGCGATCGAGGCGGCCAAGGCCGGCGCGGCGGTGGCCCATGTTCACGTGCGCGACCCTGAAACCGGCAAGGGTTCCCGCGACCCGGCCCTGTTCCGCGAGGCGGTCGAGCGGATCCGCGACAGCGGCACCGATGTGGTGATCAACCTGACCGCGGGCATGGGCGGCGACTGGGTGCCGAGCGACGACGATCCAAGCCTGCCCGGCCCCGGCACCGACATGATCGGGCCGGCCGAGCGGCTCGCCCATGTCGAAGATCTGAAACCGGAAATCTGCAGCCTCGACTGCGGCACGCTCAATTTCGGCGGCGGCAACGAGATCTATATCTCCACGCCCGCTTATCTCAAGGCCATGGCCGAGCAGGTGAAGGCCTGGGGCGTCAAGCCGGAACTCGAGGTCTTTGACCTCGGCCACATCCGCTTCGCCCGATCGATGATCGACGCGGGCCTGATCGAGGACCCGCCGCTGTTCCAGATCTGCCTCGGCATTCCCTGGGGCGCCGGCGCCGACACGGCCACCATGATGGCCATGCGCGACGCGCTGCCCGATGGCGCCCTCTGGGCCGGCTTCGGAATTTCGCGCATGGAGATGCCCATGGTCGCGCAAGCGGTCGTCCTCGGCGGCAACGTGCGGGTCGGCCTCGAGGACAATCTCTACTTGGACAAAGGCGTGCTGGCCTCCAACGGTCAACTGGTCGAGCGCGCGGTCGAAATTGTCGAGCGCCTCGGCGCTCGTGTGTTATCACCTCAAGAAGCCCGCGCTAAGCTGGGCCTCAAGGGCGCCGCGTGACGGCGCCGTATGAAAGACAAAAAAACAAGGGAGGACGAGTAGATGCATGAGTTTGAAACGCTTCTGAGGCGTTTATCCGAAGGGCGCATCGGCCGCCGCGATTTCATCAAGCGGGCAACGGCCCTGGGCCTGGCGGCGGCGATCCCGACCGGGATTCTGGCCGAGGAGGCGCGCGCCGCGGAACCGAAGCAAGGCGGCACCATCCGCCTTGGCCTGACCGATCCGGCGACGACCGACACCCTGGACCCGGCCACCTACATCTCCAATCACACGCAGATCGGCATGTTCGGCGGGGTTCTGAACAACCTCACGGAAGTGGCCCCGAACGGCGAGATCATTCCCGAATTGGCGGAGAGCTTCGAGGCCTCCGACGACGCCAAGACCTGGGTCTTCAAGCTGCGCAACGGGGTCGAGTTCCACAACGGCAAGTCCCTGGACGCCGAGGACGTCCTCGCCTCGATCAATCATCACCGGAGCGAAGATTCGAAGTCCGCCGCCAAGCCGCTGCTGTCGGAGCTGGTCGACGTTCGCGCCGACGGCAAAGACACGGTGGTCTTCGAACTGAGCGGCGGCAACGCCGACTTCCCCTTCATCGTGAACGACTATCACATGCCCATCATGCCGGCCAAAGACGGCAAGCTCGATTGGGCCGGTGGGATCGGAACCGGCGGCTACATTCTGGACGCCTTCGATCCGGGCGTCCGGATGACGATGAAGCGCAATCCCAACTACTGGAAGGAAGGCCGGGCGCATTTCGACGAGGTGCTGCTCTTGGGCATCGCCGACGTGACCGCCAGACAAAATGCCCTGGTGACCGACGAGATCGACGTGATGAACCGTGTCGACCGCAAGACCGCGAGCCTTCTCGCCAGAAACGAGGACATCATTGTCGAGGAAGCCACCGGAACCCAGCATTACACCATCCCGATGAACACCACGGTGGCGCCGTTCGACAACAACGACGTGCGCCTGGCGCTCAAGTACGCGATCGATCGCGAAGGCCTGGTGCAGACCATTTTGCGCGGTCATGGTCTGGTCGCCAACGACCACCCGATCGCCCCGTCGAACCGCTATTACGCGGGCGATATCGAGCAGCGGGTCTACGATCCCGACAAGGCCAAGTTCCACCTGAAGCAGGCCGGCATGGACTCGCTCACCGTCAAGCTCTCGGCGGCCGACACGGCGTTTACCGGTGCCGTCGATACCGCCGTCCTCTACAAGGAGCACGCCTCGAAAGCGGGCATCACCATCGACGTGGTGCGCGAGCCGGCCGACGGCTATTGGTCCAACGTCTGGATGAAGAAGCCCTGGGCGATGAGCTACTGGGGCGGCCGCCCGACCGAAGATTGGATGTTCTCGATCGGCTATGCCGCGGGTGGCGCGTGGAACGAATCGTTCTGGAGCAACGACCGCTTCATGGAGCTTCTCGTTGAGGCGCGGGCCGAACTGGACCACGAGAAGCGCCGGGCCATGTACCACGAGATGCAAGTCCTGGTTCGCGACGATGGCGGTTCGGTCATTCCCATGTACGCCAACTACATCGACGGGGTTTCCACCAAGGTCGCCCATCCCGATCTGATGGCATCGAATTGGGAACTCGACGGCTGGAAGCTGCTCGAGCGTTGGTGGTTCGCATAAGGCCGCCCGTCCGCATCGAAACCATGAAGGCTTCGAAGTTGTCGTCTGGCTACTTTTGACAAGCGCTTGCCGCCTACCCGATTGCCAGGGTAGGCGGCGAGCGGCTTTGCGCGGGTGCCATGGGCTTCAACCAGGCTCACTGTCTTGGACCAGCGCCAGTGCGATTTCAAAACACAACTTGTCTACAGTTTGTATTTCGGATACGATCCGAACCCTAACGCGTGCCGCCGCGGCTCCGGCAGTGCGCACCAACAAAGCTCAATCAAAGCTGAAACAGGGAGGATAAGATGGACCTCGGAAAACGCCTTTTGGCGGCGGCAACGCTGGCCGGCTTCGTAGCCGCAGCGCCCCTCGTCGCGGCGCAGGCCGACAAGCTGGACGACGTGATCAACGAGGGCGTGGTGCGGTGCGCGGTGGTTTTGGATTTTCCGCCGATTGGTTTCTACGACGCGAACAACGAACCGGCCGGATTCGATGTCGAATATTGCAAGGATTTGGCCAAGGCGCTGGACGTCGAATTTGAGCTCCTGCCGGTCACCTGGGCCGAGCGCCTTCCGGTGATCGTCAGCAATCGCGCCGACGTGGTCTTCGGCGGCACCTCCGACTCGCTCGAGCGCGCCAAGACGGTCGGCTTTTCCATCCCTTATGCGATCTACTATGCCCAGGCGGTCGTCGGTAAGGATTCCGGCATCGTGACCTTCGAGGACATGAGGGGCAAGAGGGTCGCCGCCGCGGTCGGCACCGTGCCGGAGCAGGAATACCTGAAGATCGCCGAGGAATGGGGCGTGGTCGATCTCTATCAGGGCTACCAGAGCGAGAACGAAGTGTTCCTGGCGGTCGCCCAAGGCAAGGTCGACGCCGGCATCACCACCAACACCGCGGTCAAGCCGATCGCCGAGAAGTACGATACCATAATCGCCGGGCCGCGCATGCCGTGGACCACCGACTAC
>Ga0255058_10001358_pt1 | contig 13761 bp, 14 predicted proteins | sample Cases_109_9_MG_FD_188637 | JGI IMG/M metagenome (GOLD analysis project Ga0255058, IMG submission 188637) | Seawater microbial communities from Amundsen Gulf, Northwest Territories, Canada - Cases_109_9 | ecosystem: Environmental > Aquatic > Marine > Gulf | place: Canada: Northwest Territories... | reverse complement strand
CTTTCAATGCATTTGAATCGCCCAACTCAATCACCGGAAGACTATTGGGTGATTCGATCTTGATTAAAGCAATATCGGTGTTCGGGTCGCGTCCCACGACCTCTGCATCGAACTCTTTACCATCTTTTAATTTCACCTTAATTTTATCTGCATTTTCGATCACGTGATTGTTGGTTACGATAAAACCTTTCTTATCTATAACAAACCCGGAGCCGAGGCTTCGCTGCTTGAACTCCCGCTGGTCCTGCTCACCAAAAAATTTATCATAAAAATCGCGAAACGGATCATCCTTTCTCTGGGGGCCAGGACGAAACTGACGGAAGACACGTCCGCCCCCTTTAATGGTTTTAACTGTCCGAATATTGACAACAGCAGGACTCACCCGGGCGGCAAGGTCACTGAAACTACTCGGTGCAATAAGGCCGGTCTCTGTTTTTGCTTCAACATCCGGAAGTAACAGATAATTTGTCACGGCAAAAAAACCGGAGAATATCAGTATCATCATACAGGCTTTTAACCTTTTGTTTTCTCTCGTATTTCTTTTCATATCCATTTTCATATCTCCTTTTTTAAAATCCAACATTACAAAGCATAAGGCAAATTCAAATTTACAATTGTTTAAAATGATTTCCTGTTTGACAACATGCCATATCGAGCTTACTTGTTAAACATAAAAGATAAGCATTTTTTTGGAGGGACCTGTGAAAATTTTATTTTCAGCACTCGGAATCAAAAAGTATCTGATTTTTCTTTTTGTTTTATTTCCCTTGAATCACGCTGTGGCACAATCCGGACAATACGGATCCTGCCCCTTTTTTCCTGGAATGATGGGTGGATGGGGGATGGGATGGATTGGTATGATTATGATGATAGCATTTTGGGCTTTGATCATCGTGGGCCTGGTGTTCCTGGTTAAATGGTTGATTCAAACCACTAGTAAAGGAAAAGAAACCGTTCAGAGCGGTTCTAAAGCCCTTGATATACTACAGGAACGTTACGCACGAGGTGAAATAGATAAAACAGAGTTTGAAATGAAAAAAAGAGACCTTTCTGTATAGGTTGAGCCACACCTTTTTACACCAGACAAAATTAACCGATCATTTTATCACCCCGGGTTAAGCAGCGGGATAGTTGATTTTTTCGAGCGTACTCTGAATTTTTTCCTGAGTCGTCGGAACCTCCCATTCCACAGTAATCTGTTTCATTTCCGGATCACCTTCCACAGCTTTCACGCCCTCCAATTCGCTCAGTTCGTTTTTAATCGTCATGACACAATGGCCGCAAGATATGTTGGGTATCGAAAACGTCTGTTTTTCCATTGCAAGCAACCTCCCTTTTTTGATTGTTTATTAGACAATAAGTTCTTTTTCTTATTTTGTCACCCATTTTTATCGGTCATAAAATTCTCTTTCAGGTCTGTAACAACCCGGGTTTCATTTGTTGTTGTTTTCATTGCTCCGATTCCTTTTCTTGAACTTTTATGGTACTGGCGAACAAAGTGTTGGCACCGAATCCCAGTACAGCGACAACGGCCGAAACCGTTATTATTTTGCTTATCTTTTTCACTTTTCTATTTCCTTTTCTTTTAGTTGTTTCCATGTTTTCATGGTTTGCACTCATGAAATAGCAATTCGCGTGCCAATTCTTGGGTATAGAGACTTTTCTGTAACATAACCTGCTGAATAAACAGAATTATTTTTTTTAAATAGTGAAATGGAACGGTTTTCTCATCAACCCCAAACCATAAGGGTAGTGGGTCAAAAATATCCAATCTAGGGTAACAAAATGATTTTGGCTGGATAAAAAATAACCACTAGGCTGTCAGGCCCAGCGTCCCTGTCGCATCCTTGTCCCCGATGTGGAATTGATCAAATGGTGCGATGTCCTCGCTGGTCTTGTAAAAACGATAGTAAAGTCAGGTTAAACGCTTCTGATTGTTCCACATTGGAAAGATGGGCTGCAGATGGAAGCACCACCAGCCGGGAGGCCGGAATGCGACAGTGCATTGCCTCGGCGGCAGAGACCGGCGTACCCGGATCGTCTTCGCCAACCATGATCAGGGTAGGGGTTTTTATTTCAGAAAGCCGTTCCAGGTAATCAAGCTTCCTTATGGCTTCGCTGCATCCGATATAGCCGGCCACCGGGGTGTTGATGAACTGTGTGTAGATCATTTCCACTTCGGGCGGATTTTGGTTGAGATAGGCCGGGGTGAACCAGCGCGCCATGGTTCCATCGACCTGATCCTGCATCCCTTTTTTGCTGACCGCATCGATTCGTTCCTGCCAAATCGGCTGAGCCTCCCGAGGCATGGTGGCGGCGGTATCACACAGGACAAGACTCTGCAGGCGATCGGCATGATAAAGGGCAAGGCACTGGCCGATCATCCCGCCCATTGACAGTCCAACCCAGTGCACCCCGTCGATATTCAAAGCATCCAACAATTCAATGGCATCCTCTCCTAACTGTTGGAGAGTGTATGCCCCGGCCGGCGCTTCGCTTCCGCCGTGGCCACGAGTGTCGTAACGGAGCACCTGATAATCCCGTTCCAAGTCCGCCATCTGGGGGTCCCACATGACAAGACTGGACCCCAAAGAATGGCTCAGCGCCACCACCGGTGCACCCTTTTTACCGGTTAGTTCGAAATTCATTTGAATCCCATTGGCTTGAATCTGCATGATATTTGCTCCCTCTTGTTCGTTAATAATAACTCGAGTTTCACACCTTTCATTTTTAGAAGATCCGTATCCGCCTCATCCAACAATATAGATTCCTGTTCCCATTTCATTTTAAACTTTAAACGAACATTTTCTGTCTTCGGAGACTCGATCTGCAATCCCAGCACTTTATTAAAAAGAATCTTTTGTTCGTGCATATTACTCAGGAGTTGCAACAATTCATCAAAATGTGTTTTTTTAGCCATTATATGCCTCGCAAAAAAAAATTGGTCAACCCATTCAAACGCACATTAGGGTTGCCTTTTTTATTTGTCAAGCTGAACCGGGAAATAGAAAAATGATCCTTTCCCATCTTTTATGATGAAAAATATTTCCTTGACAACGTTGAAATTAATCGAATAAAACAGCCTATATAACATACCCATAACCCTCAGCAACCTTATTGCTTTAGATCCACACGGATTGTTTATTTTCAGCATAAGCGATTTTTATCTAACCCCTTTGGGGGTTTGATTTTTGGAATAATAAAAAAATTTTGGAAAAGTGTTTCAGATCACGTGATGAAATATAGATAAGGTTATCTCAATTTTCCAAAAAATTACAAAAAACAGAAATTCCAAGAAAATCTCTATCATTCTGGCACATTGAAGCGCTGAAAGGGTGTGGATCTCATTCATGATTGATTCCGTCAAAACGTTTCCTCAAATCCTTCTCGATAACGCTAAAAAATACGGTCATCACAAAATCGCCATCCGCGAAAAGGATTATGGTATATGGCAGTCATATTCATGGCAAGATTACCTTGACCAAGTCAAAGACTTTGCTTTGGGGCTGGCATCTCTGGGCTTTAAAAGAGGTGACAAACTGGCCATCATTGGCGACAACCGGCCCCAACTTTACTGTGGTATAGCCGCTTGCCAGAGCCTTGGTGGCGTCCCCGTCCCCCTTTACCAAGATGCCATTGAAAAGGAACTCCATTACATTCTCGATCATTGTGAAGCCAAATTTGCTTTGGCCGAAGACCAGGAGCAGTCAGACAAACTTCTTGCCCTAAAAAAAGAAATCCCCAAAATCGAATATATTTTTTATAACGACCCCAAGGGGATGCGCAATTACAACGAGCCATTTCTCATGGCCTTTAACCATGTTAAGGAACTCGGTAGAAAGTTTGATTCTGAAAACCCTGACTATTTTATGGATGAAGTCAATAAGGGAAAGCCGGATGATCTAGCCATCATCTGTTATACTTCCGGTACAACCGGCAATCCCAAAGGCGTCATGCTGTTATATGAGGCGGTTGTAAACGCTGCCAAAGGCTTTATCGAATTCGATGGCCTCACCGAAAAGGAGGAAACCATGGCCTATATGCCCATGGCCTGGATCGGTGATCACATCTTTTCATATGGTATGGCCATGGTCGCCGGGTTCTCCCCCAATTGCCCGGAAGACACCTCCACTGTAGTCAGTGATATGAGAGAGATTGGGCCGTCCTATATCTTTGGTGTACCCAGAATCTGGGAAAACATCCTCACCCAGGTCATGATCAAGATGGAAGATGCCGCATGGATCAAACGAAAGATGTTTCATTTTTTCGTGACCGTGGCCGGTAAGGTTGAAAAACTGCGGAGCGCAGGTGAGACGATCCCAACCGGTCAGCGGATTCTCTATCAATTGGGCAGATTTTTTGTTTATGACCCTCTTTTGGATAACCTCGGCCTGAAAAAAGTCCGTGTTGCCTATACGGCCGGGGAGGCAATCGGTCCGGAGATATTCCAGTTTTTTCGATCCTTGGGGATGAACTTGAAACAGCTTTACGGCATGACCGAAAGTGCAGCTTTCGTATCTCTTCAAAAAGACGGCGACATCGACCCTGAAACCGTCGGCATTCCCGCGCCTGGAGTTGATATAAAGATCTCTGAAAAAGGAGAGGTAACCTACAAAAGCCCGGGCAACTTTATAGGATATTATAAAAATCCAGAGACCACGGAAGAGACACTCAAGGATGGGTATATCTTTTCCGGCGATGCGGGGTATATCACAAAAAAGGGGCATCTAAAGATCGTCGACCGGGCCAAGGATGTCAGCAAATTGACCGATGGTACGCTGTTTGCTCCTAAATATATCGAAAATAAGTTGAAATTCAGCCCTTATATAAAGGAGGCAGTGGCTCATGGAATGAATAAGGATTTTGTGGCTGTTTTTATCGATATCGATTACGGTGCCATCGCCAACTGGGCCGAAAGGCAGCACCTTGCCTTTACCAGCTATACGGACCTTGCCCAGAAACCCGAAGTGTATGCCCTTGTCTATGAAGCCATCATTCGGGTAAACAAAAGTCTGAGCGAGGATCCAAAACTCAAGAATTCCCAGATCAAACGATATCTGCTATTGCACAAGGAACTCAACCCGGATGATGGGGAGATTACCCGCACCCGAAAGGTGAGACGGCGGTTTGTCGCTGAAAAATATGGCAGCCTTATCGATGCCCTTTATACAGAGGGTCAGGATAATGTGGATGTGGAAGCCAATATTACCTATGAGGATGGCCGGACCACCACCCTTAGGGCCAACCTCAAAATCCGTAATGTTGAGTTATTTTAACGGTGAGGATATAACCCATGAATGAACAAAAGGAACCCCTGCTCCGTGCTGAAAACATAACCATCACGTTTGGTGGTTTGAAGGCATTGAATAATGTCAGCTTGGAGATCTATCCCGGCGAGATCATGGCCATCATCGGCCCCAACGGTGCCGGCAAGACCACCATGCTGAATGTGATCAACGGGTTTTACAAACCCGATGAAGGCAGCATTTTCTTCGAAGGCAAAAAGCGGTCCAAAGACTTAAAACCGAACCAGATAGCCGCCCAGGGAATCGCACGGACCTTTCAGAATCTGGCCCTGTTTAAGGGAATGTCAACTTTGGGAAACATCATGGTGGGAAGAACCATGAAGATGCATTCCAATCCTTTTTCCCAAGGGCTTTACTGGGGGTTCAGCCAAAAAGAAGAGATCGAACACAGAAAGAAGGTGGAGGAGATTATCGATTTCTTGCAAATCGCAAACATCCGAAGGACACCGGCCAGTATGCTGCCGTATGGCCTTCAGAAAAGAGTAGAATTGGCAAGGGCCCTCGCCGCAGAGCCAAAGCTTCTGCTCCTGGATGAACCTATGGCCGGCATGAATCTGGAAGAAAAGGAGGATATCGCCCGGTTTGTTTTGGATGCCAATGAGGAGCTGGGTTACACCATCGCCCTGATCGAACATGATATGGGGGTGGTCATGGATATCTGCGATCGGATTGTAGTACTCGATTTTGGCAACAAAATTGCCGAGGGGACACCGGCAGAGGTGAAGGCAACCCCTGAGGTGATAAAAGCCTATTTGGGAACAGCCGAATAATAGGGGCGATTTTTTAACAGAAACTTATTTCAAACCGACTCATTAAACATAAGGAGTGTTCATAATGACCTTTTTCTTTGAGGTATTTGTTTCCGGGCTAATGGTGGGGATCATGTACTCCCTCGTTGCCCTGGGATTTACCCTTATTTTCAAGGCATCGGGTGTGTTTAACATGGCCCAGGGTGCCATGAGTCTTTTTGCAAGCCTTGCCTTGTACGGTTTCCTGGAGCAATTTTTCCATTTCCCGTTTTGGCTGGCGTTCCTCTGCACGGTGGGCGTGATGACAATTATTGCATATATCATCGTGTTTGTTATCCTTAAACCCCTTGTGGCCCGCCCTCCGCTCATGCTCTTCATGGCCACCTTCGGCGTCATGTACCTTTTGGAAGGATTTGGCCAATCGATCTATGGGACACAAGCCAAAGGGCTTGAGATTGGGATCCCGGACAACGTATACGAAGTAGCCGGTATATTAATCAGCACTTTTGATCTGTTTTTTGCGGTCATAGCAGCTGCGTTGGTGGGCGGCTTGGCCTGGTTTTTTCAGAAAACCAGAAACGGAAGGGCGCTTCGGGCAGTATCCGATGATCATGAGGCAGCCCTTTCCGTGGGCATCCCGTTGCTAAAGGCCTGGTACTTGACCTGGGTCATCGCCGGATTGGTTGCCACGGTTGCGGGGGTGGCCTGGGGCACCCGGATAGGGGTTCAGTTCAGCCTTTCCCTGATTGCTCTTAAGGCATTGCCGGTCCTGATCATCGGCGGGATTGACAGCATCCCCGGCGTCATCATTGCAGGTCTTATCGTGGGGGCCGGTGAGAACCTCGGGGAGGTTTTTATCGGTCCATACGTCGGTGGGGGCATACAGACGTTTTTCCCCTATCTGATGGCCCTGGCTATCCTCTATTTTAAACCGTTTGGTCTGTTCGGAAAAGAGATCGTCGAACGGGTTTGACTTGAGAAGGTAGAAGCAAGAAAACGGAGCTGGCTTATGTTCTACAGAGAATGCGCTACTTACAAAGATAACTATGCAAGTGATATGGCCATCTTTCCGATCCCTCTGGACCGATGGGGATTCATTTTCATGCTGTTTCTGGCCTTTATCGTTGTTCCCCTGTTCGCCAGTGAATACCTGGTCACCAACATCATCGTCCCTTTCTACTGCTTTGCTCTATCCGCCTTTGGCCTTAATGTCCTGGCCGGGTATGCGGGCCAGGTCTCGATCGGGCACGCCGCCTTTATGGCTGTCGGATCCTACGCTTCATTTATCCTGTATGGCCGGTACGGTATCCCGCTCATCCCGAGCATCCTGGGTGGCGGCGTTATCGCCGCGATTGTCGGGACGTTTTTCGGCCTCCCGTCTCTCAGGATCAAAGGTTTTTATCTGGCGATCTCCACCCTGGCGTCCCAGTTTCTCATTGAATGGATCATTGTGCATTGGCAATGGGTGAGCGGCGGGGTTTACGGAACCATTGAAGCACCGGACATGTTTATCTTTGGATGGGCGATTGATACTTCCGTCAAAAAGTATTATCTGGTCCTGTTTATATTGGTTTTGCTCATGACCTTTGGTAAAAACCTGGTACGCGGTCAGCTGGGCCGCAACTGGATGGCGATCCGGGATGTGGACTATGCCGCCGAGATCATCGGTGTGAACCTGTACCGGGACAAATTAATCGCTTTCAGCGTCAGCACTTTCTATGCCGGTGTCGCCGGATCACTGATCACCCTTTGTTATGTCGGGGTGGCAAATATTGAAGAATTCAACGTCATGGTCTCTTTTGCCCTGATGGGCATGATCATCATCGGCGGTCTGGGAACCATTCTGGGCTCCTTTCTTGGGGCCGGTTTTTTTGTCATGCTCCCCATTGCCATCAACCATGGACTGGGGGCTTTTATGGAGGTGGTAAAACCGGATATCCTCTCTAATACTGAATCGATTATTTTCGGTGGATTGATTGTCTTTTTTCTGATTGTGGAACCTTACGGTATGGCCAGGCTGTGGCACACCATCAAAGAAAAGATGCGGCTGTGGCCATTTCCGTATTAACTATAGACCGGAGATCCGCACAGGTTAAAAATAAATCATGTTTGATTCCAGGTGTCTGGAATTCAGATAGGGTCTCTATAAAGTGTTCAATGAACCACTAACCACAAAAAAGGAGGAAATGAACATGAGACGTAAATTGATTTTTTCAGTTTTTGCTTTGGTCTTTGCAGCCGGTCTTGTCATGGCAGCAGGTCAGGCACTGGCCGCGGAAGAAGAAAAGCCGACCCAATTCGTTGGGCTTCTGTCTTATCGAACCGGTCCATTTGCTGCTGGCGGCAGCGGCTATGCCAGTGGTACGGAGGACTTCATGCAGCTCATGAACATGGAAGGCGGCGCAAATGGAATTATGTATAAGTGGGAGGAATGTGAGACCGCTTATAATACCGCACGGGGTGTTGAGTGCTACAACCGGTTCAAGGACAGAAACGCCTTTGTCCACCCCTTGAGCACCGGAATCACCTATGCACTGATCCCCAAGGCTCCAAAGGATAAAATAACTATCATATCCAGTGGTTACGGCCGGGCCGATGCCTCTGACGGTCGGATTTTTCCTTGGATCTTTACCACGCCCACCAATTACTGGTCCCAGAATACCGCCAAAATCAAGTGGATGGCCAAGCAGTTGGGAGGTATGGAGAAACTCAAAGGGCAGAAAATTGCGAACCTCTATATCGACATAGCCTACGGACAGGAGACCAAACCGATCCTGGATGCCATGGCCAAGAAATTTGGTTTTACGGTCAGGCACTTTCCGGTTCCCTGGCCCGGTATCGACCAGAAGGCCCAGTGGCTGGACATCGTCAGGAGATTCAAGGCCGACTGGGTGATCAATCGAAACTGGGGTGTTTCCTGCACCGTGCCTTTGAAAGAAGCAGCCAGGCTTAAATTCCCAAGAGAAAAGATTCTCGGTGTCTGGTGGTGCGGTTCTGAAGAAGACGTGCTGCCTGCCGGAAAAGCAGCGATCGGTTACTATACAACAAACTTTCACGGCGTGGGCAGAGACTTTCCCATCATCCAGCGGGTCGTCGACAAGGTCTATGGCGCCATGAAAGGGAATATCTCGTTCGTCCGGGTGGGTACCATATACTACAATAGAGGATTCGTTTCTGCCATCATGAATCATGAGGCGATCCTGACAGCCCACAAAAAATTCGGGGTCAAAGTGCTCACCGGAGAAGAGTTCCGGTGGGGCATGGAAAACCTCAATATCACCGAAGCAAGGATCAAAGAGATCGGTGCAGAAGGCCTGATGCAGCCGATGAACAATTCTTGTAAAGACCATGAGGGAGGCGGAAAAGTCTTCTTTCAGCAATGGGATGGCAAGAACTGGGTGAGTACAGGCGAAGTAATAGTACCGATGCAAAAGTGGGTCCGGGAAATGATCGAGGAATCATCCGCCAAGTACGCAAAGGAAAAGAACATTACCGCAAGAGACTGTTCATAGGCTGAGTAGCCTGACAATCAGCCATACGGGTAAGGGAGCGATCGTGCTCCCTTACCTCATTTGATATGATTCATATCCCTACCTTATCATTATAAATGGGGGCTAAAGTAAATCCATGACTATTGAACAGGCGCCTTTGCTGAAGGTCAATAACATCGAAGTCATTTATGAACACGTGATACTGGTGCTGAAAGGCGTCTCCTTTAATGTATACGAAGGGCAAATTGTCTCTCTATTGGGTGCCAATGGGGCCGGCAAAAGCACTACCTTAAAAGCCATCTCCAACCTGGTCAAAGCTGAGCGCGGCGAAGTGACCAAAGGAACCGTGGAATTCGACGGGAAACGGGTTGACAAACTGTTTGCGCCTCAATTGGTAAAATTGGGCGTTATCCAGATAATGGAGGGAAGGCATACCTTTGAGCATCTGACAGTGGAAGATGATCTGCTGACCGGTGCGTACACAAGGGGCCGTGACAAAAAAGGCGTCCGAGATGCTCTTGATAAGGTTTACACATATTTTCCCCGACTAAAGGAACGCCGCAAGGCCAAGACCGGGTACATCTCAGGGGGTGAGATGCAGATGTGTGCCATCGGCAGGGCCCTTATGGCAAGGCCGAGGATCATGCTCCTGGATGAACCTTCCATGGGCCTTGCGCCTTTATTGGTAAAAGAAATTTTCAACATTATCCTCCGTCTGAATAAAGAGGAAAAGGTCGGTATGCTGTTGGCCGAACAAAATGCGGCCATGGCGCTCAATTATGCCGAGTATGGATATATCATGGAGAACGGCCGCGTGGTCCTGGATGGGGATGCCGAAACCCTTAAGGACAATGCGGATGTAAGGGAGTTCTATTTGGGTCTGACAGAGGTGGGGAAAAAAAGTTACCGGGATGTGAAACACTACCACCGGAGAAAACGATGGTTGGCCTGATTCCGGCTACAACTGCTCCGCTTTATCAGATCCTTTTAAATGCCCACGACACAGCCGGATCGCCTCGGCAGGATTCATGGTTTGGGCATCAGCGCCAATCTCTTTTCTGGCAAAATCTGTTGTAACCCCGCCTCCGATAATTACAAACGTCTTTTTTCTCAGTCCCTCCGCCGCCAGAAGATCAATAGCCGCCCTCATGGAAACAAAGGCCGGTGTGATCAATGCGGATAGGGCGAGGATAGGCGCCTTTCTCCTTTTCACTTCTTTTACCAGATTTTCAGGCGGCACATCGACCCCTATATCATAAACCGTAAAGCCATGGGCTCTCATCAGGGTGACCATCAGATTTTTTCCCAGATCGTGAACATCCCCCTTGGGCGTCCCGATGACTACTACCCCTTGAGATTCATCCGAATTCTGTTTTGCCATCAAACCCGGCTCAAGGATAGCGCAGACCGCCTTAAAAACCTCGGCAGAATAGATGAGTTCGCTAAGAAAAAATTCACCGGTCTCAAATCGTTTTCCCACTTCTTCCATTGCCGCCCGACAGGTCTTCAGGATATTAAAAGGATCTTCACCTGCCGGAAGCGCTTTTTCCACAAGGTCAATCGCTTTCTGCCGATTCATACCCAAAAAGGCTGCTTTTAGTTTATCTTTCAAACCGATTCGCCTCCGAAGCGACTTTCCTCAAAATATCAGGTGCGAAATTTGAGTTATCACCTCTTACCCCGGTAGTTCTTGGCAATATCAACCATAGCCTTTACGTTTTCAAAACGGGCATCGATCGGACACTCGCACCCTGTGGTTAAAATAAAACCCCCATCCCTCCCAACCTCATCAATCAACCTGCGGCAATAAGCCTCCACTTGATGGGGACGACCCAGCGTGAGAAGAGATGCCTGCACGTCTCCGCTGATACACATATGGTCTCCCAGGATCTCCTTTGCCCTAAAAATATCGGTTGTGCCATCGAGGTCTGCAATACACTTTCCTTTTGGGAACTCCCTGAAATAAGGGAGATTCAAACTCCAATCGGTATCGAGGTGAAACCAGGGGGTTAACCCTTCCGAGATAAAGGCATCCACATAACGCCGGAGATAGGGCCATTCAAATTGTTCGAAAATGTCGGTACGATAATAGAATCCTGAACCCCGCTCCAGAACAATAAAAACCACCGGAATCTTTGTCAGGGCAACCACATCCAGGGCATTTTGAATCAGGTCATCGCAGGATGCATCCATTGCCGACTTGACCTTTTCCGGGACCTCATAGAGATCCATCGTAAACTCAGTCAGGGTTCGAGCCATGGAGAAAGCCATCATTGAAGAATCAACATACGCCCCAAAAAGAGGATGGATATCCTGACCGTGATAGATCGTCACTTCTTCTTTATATAGATCCAAAAGTTGGTTCTGAGTCGCAGCGACATACGATATTTTTCGCCCACCAGTCATTTTTTCATAGTGTTCATCCCAGAAAGCGTTCCAGCCCAACGTTGCCAACTTATCATAATCATCTCTGCTGATAAGTACCCGTTCGTCGATTTGGTTGAGGGCATCCTCCGGAAGCTGTCTTCCCGGGATCAGCACCCTGATCGGTGTAGAACAAAATCTCCCCCCGATCATCGGCCAAAAGAGATTGGGTTTGTACAGCCTGTCGAATCCGCCCAGATCGTTAAACGTATCGAGCATCGCCTTGAAACCCATATCCGGATCGCGCCATGCCGTCCCTTGGGTCATGCCCTGGCTGCGAACGGCAAAGGCCGTCATCAGAGGCATGACGGGAACCCGGTCCGGCTTTTCTAGAGAGACTGCCGCCTCAAATCGCTCTTGTCTGGACATGGTCTCCCGGATCATTCTACCCCGCATAGATGAAACGCACTCGCTTTAGCGGATTCCAGATCCGACAATCGAGAAATCATGATTTTTTGGGCTTGGGGAGAACCGGCCCCATGTATCGATTCTGTTAGATACGAGACAGCCCCCGTACCCAAGGTGATATTTTCAATCAGACGGAGGAGGCGAATCCGTTTTTCGCTATCCACTCCGCTCTTCCCGACCATGTATTTCCTCACATATTGCCCTATTTTCGGGTTTTCCTGATCTTTGAGGGAAGGCATGGTCACCAGAAGACCCCCGGCAATATCCTGGGCCAACCGGGATATTTCAAAGGGAAATCGGGTAACATTGAGTTTGCATACGTTGGCCATAAGCGGATCCACCACATAAGCCCCGCTGGCCGTCCGGCGGCCTTTGCCGGCACTTGCCAATGCCCCTGCATGAAGCGTTTCATTGAGATGAATCATCTCCGCGATCTTGTCCTTGACATGGGAGGATTTATCGGTTCCATGGGCTTCGGCAATGGCTGCCGTCGCCCCGATGAGTACATCGCCGACCCCCACCTTGCATCCGCCGTAGCTTGCCCTGTGGTTGGATGCAAAAAGTTCCACCAGCTGGCCGGCAAAGGAATATTCTCTGTTCATGAATATTCTTTCCTTTGGAACAAACACATCGTCAAAGACCACCATGGCCTCGCAACCGCCGTAAAAGAAATTGCCCACATCCGGTTTCCCATCTTCGAGACGCCTCCTATCGGAGGGTTGCCGCCCGTATATCAATGTCACCCCCTTGGTATCTGCAGGCACCGCAAAAGCCACGGCAAAGTCTCTGTCCTCCTCCTTGAGCGCTCTCGTGGGGACCACAATCAATTCATGGGAGTTTACCGAACCGGTGATATGTAGCTTCGCTCCCCTCACCACTATACCCGCATCTTTCTCCTCCACGATGTGAACGTACTGGTCCTCGTCCTCTTGCTTTGATGGGGGAAGACTTCGGTCTCCTTTTGGATCGGTCATACAAGCGGCTGTAACAAAATCATTTTTCTGGATATATTTAAGAAAATCAATAAAGCGCCCATGGTACCGGGTGCCGGATGCCTGATCCATATCGTAAGTGATCGCATATACAGCGTTCAGGCAATCCAGTCCTGCACAGCGCTGGAAACAGCACGCGGTTTTCCTCCCCATTTCTCTCAACATGAGGATCTTCTTGATCAGGTCATTTATGTTTTGCTGGATATGGGTAAACCGGTTAATGGTTTCACCGGTGAGGTTCGATTTAGTTGTAAATAATGATTTAGTCTCCTCCTGGTGGGCCAGACAGTACGTTTCGGCCATCGCCATGGCAGGGGGCGCTGATATCGGATGGTCCGGCACGCTTTGAATCGCCTCACCATGGATAAAAACGGAATGATCAAATTTTCTC
>Ga0255058_10001357_pt1 | contig 13762 bp, 11 predicted proteins | sample Cases_109_9_MG_FD_188637 | JGI IMG/M metagenome (GOLD analysis project Ga0255058, IMG submission 188637) | Seawater microbial communities from Amundsen Gulf, Northwest Territories, Canada - Cases_109_9 | ecosystem: Environmental > Aquatic > Marine > Gulf | place: Canada: Northwest Territories... | reverse complement strand
GCACGAACGGCCGGATCTCCTTTCCCACTCTCCAGCGGCCGACCAGGTACGCGCCCTTGTTCCGGAAGAACGGCTCCGGGATCACCTCCAGCAGTGGGATGAAGTCGCCGGGTTCTCCACCATCGGGCGCGGTCGGCATGAGCCGCATCCGCGCAGCGGCCGCGACGAGCTCTGCGTCGCGCTCGAGGTCTGCGAAGGGCGCCTTAAAGCCCACATCTCGAAGGACCTTTTCCACCAGGGCCGGCGGGATGTCCAGGGTCTGGAAGCTGTGGAGGGACAGGCCCTCTACCGGAATGGCGCCGCGCTCGTTCATCTCGGGACCCAGAAACTCGATGTCCGGCCGGACGCCGACCGTCGTGAAGGTGCGTCGGGTCACCGAGTTGAAGAAGGTGCGCGCGATCTCCGCGTCCCTGCGATCGGCCGACAGGATTCGGTATTCCTCCCGGATCCTGGCCCAGAGCTCGGTGTCGAGGACCCTCTCGCCGAGTCGGACTCGGCTTCCCTCCACCGCCCGTGCCGAGTGCATGTTGTAGAGCATCAGGCGGCGCGAGGAGTCGCGCTGCATCCCGCGCCAATCGCGCGTCTCGAAACGCCTCTTGGCCCGGCGGGAGACGGCTCCGAAATGGCGGTGGTAGCGACCGAAAGCCTCGAGAACCAGGGCGGCCACCTCCCGCGGAAGCTCGGCGTCGGATCTCATCCCGGCGCTGGTACGTTCACGGCGGGTCCGGTCGATTGTAAACCGGCGTGCACCACGCTAAGCTGACCGCATGGAGCACGTCCCGCCGGAAGCACGGCGGCGCGCCGCGAGTGCCGGCCCGAGGCGGATAACGAGAACCGAGAGCGATATACGATGCCCGAAACGACCATGCTTCCCGAATACGAGTACCTGACCCCGCCCTCCGAGGGCGAGACGATCACGGTGGAAGATGGAGTGCTGCGCGTTCCCGACCAACCGGTCATCCCCTACATCGAGGGCGATGGGATCGGGCCCGACATCTGGAGCGCGGCCCAGCACGTGTTCGACGGAGCCGTCCGTCACGCCTACGGCGACGATCGCGGGGTCGTGTGGTTCGAGGTGCTGGCGGGCGAGAAAGCCAACAATACGGCCGGTAGCTGGCTGCCCGACGACACGCTGACGGCGATCGATCACCACCTCGTGGCGATCAAGGGACCGCTCACGACCCCCGTGGGCGGCGGTTTCCGCTCCCTCAACGTGACCCTGCGCCAGCGGCTCGATCTGTTCGCCTGCGTGCGGCCGGTCCGGTACTTCCAGGGCGTGCCGTCACCGGTCAAGGCGCCCGAGAAGATGGACATGATCGTCTTCCGGGAGAACACAGAGGACATCTATGCGGGGATCGAGTATCGGGCGAAATCGGAGGAAGCCCGCCGGCTGATCGAGTTTCTCCAGGAGGAGATGGGCGCCACATCGATCCGCTTCCCCGAGAGCAGCGCCATCGGGATCAAGCCGATCTCCGAGGAGGGCTCCAAGCGTCTTATTCGAGCGGCGATCCGGCACGCCATCGACCGCGGGTTCGCCACCGTGACCTTCGTGCACAAGGGAAACATCATGAAGTTCACCGAGGGCGGCTTCCGCGACTGGGGGTACGAGGTCGCGCGCGAGGAGTTCGGAGCCGAGCCGTGGGACGGCGGTCCGTGGATGAAGCTGCCGAACGGGATCGTCATCAAGGACGTGATCGCCGACGCCTTCCTTCAGCAGATCCTCACCCGACCGGCCGAGTACGACGTGATCGCCACCATGAATCTGAACGGCGACTACATCTCGGATGCCATGGCCGCGCAGGTCGGCGGGATCGGCATCGCGCCGGGGGCGAACATCAACTACGAGACCGGCCACGCCTTGTTCGAGGCGACGCACGGGACCGCTCCCAAGTATGCCGGTCAGGACAAGGTCAACCCGAGCTCGCTCATCCTCTCGGGTGAGATGATGTTCCGCTACCTGGGTTGGGACGAGGCGGCGGACCTCGTCATCCAGGGGCTCGAGAGGACGATGGGCCAGAAGCGCGTCACCTACGACTTGGAGCGGCTGATGGAGGGCGCGACGCTCGTCAAGACGAGCGAGTTCGGACAGGCGATCGTCGAGAACATGGAGGGCTAAGGCCTCTTGAGCGGCGGGATTCCCTGAGCGAGGGAGATTGATCGCCGGGCCGGCCGCCCTGGCGGCCGTCATCGCCGCCGCTACAGCACTCGCCTTCTGGCTGGAGGGCCGCTACCGGTGGGCTCGCAACGTGGGGGCGGCCCTCATCGCCATCCTCCTCGGCGCCGCGCTCTCGAACCTCGGCCTCGTTCCCGTCGGCTCGGCCGTCTACGAGGGGATCTTCGGTCCCGTCACCTCGCTCGCGATCGCGTGGCTCTTGATCTCGGTGCGGCTCGATGACCTGCGGGAAGCGGGGCCGACCATGCTCGTCGCCTTCCTGATCGGGGTGGCGGGCACGGCGATCGGCGCCCTGGTGGGCGCGACGGTTCTGGCCGGCGCGTTTGGCGACGAGGCCTGGAAGCTGGCCGGCGTGACGACCGGGACGTACTCGGGCGGGAGCCTCAACTTCGTGGCGGTAGGGCGCGAGCTGGGCCTTCCACCCTCGCTCTTCGCGGCGGCCACGGCGGCCGACAACATCGTGACCGCGATCTGGTTCGGCGCGACGCTGCTGCTGCCGCTCTGGCTGTCGAGGGGCGAGAAGGAGATCGCCGACGAGCCTGCCGGAGACCGCGCAGATCGGGCCGTGCCGACTCGGGACGCGATGCCGGACGCGATCCCCGAGGAGCCGCCCGGACGGACGGCTTCCTCGCTGCCGTCGATCCACGAGGCGCCCGTACTTCGCGTGCTGGACTTGACCGCGCTCTTCGCGCTCGGCTTCACGCTGATCTGGGTGTCAGGCCAGCTTGCGACAGCGGTTCCCGCCGTGCCGAGCGTACTCTGGCTCACGACGCTGGCGCTGGCAGCCGGCCAGATTCCGGCCGTGCGCCGGCTCTCGGGAGCCATGCTCCTGGGCACCGTGGCGCTTCACCTCTTCTTCACCCTCATGGGGATCAGCTCCCGCGTCTCCGAGATCGCCAGCGTGGGGCCACAGGTCCTCTACCTCATGGCGATCGTCGTGGGCGTGCACGGGCTGGTCCTATACGGCATCGGGAAGCTGGCCCGCCTGAGTCCGGGCACGCTGTCGGTTGCTTCGCAAGCGGCGATCGGCGGTCCGACGACCGCGATGGCGATGGCGATCGCGCGCCGCTGGCCGGCGTTGATGCTCCCGGGCATGGCGGTCGGGCTTCTGGGATACGCGGTCGGGAACTACCTGGGCTTCGGGATCGCGTACCTGACGCGGGCCCTGGTGGGTTAGGAGCCCGCGTCCGGGCCTGTCACCGCCGGTCCGGGCCTATCATCGCGGATCCCGCTGTCGTCGCGGATCCGGGCCAGCTCACCCGCGCTGCCGTGAGGCCATTCTCCTCTCCGTGAGCCTTTTCTGCTGGTTTTTGCGCCTTTGGGAACAGGTAGGCACGCCGAACATCGGGGAAACGGACCCTTCCGAGATCAGTGGCGGGGTCGGTCCCGGGAATTCCGACCCGACAGGAGGTGCACCATGACGCGCAGTTTCTCGATCCGAAGATGGGCAGCCTGGATGATCCTTCCGGGCATAGCCGTAGCGGCCTGTGACCAGGCCGCGGAATCGCCGCTCCAGCCCGATGAGATCCAGATCCAGGCAGCCAACGGCGCCAAATCCGGCGTCCCGGTCCTCGCTTTCGCCGACGGGTCGGAGGTGGGTACTTCGTACCTAAAGCGAACCCCAAACGGCGTGAACTACAGACTCAAGACCACCGAGCTCGTTCCCGGCGACACGTACACGCTCTGGATCGTGATCTTCAACGACACGGACGGCTGCGCTGCTGGGGCGCCGGATGGCCCGCCCTGCGGGCCCGATGACGTGGTGAACGCGGACGCCAGGCCCGACATGATGTACGCGGCGGGGCACATCGCCGGAGGCTCCGGGACGGCGACCTTCTCCGGCCGCCGGCGGGTGGGCGACGCGAGCGGCTCCGCCAACGCTCCCGTCGGGCTGCCCGCCTACGGGCTCGAGAACCCGTCAGGGGCGCAGTTCATCCTCGTAGTCCACCGCCACGGGCCGAAGCTTCCCGAGTACATGCCCGACATGATCAAGAGCATCGACGGGGGTTGCTTCGACACCGGCGTTCCCGCACCCGGCGCTCCCTCGCCATGGAACCTCTACGCCGGACCTCCGAACGGGGCCTTCGGCAGACGCGGCCCGAACACGTGCCAGAGCGTCCAGGCCGCAGTGCATGCGCCGTAGGAGAGCCCAAGGGGTCTCTCTGTTTCCCTGACCCGACTTCGGCTCACCACGATCCCCGGGCGCCCCTTCCGCCCCATCGGCAGGAGGGCGCCCGGGCGGCCATCTGCCTCTGAGGCGTTAGACCGGTTAGCCGACGAGGCGCGGCTCCATCTTCAGGATGCTTTGGCGGACTACATCAGGGACCGGTGCCTTCGAGCGCGCTCGATAGTCGAAGGAGACGATGAGCGCCGTGCCCTCGGCCGCGACGACCTCTTCGGCCACGGACACCACCCGGTAGCCCATCGTGAAGCGATCCTCGCCAAGATCGGTGACGCGAGCTCCGGCGAGCACGGTATCGGGGAAGTGCAGGGGCCTGCGAAAGCGGCAGCTCGTCGAATGGAGGATCGCCCCGACCCGATCCTGCTCGTAGGTGGCCATGAAGCCGCAGCGCTCGAAGTAGTGGATGCGCGCCGTCTCGAAATAACGGAAGTAGACGACGTTGTTGAGGTGGCCGAACGCGTCCATCTCCCCCCAGTGGAGCGGCAGCTGCACGACCACGGGAAAGTCCGCCAGCAACGCCTCGGCCGCGGCGGTCGGTTCCGGTCCGATCGAACCCGTCGTCTCGCTCAACCTCCCACTCGCCTCCTATATAGTATCCATCGGTTATGGTATCCGTCGGTTGGAGGCGTGAATGTGAAGGAGTGAGCGACGGAGGGGAAGGTCGTGCCGTGCTTCAAGGTGCGCGTGAATGCTTGAGCAATCGGGCGACGGGTCCCGCATGAGGCTGCGCCGGTTCTGGGGCAACATCGGGCCGGGTGCGGTGATCGCGGCCGCCTTCATCGGGCCCGGGACGGTGACGACGGCGACGCTTGCCGGGGCCGAGCACGGCGTGACGCTGCTGTGGGCGCTCCTGTTCTCCGTCCTGGCCACGCTGGTTCTCCAGGAGATGGCGGTCAGGCTCGGGCTGGTGACCGGAGCCGGGCTGGGCGAGGCGATTCGCGAGCGGTTCATCGGCCCCCTGTCCCGGCTTCTTGCGGTGGGGCTGGTCCTCTCGGCGATCGCGGTGGGGAACGCGGCGTTCGAGGCGGGCAACCTGGCCGGCGGGGCGCTCGGCGCGGAGGCGCTCTTCGGCCTGCCGGGTCGCGGAGCCGCGCTCCTTCTGGCCGCCGCAGCGTTCGCTCTGCTCTGGACCGGCCGGTACCGGGTCGTCGAGCGGGTCCTCGTGGGGCTGGTGGCGGTGATGGCGATCACCTTCCTCTCGACGGCGGTGCTGCTGGCGCCGCCGCCGGGCGAGCTGCTGGACGGACTGCTAGTGCCTCGTCTCCCGAGCGGCCGAGGCCTCCTCCTCGTCGTCGCGCTCATCGGGACGACGGTCGTGCCTTACAACCTGTTTCTCCACGCCACGGCCGTGGGGGAGCGCTGGTCGGGTCCGGAGGAGCTGCCGGCGGCTCGCCGGGATGCCGCGTTCTCGATCCTCCTCGGCGGGATCGTCAGCATGGCGATCGTCGTCACGGCTGCCGGCGGCGCCCGGGGAGCCGAGATCGGGAACGCCGCAGACATGGCCGTGCAGCTCGAGCCGATGCTCGGCGGCTGGGCGAGCGTCTTCTTCGGGGCCGGGCTGCTCGCGGCGGGCCTTTCCTCCGCCGTCACCGCGCCGCTAGCGGCGGCTTACGCGGCCAACGGCACACTGGGCTGGGACCCCTCGATTCGAAGCGGGCGAGCACGGGCGATCTGGGTTGGGGTGCTGGGAATCGGTGCCGCCTTCGCCGCGGCGGCCTTTCGTCCGGTACCGCTCATCCTCTTCGCCCAGGTGGCGAACGGCCTGCTGCTTCCGGCTGTCGCCCTCTTCCTGCTGATCGTTGTCAACGATCGGCAACGGATGGGGAGGTGGGCGAACGGCCGCTGGATGAACCTCGCCGGGATAGTCGTCCTGCTCGTGACCCTTGGCCTCGCCGTGAGGACGCTAGTTCGCGTCCTGTAGAGCTGGGGTAGGGGCAGTTGCCGGGGCGCTCGCAGAAGCTGCCGGCGTGGCCGCCCTCCGCCGCGCTGGTCTGCCGACGATGAGGACTACGGCGGCGACAATCATCGCGCCGGCGACGAAGATGCGGGGACTCAGGGGCTCGCTGGCCAGCGCCCACCCAAGAGCCACGGCCACCACCGGATTCACGTACGCGTAGGTCGCGGCGCGAGCCGGCGTCGTGGTTCTCAGCAGCCACACGTAGGCACTGAAGGCGACGATCGCCCCGAAGACGATCAGGTAGGCGAGCGCCCATAGCGACCGTGTGGATACGGCGGACGGATCGAAGCGGCCCAGCTCGCCGGTGCCGGCGGCGACGACGAGAAGAAGGACCCCGCCGGCGAACATCTCCATGCCGGTGGCGAGTGTTTGAGAGGCCGGAAGCTCGGCCTTGCGGGAGTAGAGCGAGCCGATCGCCCACAGCAGGGAGGCGAGGACAACGACACCGGCGCCGATGGGATCGATCCTCTCTCCACCTCCGAGACCACCCGGTCCGACCAGGAACCCGACGCCCACGAATCCGAACAGGAGGCCCACCGCCATCCCGAGTCCGGGCCGGGAGCCCGTCCCCCGCAGCCAATCGAGCAGGACCATCCAGAGCGGCACGATCGCCACAATGAGTGCGGTGAGTCCGGAGGGCACCGTCTGCTCGGCCCAGACCACGCCCCCGTTCCCGCCCAGCAGGAGGAGCCCGCCGATGATCGCGGCGGACCGCCAGTGCAACCGCTCGGGCCGGCCGGCTCCGAGAGCGCGGGCGACCGCGTAGAGGATGCCGCCGGCGATCACGAACCGGACGCCCGCCATGAGGAATGGTGGAAGCGTCTCGATCGCGAAGCGGATGGCGAGGTAGGTCGAGCCCCAGATCACGTAGACCGCGGCGAACGCCGAGACCAGCGTCACTCGGCGGGGCGCCCCTGTCTGCTTCGCTACCGTCACGGCTCCATCACCGCCTGCCATCCTCCCTTCCCATCTCCCGCCCCTCTTTCCGTGGCTCCGTCTGGAATATCGTCGGCGATACGTTGCTGGCCTAATGTCGTTGCTTGTATAACGGCCCGCTCGTCTCTGCGTGAAAAACGGCGGGAGTCCGTCTTGCCGGGCACGGGGCGGTACGGCTAAGCTGCGGCGTCCCCCCGGCATCCGAATGAAAGGAACCGACCCCATGCGCGCCCTGAGACGAGCGGTACCCTATGTGATCGTGGTGGTGGCGGTGCTGGCGAACAGCGCTTGCGCCTCGAAGAGCGAGTACAACGCGGCCGTCGCCCGCGGCGACTCCCTGCAGATCGCCAACGTCGAGCTGCAGACCGAATACGACAGCCTTCAGAATCTCTTCGCGACCGAGATGGAGACCGCCTCGCTGGATATGCAGCTCCTCCGGGACGGGATCGAGATCGAGCTGCCCGCCGACCTCTTGTTCGAGTCCGGCTCTCTCGAGGTGAAGAGGGACGGGCGTGAGTTCGGCATGAAGCTGGTCAACTACCTGAAGGGCAACGACTACCTGGTCTTCGTCACCGGTTTCACGGACAGCCAGAATCCGATCGGCAACCTGGCCCAGCGCTACCCGACGAACTGGGAGCTTTCGTCCGCCCGGGCCGCCCTGGCGGTAAGGTTCTTGGTCAGCGAGGGATTGTCGGACGATCGCTTCTGGGCGGTCGGCCGGTCCGCCAACGATCCGGTGGCGTCCAACAGCACGCCGGAGGGCCGCGCGAAGAACCGCCGGCTGAGGCTGGTTCTTCGGCCCAGCGGGGTCGTCTACAGTACGCCCTAGGCTAGAGTCCGAGCGGCCCGAGAGCGGAAGCGGACATCAGGCGCGTCACTCTCGACCGGGGTCCGGCGTGAAGTCGAAGCCAGCCGGACCCCACCACCACTCCTGCAGGGCCTCGAACCAGTAGGCGAGCGCTCGCCACTCCCCGTACGGCTCGTAGAGTTGCTCGATCTCGGCCGCCGAGGGCCGGCGGCCTCCGAAGTGGCGATCTTTCACGTACGCGTAGACAGCGCTGTCGATCGACAGCCGGTCGGCAACGCCGTTGAGAATCATCAGATAGGCCGCGGTCGCGGGCCCCACACCCTTGACGGCGAGAAACGCCTTTCGGAGCTCCGGCCCTTCCAGCTCGCCGCGCTCGATCGGGCCGAGGTCCAGGCTCCCATCCCTGAGCGCGGCGGCCAGCTCGACGATGTAGGGGGCCCGGTACCCGAGACGGCACCGCTCCCGAAGCAGGCCTTCCCCTGTCTCGAGAATGCGTTCGGGCGTCGGCCAGGCGTGGTGGCCTTCGATCGGTGTGCCGAGCTCCGCCACGAAGGAGATCATCCTGACTGCCTGCGACCACTGGACGTTGGTGCCGCAGATCGACTTGACGAGCTCCTCCCACACGGAAGGGCAGCGCAGGAAGCGCCCGGCTCCCAGCTGCGGAATCGCCGCCAGGTGGTCGTGCCGGCGGCAGAGCTCGTGGAACCCCGTGACATCTCGGTCCAGCTGTAACATCTGCCGAATGTCGGAGCGCAGCTGCTGTCGATCCGCATCCGACAGCTGGCCCTCGGCTTCGACCTGGATCTCCAGCGTGCCCCGCTTCGGTTCGCGGATCCGGAGAATCACCGGCCCGCCGCTGGCGTTGCTCGCCACGCGCGTCAGCGTCTCCTGCTCGGCGTCCCAGTGGAAGGGCGGGCACTGATACCAGCCGTGCGAATACACGACCGGGAGGAAGCCGAAATCCTCGGGCGTCCGCAGCGTCATCTTTGGCATGTTCGCCGTCTCCCTGTCGGCAGGCTCATGAGCGGGCAGCGACGTTACAGGCCACGCGTGCCTGGTGGTGTGGGCGTCCGGAGCGAGGGCGTATTATCTGCCCCGTGAGTGAAACGAGTCAAAGCCGCGGAATGTCAAAACGACCATGACGTCCGGTGAACCGCTGCGCATAGGGATCGACGTCGGCGGGACGTTCACCGACCTGGCGGCGATCGATGAAGGCGGGAGGATTCGCCGCCGCAAGGTCTTTTCGACGCCCGACGATCCCTCGCGGGCGGTGCTCGAGGGCCTGGATCTCTTCCTGGGCGACCTCGGGGCCGAGGGCTCGATCCCCGCCGAGGTCGTGCACGGCTCAACCGTGGCCACCAACGCGGTTCTGGAGCGGAAGGGTGCCCGGACGGCGTTCATAGCGACGGCCGGCTTTCGAGACCTGCTCGCCATCGGGCGCCAGGACCGGCCGGATCTGTTCGACTTCGAGTCGCGCAGGCCGCCCCCGCTCGTCCCGGAAGAGCTCTCCTTCGAGCTGGCCGAGCGCGTCGCGCATGACGGCGAAGTACTGGAGCCGCTGGACGAGGCGGCCATCGCACCGCTGGTTGAGAGGCTGCGGGACCTCGATGTCGAATCCGTGGCCGTCTGCTTTCTCTTCTCCTTCGTGCGGCCGGAGCACGAGGGTAGGGTCGGGGAGGCGCTGCGCGAGGCCGGCTTCCACGTGTCGCTCTCCACCGAGGTGCTGCCCGAGTTCCGCGAGTACGAGCGGGCGAGCACGACCGCCATGAACGCCTACGTCGCTCCGATCTTGGATCGGTACCTCTCACGGCTGGAGGAGGAGCTCCCGGCCAAGAAGCTCCGAGTCATGCTCTCCAACGGAGGGAGTGCCGGGGTGGAGGTCGCTCGGCGCGAGGCTGTTCGCTCCATCCTCTCGGGCCCCGCGGCCGGCGTCGTCGGCGCGCTCCACGTCGCCATGCAGGCCGGAACGGACCGCATCATGGGCTTCGACATGGGCGGCACGTCCACGGACGTCGCGCTCCTGGACGGCGGGATCCCGGCGACCTCCGAGGGAGCGGTGGCCGGACTCCCCGTGCGGGTTCCGATTGTGGACATCCACACGGTGGGATCGGGCGGTGGCTCCATAGCCCGGGTGGACAGCGGCGGAGCGCTGCGAGTGGGGCCCAAGAGCGCGGGCGCCGATCCCGGCCCGGTGTGCTACGGGCGAGGCGGCCGTCAACCGACGGTGACTGATGCCAACGTCGTGCTGGGAAGGCTCCCGCCCGACCGGTTTCTCGGAGGTACGTACCGCCTGGATGAGGAGGCCTCCCACGGCGCGCTGGCTCGCCTCGGGGAGGCCGCGGGCCTCGAGACGACGAGCCGCGACGAGGTGGAGGTGGCCCGCCATGCGGCGCTCGGCGTCGTCCGGGTCGCGAACGCCCGCATGGAGAGGGCTCTCCGGTCGATCTCGGTGGAGCGCGGGCACGATCCGTGGGACTTCTCGCTCGTCTCCTTCGGCGGAGCCGGAGGGCTTCACGCCTGCGATCTGGCTCGTGCGCTCGGCATCACCAAGGTACTGGTGCCGCCCTCCGCTTCCGTGCTCTCCGCTTTCGGGATGCTTACCGCGGACGTCGCGAAGGACTACGTGCACACGATCATGCTTCGGGGTGACACCCCGTTCGAGGAGTTGGCGGTGGCCGCACGCGAGCTCGAGGCGCGGGGGTGGGAGGAGGTCGCCGCCGATGGCGTGCCTGAAGACCGGATCGAGCTGCGCCCGGGTCTGGACCTCCGCTACGAGGGCCAGGCGTTCGAGATCACCGTGCCGCTGAAGGAGAATTTCCTTGCTCGCTTCCATGCCGAGCACGATCGCCTCTACGGCCACTCGGATCCGAGCGCGGTGGTCGAGATCGTGAACCTTCGCCTTCGTGCCAGTGGGTGCCTGGAGGTCCTGGAGCTCCGTCCTCTAGCGCATCGCGCCGAGGAGGCCGCCCCGCAGGAGCTGGAGCGACGGCCGGTCGTGGTCGGCCCGGCGCAGGAGTTGCCGGACGGCGATCCGGCCGGCCTCGACGTGTGCGACGCTCCCGTCTTTGAGCACGAGAGTCTGCGTCCCGGACACCGGTTCTCGGGCCCTGCCGTGGTGATCTCCGAAGACACCACCGTTTGGCTCGGCCGACACGCCCGAGCGGCCGTCGACGACTACGGCAACCTCCTCATCGAGGTGGGCCAGACTGCTAGTGAGGGAGGCTCGCCGTGAGCGCCGTGGCTCCGGTCGCCGGCGGCATGGATCCAGTGCGTCTCGAGGTGTATCGGCACCTTTTGGCGTCGGTCGCCGAGGAGATGGGCGCGGTGCTTCGGCGCTCCGCTTTCTCGCCCAACATCAAGGAGAGGCGCGATTACTCCTGCGCGCTGTTCGACCCCGGTGCCGAGATGGCCGCTCTGGCCGCCCACATCCCCGTTCACCTCGGAGCGATGCCGCTGTCGGTCGCGAGCTGTGTGCGTGAGCTGGAGATGGGCCCCGGTGACGTCGCGATTCTTAACGACCCGTATCGGGGCGGGTCGCACCTCCCGGACATCACGCTGGTTGCGCCGGTGTTCACGGACGCGGGCGGCGATGCACGCGCGGGCCGGGATGCGGGCGCGAGGGCGAACGGGGATGCGGGCCGCCGTCTGCTCGGCTTCGTGGCGAACCGGGCCCACCACGCCGACGTTGGCGGCAAGACACCGGGATCCATGGGGCTCGCGGCCGAGCTTTCGGAGGAGGGGGTCGTGATCGCGCCGCAGTTCCTCGTGCACGGAGGTGAAATCCAGACGGCGCTTTTGGACTTCATCCTCGAGAGCGTTCGGACGCCTGAGGAGAGGGAAGGGGATCTGAGGGCTCAGCTCGCATCCATCGGCCGGGGCCAGCTCCGGTTGACCGAGATGTGTGAACGGTACGGAGCCGAGGAAATCCTGAGGTACATGGGCGAGCTGACCGACTACTCCGAACGGGTGACCCGCCACTTCCTAGCCTCCGTGCCGGACGGCCGGTATCGCTTCGAGGATGCCCTGGACGACGATGGCGTGAGCGAGGAGCCCGTCCCGATCGTTGCGACGGTCACCATCCGCGGCGACGAGGCGGAGGTCGATTTCACCGGGACGAGTCCGCAGCGGCCCAGCAGCGTAAACGCGCCCTACGCGGTTGCCGTCTCGGCCACCTACTACGTGTTCCGGGCTCTGATCGGCGAGGAAGTTCCGTCGAACGGAGGGATCCTAAGGCCGATTCACGTGACGGCGCCCGAAGGTACGATCGTGAATCCGCGTCCGCCCGCGGCCGTGGCGGCCGGCAACGTCGAGACCTCGCAGCGGATCACCGATGTGCTCCTTGGAGCGCTCGCGCAGGCGCTGCCCGACCGGGTGCCGGCGGCGAGTCAGGGGACCATGAATAACGTGACCGTCGGAGGGTGGGACGCGGCCCGAAACCGGCCATACGCCTACTACGAGACGATCGCCGGTGGCGCGGGTGCGAGCCATTTGTTGGACGGAGCGAGCGCCACTCACACCCACATGACCAACACTCTCAATACGCCGGCCGAAGCGCTGGAGTATGCCTACCCGATGCGCGTGCTACGGTACGAGGTGCGTCATGGCTCAGGTGGGAAAGGGCAGCGCTCTGGTGGTGACGGGATCCGGCGCGATCTCCAGGTGTTGGGGTCCGCGCGAGCTTGCATCCTGTCGGATCGGCGGCGGCTCGCGCCATACGGCTTGGACGGGGGAGAGAGTGGACAGCCCGGATACAACGTTCTCATCCGAGGAGAGGCAGAGCGGGCGCTACCGGGCAAGTCATGCTTCGACCTGGAGCCTGGAGATGTGCTGAGCGTGCGCACGCCGGGTGGAGGTGGGTTCAGTCCTGTCGAGTGAGGATGCGATGCGAGAATCTGCCCTCGGCATCTACGCCGCGGTAACGAGACAAACGCTGGAGGGTACTCCCGATGGAGGCTGGTACCCGGAGGAACGAGTGGATGTGGAGACCGCGCTGCGAGCGTACACGGTGAACACCGCCTGGGCGGCGGGCGAGGAAGCGATCAAGGGGACGCTGGAGCCCGGCAAACTGGCGGACCTCGTCGTCCTCGACCGCGATCCCTTCCAGGTGCCTCCGGAAGAACTCAAGGGTATCCAGGTCCTCATGACCATGGTGGGGGGCTTGATCGTGTACGAGCGCGAGCAGGGTCGGGAACAGTGATCGGGAGTCCCTGACCCGTGAGCAAGAGCCTGTTCACTCGGCTACGTGACGCTGGCGCGAGCGCGGCCCACCGCTTCCTGAAGCGCAAGGCCGAGCCGAAGGCCGGTCAGGAGGGGGAGGCAGTGCGCATCGTCCTCGTCCTCAGCGGCGGCGCCCTGCGGGGTCTCGTCCACGTGGGAGCTTGGCGGGCCCTTCTCGAGCGCGGCCTGCGTCCGGACGTGATCGTCGGCACTAGCATCGGCGCCCTGGTGGGGGCCGCCGCGGCGGCAGGGGCCGACTGGACCTTTGTGGAGCGGGCCGCCCGGTCCGTCGTTCGCAAGGAGATCGCAGCGCTCGACCGCCGGGTGCTTCTCCTGAACGGGGTGCGCCGCCCGGCGCTCTTCCGCGGCGAGGTCCTGCGCCAATACATGGAGCGGCTGATCCCGGCAAGGACCTTCCAGGAGCTCACGATCCCGCTCCAGGTCAACGCCGTGAACCTCGGGACCGGGGAGATGAAGTGGTTCGGGACC
>Ga0255058_10001356_pt1 | contig 13764 bp, 13 predicted proteins | sample Cases_109_9_MG_FD_188637 | JGI IMG/M metagenome (GOLD analysis project Ga0255058, IMG submission 188637) | Seawater microbial communities from Amundsen Gulf, Northwest Territories, Canada - Cases_109_9 | ecosystem: Environmental > Aquatic > Marine > Gulf | place: Canada: Northwest Territories... | reverse complement strand
ATTTCTCCCACTAAACCGCAACCGGCACCGAAATCGATGACCCTGGCAATCGATAGATCGAAACCGGAAAGGCGGATTTCCTTTAGCAACAAACTTGCAACAACCTGAGGTGATTGGCAGTCAAGTCTATTCGAAACAACACCCTCGTATAGCCCGGCGATGGTATATATCCTTGCATAGTCATGCAGCCAGATCTTGTGTTCCTTACCCTTCAATTTGACATAGAAATATTCATCTTCCGGGATCTGAATATCTTTTTCACCGGGAAATCGCACCTTATAGTTGAAAGTAGTCTTCATACAACCGACTTTTTGGGAAAACATCCGTGACCCCCTTGTCTTCCCAAAACGATTTAATCCTTACCTCCCTCGTTGGCTTTGTCATTCAAGATTCAAGATTTAACTAGTGAAATTCTTGCCCTGTTAAACCCTGTTGATTTCTTCTGTTTATCTGGGGTGTGCAACAAAACGCGAAGTTTATCCCGTGGAATTGCTCCGCAGGAGCACCCGAAGGGATTCAACTGGGGCGTATTTCACAGGGACCTGACCTTGCTGTCTTCTTGAAATTTTTACCATTGCTGTGATAACATTGTCAAATAAGATACTTCAAAAACCCTAAATATACGTCCTGCCATCAACAAATTAAATGGTCTCTCATCACCCATCTGCCTTTCCATTAAAAATCCCTTTCAATGATAACTCATAAAGCTATCTCTCCAGGATGGAATCTACAAAAACGTTAAATACTTGACAATTAATACCACAAGGTGACCGTATGAAACGGTGCGTTTTCATTTTGAACCGCACAATTCAAAATTTACGTTTAATCCGCTCTCAAAAAGCGGTTTCTTATCAAAATCAAACAACTATAGGAGCAGAGTGGACCTTCTCGAACAAGCTCAGGATGCGATGGCGCGCCACTCTTGGACGGAAGCCTTCGAAATGCTCACGGAGGTTGACGCTACCGCGCAGCTCGGCCCGGAAGCACTCGAAATACTCGGCGATGCTTTTTGGTGGCTGGCGGACTACCGGCGAGCAAATGAGTGGGACCAGGCAGCCCGTCGCTGGTGTCAACGCGTTAGCAACGAGTCCGGTTTTCCCGGCGTGTGTCGGGTCAAGCGAGCCGAAATCATGCGGTTCAAAGGTGCCTGGGCCGAAGCCGAGGACGAAGCGCGACGAGGGTGTGAGGAGTTATCGGATTTTCCGGGCCATGCAGCTATCGGCTTAATAGTTATCGGCGAGATCCGGTTAAGTTCCGGTGACCTCTCCGGTGCTGAGACGACTTTTCAACAGGCGCATGAGCTCGGGCGCGATCCCCAACCCGGCCTGGCATTGCTGCGTCTTGCAGAGGGGAAACATGAGACGGCTTGCGAGCTCATCGACTCCGCACTTGAAGATGATTCTTTGCTCACCCTGGAGCGGGCACGCCTCTTGCTCGGACAGGCCTATCAGAAACGCGATGCTCAGGAATTATCACGGCTGGAGTTTCAGGCGGCTCACCGGACGTTCACACGACTTGGTGCTGAACGTGACCTCGCGGTCACGAGGAGCCTCCTCGGCGAGGAAGTCGAACGGTCCACCAAGCGCGTCGTCCGGGCGATGATGTTCACCGACATCGTGGGGTCGACCAACCTCATCAACGCGATCGGCGATGAAGCGTGGAACCATCTCGTCCGCTGGCATGACCAGACCCTACGCTCTCTATTCGCCACACACGGTGGCACAGAGAACGATCACGCTGGTGATGGCTTCTTTGTTGTGTTTCCAGCGACGACTGCCGCAGCGAATTGCGCTATCGATATTCAGCGAACATTGCACCGGCACCGAGCCGAAAGCGGATTCGCTCCTGAGGTCCGGATCGGGATTCATACCGCCGAGGTGACGGAGAACGATGAATCGCATACTGGTCTCGAGGTCCACAAAGCTGCCCGAATCGCCGCCCTCGCCGGAGGAGGAGAGATTCTGGCTAGCTCCTGATCTGCTCGCCGATGATCAACCGGCACCATTACGATCAATCTTTGTTTTTGTTAAGCTAAATAGCATTTGAAAAACCCTTGGGTCTGTTATTTTGCGTACAAAATGGCATGCCTAAGATTAAAAATGGGCATTTATAGGGGCCTTTTTTTGATGTTTCAGGCACTTAGCGTGGCCTGGCGCCAAGCCCACCGCAGAGATTCAAGAGTTATTCTAATAAACTCTGCAGAACGATTTAATCCTTATTTATCCCGTGAAATTTGTGCAACAAAACGCGAAGCGTATTTCACAGGGACCTCTCTTGTTGTCTTTATCCCAATCGATTATCAATCAATATTCCAATGGACATGCCCTAAGCCCCAAATAGAACCTATTTATACGGTTGCCAATAATTATTAATTACGATTTGACCCTATTGTTTTCCTTTTGTAATTTTTGAATCACTGCGTATGCCTTCTTTTGTTCCATATGTCTTAACATGTCCTAAAATCACCTCGAGAAACTGCTGACCATGGTTTTTCAGTTTAGCTTCTCCAATACCGTGAATGCCGTGCATGTCGTCCAAAGATTCGGGAAGATAACTTACAAGTTCATACAATGTCCTGTCATGAAAAATAACATATGGAGGCATCCCAATCTCTTTGGCTATCTTAGTACGAAGACTGCGAAGTTTTTCAAAGAGTCCTTTATCTCCCTCATTTTCTATAACTTTTACGGTTTTACTTTTAATGGCGCTAAACTGGGTTTTCACCTTAAAAAGTGGATCTTTCCGGAATAATATTTTCTGCTTTTTCATCAGGACAGAGCGGCTTTTTTCAGACAACCGGAGCCCCCCGTAACTGTTCAGGTCCGCCTTTAGATATCCTGCTGATAGCAGTTGTCGAAAAACAGATTTCCACTCCAGTTTATCCAGTTCATTCCCGATCCCGAAAGTCGATACCCGGTGATGACCGAACTTTAAAATCCTTTCAGTTTCCTTACCCAAAAGCACATCAGTAAGATATCCGGCTCCAAAGCGTTCTCCTGTCCTGTAGACACATGACAACGCCTTTTGGGCTGCCACCGTTCCGTCCCAAGTTTCAACCGGATGCAAACAATTGTCACAGGTTTGACAATCTCCCTGGTAGGTTTCTCCAAAGTATGCCAAGAGCGATTTTCGGCGGCATTCGATCAACTCGCAGTAACCCAAAAGCCCATCAAGTTTTTTCCGTTGGACCCACTTGAACTCATCGTCCCCTGGTGTCAACTCAAAAAGTTTATTCATGGCAACGACGTCCGACAATGAGTAAACCATCCAGGCATCGGCGGGCTGGCCATCCCTTCCGGCGCGGCCTGTTTCCTGGTAATAGGCTTCCATGCTCGCCGGCAGGTCCAGATGCGCGACAAATCGCACGTCGGGCTTATCGATTCCCAGGCCAAAAGCAATTGTGGCAACCATTACGCTCACGTCGTTTTCCAGAAAGCGGTTTTGATTGTCGAATCGTACCTCGGTATCCAATCCGGCATGGTAGGGAAGCGCCGACACTCCCTTTTCATGGAGCCATAATGCGATCGTTTCGGTGCGTCTGCGTGTCCGGACATAAACAATACCGGAATCGCTGCGATGTGACCTCTCAATAAAGCTGAGCAGCTGATTTTTGTCACTTTGTTTAACCTGCACATGATAACGGATGTTCGGCCTGTCAAAGCTAGAGACAAAGTGCTCTGCTTCCTGAAGATCAAGTTTCTCCAGAATGTCTTTACGCGTGACCGAATCGGCTGTAGCCGTGAGGGCAACTCGCGGCATGTTTGAAAACTGCCTTGTTACTTCATTAATACGCAGGTACACCGGTCTAAAATCGTGCCCCCATTGAGACACGCAATGCGCTTCATCAATGGCAAAGAGACCGATTTGTATGTTTTTTAAAAAATGTTGGAAATTTTCAGTCAATAGCCTTTCCGGGGCCACATAAAAAATGTCCACATTTCCTGATGCAACCTGCTGCTGTACTCTATTTGCAGTTTTAAAATTCTGGGTCGAGTTTAAATATTCCGCTCTAACTCCATTTTGCTGTAAACCTTTCACTTGGTCTTCCATTAAAGCTATTAATGGAGATATTACGATTCCAACTCCGGAGCGAATCATGCCTGGGATTTGATAACATATTGATTTACCGCTGCCGGTCGGCATCAAGACAAATGCATCTTTGCCCGATAACAGGCTCTCTATGATTTTTTCTTGATTTTCCTTAAATGAATCATATCCGAAAAAACGTTTCAGTATTGTAAAGGGAAGATTTTTCATTTTAATTTTAAGATATAACCTGCTTTAATCCGTGGATTTGGAGCAGCTGAAAAGGACAAGCCATGCCGGCTTTAAATCCCAACGGCTTGATGGAAGTCCAAAAAGTGTCGAAGAATTCTAAACGATAGTAAATACCTTTGATAAAGTTTGATGTGATGACGCCCTGTATTACCGGATCCATTATGGCAAACGAAAGAACCGGCTTTTGGGGCGCACGGTGATTGGTAAAAGCCGGCCACCGATGCGGGCCTTTGTCGGTTCGAAGATCAACAAATTTTATATGATACAATTTATATTTTCTATTAAATTCTGCAGAACGATTTAATCCTTACTTCTCTCGTTTTCTTTATCCCAATCGGTTATCAATCAATATTCCAATGGACTGTCCCAAAATCTATGGTAAAATCTCTTTGAGCGAGTGTACGATTCCTGTAATGAATAGTAGTTCTTTTTTCTTGTAATTCTGTCAAGAACGAAGATTTATCCTATTAAATTCCAAGGGGCTATTTAGTCGGGACCTGACACCCTTGTCTTCCTAAACCTTACTCTGACGATCCGCGGAAGATGGAACCAAAAATCAAATTAAACTCCGATTCTTTGACAAGTTCGCCATCACGCACAAACTCTTGCTCAATGCAACAGTCGAGCACTGAATCACGGGTTGTACATTTCACACAGAAGTCCTCAGCCTTGGATGGCTTATCGGGTCCCGCAATGTGATCTGGATAATAATTCTCAATGGCACCACGCTCCAAAACATACACATCGTCCTTTCGTAACATTTCAAGGAGTTGCCATTTCATTTGCAGCATTTGCGAGTCATCACTATGGTGAAATGAGCCTTGCTCTTCGTTTCACGAATTTCACAGGGCACAGCAGGATTTACCCCAGTTAAACAAGTTCCACGCTTAATTTGATCCTTGCCTGTCAGTTCTATTGAAGAACCCCGCAGTCCGTCGAGGCGGATTACGGCTTCACCGTTCACGGGCGTGTTTTTTCCAGGCTAAACAGGCGGGCGATCTCATCCACCTCGAACCTGGGCCACCCTGTAGGTTTTCCCCGGGATACAGCTTCGATGCCGGCCCCTTTTTCCACCACTTCACCGATGCAGGTGACATCGATTCCAGCTTTTATAATATCGGCCATAAGCTTTTTAGAAATTTTTTCCCGGCAGCAAATCAGAAGGCTCCCTGACCCGATGAGACCGAGCGGCTTTATATCTAGCATCTGACAAATTTTTTCGGTTTCCGGGTATATCGGGATGTTATCCATGTCGATTCTGATTTTGTGACGCCCTGAAATACTCAGCTCTTCAAGTGCAGTCGCCAGACCGCCCTCCGTAACATCATGCATGGCACTTACGCCCGGAGAGCGCCCGGCGATTTGTGCCTCGTCAATAATACCGATTTTGGAACGAAATGCCCGGCATCGGTCTATTTCGTGGTCTTGAAGACCCAAGCCCCTCAACCGGTCCCCCATTTCCCCGGCAATGATGGCTGTCCCCTCCACTGCCACAGATTTGGTAAGAAGCACCCTGTCCCCGGGTTTGATATTTCGTTTTTCAATGAGGTCGGCTTTTGAAACGGTTCCGACCAGCATCCCCGTGACCACCGGTCGGGTAACTGCATCGGTGACCTCGGTATGGCCGCCGCATAAACTGATACCCCATTGCTGACAGGCTGTTTTTAGTTCATGCATCACCTGCCGAACCTCCAACGCAGTCACATTGCAAGGGAAAAGAAGTGTTGTTAAAAACCACCTGGGCGTTGCCCCGGAAGTGGCGATATCATTTGCATTGATCAAAACCGCATAAAGCCCGATCGAATCGGTGGTAAACGTAATCGGGTCGGACTTGAGAACGAGAACCTCTTCTTTTTCAACATTTACCGCGGCAGTATCTTCCCCTATACCGGGATGGATCAGAACCGACGGGTCATCAAACGGAAATCTTTCGATAAATTCTGCCAAAAGATCATTCGGCAATTTGCCTGAAGGAAGTGGACGGGCCAACCGTACGATTCTTTTCAATTCTTCCAGGCGGGAGATGGTGTAATCACTTTTGCAATCAGGGGACGGGGTTCCGCCGGGGTTGCGAAGAAGAACGGTTACCGCACCCGCGCCGTTACCGGCCTGGATATCATATATAAAATCTCCTACGACAAGCAGATGCGCCGCGTCGACGTCGAACCTTCGGGCCGCCAGCAAAATCCCTTCCGGATTCGGTTTGGGGGCAACCGGATCATCTCTTGTGATCACCTGTTCAAAATCTTCCAAATCAATATGCTGGAAATTATTCATGGCCTGCTTTACGGATTGAAGGCTGTTGCGTGTTATGATGCCGATCGGAACGCCTGTTGCTCTCAAATAACGAATCAGCTCTTCGGCGCCTGGATTGGGCTTTGATTTTGAAGCGGCTTCGGCTTCAAAATGTTCCAGCACAGCAAGGGCATCTTCCTGCTGTTGCTTTTTCTCCAGGGTTTTTATGAATTCCAAAATCGGTCTATTTTTCGGGCAATCGATCGCCTCCCTGATAACGCCAAAATCGAGGGCGCCTGGTTGGGTCAGTGTCCCGTCAAAATCGAACAATACGGCTTTTATACAAATCGGTTTATTTTTCATATTCAATCCGGCAAGGCATACATTTGCATCCCTTGACGCCCATCTTTCATAAAGGGCTTGACCAATCCGGCAAACACTTTTTTTCTTTTTTTAAAGGAAAGGGATTTTTTTTCCCGTGCGGTAAAGCAGGGCCTGGCATGTTGCAATCAAGTTTTTCTCCTGATCTTTAACCAAGATGGTATAGCCGGCGGTCTTCCGTGTTCTGCTGATCTCCTTTGCCTCGGCCCGCAAAACGGTCTCCTTATCTGGGCTGGAAACATAGGTCACACTGACATTCATGGCCACACCCACGGTTCCATCCGCCTGCCCAACGGTTTCGAATGCCTCATCGATCAGTGAAAAAATGACGCCCCCGTGGGCGCGATCATAGATATTTCCCATGGTCTGCGGGTCGTAGGTCATTTCCACGACTGAATACCGGTCCTCCAGCTCGACCAATTTCATGTTCAACTTTCGGGCAAACGACTCCTTTTCCACCGCTCGATAAATCGCTTCTCTAACTGCCTGGTCCATTGGTTTCCTCCCTAATGGTGATGCGCTTTTAGAAAAAGTGAAAAGAAACTTTATGTTAATTTTTTTATTTCAGATGCGCAAATATTATTTCAGTCCAACAACCGATCCATTTTCACATCATTTATCGAGAGGTTAGAAGGTTTTAGAAAAAACAAATCGATCGGCTTTCTCATCACCAAACATTTTATCAGCCACTTGGATTATAATGGTACTTGACACAAACCCTTCGGTTCCTTACTATCATTTGCTCAATAATTAAGTTTTGGTTTTTTCTCTAAAATTAGACATTTCAAGCCGTTAAAGACATTTGGAAATTTCGTTTGGCGTTCTCCTTTCATTTGCGCTGGGTGGATTGTTCTTTGTCTATTGTCTATTTAACATTTGCGAATATGGGAAACCGATGAATCCTTCACCTGTTTTAGAAATATTTTCTGATTATATCTGACCGTGGTGTTATTTCATTACCGGGGGTATTGAACGATTAAAGAGGATGTATGAGATTCAAATCCATTGGACGGCATTTCCGCTCCACCCGGATACACCGGAGGAGGGTCTCACACTGGAAGCACTTTTTGCCGGCCGGAATTTCGATATTCCCCAGATGAAATCCCGTCTCAAAACAGCCGCAAAGGATTTTGGCGTCGATATCGGTGATCGCCAGAAAACCTATAACAGTCGTCTGGCGCAAGAACTGGGGAAATGGGCTGAGTCAAAGTTCAAAGGAGACGAATTTCATCTGGCGGCCTTCAAAGCGTACTTCATCAACGGACAAAACATCGCTAAAATTCCTATCCTTGCGGATATTGCAAAATCGGTGAATTTGAGCGAAAAAGAAGCGCAAACCGTTCTTGAAAAAAGATCATTTAGTCAAGCGGTAAGTTCAGACTGGCAGCGGGCCATGGAGATGAAAATCAGAGCGGTTCCCACCTTTTTATTCAATGGTCAATTCTTAACCGGCGCTCAGAAATACGACACCCTGGATCGGTTGATGGTGACCCACAACGTAGCAAGACGTTGATCCCTTGCGGATAATCTTCGAGTTACCATCCGCTCATGGCATCCTGGCCCCTGAGCCTCGCAATCTCATCCTGTAGGCGATTAAATCTTCTACCGACAACCGCGGCCATATTCGACATTACGACATATCCGACGCCGGCGTCCAGCTCGAACAACCGGATGATATGCTCTTTTTCGATTCGAATCAACTCACACTGACCGGAAGCACAATATCCCGAAAGACGGTATTTATAGGGTGACACAAAGCACGACCAACCGATTGCCCCGCCCGCCGATATGGAGGAAATCGTGTTTTCCTCGGATGAAGTCAGTCCCGGGAGTTCACAACGCAAATCAACCCGGCCCTCCATTACAATCCAGAGATGGTCGGCCGGCTCTCCTTCGTCAAAGAGCTTCGTATCTTGTTCAAACTCCTTTTTTTGGCAACACGCCTGCACTGCTGCCAATTGGCCGCCACTGAGGCCCTTGAAAACTTCGACATCTTCCAGAAATTCGAGACTGACCATGATGGTTCCCTTTAAAGTTTGGAGGAAAAATTTACAATTTAGGTGAGAACGAAATCCGTCTCGATCGTTCCCTTAAGGATGTGGTTATTAAATATCCGTCGTATCTTGTCCGGCGTTATTTTTTGATAAATCACCGAATCTTCCCCTTCGATCTCCACCGTTATGTTCGGTTCCCTATCACACTTCCCGATGCACCCGGCGGTCATTATGCGTATATCCAAACGATCGGTCTTCGCCATTTCATCCATGAGGGCGCTCATCACCTCACGGGCCCCGGCGGCAATACCGCAGGTCGCCATATGCACGCTGATCTTTACCCCGGCATAGGGCGATACCCAGGCGGAGTCCTGCAGCTGGTGATACCGGGCACCGACGATTTCTGTCAGGTTGGACATCACGACATAACCGATCTTTGAATTTTGGCCGAATAGTTTGACAAGCTGATTTTTATCTATCCGGATCACCCGGCAGCTCTCATTGGCGCAGTAGGCTGACAATCTGTATTTGTAAGGTGGAACAAGACTCGACCAGCCAAACGTCTTTTGGTTTGAAATCGATGAGATGGTGTTTTTTTCTGAAGTACCTCCGCCCGGCGGATCATATCGAAGATCGACAGATCCCTCCTTTACGATCCACAGATAGTCAGCTTTCTCCCCTTCGGTAAACAATCGATGCGCGTACCGATAAATTTTCTCGGTGCAGAAATCATGAATGCCGGCCAGATGACTGTCAGTCAGACCTTTAAAAATTTCAACATTTTTTATAAATTCGAGCTCGACCATCCATATCTCCTTTAATCGTTAAAAAATGCCCAAACAGGCTACATTTTTGCCAAAGCAAAATCGGTCTGGACCTCACCTTGGAGAACATGCCTTTTGAAGATTTGGCGCATCTTGTTCGGATCTATCAGTTGGTAGACGATCGGTTTGTCCCCTTCAATTTCAACGGTTACATTCGGCTCGCTGCTGCACATACCGATGCAGCCTGAATTGACTACCCGGATATCGTCACGGTCGCTGTTGGCCAACTCTTCCATCAGGACGCCCATCACCTCCCGTGCACCGGCGGCAATACCGCAGGTGCCCATGTGGACCATTATCTTGGCCGTGGCCGTGCCATCCCTGACTGAAATTTCCTTTGCGGTTTTTTCTTTTATTCGCTTAAGATCTTCTATCGTTAATTTTGCCATTTCCTTCTTCTCCTGTTTCTGAATTCATCTGACCTTGATCAAGCCGGTTGAGATGTTTTCGAATCGTTTGTGCCAGGTGGTGAATCACTGCCGGGTTGCTCGAAAAGGAATCTTCCAGTTCCTTTCTGATTTCCCGGGTATCCATGTCAAAATGTCTGCCGTCCACCGAATGGTCATATATAAAATCAACCTCCGGGTTGCCCGCAATCAACGTGGTGATCGAACCGGCCATATCACCGATCGGCGCCCGATCGATGTGGTCGTACCGAAAAACAGCCGTAACTTCGGTTCCTGCACCGGGTTTGGATTCAATCTTCACCTCCCCATCGCAGCGACGGGCAGCTGCCTCTAAGAGGGAAAGGCCCAAACCGACCCGGCGGGTAGTTCGAGTCGTCACAAAAGGATCGGCAATCCTGTTGATCTTTTCAGAAGATATTCCCCTTCCATTGTCCCGGATAGCGATCTTTAAAACGTTTTCTGCCCGGGCTTCTTCAACGACGATATGAATGCAACTGGCGCCGGCTGTAATGCCGTTTTCCGCCACATCCAGAATATGAAGAGAAATCTCCCGCAATCAGATCTCTACCTTTCTCCCTTTTTCACCCTTCAACGCAAGCCGGATTTCTTCCACCGTTGGTGCGGCCAGCAGAAAGGAGGTCCATGCCCTGCCGATGTCGTCCGGATGGTGGGCATCTGAGGAAGTCACACACGGAAAATCTTTAATTCCGGGGATACTGTCACGCGCTGTTTTCAATGGTATCCGGTACGATATCTCCACCCCATCGATCCGAAGGTCATCCGGGATAAAGCCCAACTTGCCGATAATACCGAAAGCGGGTCTGTCTACATGGGAAGCTATGGTAACCCCGCCGAGTGACCGGGCCTTGGTTACGATTTCCTGGAGTCCCAATTCGGTTGCGCCGATGAGCAGTCGGGAACTCTCTCCGAGGACTTCATCGTTTTCGTCCGCAATAATCTGGTATCCGAACACTTTGGCTTCGTTCTGTCCCGGCAGGTGGCTATAAACATGCTGCTGCATGACCAGCGCCTGCTCCAATTCTCCAAAAAGGGCAAGAACATGGACCTCCTCCTTAGAACAGATCTCCATCCCCGGTATGACACAAAGTGGATTCGATTTTACCGACCTAATGGCCGCACCGGCATTTTCCACAGAATTATGATCGCAGATGGCAATAATATCGAGGTCTTTTTTAAGGCTCCTCTCCACTATTTTTTTCGGGCTCATTTCCCATTCGGTACATGGGGAAAGGCATGTGTGAATATGAAGGTCTGCTTTAAAATGTTCCAACAAAACTTCATCCTTTCCCGCTGCGGTGACATCCCGATTAGAGCCCCCTTTTCAAATGACAGCGGATCTTTCCCACTATGGATTCTAACCATCTGAATTTCTGACACCGGCCGCATGGATGAGTCCAACCAGATCATAGGCTGACCCTTTCCACGCAAGAATGGGAATTCCTTCCACACCCGCCTTTTCCACCGTTTCCGGATCGGGTTTATACCCGCTGGTTAGGACAATCGCTGCCATCTCCTTCAAAACAGCAATGGCGACCACGTTTTGGTGGCCCTGGACCGTTAACCAGATACACCTCTGGGGCGCATTGGCCATGACATCGCTCAAAAGATCGCCACAATACCCGCCATCGATGGTACGATTCAATCCTTTTTCCCCGGCAACCACCTGGACGTCGAATCGATCAGATAACTCTTTGACTGTCATTTTACACCACCCCTCCTAACCCAGATAAACCGGAAGTAAAAAAATCTCTCACCCCAGTACGATCTTCCGGACCTACGGGGTGAACAAAGGAGCAAAGAACGCCAAGAATTTTTCCTGTTTTCCCAGAACTTAGAAACTAAGTAGCTATCCGACTTACTACCGGTTTGAAGAACCCTGCAGCTCTGCAGCCGGGATCTTCACTGCGCTTTGACAAGCTAGAGAGTAGCGAAGACTCGCCTAGCTTTTACCACGTGCACCGATCAAAAAACAATCTTTTTGTGATGCCCTTCCCCTCACTACGTCTTCACTAAATGTCCGGCAATCCGGGGCCCCGCAGGCCCCGCAATCCTTTCCATTTATCCGCTCCAAAAGCATGTCTATCTCCTGAAGCGACTCAATCGAAAGCGGATCGTTGGGTGAAACAAACAACCCTGCCAGCTTGGGGGGGCTAATTTCCGACCTGAAACGGCCCTTTTCATAAAGTCGAAGAATTTTTTCCCGGGGCAAACGTCTTTTAGGGTTGAACTTCCGGATCATTTTTTGAATCGTGCTCTTGGCCACATATTTATCGATGGCAGTAAGAGCCCCTCCGATGCACCCCTCGGAACACGACCTGAACTCAATATACTCGACGTCGCCGAACAGACCCATCTCGATTTTTTCGAGGTAAGAGATGACTTCCCGTAAGCCTGAAACCGCCAGGGATCGATCGATATCAATGCTGGCAATCTCCTCCCCGGATACCGCCCACCTCAGGCTATTTCCGACGGAAAAACTATCGGATGTATTCCAGGAAACAGGAATCTGGTCGTCCTTATATATTTGCTCTATTTTCTGAGCCAGTTGTGCATACACATCGTTTATCCCCAGAACCTTGTCAACATGGCTGCTCACCAGGGGGTGGGAACATCGGTTCGGGGTAATGTGATAGAGGACAACATCTTCTTCTTTTACCCCCTTCTCCTTGACAATTCCCTGTCTGACCTCCCGGGCCATCAGTTCAACCGGTCTCATGATCGGAAGGACATGGTCCAAAAGGCTTGGGAATTTAACCGCAATGAGGTGGATGACGACAGGGCAATATGGTGAGATGAGTGGCCAGGGGGCCTGGCGCGTCTCCCTGTTTCTCATAATAAAGGCTTCGGTTGCGCACTGAAAGATCTCAATATAGTCCAGCATGTCCATTGCATGCTGAAATCCAAGTTGCCGGAGTCCCAGAAGGACATCTGCCGGCATGGCGGTGGGGAACTGGGCATAGAGCGTCGGTCGAACAAGGACCACGGAAACCTTGTCCTCTTTTAGGGATTTAAGTTCGGACGTAGCCGTACTGAGCGCACCGGTTGGGCAGGCACGAATACATTCCCAGCATCCGATGCAGTGGTCTACAATTTTCAAAGCGTGATTATCCCTCAACCGGATCGCTTTTGTCGGGCAAATCTTGACACATTTGAGGCATCCGGAACAAAGGGCCTTGTCAAAGTGAAAGTAGGAAGAGAGTGGAATTTCCTTGTTCAATGCCTGTCCCCCTCTTTCTTTATAAAAAATACCATCCGGACCCGTGTCCCCTTTCCTCTTTCAGACTCGACCTCGATCTGGTCTGCGTTTTTTTCCATGTTCGGCAGCCCCATTCCTGCGCCGAATCCCATTTCCCTGTATTCATCCAACGCCGTGGAAAATCCTTTTTGCATGGCGAGTTCAATGTTTTCAATCCCCGGCCCGTTATCTGAAATATTGAGGGTTAACCGATCGGTGTCAACCCGGAGGCTCAAAACGCCATCTCCACCATGCATGACCACATTCATCTCACCTTCGTACCCGCAAATCGCGACCCGGCGGATCAAAGCGGAATCCAGATTGAGGGACTTGAGCAGGACCTTGATCTGAATGGCGGCTTCACCAGCCCGGATAAAATCTTTTTTTTT
>Ga0255058_10001355_pt1 | contig 13767 bp, 12 predicted proteins | sample Cases_109_9_MG_FD_188637 | JGI IMG/M metagenome (GOLD analysis project Ga0255058, IMG submission 188637) | Seawater microbial communities from Amundsen Gulf, Northwest Territories, Canada - Cases_109_9 | ecosystem: Environmental > Aquatic > Marine > Gulf | place: Canada: Northwest Territories... | reverse complement strand
CCATCGAGGCACTCCCGGCTCGTGTTTGTTATCTGGGATTCGGAGAGAGAAAGGCCTTTGCACTCAAGGTAAACGAGCTGATCAAAAAGGACGAAGTTAAAGGCCCGGTAGCCTTCTCAAGGGACAATCTGGATTCGGGATCCATCGTAAATCCCACCTTTGAGTCAGAGAAAATGAAAGACGGCGGGGATCTTATATCAGATTGGCCCATGCTTAACGCGCTGCTGAACTGCGCGGCCATGTGCGATCTCATTGCCATTCAGGCCAATTACTCCATGGGGGAAGCGGTACACACTGGTGTCACCATGATCGCCGACGGAAGCGAAGAAGCCGATCTTCGGCTGGAAGCGTGCATGACTACGGATTCGGGGATTGGGGTGGTGCGCCATGCTCAGGCTGGCTACGAGACTGCCCGTGAAGTGGCCGCAGGCCGCGGCAAACTCACTAGGGAAAGTATCAAAATTCCCCTGTGGTGGAGCCCCACGGCCACTTTCGGACCTGAAGGGGGCCGCCAGCTGCGCAGGGGTCCCCATACCAAGGAAGACTAACCAGCTCTGGTACTAGATGCCTGAGAATATGAAGTTATTTTTATGCATATCATATTTATAGAAACGGAAAACGACCGATGATGAACAACATTAAACTTAAGTTGCTCACCACAAATGAAGTGACGATGCTGTACGAAAAATGCATGTACATCCTGATTAAAAAGGGTGTGTCCGTTGAATATTCCAAGGCCCTCGAGATCCTGGACAAGGCAGGCACTCATGTCGATTTTTCGACCCAGATGGTCCGCTTCCCCCGGGATATCATCGAAACCGCGTTGGAAACCGCGCCCAAAACATTCACGGTGAAGGGGAGTGAAGAGAAATACGATTTTGAGCTACCGCACCCCACCGGGTCCTTTTATACCAGTACCTGCGTTCAAAGCATGCGCTACCACGATCCTGAGACCAACCGGTTTTCTGATGTGACGTCAGAGCGCTTGGCCGAGTGGGCCCAGTTGGCCGACGCTCTTAACCATATCGACAAAATCGCGATTCAGACGGCTATGGATGTACCCCAGGAGACGGCTGACGTGCATTCGCTTAACATTCTGCTTCAAAATGCTTCAAAACCCCTGATGGTGCTACCCTATTGTCCTGAGACCATCGAATACCAGTTCGAGTTGATGCTGGCCAAGGCGGGCAGCGCTGAAGCACTCAGGAAGCGGCCCATGTTGCTGATGTATCCGACATCTCTCTCACCCCTTAAGTTTAAACCAATCGATATGGAACAGATAATCCAGTCATGCCGCTACGGGGTTCCCATGGTGGCCAACTCGCTTGGCATCGCCGGGGGAACCGCACCCATGACTTTTGCCGGCACGGCGCTGCTGGCCGGTGTTGAGATTCTGGCCATGGTGGTGATGGCCCAGCTGATTGAACCAGGAATCCCGGTGATCCCTTCGGTCTATACCACAAGTATGGACATGGTCACGGGAAATGCCCTTTTGGGGAGCGCCGAGAGTATGTTTGCCCGGGCGGCCGCAAGCCAATTCATCAAGGAGACCTTCAAGCTGCCGGTGGAGACCTTTTCTTTCATGACCGATGCCTATTTGTCTGACGGACAGGCACTCTTGGAAAAATCGCTCATGCCCGCTCTCATCGGTCTTGCGGGCAGCGATATCCAGTACGGCGCAGGCCGGTTGGGCGGGTCGACCTATGCGAGCCCAGTTCAGCTTATCATCGACGATCAGGTTGCCCAAATCGTCAAACGGTGCACCGCAGGAGTTGAGATCACCGATGATGTCCTAGCTGTAGAAGAGATCATGAATGTAGATCCGGGAGGTGATTTTATGTCCAGTGAGCACACCTTACGCCACTGCCGGGATGTGATCCGGCCCGATCTTTTCATAGCACCTTCCATCGATGATTGGGAAACCGAGGGTCGCAAGGATCTTTACCAGCGTGCCGTTGAAAAGTATCACGCTATGAAAAAGGACCTTGCCCCTCCCGAGCTGCCCGAAGAAGTCCGTAAAGAAATGAACAAAATTGTCAAACGTGCTGATGAACGCCTGGCTAGGTAGATAGGAAACCTGATCTCTTTGTGCTGTTTAATATGAGGACCCATAACACATCTTCAGGATAACAATGAATGTATTTGAATGATGAAGAAAAAAGAATGCTCGATGGCGAATTCGGGGAGGGAACGGCTGAGGCTATGAAACTGCAGGTCGCCTTGGGCGAAGCATTCGATGCCGAGCGTATGATTGAGATTAGCCGTGCCCACGTATCCCTTGTCCACTATCCCTCGGATGTGTGGTATATGGCCAAATTGGTGGCGGGCGGGGCGCGTTGCCGAATCAATCCTACCTGTAATCCTCTGTATGATTTACAATATCTGGAAAACGTCGGAATCCGAGATCCTGCAAATGAAGCCGAATTGCTGCGAAAAGTAAAGGAGACTTTTTTAAAACTCGGCATCACCCTGACCTACAGTTGTACGCCTGAAATTCAATCGAATGTGCCGCGCTTCGGGGAGTATGTCGCTTTTGCGGAGTCGAGCGCCACGCCTTACGTCAATGCGGTTTGCGGTGCCAGGTCCAACCGGGAGTCCGCCAAGAGTGCACTTGCGGCGGCTATTACCGGAAGGGTTCCCCTTTACGGATATCTATTGGAAGAAAACCGTTACGGTAATATCCTGATAGAAGTTGAAACACCTATTAAGGACGATTTTGACTACCATCTTCTAGGCTACGCCGCCTCTCACAAGATGGGACCGGGGGTCCCGGTATTTACAGGTATGCCCATGAACCCGTCGCCTGAAGAACTAGTCTGCTTTGGAGCCCAGCTTGCGACCGGCGGATCGGTGGCAATGTATCACATTGCCGGTGTTACACCGGAAGCTTCGGATCTTGAAGCTGCCTTCGGAGGGAAGAATCCGGAAAAGAAGCTAACCATTACGGATCTTGATTTGCAAAAAACACAGGAACGGCTTTCCCATGGCAGAGGGCAAATCGAATATGTCATGCTGGGATGTCCCCATTATTCCATCGGACAGGTGGCGGAAGTTTCCCGGCTTTTAGAGGGGAAAAAGATTCATCCCGAGGTTGCATTCTGGGTGTTTACATCTCCTGCAACCCGGGAACTTGCGGACCGCATGGGCCATCTTGACATCATCAATCGTGCGGGGGGGCACATCATCGGCGGCACATGTGCCGATATTTCCTGCTGGTACGGACTCTATTCCGGGAAAGTCGGTGTCACCGATAGTGTTAAGGCCGCCTATTATACGCCCAGGATGGATATGAATTTTCATTTGAGACGGCGAGACGAGTGCATAGAAATAGCCTTAAAGGGGGGAGAGGCATAACTATGACAAAAAAGAACGCTATGACATTTGAATGTCACAGAATAAGTGGCGGGTCCACAGAGGGACATGTGCTCATATCTCCCGAACCTGTCTGTTTCTATATGATAGACACCGATACCGGTAAAATAACCGAAAGGGGCCATGCACTGCAAGGACAGAGTATCACGGATAAGATCCTGGTCCTGCCTAGCGGTAAGGGAAGTTCGGTCGTACAGGACGAAGGCCTTTTTGGACTCAAGCAAAAAAATACCGGCCCCAAGGGGATACTCGTCAAAAATCCGGATACCGTCTTGGTGGCCGGAACGATTGTCATGGACTATCCACTTTTTGACCGGGCAGACAGCGAGTTATACAATCAAATTAAAAATGATGATTATGTCATGGTCGATGCGGAAAAGGAACTGATACACCTGGTGAAAAAACGGCCATGAACATATGATAGTGCCTGTCGCGCGTAAAGTAGATAGATAAGGCATGTATGTCAACAGGGTCGAGGGAATAAGCATATAACGATAGGCGGGGGAAGAGTCAATTTTCTAGTACATTAACGTAGGATCAAATTTAGTGGAGGTGAGCACATGACAACTGAAGAAAAAACCAGGAAATTATGGACAAAATTTTACAATGGGGAGATAACCCGGCGGGAATTTATTACAAAAGCCACCATTCTCGGGGCAGCAGTGGCGATATCACCGTCTCTTTTGCCTTCAACGGCATTATCGTCAACCCCTAAGAAGGGGGGACGGTTTAGACTCGGGTTGAATGATTTCGCCACAACAGATACACTGGACCCATCGCTCAATTACACAAGAATGCAATTGCACCTCAATTACCAAATTCGCAATACGCTCATTGAAACAGGGCCTGGCGGAAAACTACATCCCGAATTGGCCGAAAGTTGGGAAGCAACGTCGGATGCTAAAACATGGACTTTCCGACTGCGCAAAGGCGTTGAATTCCATAACGGAAAGTCGTTTGAGGCAGAAGATGTCGTATTCTCCTATCAAATACATACTGGGGAAAATTCCAAATCTTCCGCAAAGGCGCTTATTGCCGGTGTTAAAGAAATAAAGGCGGTCGACAAGCATACGGTTAGTTTTGTATTGAAAGAAGGGAATGTCGATTTTCCCTCCATTACAACCCTTTTTACTTTGACCATCGTCCCTGCCGGGACGACCGATTTTGAAAAGGGAATTGGTACCGGTCCATATATATTAGATGACTTTGAACCAGGTGTTAGATCATTGACAAAGAAAAATCCCAACTACTTCAGGGAGGACCGACCACATTTTGATGAGGTAGAAATCTTGGCCATCAGCGATGTCAATTCACGGACAAATGCCCTGGTTACCGGCGAAGTGGACGCCATAAACTTTGCCGACAACAAGACGGTACATTTACTTGAGAAGAATAAAAAAGTAAAGGTCGTCCGATCTCAAGGAAAAATGCATTATCTTTATCCCATGAGAACGGACACTGCGCCGTATGACAACCCCGATGTCCGAATGGCACTTAAATATGTTATTGATCGCGAGCAAATTGTAAAGATGATTCTACGTGGTTATGGTACGGTAGGTAACGATCACCCCTTGTGTCCGGCTTACAGTTCTTATGTACCAGGTTTACCACAGCGAAAATACGACCCCGACAAGGCCAAGTTTCATTTGAAAAAAGCTGGGCTGGAGAACCATACTTTTAAAATTCACGCTGCTGATGTAACATTCAGCGGTGCAGTAGACGGAGCTCTCCTTTATCAGCAGCACGCTAAGAAGGCGGGAATCAAAATTGAGGTTGTCAAGGAACCGGCCGATGGGTTCTGGAATGATGTATGGATGAAAAAACCATGGTTTTCTTCCCGATGGAGCGGGAGGCCGACAGCAAACCTTATGATAGCAACAGCATACGCTTCAGGCGCTTCCTGGAATGAAAGTTATTTCACGGATGCACAGCTCGATAAACTTCTTAAAGCGTCCCGAATCGAGTTCGACAAAGCAAAACGAGCTGAAATGTATTTGGATATGCAGCGTATCCTGAACGAGCAAGGCGGAGCTGTCATTCCTGCTTTTGCCGATTTTGTTGATGTTGTTTCGAAAAATGTTGGATTTGGCGACTTGTCGTCTGAATGGGACCTGGACGGTGGCAGATGTGCTGAACGCTGGTGGTTCAAGTCCTGAGTAATATGAAGGGTCAGGGAGATTTACTATCAGATCTTTAATCGGTGCGGAAAGGATGACCAACAGCGAAAGCGCTCTTTGTCAGAATGTATTAGGCTGCATTATGCATAAGTTTACGCGCTGAAATCGCTGATCATCCTTTCCGATTGAACTCATTTTTCAACGCAACGCTACCGAAAAGCAGAATTCCGGATAGGTAAAATGATAGAAGTTAAAATTTCCTATGGAAAAAAAGCCCTGACCGTTCACGTACCTGAAAAAAATTTACTCGATTATGCTTGCCTACCCGATGTTCCAGGGGTAGCTGACGAAGAAGAAGCTATTACCCGGGCTATAAAAAATCCTATTGAAATGGAATCGCTGGAGAAGCTAGCAGCGCCCGGCCAAAAAGTCGCCATTGTTGTGGATGATATCACCCGGCCGACACCAACTCACAAGTTTTTACCCCCCATTGTAAAAGAGCTGGAATCCGCAGGTATTAGAGATGAAGATATAACGGTGGTTTTTGCCACCGGCTCACATCGATCTCACACGAATGAAGAAAAGGAATTTCTATTGGGGGTTGAATTTGCATTCCGATTCAAGACAGTCGACCATAATGCCAGCGATAAAGAGGCTATGGTTTTGCTGGGGCACACGTCCCGGGGGACACCGGTTGAAGTAAACAAACATGTAGCAGGCGCTGATCTAAAAATACTTACCGGCTCGATCAAGCCCCATTCATATGCCGGGTATTCCGGAGGCGGCAAGTCCCTTTTACCCGGGGTTTGCAGCATGGATACGATAATCGCTAATCATGATTACGACTCCACACTGCATCCCGAAGCACTGGTTGGGCATATGGAAGGCAACCCCATCAGGGTCGATATTGAAGAAGCTGCCCTCCTCGTGGATAACTGTTTTATCGTCAACGGCATCCTCAATTCAAAAAAGAAAATCGCCTCTGTTGTAGCCGGCGATATGATCAAAGCGCATCGCGAGGGTGCCAGACTTTTGGATTCATGGGCAAAGGTTCCGGTTAAAGGGCCGGCCGACATCGTTATTGCAGGGTGCAGCCACCCGACTAGTATTAGCTACTATCAGGCGTCCAACGCCATATCACATTGCGTTAGGATTCCGGAACCCATCGTGCGGCCGGGAGGCACGGTAATTGTTGCCGCCCCCTGCCCGGACGGTGTAGGAAGTGACGGTCCCTTTTATGACCTGGTAAAAGAAGCGAATAGCCCAGATGAAGTTCTGGAGAAACTACGCCAGCCGGGTTTTTTTGCTCACGACCAATGGGCGGCCCAAAGCTACTGTGGTGATCTAATGGTTGTAAACCTCATCATGGTGACGGATGCCATTGACAAAAAGACCGTGGAAGAAATGCTGGCGACCTATGCCTCCTCGGTTGAGGTAGCCCTGGATATGGCTCTTGAGGAACTTGGCACGAAGAGCAAGGTTACCGTAATAAGTGACAGCCCTTATATCATACCGGTCATAGCAAAATGATGGCCACCGGTCTAGGCAAACAAAAAGGTCCCTCAATATACCACCATGCAATGTTGATCTATAGCTACGCCAGATTTATTTCACCTTTCACATGGCTATACGCTCAAATTTCTATGTAAATATTTCGCAAAAAATTTATGGAAACGAATATTCTTAATGCACCAGATAGATGGACTATGAAAGAGCGTGTTCTGGCCGTTCTGGATCGCAAGCTTCCGGATCGCCTCCCCTTTATCGACCGTATCGATATCTGGTACAATAGCCAGCGGGCCAAGGGGACCATGCCGCTGGAGTACGCGGGTATGTCTCTGAGCGAGATACACAAAACCGTGGGGATCGGCCGAGAAAAATTTTCGATTCCCTATGCATTGAAACTGCGCGGGGTAGACATGCGCATCTTTTTTGAAGACGAATTGATTTATCGGGAAACCGATCCGGAAGCGCATTATTTCCCGGCCCAGTACCCACCCGATGAAATCCCCCGCGACAAGACGGGAACCAGCATCGTCGAATACAAAACTCCTATCGGTTCTGTGAGTGTGAGCTATGTATTTGCCGAGAGCATGATTTCGCTGAGCGGTATGGAGCCATACATGACGACACATCTGATCAAGGAAACTGCCGATTACCGGACCATCGAATACATTCTGGAACGGGCGGATTTCGTACCCAAGTATAAAGAATTCGAGACCGAGGAAAACGAGGTAGGTTCCCATGGATTTGTCGTGCCCTGCATCCATCGCATCCCGTTTCAGCAGGCGTTGCTGGAATACCTTGGCGAAATAAGCCTTTTCCAGGCGCTTTACGACAGCCGGGATGAACTCGACAGGCTGATCCTCCTGCTGGATCAGCAAATGGTGGTCATCCTCAACAGGCTCGCGGAAACGGATCTGCCCTATGTAGAATTCGGGGACAACCTGGACGGCATGATGACCAACCCGGATCTGTTCAGGCAGTACTGTATTCCGCAATACCAGAAATACACAGGGATTCTTCATGCTCAGGGCAAAAAGGTGGGCAGCCACACAGACGGGAACATGAAACCCTTGGTGGATCTGTTACCCGAGTCCGGGCTCGATGTGTGCGAATCCTTCACACCTGAACCTTTGACCGAATTGCCATTTGAAGAGGCGTGGGAAAAGTGGCAGAACGGCCCGCTCATCTGGGGCGGCATACCCAGTGATCTTCTCGAAGAGCGAACCGATCAGCGGGTTTTCGAGGCTTTTGCCGAGAACCTGCTGACGACCGTCGGCAGGAATCCGATCATCATCGGCGTGGGGGACATGGTCCTGGGCAACAATCTGATCGATCGGGTCAAATATATTGCCGATCGAATTGAAGCGCATGATATTCACTGAATCTCGACTTCGAAAACGCTTTTGACTGCTTATTAATTACCGCCCGGGAAAACGGGTACGCCATTTTGTAATCCCAGCTGTTGACCTACGTCTCTTTCGCTACCCTGGCGAACATGATTCGCCACGCAATCCTGAACGACTTGAACATAAAGGGCTTCTGCATCATGGTCATGGTCGGCATGGCTATGTTTTATCTAAATTTCGGTGATATTAAACTGATCGGCGCCTCCCCGGAAATTCTGGTCCGATTGACGGATGGGAAAATCGAACTTCGCCCTATCGCGGGGACCAGACATAGAGGCGCAACACCTGAAGAGGACCAGGCACTCGAAAAGGATCTATTGGCAGACCCCAAGGAGAGAGCCGAACATATAATGCTGGTTGACCTGGGAAGAAACGATGTTGGTAAGGTGGCTGCTCCCGGTTCTGTAAAGGTGCCGAGATTCATGGAAATAGAGCTCTATTCACACGTGATGCATATCGTATTTAGGGTCGAAGGTATCTTAAAAGAAGATATCGCACATTCCGCACCCTAAAACTATGGTTGAGGAGCAATTTAGATTACAGTTAAATCAGGCATATAATAGGCTGTAACATATTGATATTATAACATATAAAAAATATCTAGACATTTCAATTAGTTACTGATACACTGCCCTCAAACGTCAAATTCAAGACCGCCGGGGGCATAATGGAAAAACTCAACACCGATCAGATGACATTCACTGAGGTCAGGCATTTGCCTATCGTCAAGCAATATGCCAAGCGCCTCAACTTGGTAGAAACCATAAACCGGTTAGTCGATACCCAAATGGAACTGTCACCAGGCATAGCCATTTTGGCCATGGTTCTCGATACCCTTTCGGGGCGCAGCCCCCTTTACAGGCTGACGGAATTCAATGCCAACGACAGGAATATGTCTATAAGTGCTCTGATTTTTGATTTTCGGGTTACGAGCAATGCCAAAATCATTCCTCGGAAATCAAAGGAAGACCTATCTGACTTAATTTTCTTGATAGTTTTCGTGAATCTTATATTATTTCACACCAATAATCTGACCTGTTCCGAACGGTTGATCAAGGCGCTTTAAATCTGAAAGGCCGGCCTTTGTCATCCATTCCTTTATTTCCGATTCGGTATATGTGTCCCCGGTTTCCGTACCCGTCAGCATATTCAACGCAAAGATGGCCCCATGTGTCGGTTTGGTGCGGTCATCCTCCATGATGAAGTCCTGAATCACCAGCTGTCCGGCCGGGTTAAGCGCTTTTGCACATTTATTTATCAGTTCTTCATTCTCTTTGTATGAATTGGCATGAACAATTGCAGATAAAAAAACAAGGTCGTATCCGCGGGGAAGATCGTCAGTATAATAGTTGCCTGCATATGTATCGATCTTCCTTACAAATCCGGCCTTTTCAATATACTTTTTAGTGATTGGCACCACGTTTGGTAGCTCAAAAACAGTTGCCCTAATATCTTCTTTAGCCCTGACAAATGCCATTGAAAAAGCCGCTGAACCGCCTCCCACATCTAATACTTTTGCAACATTTTTCAGGTTAAGCCCTACGACTGAAGTCCTTGCCTGGTGTTGTGCACGGTTATGCATGGATTCGATAAATGCATTTAGCCAATTTGCGCCTCTATCGTCAAGAGCAGTAGGATTCGCAGAAATACCTGTCCGAATCACATCGGTCATTCCGCTCCATGACTCCCACAGGTGTACAGTATGGTATAGACCCGACATAAAACCCGGTTTTCCCTTAACCAGATATTCGGCTACAAAATCCCTGTTTGAAAATTTTGCGTTGTATTTATCCAAAAAACCGAGAGCACACAGTGCATTCAATAACCGATCAGTTGCCCGGTGATTGGCTTTAAGGGTGGTAGAAACGCTTTTTGATGTTTGCGAGCCTTTATCCAATATGGAAAAGATTTCCAGTTCAAAGGCGGTGAGGAGAATACGGCTGCGCTGGAAAGCCACAAATTGTTCTCTAATCTGTTGCGGGTTCATTTTTCTTCCTTATTTTTAGTTTCATTATAAAAAACAGGGGGGAAACCGGAAAGTGGGTTCACCCTGTCGAAGACAATTTAACCAAGTTTTCATGCGAGATTTTTGCTTGCCTTAAAGGAAACAGCATTTTTCCCCTTGCTCTTAACCTTTTCGCCAGTTTGCGGATTTCAGCGCTGTTCCATCTCTTTACTTCCTAAAAATCAACATTCTCTCTCCTAAGCTTCGATAGATAGCTGATATTAATCATAGAACACTCTGGTACCCGCGTCATGGTAGGCCTATTCGAGAAGCCTGACGAGACAATTGCCGAGTGCTAAATACCTGGAATTGGTCAACGAGAATAGACGAAGAAACTCTGCAGTCGACATTTGAGAATCGACATAAGCGGCCAGTACCATGCGGCTCGTACTTTGCATTCTTTTTGGGAAAACACATTCTTCATTTATTGTGTGGTTTCCCGATGATCGCGAGAAGTCGGGAATACCCGATTTCTCACTTTCGTTTGCAGTGTCGAGCAGCGCGACAAGATCCTTTCGACCTTCCACCCTGGCCCTGTCCGTTGGTGTGAGTCGGTGGCTGTCCAGGGTGTTCGTGCTTGCGCCATGTTCGAGCAACACCCCCGCGATGCCCCGGTGACCACTTTCGGCAGCCCAATGAAGTGGTGTGCCGTAGAGCTTGCTATATGCATTCACCCGTGCTCCGCTATTTAACAGTAACCGAACTATCTTCTCATGACCAAATCTCACGGCCTGGTGTAGCGGTGTAACATGAAGACCCGGCGTGCTCACGTTCACATCGGCGTCGTGTTTGATAAGGAATGTTGAAACATAATAGTTTCCGTGTCTTGCTGCTTTGTGAAGAGCGGTGTTTCCCTTGCGGTCCCGGACTTCCGTGTCCGCACCGAAGTCTATAAGGCGCGTGGCGATGTCTCGTTCACCTTTGGAAGCTGCCCAATGCAGCAACGTTCCTCCCCTGGTGTCTTTGGCATTGACGTTCGCTCCGCGAGACAAAAGGAACTTCGCCACGCTATCATACCCGAGATACATCGTATAATGGAAGGGTGTGCGCCCCCACCTGTCTTCGGGATCGACAGTTGCACCTGCATCGAGCAGAAGACGCACTATTTCGATGTGGCCCGAATTCGATGCCCAGTGCAGAGGTGATCCGTATTGTACACTATTGATACACGGATCGGCACCGCTTTGAATCAACAGCTTGACGGTCGTTGTGTTTCCTTTACCGGCAGCCAGGTGGATCGGTGTAATGCCTCGGTTGTCCACGGAATTGACGTCAGCACCTTCTTTGATGAGAAATGGCACGACTTTAAGGTGGCCCATTGTTAAGGCCCAGTGAAGCAAGGACGTGCCGTTGTTGTGCCGAGTATTGGCAGGTGCACCGTTCATAATCAAAGCGCGTATATCGCCGAGATTACCACGCTCGATGGCATCGCGGATACTGGCTCGCAGATGGGCGCCGGAGGTATACTGGTACAACACCCAGAGCAAGATTAGGACGAATGGAAGGATTATAATTCCGTAGCGCAGTCGTGCATACATTGGCCGCTCATTCCACCATTTGCCGTAATTTGGTCCAAGCACCTCTTCGCCCTCTTGCTTTTGCGTCTTGAAAGACTCGGTTTTGATCTTTTATGGATAATTCCATCAAAACCCTGATCAGATGAATGTAGGTGAATTATAGGATAGGAACTTCTTTTTTGTCAAATCTGGTAAATATCAGTTCTGAAAATTCCTGAGATACTCGATTTTAATCTCAGGTTGATAGGGTGCATCTTATCGCATGGATTTGCCCTTTAAATATCCCAAATCCGCATTTTCGGTACTAATTTGACATCAATCTTCAATATGAGATAGGTTGCGTGTACCGGATTGATATAGGCAATAATTGTAATCAAACATTTTATGATACTTTTGAGTACCGAGTGTTATGACTCGAATTTGACGACCAGGGGTGTTATAGAGAAACTATCTAATCATTGTTAGGCACAATATGATACGATCGCAATAGAGGAGAATATTATGGGAAAACTGGCGAATTTCGCTCATAATTTAAATCACATACAGAGGATTATTGTAGCTATTATTGCCCCTATTTTAGTTTTTATTTTAAGCATGGCCGTTGCAGAGGCGGTTGATGGCCACAGAGCATTTGACATCGAAGACACATGGTTTGTTTGGATAATTTCCGTGCTCTTAATTGGCTATATCGAATATAAGCTATTTGATAAAAAGTAGATTTTATTTATCTTCTGCCAATAAGCCATAAACCGTCTCACGCATAACTTATGGCGCTGAGATACAATTGTAATTTGCTATGAAAGTTTTTTCATTGGATGATTATAAAAGAATTAAGGAAAAAGACATTAGTGAATTGGAAAAAGTTGTTACGTCTTCCGATGAGCTTAAATTTGTCTTAAAAAAGAGATGGTTTCTACGCCTAAGAAAGGTCCTAAATGATTTCGATGACAATCTCTCATTCAATGATGGAGCCTATGACTTATTTAGAATTTTATCTTATGAATATTCTGTAGATGTTTTAGACAAAAAGCTTCTTAATATTGCTTGCCTTGCGAAAAAGCAAGGCAAACAAAGATCGTATCGAAAAACGCGAAAAGAACTTAGTAGCACCCAAACTAATCAGATATTTGGATCATTGTTCGAGATTAATATCCTTTCAGGAATTATTGCATCTTGTGAATCTGTTGAGCTTTACCCTCAAGTCGGGTCTGGTGGTCAAGATGTTGAGGCAAAATTAATAGTCGATGATAGAATGATATTTGCTGAAGCTAAATCTTTCGGATATTCAAACTACGATCCTGCTGGCCGTGTTGGAGTCCATTCAATTGATAGTATGCAAAGGCAAATCTTCGATGGCTTGAAAGCAAAGCTTTCACCAGATAAGCCATTATTTGAATTATCGAGAAAGTACCCTACAGTGTTACTTTTATCTTTAGGTTTCAATGCTGACATTCATTCATGTTCTTGGGCCATTGAATCTTACTATGCAGAATGTAGTAGCAACGTTTCATTAATTCTTGTGTTTGGTTCTGCCCTTTGTCGCGGGATGATGAAGGCTTTCCATAATAAAAATTCATCATTACAACTCAGTGATAACGAACATCGGTATTTTGAAAAAAGTTTTTTTGAACAGTGTGCAATTATATAGATTGCCTAACAATGCTCTTGCAGCGGATCGCAAAAACCCGCGCCCGCTGAAGAGCGCCGTTACACCTTTGATATTCCATACATATCTAAGTTTTTTCATCCTTCCAGACAACCTGACATATCCAAAAGATATCTCAGCAATTGTTCTCCTGCAAAACACGGGATAAGCGTACCAATTTGGATGAATAAACAGAACA
>Ga0255058_10001354_pt1 | contig 13776 bp, 9 predicted proteins | sample Cases_109_9_MG_FD_188637 | JGI IMG/M metagenome (GOLD analysis project Ga0255058, IMG submission 188637) | Seawater microbial communities from Amundsen Gulf, Northwest Territories, Canada - Cases_109_9 | ecosystem: Environmental > Aquatic > Marine > Gulf | place: Canada: Northwest Territories... | reverse complement strand
TACCATTAATTGCCCACCCATCTCGATCTCAACAGGTATTGTTAGCAAATCCCATCCGGTGTCAAATGGCTCTGCAGGGAACTCGCCCTCTATTCTTTTTGCTTCTAAGACAGTTGAACCCCCTCCTCTGGTCACGGGTATTGCGGGACGATTCAATGATTTTACGAAATGTGCCAGGTGCCAACGGTCTTCATCTGATATCAGCTCGGCAAAAGACCCCATAGGCGTTCCGTTAAGGCCCGTGGAAATCCGATTAAATATATCCTGCGTTGTGTTACCGCCTTTAAACAGCCAGCCCTTAGTAAAATTCCTCGCTCTGAACTGAAAACCCCATTCATTCCTCATGGTCTTTGTTATTCGTCCATCACCCCTTCCCTCATCACCATGGCACAAAAAGCATTTAAATTCCTTGTACAGATCTTTCCCTTTAGCGATACTTTCTTCTGTAGATGGGGGTTCATTAGAAGCGCTTATAGGTTTTCCCGGTCCATCTTTTTCCCATCTGTCAGATAATGTCTTTATATAAGAAATCACCTGCCTTCTTTCCTGATTAGTCAATAAATTTTTCCAAAATGGCATTGCCGAACCGGGCACGCCATCCGAGATAATCTTGAAAAGGTCGTCTTCAGTGGGTAGCGCTCCCTGAGGCGTTGTCCGGAACCTGAAATCTGCGTTCCTGAAATTACGTGGTTTGGGATCAAGACGCGGTACAACCGGGCCGTCCCCTCCTCCTTTAATACCGTGGCAATAATAGCAATAAAACTCAAAAATTTCTTTTCCCTTGGCAATATCTTCTTGTGCATCAGCCTGCGTTAAATTAACAGTCGCCGCAATAATGATAACACTAAAAAATGTAATAACATATTTTTGAATTTTGATGTTCATTCTATATCCGTTTCTTAATCAGCATTAATAAAAAAATATACTTAATACCATTACGCTTCTTTAACTGATAGTGGTAGTCTAATTTTAAATAAAATTCTAAAGGATTAACTCCAAAAGAATTAAAATGGAAATTCCTATATAATTAAATTGCTATTAATGTACTACTTCCGGCGACCTTGGTGTTACATTTGCCGTTATATATTCACCCATTATAATCTTCCATATCTGATCATCTGTAAAATCCGGTTCCCAAGGCGGCATAGTTGAGTCCCACGGGGTAGCTGCGGCTGGAAGGCCCGGTCCACCTTTCTTTATACGCCAGACCGGATAGTTCTCAACGAGCGTACCAATAGTTCCGGGGTCTCTAAAGTCGGCAGGTTTTAAGCGAAACGCATTAGCAAAAGGACCATTACCATCCGCCTTTGACCCATGGCATGGGCGACAGTTCTGTTGATACAATACCTTTCCCTCTTCTGTATGTACCAGTTGACTCTTTTCATCCTCCTTACGAAAAGGATTGGTAAGACCCTCAAATTTACCCGATAACGTCGGGTGCTGTATCCGTAATTCTGTCGGTGATGATACTTTAGGCGCTCCGCTTGAATACACAGTCTGTCCTATTAAGAGAGGAATGGCGGTCAATATAAATACGCGAATCGAATTTTGAGTAATTGATCTGCTTTGATGTAAAAATGCCAGACAATCTTCTATCCTCTCATCACTCGTCGTCACCCATAGTATGGTAAATAAACTTGCCAGCCCCATATACCACTGCATCAACGTTGCAGGTGTATCAAGAGCGTTTGGCTTACCCATTACCCACGCCCATACATAAGGAGCTACAAATTTCAACATCATATAGATGCAAATGAGCACCAAAATAACCCATGGCAATAAATACGCCCTGCCTATGCTATCTGCCTTTGTTTTGTCATTTGTCATTGGCTTATCATTTCCTTAATTTACGTTTTAGAAACTATCATTTCTGGTTAGCAAGAAATGCCACAAGGTTGTATAGCTGTTGAACATTCAGCATTTCGTTAAAATTAGCCGGCATTATCGAGATATCCTGTTTCTGCATTTGTTCAATCTCATCAGGGTAAAAAACATATTCAACCATTTCACCCTCTTCATCAACGACTAATACCACTTCCTCTTCGCTCTGGCTCTGAACAATTCCATTGTAAGCCATACCATCATTCGTAATCAGATACATAGTCTCATAGCCACCGACAATTAAAGCACTGGGCTTAAGGATAGATTCGATAAAATATTCAGGCCTCTGAACTGCGCCAATACCCGTAAGCTCTGGCCCAACTTTTCCCCCTTTTCCACCCAGAGTGTGGCACTTGACACAACCTGCCGCACCCCCCTCATTAAAAAATAAATTCTCACCGGCAACTAAATCCACCGGAAGCGGAGGTTCCCACGGTTTTTCCTTGGACCCTTTTGACTCAGGTATCCTGTCTTTCACGGCAGCTACTGCCTCTATATTCGCTTCAAGTATCTCATCACCTCCAAGTGTTTGCATATATGAGATCACTGCCAGTATTTTTTCCTGGCTTAGAAGAATTGGGGGCTCAAATACCTTCGGCATGATATTACCAAATCCCTCTACTATATAAGCCGACGGATCTACTATCGATTCAACAAGGTAATCAAGAGCGGTGAAATCTTTTCCTGTTTGTTCCTTTCTATCTACTAGCCTTTTTGCCATCCTTACCATTAAGTCACCCTGATTTGGGCATCGATTAGCGCTGCCTTCTCCACCCACACTATGGCATGTGCTGCACAGCCCGTCACCAAAGAATACTTCTTTGCCCGCCTCCGGATTGATACCCGCTGCTCCCTCTTTTTTCCCTCCCGCTCCTGAAACCATAGTAATATAAGCGCATGCAAGGGCAAAAGATACCAAAACAAATGCACCGAATCCTAATATGTTTAAATTGTTCTTTAAATTTTTAGTCATAAAAACAGCTCCTTTAGCTGCTTAAGTTGTATTTTTTATTGTTTACAGACTTCTTTGATGCTTTTTCATGTACAATGTATTAATACTGTTATCTGCCAAGTCTCCGCCAGTATTCAATAAATGTTCAGACACAAATACTGGTATCTCAGATCTCAGGAACTGCCACCTTAACTTCATCGGGAACTAACTTCTTCTTCTTCTCTCCTAAACTTGCAAGCCAGAATACAAGGGTCACCAGGCCCAAGAAGAGGCCAACTACCGTCGCATTAATCACCCCCAACTTCGCCACACTAGGTGTAAAGGCTGTAGCAGAGGTGTCCTGCATATAACCGTATACGTGCCATTCCATGCGAAGCCCCGAACGGATGAAACCCATGACTCCTATAAGTATTACAATCAACACGCACAGAAGCATAAGGACGTACTGCGACCTTGCCGGTATCTTACCCCATTTTATCTCTCCAATTATCTTGGCATTGCGGAATACAACACCGTCTATTACTGCATTCATGCCTATGCAGCTTAGGATCATGAATACCTGTGTTACCGTAATATACCTCATGACCACATTTGCCTTGGCCATGACTATAAATCCATAGAAGCCAAGAAATAATACAACCGTGATTACCGTTACACCATAGTTTATATATTGAGCAAGAATACCTCTGTTATATATAGTAAGAAAAGCCGAAACTATCATAGATAATGACTCGGCAACAAGCAAACCAACCAATGGCCACATATACTTCATGGTGCTTGCTTCCACATCACCCGCCGTGGCAATAACCTGTGCATACCATCCCATCCCAAGGACTGTAAGGGCAGCACCAACAAAAACAACAATTTTAGCATTCTTACCATGGGTGGAGAAAGGGACCGTCTCACCTTTATTAGCGCGCCTGTACATCAAGAAGGTGAAAAAGGTAGTAAGTATGATCAAATTCAATACAGCCATCTTCCCTGTCATTACTCCAAAGAATTTTGAAAAGGGATGATACGCTTCGCCAATAATGGCCCTTTCTTCACCGCTGAGTGGTAAATTATGCGGAGTTAAAGCTATAGCGAAACATACGGCAATGATAATAAAGACATACTTCAACATCCCGTTATAGCGCTCTATTCCGGGCATCCTCTGCATACTCATCCATAAATAATAATTAGCCATAGTAAAGATTATGCCTACCATCGATACCTGTAAGACAAAGGGCCATGAAAAGGCGCCGCCCATCATCTGATTACCCATAACGGCGCTGGCGCTGTAAACCTCTCTTCCAAGATAGTACCCGGCAAACGGAAGGGGTATTAAGCCTATGATCCCAATAAAATTACCTGTGTAACCCATCCAGTCATAATGCCTCCGCTGCTCCGGTGTCTGTGCTCCCAAAAATTTAAATGCAGCATATCCACCCACGATAAATCCGCCAAAAGCAACATTGCCAAGAATTCTGTGTATTGACACGGGTATCCAGAGATGATTCCAAATTGCATGATACAGGCTTGTAACCACGCCGGTTTCCATATTTATCCCTGCAGGAGCCATCATAAAAGTGGCCCAGGAATTAGCCGCCATCATTATCGCCGTACCAAAGATATTTAACAAAATACACAAGCTAATGTGTATCCATCTCTGTTTGGAAGTGTGAAGCAAATTATCCCACGAGTAAACCCAAGCATAAAGAGTAAATGTCTCCCCAAAGAAGAGTAATGCGTAGAAAAGCATCGAACCACTGAATATCCTTATCATGTCATGCATAAAAGTTGGATAAAGACTCATCAGGGCAAAGGCCAGAAGTCCACCCAAGGCGGCAGTAGTGGCAAAGGCAGCAGAAAGAAGCTTCGCAAACTCCTTTCCCAATTTATCGTATCGAGCAGCCTCTATAGGGTCGGCTTTAGACTTACCTAAGGCCTGAAACTCTATTGCAAGCACAAACATGGGAACTGCAAGCACAAATGCTCCGAACATAAGGTGAAGTTCAGCTATAATCCAGATGAGTATTCTGGAATTCATCCCCATAATTGTCACATAATCTTGTTTCTCAAGCGGTTCAGATCCGGCAACTACTTCCTCTGCATGTTCTCCCTCAGCTCCCTCTACAGTGGCGGCATCGGCTACCACCTCAGCATCAGAAGCATCAAGCGCAAACGGTGCAAACGACGTCCAAAATGCTACAATAACCGCGATTATCACTCCAGCAAATAAAATCGCTTTCATATTTGTCATTTTTAATTTATATTTCATCACTTTTTTATTAGGTTACTCTCTCCATGCTATAGAGATCACTTCTTTACAAATTGATTAATGTAGGTGTGGGCGATCCTGCCAACAGGCAACCCATTGCTCACCAATAATAGGCCTCTTGTTTACAAAAGAAGCGGTGGGCAGTGCCCACCCTACAAAACTTGTAGCAAACTTTGAAATTCCGACACAGTTAATTAACCTATTTTTACTTTTTCTTTCTTCTTGCTCGTTTTTTCTTTGCTTTCATTTCAAAATCAACTTTTACTTCTTCCCCAGCTTTTACAGTAATTTCCTTTGTATCTTTCCCCAGTTTTTCCTGCCATACTAGTACTGTATAAGTACCGGGCGGCACATCTCCTATACTAAAACTTCCATTCTCATCAGTAACGGCATAGTATGGATTATCCTGTACTATGATCCATGCATCCATCCATTTATGCACGTCACACTTCAACTTTACTGTCTCCGGATATTCAAACTTCTTAGGTAGTTTTCCACCACCGGCTACACCTTCATTAAATGCAGTGTTTTTCATTGAGTATGAGTGAAGGTTGTGCATTACGTCATCACTGTTAAGCAAGTCAATAGTACCTCCCGCCGGGACTAATGTAAGATGAGGGATAAAAACACATCCTTGCTGATCGACTGTAGGGTTTCCACCGGACCTATCGAACTTCTTTCCTTTTGAAATAGTAGTAATGGACACCACTGCAGATTTTATATTTTTGTCAGGAGAGATTAATAATGCCTCGGACGGTTTAGGGTCAGCCCCACACGTCTTCTGGTCCTTTGTTACTTCCAGCATTTTTGTATCCGATACATCACCGGCAAATTTCACAGAGCCCGTTATCGTCCCCCCATTGGAAACATCACCCTCTTCATATGCTGCCATAGTATTCCCTATGTTATGTAAAAGGAGCATTAAAGAAAACACTGCTATTGCTGAAAAATACACACAACGCTTAAAAATTTTACTCATAATAGACTCCTTATATTACAATAAAGAAAACAGACTAAATAATAGTTAAAAGCAACTTGAAAGGTTTAATTTGCTCTTGTTCTCAGATAAAACACCCTCTGTCTTTAGCTCACTTTTTCTTCTTCATATTAGGCATGGTTACATCAGCAGCCTTACCGGCTTCTACAGTTACATCTTTGCTTACAGATGCATACTTCTCGTGCCACGTCGTTAATGTGTATGCGCCTGGAGGAACGTTTTCAATAGTAAAAATTCCTTTCCTATCGGTCATTGCAAAGTAAGGATTATCCATCGCTACAATAAATCCTGACATCTCTGAGTGAACGTTGCAAAGAAGGATCACCTCGCCGGCATTTGGAACTTCAACAGTCTTAATCGTACCTCTTTTGTATGTCCCCAGATTTATCTTTTCACTGGTACCAGGTATCGATTCCAACGAAGACACGTTATGCCGCACGGTATCACTGTTAGGAAAATCTACAACAGATCCTTTTAGTACAGGAAGAACATGCGGCGTAAATGCTATATTCATCTGATCCATTACGGGGAACTCTCTGGGAGATCCGTCACTCTTCTTTTTAACTAATCCTGCTCCTTCAGCAACGTGTTCTTTTTTCGCGGGGGCAAAGTTCCCATCTCCTACTTTTTCGATCATTATAATAGTATCGCCGGAATGTCTTGTGAATACCTTTACTTTACCCTTTACCGAACCAGCATTGTCAACAGCAGTTTTTGCCTTATCTAACATCGCGGCATTACCTTGTAATATCTCAGCTAGTCTCTTTTTTACCTCTTCCTGCGTAAGAGTCATCGCACGTGTTGTAGTTGCCAGTATCTTTTTGGCGGCAACGCCATCCTTGGAGGTTATCTCAGCCGTATCTGCCTTATCTGCGCCATCCTTTTTCTCACACAAGATTGAACCAACATCAGCCTTCGTTGTTTTACCGTCCTTATCGAGTATCTTAACACCTGTCTTTTTCGTAACATTGAAAGTCTTTTCACCTGCTTCAGTAGCAATGGTTATCTTACCCGTTTTTGGCTTATCTCCTAATTCAATGTTTATTACCTTACCCTTAAATACATCATCAGCATCACATGTATTTCCTACAAAAGAAGCTAATGCACCTATACAAAATATTACCAAAACCATAGACAAAAACTTTGGTACTTTTACCATTTTACAGTCTCCTTTTTTAAAACTTTTCTGGAATAGTAATATAGAATCTTGAACGAAGGTTTTTATCGAAAATTTTATTTTAATATTTCACTTATTTTTTTTTATACAAATAGTTTCGTATATCTTTGTGCGTCACGACATGTCTCAACGATATAATATTTGGAAATATATTATATTTTTTCCCCGTCCGAACTATCCAGCTTTAAACATTCATTTCAATTCATGCAGGAAATAAGATGGTTATATTGATTGATAAATGATTTTCAGCCCTTTTCATCCTTAATCAACTTACTAAGCTATGTCATGTTGGTAGAAATGAACCTTCTCTGCCCCATTGACCCCGTTCCCCTCTATATTTTACACTCTCATCCACCATTATCTGCCCATCTTCCGCTATTGTAAGCTTTACTCTTTCCATTGGTCTTGGAGCAGGCCCTTCAATATTGACCCCATCAGGTGTATACCCACTACCATGGCACGGACACTTGAACTTTCCCTCTGATGCCAGCCAAAAAGGTGTACATCCCAAGTGTGTACATATCGCCTTTATTGCATAAATTTGTTCCTCTTCACGAACAACCCAAATCCTCCTTAGTTTCATCCATTTTTCATCAACCCCTAAAGTATAATCTGCCAGAAAACCTATCTTATAAGTCGTAGGGGGTTCATATAAAAGCCGTGGAAAAAAGAATCTGAGAATTGCAATAACTATCGCATGAAAGAATAGCGCCATTACGCCCCAACCCATAAAATAAAATACTTTTCTACGGCTTACGGGTTTACCTTCCACTAAACTTGTTTTTGTCTCTTCCATAATCTTTTTTTAATCGCTAATGTCAAAAATTTAAATCTTAAAAATCCTTACTATGGTCCTTCGCTCCCACTGTTTGTTTTATTTAATTCACTCTACTTGTCCGGTTTTCTCCCGAAAGGGATGTATGTCCCCGCTCTCGCAGGGAGTCCAGTTTAACACTTTTCTCAGGTTCCATGGATTTCAGTTTTGCATTTTTATCAGGTTCTTCTGAAATTAACATTTCTTTTGGAAAATTCATGAGCAAATCCTTTATTGATTCAACCTGCTCTTCCGGCTTTCCCGGTAAAATATCCTGAAATGCTCCTTCTCTGAAAAACTTTGGCATCTTCGTGCCGGGCTGTATTAGTTGTGGATTTATTAACCACCTTACTACCCAACCTGGTTTTAATCTTTTACTCGCTATTGATAAATCCGGCGCCCAATCTGATGGATCCCCTTCAGGGGTTATATCTCCCCTGACATGGCACGACGGACAGTTTACGTTCTTGGATTCAAAGAGCTTCCTTGCTTTTGCCAGGTAGCCCCCCTTTTCCTCCATTTCTTTCTTTTCTATATACTCTTTACCTATCTCTTTAAAGAATTCATATGGATATTGCTGACCATCTGCTTCTGCAAAATATCCTACAACTGACGAGGCCTCCCCATGCTGAAAATTAAAAGTCGGCATTCTTACATCGAGCCATGGTCTTAACTGGACCGGTTTGTTAAGAAAGCCAAATAACCATGGAAATTGTACCTTTTTGCCTTCTCCATATAAGACTGGCGGTGTAAATACTTTTGCCTCTTCAGGCACTCTTCCCTCTTCTTCTACATAATAATCTATTATAAATTCAGCAATATCGCCGCCCTTTGACTTTATCCTGTTCTTTATCATTTCTTTATTTATTTGGGCCGTCTCTCCCGCCTTCCGCCCCAGCTTCTCATTATCCTCCCACAACTGGAAAAATATACTATCTGCCTCCTCAAGTTTAACCATCCCATTTACTTCCGTTCCATCCTTCAAATACAATCTGTCTATAGTGAATTGATGGCAACCCATACAATTATACTTCTCCACCATCAACTTACCCCCCGACAGTTGTCTCTCCTTATCAGTCAGCCTTGACATATACTTCTCAGGAAATTCTCCTTCTGTCAGACCCATCAGCAATACTGTCAACGCCTCTACTTCGTCCTTATCCAACCCAAAGTTCGGCATCCTCAATTTTTCCTCAGGTTTTTTGTACCTACCCTTGTCAAATTGCCTCGGATCAGTAAGTTTAGCGCTTATCCAGGTAGCTCTTGCTTTTTTCAAATTATCTTCAATATGCTCAAGCCCCACTTCATGTAGTAACTTATGTTCCAACAAACCAAAATCAAACAAATGCAACTCCTTCGAGCCTTCGACCGTCAGCTCCACACCTATCCTGCCCTTTTCCTCAGTTCCCTTTATTTTATGGCATGCAAAACAGCCATAATTACCTATCAGCTTCAATCCCCGTTTTGCCAACTCCTTATCATTCTGCCACCCAGCCTTTCCTGCGACCTCGCGCTCTTTTGTTTTTAAGCTTGTCAAATACGCAGCCAGATACCTCGCATCTTCTAGATCCAGCCTTAAATCAGGCATCCTCGTCCTAGGCTGGTGCGCCTTAGGCTCTGATAACCAACTAACCAGATATTCATAGCTTATTTTCTCACCTATCCTCGCAAGATTCGGCCCATGCCCCCTTTCTGCATCCGCATTATCTCTATGGCATGCCAAACATCCCACACTCTCAAATATAAAAGCGCCTTCTTCTATCATCTCTTCATCAAATTTCCCTTGTGCTTCAAGGTTAGCGCTCCTTGAGTTCTGCCACAGATACGAAGCTATCGCCTTCGCATCATCCTCTCCGAGCTTGAAATCAGGCATTCGTGTTGTCGGCCTAAATTCCCTCGGACCAGTCAACCACTCTACTATCCATCCGGGAGTTACTTTACTGCTTAATTCATATAAGTCAGGACCTATCATTCTATACTTATCCTTACCAAATCCCTCCGCCGCATGACATCCATTGCACCCCAAATCTTCAAACAACCTCAACCCCTTCCATATCACATCACCTCCGGCCAGCTCCTTACTTCTATCGTGGCACTTTATGCATGACGACTGAGCTGCGCTGCCCCTGTTCAGCGGCGTCAACCAAAACATCAACTCGCCATGCGCCTCATCCACACTCATGTTATTCCTCCCCTGACCCTCGTGGCATAACACGCATCCAAACTTCTCGGGCGGGTGATTCCCAAGATACACATCTCGCATCGGATGATTTGAATAAGGCTGTTCTGCTGAAACAGTTTCTTTTTTATTTATGCCCACATGGCACGACATACACCGATCCGATATGTTTAAATCTTCAATATGTACCTGGTTTACCTGCAGTGTGGGGCGCTTCCTTTTAGTGTTCTCCCATAAGGTTCGATTTTTATCCGTCTCTTCGGTAAGTATACTCACTTCTTTGGTATATTTCTTAATATCTCTCGTAAACCCATCTAAATCCTCCTTTAATCTGGCCCTTTTTTTCTCAACACTGCGAACCTTAGCCTCTAATTGCTCGCCCCTCTCCTCCATCTCCTTTATCTTTTGCCTATTTTCATCTTTTTTGTACGTTTCAAATAGATATGTCTGTTCCATCAACTCATTACGATTAACTACTGCATCGAATTTTAACGGAGCGAGTTCTTTTTTATCTAAAACCCGCATATCCGCCATCGCCTTTTTATATCTATCTTGTATATCAGGCCTCCTGTACTCCTCTAACGCCTTATTAAGCTTAGCCTGCGCCTCTTTATAATTCTTTTGAATAACAGGATTCTGAAATGCCGCTAACGCCTTGTCATAGGTAATTTTATTTTTTTGAACCTCTAACACATAAAAGTTCTTTTGATACTTTTTCCAAGGCCTTATTGTATAAACTTCATCATAGACCGTCCAGATGAAAGAAAACATCAATATAAGACTCGCTATTAAATACAAACCTTGATAGGACCTCTCTTCTTCTTTTTTCATATGTTAAACCACGGGGTTACCCAAACGTATTTTAGATGAAATACCAGCCTCAAGAACACCTTTATCGGCAATCCCATCATCGACCAAAATAAAAACGCTACCGTCACATACCTTTCTATGCCTAATTTATCAATGACCTCCATCTTCTTTTGCTTCATTATTGCATACGGCACTGCAATGCCTAAAACATAATAGATAAGTATGACGCCCCCACCTATGACGGAACCCATAAATGATAGCGAATCAACACCAAAAAACACTGAGAGGTCGATATTAGTCTCCGCCACTATCCTGTGCGGGTTCCAAGTCTGCCATGGCCAAAACCACATCCAGCCGGGCCCACGCACAAACACACCAACAGCAATCAATGCGGTCCACATAAAAAGGAAACCAAAAGAAAACACGGAAATCGCAAACCATCGTTCTTTGAATGTGTAATATCCATTGCCCTTCGGATTAACATCTATGTAAGGTATAGCCGCCAAGCCCATTACTATAATGCCGGGAAAAAGAACTCCTGCTATCCACGGGTCAAAATAAACCAACATTTCCTGCAATCCGAGGAAATACCACGGCGCCTTCGAGGGGTTAGGGGTGGAAGCCGGATTGGCTATTTCTTCCAGAGGCGCATCTGTAAATAAACTCCAAAAGAACAAACCTGCAAAAAGTAAAATAGCGACTAAAAATTCCTTTTTGGCAAGATAAGGCCAGGACAACAGTTGATCCCCGTCAGAAGGATCGCTAGTACTAAGACCTTTACTTTTCTTACGATCATACTTGAAAGCTTCATAAAAAGCAACTCCAGCGAAGAAAAACACAATTATGCCGAAAAGGGCAATTACTTCATTGTCTTTAAGAAATAAAATATGAAAGAAATTTGACATAATTTATCAGAAATTATAGTAAAATGTTATATACGATTATAATTTTAAATACACTTATTCACATGTCTGCCGTTAGCAATATTATAGAAATAGGGGGTAAATAGTTAACAATCTTACTCTCTTCTAAGTATGACAGGCTTCCCAGCCTGCCAATCACAGGCAAGATGCCTGTGGTACTATTTTAGACAACCTAGCTCAACATCTCTGCTAAAAACTCGCTGGAACCTCTCTTCTCTAGCGATCCGAATTACTGCGCCACAGCGAATAGTATGCAACATATCTTTTGACCGGAAATACTTATTTTCTTTCAACCGGTAACAATCGCAGTGGAAACCTAAAGGCTTCCGCTACTGCGGCAAAAATCAAACCTCGTCAGAGGGATTTCATACGACCAGAGAAACCATCCTTCCTCACCCTCCAAAAATGCACGCCGATCATGAAAGTAACAACTAATGGAATCGCAATACAATGCCATATGTACGCCCGTATCAACGCATTTGCCCCTACAACAGAACCGCCTAATAAGGCAAACCGGACATCGTTGTATGCCGTTATCCCGAACTGCTCTCCGAAAGGCCCCTCATGACCAAGTATAGGAGTAGCCCTTGCCATATTCGTCCCTACTGTAATCGCCCACATACCCAGTTGGTCCCATGTGAGGAGATATCCCGTAAAACTAAGCAGCCAGGTAAAAAGCAGCAGATGAACACCTAACGCCCAGTTAAATTCTCTAGGCTTTTTGTAAGAACCCGTAAAGAACACCCTCATCATATGAACCATGACTGTAATTACCATCAAATGCGCACCCCATCTGTGGGTGTTGCGCAACACCTTTCCAAACGGAACCGAACTATGAAGATCTTTCACATCCCAGTAAGCATCATGGACATTCGGATGATAATAAAACATAAGAAGCACCCCTCCTGCCGTAAGGAAAAGAAACAGGAAGAAGGTAATACCACCCATACACCAAGTATAATTCAGCGCCAGTGCGCGTCTTGAAACAGCAATAGGATGCATGTGCATGAAAAAACTACCAACAGTCGCCAATACATTACTACGACTGGTCTCATCATGCTTGCGCCTGAAGATCGACGTCCAAACTTGTGTGCTTGTTGCTATCTTAATGACCTTTTCGACCAGATTTTGACTCATTTAATGTTCCTTATTAAAAACATTTTGATATTTCCAAATCCGCATTCCGAAGTCGCAGGAATGACAGTTAAAATTAATAATCTTTTTCCTACCTGCCTCAACCTTTTCCTGGAAAATCGAAACTTGTCCGAGTTAAGTTTAAGCAAATAACCAAGAGATAGAGTATGAGAGCAAACATGATACCAATCAGATAAAAATATAAAATTTAGAATAACCGTTTATCACTAACTATCTGTTTTCATTTAAGATATAAAATGTTTACTTCTTATTTATAAAAATGAAAATTATGACGACATTATTTTACAACTGCATAAGTTGTCATTTTTAAATATCTTTTCTAAGAACCAATTGACAATGTGTCATAATTTTAGATACAATGCGCCAGGTCACAAATAAGATTTCAGGGGTGTTTGCCTGACTACAGTTGTTATGCCATAAGCAGCCTGTATTATTACACTTACATCTTTCAATAATAATTATTTCGTGGCTGCTATAATCTTTTAATAATCAATAACATATAAATAATTCACCGGAGTAAGGTACTCGGAAAATATAAAATGTTCCATATTACGTTCGGATTTAGGTAAGATTTGTTCGATCTGATCGAGCCGAAACGGAAGCGTATCCTTAGCTAAGCAGACTATTC